>OGMN01000023.1_pt1 | contig 166110 bp, 133 predicted proteins | sample 1573211 | NCBI WGS metagenome assembly OGMN01 (sample SAMEA2581876, study PRJEB24529) | metagenome | biome: Human gut stool | place: China | collected 2011
AGCGCATCCTGATACTCTTTCAGTTTGAGCTTGACCTCCTTCTGAGTCTTGCCATAGAAGGTCTTGAAGCGCGGCGAACCATCTTTCTGGTAGCCGTCCATCATACGTAATTCCCAGCGACCATCGCTGCGGTGGCGAAGCGTACCCTCGCCGTGTGAACGTTTGCTTGGCATATTGCCTCCTTCCTGATGTCAAGTCGTTTCGGGAATAGTATAGAAAAAGAAACCTCTTGAATCAAGGATGTCAGATCAGCCATTTACGCTGTCCGTGATCCACTGAAGAAAACGGTCTTTGGGTACGACCATCCGCTTGCCGATGTGGAGCGTGGGGAAGCCATCGGAACGGAGCAGGATGTAACGGATGCCGCATTCCAGTGTCATGAGCTTAGCACCCCAAGCAAGACTCTTTTTTTCAGCTGTGTGCATGGTGGAACCAGCAGTGGAAAGATAGCCTTTGGCAAACACTTCATACAGATGCAGGTCAAAGTGGACTTTGCTCTGGTCAGGTTCATCCTCGGCGCAGTCGTTGGCACCGGTGCGGATGGAATCACCGAAATCATAAGCCGAAAGACCTGGCATCACGGTGTCGAGGTCAATGACACAGATGCCTTTGCCAGTGGCTTCATCAAGCAGCACATTGTTGATTTTGGTATCATTATGGGTGACACGCAGCGGGATCTCGCCAGCGGCCAGCTGATCCAGCAGAACGTGGCAGTCCTTTTCCCGTGCATGGATAAATGCAATCTCCGGCGCAATGGTTTTGGCTCGACCCAGTGCATCGGCTGCAAGAGCTTTTTCAAAGTTTGCGTAACGGTTGGGCGTATCGTGAAAACGGGCAATGGTTTCGTGGAGGGTAGAAGCAGGATAATCGGCCAGCTGGTTCTGGAACTTGCCCAGTGTTTCTGCCACAGTGCGGAAGTCTGCCTCACAGCCGACCTGTTGCAGACAGACGGTATTCTCTACAAAATCATAGGCTCTCCAGGCATTGCCTTCAGAATCAATGTTTCTTTTTATCTTTCATGCCGTTTTGCCGGGGCAGGGCGTTGTCCCTGCCGTACCTGACGGCGGTATTCGTTGGGAGTCAGCCCCTCCGCTTTGCGGAAGCACTGGGAAAAATAGCTGGGGGACGAAAAGCCCATCAGTTCGCTGATCTGAGCCAAGCTGTAACCTGTATTGCCCAGCATATATTTGCTTTCCTCAATGCGGCGACGATTCAGATAGGTGATGGGAGAGATGCCGTACTCTTTTTGAAAGGTGTGGGCCAGATAATATTTGTTGATGTGTGCGATCTCTGCCAGACGGTCAAGTGAGATGTCCTCCCGGAAGTTGCTGTCCAGATATCGCTTGATCTCTACACACTCCCGGCTGTCAGACCGTGGCGTTTCTTCCACCTGCAAAGAGAGCGTTGTGCAGCGTACCAGCCAGATCAGCAGCACCTCCAGCAAGTCCTGACAGACGGTTTCGCAGCCATCCAGACTGCGGTCGGCTTCGGCAAGCAGCATATGCAGCAGAGTGACCATCCGTTCCCGGTTTGCACGGCAGTTGAAGATAGCATAAGAAGATTCAGCCTTGCCGAATAAGATCTCAATGCCAGCAACGCCCAATACAATGTATTCCAGCGGTGAAGCATTCAGGCTCAACTCAGTATGCTCTACCTGCGGATTGACGATAATCATATCATCCGGTTTGACCGGATAAAGCTGACCGCTTAAATAAAACTGACCTTCTCCGCTCAGGCAATAGAACAGCTCCGTGCAGGAATGGGTGTGAGCCGTGCTGTTCCAGTCGCCGCCGAATTTGCTTTTGCTGATGTACAGCAAGCGAAAGGACTCACGGGGAGCGGGAGCATGGCGGATATCAAATCGCTCGGTACTCATAAATGGCTCCTTTTGAGGCGAAGAACAAAAAACATAAAAATAAAAGCAAGATACTAAAAATACGAGCCTAAAAACGATGCGTTGATTCGTACGTTTTTTCTTATTATAGAGGCAATGAAGAAAAAATGCAAGCCCTGATTTTTGGATAGGATCAATATTTTTGCCTTTGATGGCGTGCAAAAAATACGTCAAATTGGTTACAGAGGGGGAAATGTTACAAAACAATCCGACCAATTTTATTGCTTTTGCTGAAAGAATTTCCAAAAAAGCAATATTTCTAAAAAATGAAACAACAAAGACCTTGTTGCGAACCGTAAAAACCTCTATATTGGAAGCAGAAAAAACCACAGCCCCTTCGGACGAAGCCTGTTTGCCCCGGCTGTGTTTTGAACGGAACTTTATGATGGAGGATACACTATGAAACGCATTTCTCGTCGCAATTTTCTGAAAGTGGCTGGCGTGGGTGCCGCTGCACTGGGCCTGGCCGCCTGCGGCGGTTCTTCCAGCTCCACCGCATCCAGCGCGGCATCTTCTGCCGCTACTTCTTCCGCAGTGGCTGCGGACGTCACCATCAAGGTTGCTGCCATCGAGACCGGCTATGGCGCTGAGATGTGGAAGAAGGTCACCGAGGCCTTTACCGCCCAGACCGGCATCAAGGTGGACCTGACCACCGACAAAAAGCTGGAGGACGTCATCGGCCCCTCCATGCAGGGCGGCGACTACCCCGACGTGGTCCATCTGGCCACCGGCCGTGAAGCTGCCCTGACCGAGCAGTTCATCAAGGGCAATCTGATCGCTGACATCACCGATGTGCTGAGCATGACGGTTCCCGGCGAGAGCAAGAAAGTCAGCGAGAAGATCGCCGGCGGCTTTACCGATACTTCTCTTACCAACCCTTACGGTGATGGCAAGACCTATCTGGCTCCCATGTTCTACAGCCCCTGCGGTCTGTTCTACAATGCAGGGTTCCTGAAAGAAAAAGGCTGGGATGTGCCCACCACGTGGGATGAAATGTGGGAACTGGGTGACAAGGCGGCTGCAGAGGGCACCTACCTGTTCACTTACCCCACCACCGGCTACTTTGATGCGTTCTTCTATGCGCTGATGTATGCAGCAGGCGGCCCCGACTTCTTCAACAAGGCGACCCATTATGAAGAAGGCATCTGGGACACTGCCGAAGCACAGACCTGCTTTGACATCGTGACCAAACTGGCCTCCTACACCAACCCCATCACTCCGGCACAGGCGAACGATCAGGACTTTACCCAGAATCAGCAGCTGGTGCTGGATAACAAGGCTCTGTTCATGCCCAACGGTACATGGATCGTGGGCGAAATGGGCGAAGCTCCCCGTGCGGATGGCTTCGAGTGGGGCATGACTGCTCTGCCTGCAGTCAAGGCTGGCGGCGATCAGTACAGCTATACATGGTTTGAGCAGGCATGGATCCCCGCCGGTGCCGAGCATCAGGATGCCGCCAAGCAGTTTGTAGCCTACCTGTACAGCGACGAAGCCTGCAAGCTGTTTGCCGAGAGCGGCGCTATCCAGCCTGTGCTGGGCATCGCCGACAGTCTGGAAGGTGACAACAAGATGTTCTACTCCATCTACGACAACGGCGCAAAGGCAGCTATGGGCAACTTTGCTTCCTTCACTGCTATCCCCGGTGTGGAAGTCCGCACGGTGTTCTTTGACCCCGTCAACTCGCTGGTTTCCGGCAGCACGACGGAACAGCAGTGGATCGATGGCATCAAGTCCGCCAGCGACCAGATGCGCGCCAACATCATCGAGTAAGAACGAAGCTGCATCCGAAAACAGCTTCCAAGGCCCTGCCCAGCGGAGGCGGTTTTGACCGCCTCCGCTTTTTTGGGTTTCTGGATTCTAGTAGAAAGGAACGGTTTGTCCATGAAATCTGACAAAAGCCGCAAACGGTTCGTGTTCCTCTGTGTGGCACCGGCCACCATCCTGTTTTTCATTTTTATGATCTTGCCAACCCTCAATGTGTTCCGCATGAGCCTGTATGAGCGTGGAGCCTACTCGCCAAACGAAACCTTTGTCGGGCTGAAAAACTTTCAGCATCTGCTGAAGGACACCCAGTTCATCCGCTCCATGCAGAACATGATCCTGCTGGTGGTGGTCGTTACTATCATCACCTTTGCGTTTGCGCTGGTGTTTGCAGCCATCCTGACCCGCGAAAAAATCAAGGGGCAGAATTTCTTCCGCATCATTTTCTACATCCCGAACATCCTGTCTGTGGTCGTCATCTCCGGTATCTTCTCTGCCATCTATAAGCCGGAGAATGGTATGCTGAACAGCATCATCGGGCTATTCCGGGATATGACTGACCCTATCCTCTGGAAAGGTGAAAAGCTGGTCATTCCGTCCATCATCATTGCAATGGTCTGGCAGGCTGTGGGCTACTACATGGTGATGTATATGGCTTCCATGTCCTCGGTGCCTGCCAGCTTATACGAGAGTGCCAATCTGGACGGAGCGGGCCGTCTGACCCAGTTCTTCCAGATCACGATTCCGCTGGTCTGGACGAACATCCGTACCACCCTGACCTTCTTTATCATTTCCACCATCAATATGGCGTTCCTGTTCGTCAAGGCGATGACCAGTGGCGGGCCGAACGGTGCCTCGGATGTGGCCCTGAACTATATGTACAGCCAGAAAGATGCAGGTCTGTACGGTTACAGCATGGCAATCGGTGTGGTTATCTTCCTGTTCTCGTTCGCTTTGTCTGCCTGTGTCAATCGTGCCACCAGCCGTGAACCGCTGGAATTTTAAGGAGGAAAAACATGAAGAAAACGGAAGAAAAATCCTCCCGTTCGGCGGAGGGCCTGTACAAATTTTTCATCTATTTTGTGCTGATCCTGCTGGCTGTGACGATCATTGTGCCGGTGGCATGGGTGTTTATGGCATCCATCAAGCAGAACTCGGAGTTCTACGGCAATCCGTGGACACTGCCTGCCGGATTCTACTGGCAGAACTTCGTCAATGCGTGGAATGGAGCCAAGATGGGCGAATATATGCTCAACTCCGTTCTGGTCACAGCGCTGGCTCTGGTGCTGTTGCTGGTGATTGCGCTGCCGGCAGCTTACTGCCTGTCCCGTTTCCGATTCAAGGGGCGCAAGCTGCTGAACACGCTGTTTATGGCAGGTCTGTTCATCAATGTCAACTATATCGTAGTTCCCATCTTCCTGATGCTGCGTGATGGTGATGTGTGGCTGAAAGGCCATTTCGGCAGCGGCTTTCTGCTGAACAATCTGGTGGTGCTGGCGGTGGTATACGCCGCCACCGCGCTGCCCTTTACTATCTATCTGCTGTCGGGCTACTTTGCCACTTTGCCCCACGACTTTGAAGAAGCAGCCTACATCGACGGTGCCAGCTATTTCTCTGCAATGACCCGTATCATTTTCCCAATGGCGAAGCCGTCTATCATCACCATTATTCTGTTCAACTTCCTGTCTTTCTGGAATGAGTACATCATCTCCATGACCCTTATGAGTTCCACCAGCGCACCCCGTACTCTGCCGGTGGGTCTGCTGAATCTGATGCAGGCTCAGCAGAGTGCTGCGCAGTATGGCACCATGTACGCAGGTCTTGTGCTGGTGATGCTGCCCACTCTGATTTTGTACATCTGTGTGCAGAAGCAGCTGACGCAGGGCATGACGGTGGGCGGCTTGAAAGGATAAGGTGACAAAACATGAAAACATTCTGGAAAACGCATCCTGCCCTGCGCATCGTGCTGATGATCGTGCTGTTTGTGCTGTCCATTGCATTGGTTGTGGCAGGCTGGAAAATGACTGGACAGCTGGCAGGGCTTGGCATCATGCTTGTGGGCGTGGCACTGCTGCTGGCAGTACTGGCCATTTACAACGCAATCTATCAGGATTGAGGATAAGAGAGGAAAACTATGGAAGATAAGTGCAAGACCGGGCGCGTTACCATTCCGACCGACCTGGATGTGGTGTCCGAAACGTTGGAGATTCTGAAAAAGTGGGGTGCGGATGCCATCCGTGACTGCGATGGTACGGATTTTCCGCAGGAACTGAAAAACGCCGATGCAAAGATCTATTCCACCTATTATACCACGCGCAAGGATAACGCATGGGCCAAAGCAAACCCGGACGAGGTGCAGCAGTGCTACATTATGACGGGCTTCTACACCGCCCCCGGCGACACCGTGACCATCCCTCTGATGAAAGGCATCAGCCCGGAGCTGATGAAAGTGAACGATCACGATGACATCACCCGCTGGTGGGAGGTCATGGATCGCTCCACGGGTCAGCCCGTGCCGCCGGAGCAGTGGAGCTACGCCGACGGCAGTGTGACCGTACAGGCCGTACCGTTCCATGAGTATACCGTCAGTTTTCTGGCTTACCTCATCTGGGACCCGGTGCATATGTACAATGCCACCACCAACGGCTGGACGAATTTTGAGCACCAGATCACCTTTGACGTGCGTCAGCCCAAGACCCACAAATATTCCATGGAGCGTTTGCGGAAATTCATTGCAGAGCATCCGTATGTGAACGTCATCCGCTACACCACCTTCTTCCATCAGTTCACCCTGATCTTCGATGAACTCAAGCGGGAAAAATTCGTGGACTGGTATGGCTATTCTGCTTCCGTCAGCCCCTATATCCTCAATCAGTTTGAGCAGGAAGTGGGTTACAAGTTCCGCCCGGAATATATCATCGACCAGGGCTACTACAACAACCAGTATCGTGTGCCCAGCAAGGAATACCGTGATTTTCAGGCCTTCCAGCGGCGCGAAGTAGCAAAGCTGGCCAAAGAAATGGTGGACATCACGCACGAGTGCGGCTGCGAGGCGATGATGTTCCTGGGCGATCACTGGATCGGCACCGAGCCTTTTATGCCGGAGTTCAAGACCATCGGGCTGGATGCCGTGGTGGGCAGCGTGGGCAACGGCTCCACCCTGCGCCTGATCTCTGACATTGAGGGCGTGAAGTACACCGAGGGCCGTTTCCTGCCGTACTTCTTCCCCGACACTTTCCATGAGGGCGGCGACCCGGTGAAAGAAGCCAAGGAAAACTGGGTCACAGCCCGCCGCGCTATCCTGCGCAAGCCCATCGACCGCATCGGCTATGGCGGCTATCTGAAACTGGCCTTGCAGTTCCCGGAGTTCGTGGACTACGTGGAGAGCGTCTGCAACGAGTTCCGCGAACTGTACGAGAATATCAAGGGCACCACACCCTACTGTGTCAAGCGAGTGGCCGTGCTGAACTGTTGGGGTAAAATGCGAGCTTGGGGCTGTCACATGGTGCATCACGCCCTCTATTACAAGCAGAACTATAGCTATGCCGGTGTCATTGAGATGCTGTCCGGTGCGCCCTTTGATGTGAAGTTTATCAGCTTTGAGGATATCAAGAACGACCCGCATCTGCTGGATTCGTTGGATGTCATTATCAATGTCGGCGATGCCGACACCGCACACACCGGCGGCATCTGGTGGGAAGACCCGGAGATCTCCTCCGCTATCCGCAAGTTCGTCTGGAACGGCGGCGGCTTTATCGGCGTGGGTGAGCCTTCCGGTCACCCGTATCAGGGCCACATTCTCCAGCTTGCCAGCGTGCTGGGCGTGGAGGAAGAAAATGGCTTTACCCTGAACTACGACAAGTACAACTGGGAAGAGCATCCGAATCATTTCATCTTGCAGGATGCTGACAAACCCATCGACTTCGGTGAGGGAAAGAAGAACATTTATGCCCTGGAAGGCACGGAAGTGCTGGTGCAGCGGAATAAGGAAGTGCAGATGGCGGCACACGACTTCGGCAAGGGTCGTGCCGTGTACATCAGCGGTGTGCCTTACAGTTTTGCCAACAGCCGCACCCTTTACCGCGCTATCCTGTGGAGTGCCCACAGCGAGGAGGAACTGCATACATGGTTCAGCTCCAACTACAACGTGGAGGTGCACGCCTACGTCAAAAACGGCAAGTACTGCGTGGTGAACAACACCTACGAGCCGCAGGATACCACCGTTTACACCACCGGCGGCAGCAGCTTTGCTCTGCATCTGGATGCCAACGAGATCAAGTGGTATGAGATCTAAGTTCTCCTTTTCATAAACGAACACAACGGGCAGCTCTGTTACCAGAGCCGCCCGTTGTGTTTTCTGTATCTGCCGATAACTCAACCTGTGTCAATCGAACGCTGCAATGGAGATGGCTGGAAACGCAGAAATTCAGTAATGCGAGCGTAATAGACCTGCAGAAAAAAGAAACTGACGAATTATCGCCTTTACACAGACTTGAAGCTGAATCCGGGCAATGTGAATGCATGGCTCAAACACAACGATTCCAGCAAAATGAGCCTTGACTGTGCACGGCAGATTTACAAGTATGCAAAAAGCTACCCGTCTGTTCGATAAGAAAAAGGAAGTGAGCCTATGACCGCCGTAATTTACGCCCGCTATTCATCGGATAACCAGCGTGAAGAATCCATCGAAGGGCAGATTCGGGAATGCACGGACTATGCGGAAAAGAACGGCGTTCATCTGATTTCCGTCATGGAACCCATTGCCGAGGGCTCACAGGGCATTCTGGTGGAAACCCTTCTGGAAGGTATGGCTGAATACTATTCCGCAGAACTTTCCGAAAAGGTCATTCGAGGCCAAACCGAAAATGCTCTGAAAGGGAAGTGTACTGGCGGCACAGGAACCATTGGCTACAAAATCGACGAGGAAAAGTTTTATCACCTTGACCCGCTGACCTCGCCACTGGTGCTGGAAGCCTTTCAGCGGTATGACAACGGCGATAAGATGGTGAAGATCGTAAACTTCCTCAACGACAAAGGCGTCCGCAATATGCAGGGCGGCAAAATGACCCACAGCAGCGTGAACACCATGTTGAAGAACCGTCGTTACATTGGTGAATTGTCTTTTCGAGACATCGTTGTACCAGATGCAATTCCGGCTATCGTTCCGAAAGACCTGTTTGACCGGGTGCAGAAGCGTATGGACAAGAATAAGCGCGCCCCTGCCTGTGGCAAAGCAGACGAGGAATATCTGCTGACCACCAAGCTGTTCTGCGGCAAGTGCGGTGCTCTGATGTTCGGCGAAAGCGGAACCAGTGCCACTGGGCGCACCTACTATTATTACAAGTGCGCCAACGTCAAGCGGCGCAAGGGCTGTAATAAAAAGACCGTGCAGAAGGACTGGCTGGAAGAACTGGTCGTCCGGGAAACCATGAAGCTGATTCAGGACGATGCGGTGATCGACAAGATCGTTCAACTGGTCATGGATGTACAGAATCAGGAGAATACCACGATCCCGCTGCTGGAAAAGCAGCTCCGGGAAGTAGACAAGAAGCTGGACAACCTGATGAAAGCCATTGAGGATGGGCTTGTACACCCGGACAACGAAAGAACGTCTGGAAGCGCTGGAAATTCAGAAGGATGAGCTGACTGCAAAAATTGCAGATGAAAAATTGAAGAAGCCCAGCTTCAACGAAGATTTCATCCGGTTCTGGCTGCTGAAATTTAGAAAGTTCGATATTTCGCAGAAAAAACAGCGGAAAGCGCTAATTGAAATTTTTGTGAATGCCATTTTCCTGTACGATGACCGGATGTTGATTACGTTCAACTACAAGGATGGCACCCAAACCGTCCGTTTTGAGGACACTTTGACCGCCGATTCGGCGGAGGAAAAAAGTTCGGATTTGTCCAGTCTTGCTGGACCAGAGCTCTTCAGTCGAGAGACTGAAGAACTTTTTGTTATATCTGGAACTTTTGCAAACAACAGAGCCGCAGTCTTTTGGGAGACTGCGGCTCTGTTTTATACTGCTTTATTTGCCCTCTGCGCGGAGTTTCGCGTCCTTTTCCAGCAAGGGCTTGAGGTATTGGCCGGTAAAGCTGCCCGGCACCTCGGCCACCTGCTCCGGCGTACCCTCGGCGACGATGATGCCGCCGGCACTGCCGCCCTCGGGGCCGAGGTCGATGATGTAGTCGGCGCACTTGATGAGGTCGAGGTTGTGTTCGATGACGATGACGGTGTTGCCTGCATCCACCAGCTTCTGCAGCACCTCGATGAGGCGGTGGACATCAGCCATGTGGAGGCCGGTAGTCGGCTCGTCGAGAATATACACGGTCTTACCCGTGCTGCGGCGGGCCAGCTCGTTGGCCAGCTTGACACGCTGCGCCTCGCCGCCCGAAAGGGTCGTGGCGCTCTGCCCCAGCGTGACATACCCCAGGCCCACGTCCAACAGCGTCTGCAGCTTGCGGGCGATTTTCGGCTGGTTGGCGAAGAAGACGACCGCCTCTTCCACGGTCATATTCAGCACGTCAGAGATGGTCTTTTCCTTATACTTGACTTCCAGCGTTTCGCGGTTGTAGCGTGCGCCCTTGCAGACCTCGCAGGGAACGTAGACGTCCGGCAGGAAGTGCATCTCGATTTGGAGGATGCCGTTGCCCTCGCAGGCCTCGCAGCGGCCGCCCCGGACGTTGAAGCTGAACCGTCCCGGGCCGTAGCCCCGCATTTTGGCGTCCTGCGTCTGGGAAAAGACCGTGCGGATGTCATTGAACACGCCGGTATAGGTGGCGGGGTTGGAGCGGGGCGTGCGGCCGATGGGCTGCTGGTCGATGCCGATGACCTTATCCACGAACTCGAGGCCCTCTACCCCATCGCACTTGCCAGCGCGGGAGCGGGCGCCGTTCAGCTCACAGGCGAGGGTCTTATACAAAATCTCGTTGATGAGGCTCGACTTGCCCGAGCCGGAGATGCCCGTCACGCAGACGAACTCGCCCAGCGGAAATTTTACGTCGATGTTGCGCAGATTGTTTTCGCGCGCACCCTTCACCGTGAGGAAATTGCCGTTGCCAGGGCGGCGGGTCTGCGGCACCTCGATGCGCTTGCGGCCCGACAGATAGTCGCCGGTGATGCTGCGCTTGGCCTTGCAGATGTCCTTGACGGAGCCTGCGGCCACGATCTCGCCGCCGTGGACGCCCGCGCCCGGGCCGACGTCCACGATATAATCGGCGCTGCGCATGGTATCCTCGTCGTGCTCGACCACGATGACCGTATTGCCGAGGTCGCGGAGATTTTTCAGCGTTGCGATGAGTTTATCGTTGTCGCGCTGGTGCAGGCCGATGGACGGCTCATCCAGCACGTACAACACACCCGACAGAGCGCTTCCGATTTGGGTGGTCAGGCGGATGCGCTGGCTCTCGCCGCCGGACAGGGTGCCTGCTGACCGGGCCAGTGTGAGGTAATCGAGGCCCACGCTCTGCAAAAACTGCAGGCGGTTCTTGATCTCCTTCATGATCTGGCCGCCGATCTGCTTCTGCTTTTCGGTCAGGTTCGGCTCATTGTCGGCGATGAATTTCAGCTCGTCCCGAATCGACATTTCGCAGAAATCGCTGATGTTTTTGCCGCCGATGGTCACAGCCAGCACCACCGGTTTCAGGCGCTTGCCATGGCAGGCGGGACACTCGACGCCCGACATGAAGCTGCCGATCTCCTCCTTCATCCACTCGCTGTTCGTCTCGCGGAAGCGGCGCTCGAGGTTCTCGACGATGCCCTCAAAGGTATTATAATAGACGCCGCTGCCGAACTCATTCGTGCGGTGCATCTCGATTTTTTCTTCGTTGGTACCGTAGAGCAGGGCGTTGACGGCCTCGGTGCTCATTTCTTTGATGGGCGTATCCAGCGTAAAGCCGTATTTTTTGCCCAGTCCCAGATAATACATCTCGGCTACAGAGCCTTCGGCGTAGTACCAGCCGCTGGCCTTGACAGCCCCCTCCCGAATCGAGAGGTCCCGGTTGGGCAGGATGCGCTCTTCGTCCACCCGCATGAAGGTGCCGAGGCCGGTACACTTCTCGCAGGCACCCAGAGGGTTATTGAAGGAGAAGAGCCGGGGTGACAAATCGCTGATGGAAATGCCGTGCTCAGGGCAGGCGAAATTCTGGCTGAAGGTCATACATTCGCCACCGATGACATCCACCTCAGCCACGCCGCCGGTGAGGGCAAGCGCCGTTTCCAGCGAGTCAGCCAGACGACCGCGGATGCCCTTGCGCATGGCAAGACGGTCAACGACGATCTCCACGGTGTGCTTGATGTTCTTTTCCAGCGCGATCTCCTCGTCGAGGTCGTACATATTGCCGTCGATTTTTACGCGGGCGTAACCGGCGCGGCGAGCGGCGTCCAGCTCTTTCTGCTGAGTGCCTTTGCGCTGACGGACGACAGGCGCGAGGACCTGGAACTTCGTCCCCTCTTCCAGCTTGAGCACAGCGTCCACCATCTCATCCACGCTCTGCTGGCTGATGACCCGCCCACACACCGGGCAGTGCGGCACGCCCACGCGGGCGTACAAAAGGCGCAGATAATCGTAAATTTCCGTCACGGTACCCACGGTGGAGCGGGGGTTGTGGCTGGTGGTCTTCTGGTCGATGGAAATGGCCGGAGACAGGCCGGTGATCTCGTCCACATCGGGCTTGTCCATCCGGCCAAGGAACATCCGGGCATAGCTGGACAGGCTCTCGACATAGCGGCGCTGGCCGTCGGCGTAGATGGTGTCGAAGGCAAGGCTCGACTTGCCCGAGCCGGACAGGCCGGTCATAACGATGAATTTTTCACGCGGGAGGGTCAGATTCACGTTTTTCAGGTTGTGCTCCCGCGCACCCTTGATGACTATTTTATCGTTTGCCAAGGTACTTTCTCCCTCTTCTCTGTGTCTGTGCATGGTTCTGCTTCCGCTCCGTCTCTGCCGAGGAATCCACAGTGGGATTCTCGCCCCGGCGCAGGCGGTCGATCTGGTCGCGCAGGAAGGCCGCGTGCTCAAATTCCAGCAGCTTGGCAGCTTCCTTCATCTCCCGGGTCAGGCGGTCAATGGCGGCTTCGCGCTCGAGCTTGCCCATCCGCCGGGTGTTCATCCTGGCATTCTCAGCCTTGTCGCTGATCTCAATCGAATCCGGGATGGCCTTGACGATAGTCTTCGGGACGATGCCGTGTTCAGCGTTGTAGGCCATCTGGATGGCGCGGCGGCGTTCTGTCTCGGTGATGGCACGGTCCATGCTGTCCGTCACCTCGTCGGCGTACATGATGACCAGACCTTCCGCGTTGCGGGCGGCGCGACCGATGGTCTGAATCAGGCTCGTCTCGCTGCGGAGGAAGCCCTCTTTATCGGCGTCGAGGATGGCCACAAGGCTGACCTCGGGCAAGTCGAGGCCCTCACGCAGCAGGTTGATGCCCACCACCACGTCGATGGTGCCGAGGCGGAGGTCTTTGATGATTTCCATCCGCTCGAAGGTATCCACCTCGTGGTGCATATACTTGACCTTTATCCCCTGCTCGGTGAAGTAATCCGTCAGGTCTTCGGCCATTTTCTTGGTCAGCGTCGTGACCAGGACGCGCTCATGCCGCTCGATGCGAGCGTTTATCTCGCCCAGAAGGTCAGTCACCTGCCCCTCTACGGGGCGCACCGAGATGAGCGGGTCCAGCAGACCAGTGGGCCGGATGACCTGCTGGGCCACCTGGGTGCTGTTCTTCCGCTCGTACTCGCCGGGGGTGGCCGAGACGAAGATCATCTGGTTGAGCTTGGATTCCACTTCCTCGAACTTGAGGGGGCGGTTATCGAAGGCCGACGGCAGACGGAAACCGTACTCCACCAGCGTCTTTTTTCGGGCGTAGTCGCCACCGTACATGGCCCGCACCTGCGGCAGGGTGACATGGCTCTCGTCTACGAAGAGCAGGAAGTCGTCCGGGAAATAGTCAAGCAGAGTCGTGGGCATACTGCCCGGCGCACGGCCCGACAGAACGGCAGAATAGTTCTCGATGCCCTTGCAGATACCCACCTCGGTCAGCATCTCAATATCGTAGTTCGTCCGCTGCTGGATGCGCTGGGCCTCGATGAGCTTACCTTCCGAGGTGAACTGCTTCACCTGCGCGTCGCACTCGGCGCGAATCTTTTCAATGGCGGCAGCCTTTTTGTCGGCGCTGACGATATAGTGGCTGGCCGGGAAGATGGCAACATGCTTGACCACGTTCTGCTTGGCGCCCGTGAGGGGGTTGAACTCGGTGATGCGGTCGATCTCGTCGCCGAAGAACTCCACCCGGATGGCCAGCTCGCTCATATAAGCCAGATAGATGTCCACGATGTCGCCGTGGACGCGGAACTTATTGCGGATGAAATTGACATCGTTGCGCTCATATTGCAGCGTCACCAGCTTTTCACACAACTCGTCCCGTTCCATCTGCATCCCGGGCCGCAGGCTGATGACCATGCTGCGATAGTCGATGGGGTCGCCCAGCGAGTAGATGCAGGACACCGACGCGACGATGATGACGTCCCGCCGCTCTGACAGCGCTGCCGTAGCCGAGTGGCGCAGGCGGTCTATCTCGTCGTTGATGGCGCTGTCCTTTTCGATATAGGTATCGGTGCTGGGGATATAGGCCTCCGGCTGGTAGTAGTCGTAGTAGGAGACGAAATATTCCACGGCGTTGTCCGGGAAAAACGAGCGGAACTCGGTGCAGAGCTGGGCGGCCAGCGTCTTGTTGTGGGCCAGCACCAGCGTCGGGCGGTTGCACTGGGCGATGACGTTCGCCATCGTGAAGGTCTTGCCGCTGCCGGTGACGCCCAACAGGGTCTGGCAGCGGTCGCCCCGCTCTACCCCCTCTACCAGCTGTGCGATGGCCTGCGGCTGGTCGCCCGTGGGGGCGTAGGACGACACCAGATGGAATTTTTCCTCTGCCACAAAAAGCCCTCCTTTCCAAAACTACGATTAGTTGTATCTCTCGCAGCCATTATACCACAATTATTTTATAATGTAAATCATTCTCTTCCATATGGGCGTAACATTGCGCCGGTCTCGAAGTCGTAGAAAGGCAGGCGGTTGGATTCCCGCATGGAGAAATAGTCGTTTTCGGCGAGGATGATGTGGTCCCGCAGGCGTATCTTGACCAGCCCCAGCGCACGGACGATGTTCTCGGTGGCGGCAAGGTCTTCGCGGGAGGGCAGCGGCACACCGTTGGGGTGGTTGTGGCAGAGCACGACGCTTTCTGTCCCGCCCCGGAGCGCCGCTGAGACGACATCCTTCACCTCGAGACTCACCATCCGGGCGTTCCCCTCTTTGAGCCAGTACACGCTCTTTACCCGGCTGCGGCTGTCCAGCGAAAGGAGCAGGGCTTTCTCCTGTTTTGCCCCGGCGAAGCGGGGTTTCAGGTAAGCCGCCAGCCGCTCGATGGTGGTCAGCGCACCTTCGGTGCTGGTGCGGCTGTGCTCGTAGTACCGGCTCACCTCGGGCAGGAGATGCAGCATCCGGGCGCTGGCCGGGCCGACGCCCGGCACACGGCAGAGCTCTTCTTCACTGGCTTCCAGCACACCGGCAAAGCTGCCGAACCGCTCCAGCAGCGCGTGGGCGATGCCGTTGGTATCCCGGCGGGCGTTGGTGATGTAGAGCAGATATTCCAGTGCCTCGTGGGGTGCGAGGCTTTCCAGCCCGTACTGCTCCACCCGGGCGCGCATCCGCTGCCGGTGACCCTCGTGGCTTATGTTCTGTCCTGCCATAGCTGCGCTCCTTTGTTTATAGTCGTTTCTTTTATAGTACCCCATTTTCGGCAAAAGACAAGAGCCGACAGAAAATATTCTGCGTTGACTTCACGGGGAGAGTAGATTATTATAGGTACAAACAGCCCTCTCAGTCTCGCTTCGCTCGCCAGCTCTCCCAGAGGGAGAGCCATTGGCAAATCGGGCCACTTTCTACTACCTGCCGAAAGTCCAACTTGGCGCAAAAGGCCGGGCCTTGCTACAGAGGGCAGAAATCATCTTGAATTAAGGAAAAACAGAATGAAACAATACACTGCCACCGCCAACGACGAGGGTGTCCGCCTCTCCCGCTTTGTCCAGAGCGTGACCCGTGACTTCCCTACCAGCCTTTTATACAAGAGCTTCCGCAACAAACGCATCAAGGTCAACGGTAAAAAGGGTGTACCCGAAGACCGCATCAAGGCCGGCGACCTCATCGAGCTCTACATCAACGACGAATTCTTCCCGCCTGAGGGTGCAAAGCCAACCCGCAAGCCCGCCCCCAAAAAGCAGCAGAACCAGCCCAAGGTGACGGTCATCTACGAGGATGAGAACACCGCCGTCCTTTACAAGCCCACCCACCTGCTCTGCCACAGCGACCGCACCGGCGACGCAAACCTTGTGGACGCCTTCACCCAGTATCTGGCCCAGAAGGGCGAGTACGACCCCCAGGGCGAGAACCGCTTCAAGCCCGGCATCTGCAACCGCCTCGACCGCGGCACTGAGGGCCTCGTCATCGCGGCCAAGAGCTACGCCGCCCTCCGGGACATGAACGAGATCATCCGCACTGACCTGCTCAAAAAAGAGTATTACACCATCACGGTGGGCATCCCCCAGAGCGGACGGTTCACCGCGTGGTGGGAGCACGACGAGAAGAACAACAAGGTGAGCATCCACGCCCACCAGTCCCAAGACGAGCGCCGCAAGCAGATCATCACCGATGTGGACGTGTTGCGGACGGCTGGCCCCTTCGCCCTCTGCCGCATCGGCCTCATCACCGGCCGCACTCACCAGATACGCGCCCATCTGGCCTATCTAGGCAAGCCGGTGCTGGGCGACATCAAGTACGGCAACCGCAAGATGAATGAGCGCACCGGCACCAAGACGCAGGCCCTCTGCGCCGTCCGTATCAGCTTCCTCGACATCCCTGAGGAAAATACCCTCCACTACCTTTCCGGCAAGGTCATCAAGCTGAAAGACCCGCAGATCGTAAAGCAGTTCGACACGCTGGATAAAAATAAGCAGGCCCCCGCCGAGGAGAAGTAAGATGGAAAAAGTCGATAGGACCCACTGGGAGCGGGCTGAATTGTTCGAGTTTTTCTCCGCTGTTTCCCACCCTTTTTACAGCGTCACCTTCCGGGTGGATGTAACAAACCTTTACCGCTATGTCAAGGAGCGGCATCTGTCGTTTTATTACGCGATGGGGTATCTCGTGACGGACGCCGTGAACGGCGTGAAGAATTTCCGCTACGCCATCCGGGACGGCGAGGTGTGGCTACTGGATGAGCGCATTCCCAGTCTGACCGACCTGAAACCCGGCAGTGAGCAGTTTCACATCGTCACCCTGCCAAAAGTCGGTGGCATTGCGGAGTTCTGTGCCTCCGCACAGGCGAGAAGCGCTGCCCAGAAGACCCTTCTTCACCAAGACGAAGAGAACGACAACCTCATCTATATCTCCTGCACACCGTGGTTTGATTTGACCGGCTGCACCAACGAGCGGGATTTTGACCGGGACGACAATATCCCCCGCATTACATGGGGCCGATATGCAGAGGAAAATGGCCGCAAGAAATTGGGGATGTCGGTGGAGGTCAATCACCGCTTCATCGACGGTCTCCATCTGGGGAAATTCTACGAGAAACTACAGGCCGACATCGACGCACTATAAGGAGGCATTCTGATGTATCCTGACCACAAAACCCGCAGGTAAGTCTCTCCCCTCTTTTTGCATTGGAGGTACAGCACCATGCACAAGCCCTGCATCATCTTTTTCGACATCGACGGCACCCTCATCGACATGGAGAAAAAGCGTATTACTGAACGGACACTGGACGCTCTGCGCCGCTTACAGCAAAACGGCATCCTGCTGGCCGTCGCCACCGGGCGTTCTCCGCTCATTGTGCCGAGATTCGACGGCGTGGAGTTCGACGTCTTTCTCACCTACAACGGCTCCTACTGCTACGACCGTCGCGGAGATATTTTTGCCAGCCCCATCCCGCCGCAGGATGTGCAGACGCTGATCCAAAACGCCGCAGCGCTTGGTCGTCCGGTGTCGGTTGCAGGACGGACGCAGCTGCTCTCCAACGGAACGGATGACGATCTGACGGCATATTACGCCATCGGCGGACGAGCACCGGTCATTTCCGATAAGTTCGATGACGTCTCCCGAGGTGAAGTTTTCCAGTTGCTGATGGGCTGCCGCGAAAGCGACTGGCCCGCCATCCTCAAGGGCACCACCGGCGCAAAGATCGCCGCCTGGTGGGACAGGGCCGTAGACATCATCCCCGCCTCGGGCGGTAAGGGCGCAGGCATCCGGAAGGTACTGGCCCACTACGGCCTGACAAAGGAAGACGCGATGGCTTTCGGCGATGGAAACAACGATATAGAAATGTTTCAGGCTGTCGGTCACAGCGTTGCCATGGGCAACGCCTCTGCCGATTTGAAAGCCATCGCCAGCGAGGTCTGCGGCACCTGTGCAGAGGATGGTATTTACCACTACTGCAAAGAAAATGGTTTGATTTAAGAAAACAAAAAGAGGCCGCTGTGTTCAACCTCTCCGTCACGGCTTCGCCGTGCCGCCTCCCCTATCGAGGGGAGGCTTTGGCATGGCAGAAAGCCCAATCTCTTCGCCAGAGGCTCCCCTCGGTAGGGGAGCTGTCGAACGAAGTGAGACTGAGAGGTTGCTTTTACAGCGGCCTCTTATTTTTGCTATTTACTTTTCTTCTCGTTCCGCCTTTTCGGCCTCCTGCTGCCGGCGCAGTTTCTTGATGCGCTTTTTCTCGCTCTCGACGCGGGGCCAGGGCCACGAGAAGCCCTCGTTCTCCTTGCACCAGCGGGTCAGCGGATAGAACGCAAACGCCAGCCCGAACAGGTACAACAGGACGTACAGCAGACCCGAAAGCGTTACCAGCGCGTCCAGCGCACCAATGAGCGCCATGATGAAGCCAGCTTTCAGGAAAAACAGGCCGTTCTGGCGGCAGTACTCGGGGAAGTTTTCGGCCTTGACGGCCTGACGGCCCTGGTCGCCCCAGACCCGTGGATTTTTCATGACCGAATAGCCGTAAAAGACCAGCATCAGGCCACAGGTGAGTTGGAATCCAAAAAACATCTGCGTCGTTCCTCGCTTTATTCTGGTGTGATGGAGTCAGAAGCGTGCTCAGTCGTCGTTGTACTCGCCCAGCAGCGGCTTCATGAAGGGCAGGAAGTCCAGCGTTGCAAAGTAGTCCCGGGGAGTCTCGGCACGGCGGATGAGGCGGTGAGAGCCGTCCTCGCAGAGCAGGACCTCGGCGCTGCGCAGCTTGCCGTTGTAGTTGTAACCCATGGCAGAGCCGTGCGCACCGGTGTCGTGGATATACACAATGTCGCCGATGTCGATCTTGGGCAGCATACGGTCGATGGCAAACTTGTCGTTGTTCTCGCACAGACCGCCGACCACATCGTACTTGTGGTCGTGGGGAGCATCTTCCTTGCCCAGCACGGTGATGTGGTGGTAAGCGCCGTACATGGCGGGGCGCATCAGGTTGGCCGCGCAGGCATCCAGACCGATGTATTCCTTATAGATGTGCTTCTCGTGGATGGCAGTAGCTACCAGAGCGCCGTAGGGGCCGGTGGTGAAGCGGCCCATCTCGGTGAAGATGGAGACATCGCCCATGCCGGCGGGGACCAGAATTTCTTCAAACTTCTTGCGAACGCCCTCGCCGATGGCCATGATGTCGTTCTCCGTCTGCTCGGGGCGGTACGGGATGCCGACACCGCCGGACAGGTTGATGTAGGCGATATGCACGCCGGTGGCCTTCTGGACACGGACAGCCAGCTGGAAGAGGATGCCTGCCAGCTCAGGATAATAGGCGTCGGAAATGGTGTTGGAGGCCAGGAAGGCGTGGATGCCAAAGTTTTTGGCACCCTTTGCCGCCAGCTTCTTGTAGCTGTCGATCATCTGCTCCTCGGTCATGCCGTACTTGGCGTCGCCGGGCTTGTCCATGACCTGGAAGCCCTCTTTGCTCTCGCCCAGCTGGAAGGTGCCGCCCGGATTGTAGCGGCAGAAGATGTTCTCCGGCACACCGGCCACGCGGTCGAGGAAGTCCACCATCGTGGCGTCATCGAGGTTGATATAAGCGCCCAGCTCGTAAGCCTTCTTCATGTCCTCCACAGGGGTCTGGTTGGAGGAGAACATGATGTCGCTGCCGCTGAAGCCGCACACTTCGCTGAGCATCAGCTCGGTCAGAGAGGAGCAGTCCACGCCGCAGCCCTCCTCCTTCAGGATCTGGAGGATGACGGGGTTTGGCAGAGCCTTGACCGCAAAATACTCGCGGAAGCCCTTGTTCCAGCTGAATGCCTTGTTGATGCGTCGGGCGTTCTCCCGGATGCCCTTCTCGTCATAGACGTGGAAGGGGGTGGGTACGTCCTGAATGATGTCCTGAGCCATCGACTCAGTCAAAAACGGTTTCTTTTCCATGATTGTACATCCCTCTCATATATTTTTACACAGCAAAGGTGCCGTGCAGCCAGCGGTTTTACAGCTTGAGGTTCTCGCGGGTGGGGGTAAAGGTAGGCACCATTTTTGTCAACTGCTCCACCACGCTGTCGTCGTTGTGTTCGGCGGCGGCAGACAGCTCCTGGAGCTGCTGGTAGAACTCGCCCAGGTCGATGTTCCGGGGCGGAGCCACGAAGATCTTATTGTGGACGGTGCAGCGCATCTTGTCCTGCTCCTCGTCCATCATCAGCTCTTCGTAGAGTTTTTCGCCGGGGCGCAGACCCACGATCTTAATATCCATGTTCACGCCCGGCTCATAGCCGTAGAAGCGGATGAGCTGTTTTGCAAGGTCCATGATCTTGACCGGCTCGCCCATGTCCAGCACATAGATACTGCCGCTCTCGGCCAGCGCACCGGCCTGCAGCACCAGCTGTGCCGCCTCCGGGATGGTCATAAAGTAGCGCTCGATATTGGCATCGGTGAGGGTGACGGGGCCGCCCTTTTTGATCTGTGCCTCAAACAGCGGGATGACGCTGCCGTGGCTGCCCAGCACATTGCCGAAGCGGACGGCGACGCACTTCATGTCGGTGTTGCCCGCGAAGGTCTGGATGAGCATCTCACACAAGCGCTTGGTGCAGCCCATGACGCTGGTGGGGTTGACGGCCTTATCGGTGGAGAGCTGCACCAGCCGCTCCACGCCGTGTTCGCTGGCACTGGTGAGCAGGTTCTTGGTGCCAAAGACGTTGTTCTTGACGGCCTCGGCGGGACTGATCTCCATCAGCGGGACGTGCTTGTGGGCGGCAGCATGGAACACCACCGTCGGGTGGTACGTCTCAAATACCTCGTCCAGACGGGCCTTGTCCCGGATGGAGCCGACCAGCACCGTGACCGGCACATCACGGCCATACTTCTGCTGCAGTTCCATCAGCAGTTCATAGGCACAGTTCTCATAAATATCGAAGATAAGCAGTTTTGCAGGTTTGAAGCGCATGACCTGACGGCAGAGCTCGCTGCCGATGCTGCCGCCGCCGCCCGTCACCAGAACGGTCTTGCCGGTGAGGTAGCCGGAAATTTTCTCCGTGTCCAGTGTGACTTCCTCACGGGAGAGGAAATCGGCGGTGTTCAGCTCACGGAACGCACCCTGCTGGGGTGTGCCTGCACCCACCAGCTGGGGGTCGCTGAGCATCTGCACGGCGCAGTGGGTGGAGACGCAGAGGTCGATGACGTGGTTCAGGCGGTTTCCCTTCAGGGTCGGGATCGCCACGATGATGGTATGGATGTTGTAGCGGGTACACAGGTCAGGAATTTCTTCCAGTGTGCCGCGCACCGGGACACCGTGGATGGTCTGGCCCAGCTTGTTGGGGTCATCATCCACGGCTACGATGACATGGCCGTAGCTGGTGTTGGTCTTGCAGACATTGATAGCCCACGCACCAGCCTCGCCCGCACCCACGATCATGACAGGGCGGTTGGGGTCCTTGCTGGCGTTGCCGCGTAGCCGCTCGCCCAGCGGGTGGTTCAGGAAGAGCCGCCAGGCCAGACGGCTCCCGCCGATGAACAGGAAAATGAGCACCGCCGCCATGGCGTTGGCCGAGTTGAAGAGCACACCGTGGATGAAGCATCGGTTGACCAGATAGACGATGCCCGTCGGGACGGCGATCATCCCGGCCAGACGGATGAGGTCACGCTCCCCGGCGTACTTCCAAAGGATGGTGTAGAGCCGCCCGGCCAGAAAGCTGAGCAGGTAGACCGCCACGATCCAGGGCAGATTCGCGTAGAGCAGGGCGCGGTTGTGGGGCCACCAGGAGGCCTCGACAGCACCGTCTGCGCGCAGCAGCAGGGCGAAATAAAAGCTGAAGGCTACGATGGCTCCGTCCAGCGCCACCAGCAGAGCCCGGCGGGCCAGTACCTGCAGCAGATTTGTTTTCTTTTCCTTCACAGCATATCCTCTTTTGCATCGGGGGCCGGCATCCGAAGATGTCAGCTGCCGTTTTTCATTTCAAGGGCCTATCACCCCATAATATCTTTAGTATTATACTCGATTCTCTTCCCCGTGTCCAGCTATTTCACTTTTTGGACATTTTTCTTATGCCGCCTCTCTCCTGCCGCCACGGCCCGCAGCTCTTCGCCGAGGCCCAGTGGCCACGCCGCCGCAAAGCAGACCGCTGCCATCCCCGCGCCGCCCAGCGCTACCGCCGCCAGCTGCAAGAGGACTCCGCCGGTGAGCCAGTCCGCTAAAAGATGCCGCAGGGCCAGCCCGGCCCCGGCGCTGACGGCTCCCGCAAAGCCAGGTGCACCCAGCCACCTCCACAGACGCAGCGGAAGGCCGCAGCTGGACAGCAGCCGCCCCGTGTTGGCGGTGCAGGTGTAGAAGCTGGACAGCAAGATCACAAAAAGAAAGCCCTTCATCCCGAAGCGGGGCAGCAGGAGTAGCACGCCCGCAATGCGGAGGCAGGAGTCCCACATGCTGTACCGGAAGACGGCTTTCTGTTCCCCTACCCCCTTCATGGCACCGTCCACCATGCTCTCGAGATACATCAGCGGCATGGCCGGGCCGAGGATGACGATGTAGCTGCCCGCCTCGGCACTGCCGTAGAGAGCTTCGGCCAGCGGCTGACCCCACACCCAGAACGCCGCTCCTGCCAGCGCCGAGAAATAGCCGGTGAGCCGGAGCATCCTGTCGATGAGAGCCGCCAGCCGCCCGTTCTGGCCCCGGAGGTGGGCCTGGGTGATCTCGGGCATCAGCAAGACGGAAAGGCTTCCCAGCAGTCCGAAGGGAAAGGTCAGCAGAGGCAGGGCCATCCCCTTGAGGTTGCCGTACTGGGCCACGGCTTCGGCACGCCCGCCGGAAAATTGCAGATAGACTGCCAGGCAGGCCGGCACCAGCATATTCTCCGCGGTGTGGAGAGCGCTGGCGAGACAACGGCCGCCCTCCACCGGCCAGAGAATGTCCCAGAGGCGCTTTCTCGGTTCCTGCGGGCGGCAGGCAGGCCGCGCACCGAAGCAGCGGCGGGCCTCTTTACGGTAAAAAAGTGCCATCAGCCCGGTGCTGACGGCCTCGCTGACTGCGGTTGCCCCCAGCACTGCCGTGCAGCGCCCGCCCACGTCCCAGCCGAGGGCGTCGGCCCGCTCCAGCGCAAAGTAGACGATGCCGATGCGGACGGTCTGCTCGGCCAGCTGGCTCAGGACGTTTGGCTCCACCTGCCGCCGGGCGATGAAAAAGCCCCGCAGTACCGACGACACCGCCATCCACGGCAGGCCCAGCGACGAGACACGCAGCGCCCCCGCTGCGCGGACATCGCCCAGCCACCATTTTGCGGCGAGGCCCGCCAGCCAGAACTGCGCCGCCAGCGCCAGCACGCCCAACCCGGCCCCCGCCAGCAGGAGACAGTGAAGCATCCCCCGGGCTTCCGCCGGGCTGCGGGCCAGCTCTTCAGCCATCAGGCGGGTGGCCGCCACCGAGACGCCCGCCGTCGCCAGCGTGACGAAGAGTGAATAGACCGCCAGCACCAGCTGGTACAGCCCCATCCCCTCGCCGCCCAGAGCGTTCGCCAGCCAGATGCGCAGCCCCATGCCCGCCAGGCGGAGCAGGACGTCCGCCCCGGTCATCAAGGCTGCGTTTTTCAGATAGCTCTGCCGCACAGCGCACCCCTCCCTTTCCCCAGTGTATCTTTTTATAAATATGTAAACTGCTCTGGGAAATATGAGCGGGGCCGTGGGTTGTTTCTTTCCCAGTTTTATGATATGATATATATCGTATCTGGCGGGAATGTTCCGCCAGACAGGATCTAAGAATGCAAGGAGGAAGCGCACCCCGGTACCACGGCCGTGCGCAACGAGACAATGAGCGAAGAATGTACCCATGACTGCTCCAACTGCGGGGCAGCGTGTTCTTCCCGCAATGCTGCGCCCCAGCATGACGCACCCAACCCCAATAGCAGCGTCAAGAAGGTCATCGGCGTCGTATCCGGCAAGGGCGGCGTCGGCAAGAGCATGACCAGCGCCCTGCTGGCCTGTGCAATGGCACGCCGCGGCTACCACTGCGGCATCCTCGACGCCGACATCACCGGCCCGTCCATCCCGAAGCTGTTCGGCATCCATGGCCGCGCCATGGCCGACGACAAGGGCTGCTGGCCCATCCAGAGCCGGATGGGCATCGACGTGATGAGCATCAACCTGCTGGTGGAGAACGAGGAAGACCCCGTCGTCTGGCGCGGCCCCGTCATCGCCGGTGCGGTCAAGCAGTTCTGGACTGATGTGGTCTGGAAAGATGTTGATTTCCTGTTCGTGGATATGCCTCCGGGAACCGGTGACGTCCCCCTGACCGTCTTCCAGAGCCTGCCCGTGGACGGCATCGTCGTCGTGGCAAGCCCGCAGGAGCTGGTGAGCATGATCGTGGCCAAGGCCGTGAACATGGCCGAGATGATGAAGGTGCCGATGCTGGGCATCGTCGAGAACATGAGCTATATCGTCTGCCCCGACTGCGGCAAGCACATCAACGTGTTCGGCGACAGCCATGTGGACGAGGTGGCCGCAAAGCATCACCTGCCCGTTCTGGCCAAATGCCCCATCGACCCGCAGCTGGCTGCGCTGTCCGACGCCGGCATGATCGAGACCTACGGCGGACAGTTCCTCGAGGGTGCCGCTGACGCCTGCGAGAAGCTGCTGAAGTAAGACTTTTCCCCCCCTGCACCGCCTGTTCTGAGCCGGTGCAGGGATTTTTTGTTTCTTTACAAAAGCAGGTTTTATCGCAATTTTTTTGATGTGTCCCGTCTTTTTCGTGAAGTGCATTCATCTTTTCCATTGTATTTTGAAAGATTTTCCGGTTTTTGCGGGGCGGGCCATCTTGTAAATCGGCAGATAAAGCTTTATAATAGCAAAGTGGTCAGAGGCTTATCAACCCCGCCGTGGGAAACGGGAAAGACGGAGCCTCCACACAATAGAGTTAAGGGAAAAGGAGTATATCATTATGCTGACGAATGAATATCTGAAGCGTGTCTACGAGGGCCTGGAAAAGCGCAATGCCAACGAGCCCGAATTCCTGCAGGCTGTCCGCGAGGTCCTGGAGAGCATCCAGCCCGTCGTGGAGAAGCATCCCGAGTACGAGAAGGCCGGCCTCATCGAGCGTCTGGTCGAGCCTGAGCGCATCATTACCTTCCGTGTACCCTGGGTCGATGACCAGGGCAAGGTCCAGGTGAACCGCGGCTACCGCGTCCAGTTCAACAGCGCCATCGGCCCCTACAAGGGTGGCCTGCGCTTCCATCCTTCTGTCAATCAGGGCATCCTGAAGTTCCTCGGCTTTGAGCAGATCTTCAAGAACAGCCTGACCACCCTGCCCATGGGCGGCGGCAAGGGCGGCTCTGACTTCGACCCCCACGGCAAGAGCGACATGGAAGTCATGCGCTTCTGCCAGAGCTTCATGACCGAGCTGTACCGCCACATCGGCCAGTTCGTGGACTGCCCCGCCGGTGATATTGGCGTCGGCGGCCGCGAGGTCGGCTATATGTTCGGCCAGTACAAGCGTCTGACCAACAGCTTCCAGGGCGGTATGCTCACCGGCAAGGGCCTGACCTTCGGCGGTTCTCTGGCCCGTACCGAGGCTACCGGCTACGGCCTGTGCTACTTCACCGCTGAGGCTCTGAAGTGCATGCGCAACGACAGCTTCGAGGGCAAGACCGTAGTCATCTCCGGCTCCGGCAATGTCGCTATCTACGCCTGCGAGAAGGCCACCCAGCTGGGTGCCAAGGTCGTCACCATGTCCGACTCCAACGGCTATGTCTACGACCCCAACGGCATCGACCTGGCCTACGTCAAGGATCTGAAGGAAGTCCGCCGCGGCCGTATCAAGGAATATGCTGAGACCCACAAGGATGCGACCTACGTTGCTGACTGCACCAAGGTCTGGACTGTCCCCTGCGACATCGCCCTGCCCTGCGCTACCCAGAACGAGATCAACAAGGAGTCCGCAGAGGCTCTGGTGAAGGGCGGCTGCACCGTGGTCTGCGAAGGTGCTAACATGCCCAGCACTCCCGAGGCTATCGAGGTCTACCTGTCCAACGGCATCCTGTACGGACCCGCAAAGGCTTCCAACGCCGGCGGTGTGGCCACCTCCGGTCTGGAGATGAGCCAGAACTCCGAGCGTCTGAGCTGGAGCTTCGAAGAGGTCGATGCAAAGCTGAAGGGCATCATGGAGGGCATCTTCCACGCTTCCTACGATGCATCCGTGGCCGCTGGCTCCGAGGGCAACCTGATGGTCGGTGCAAACTGCGCCGGCTTCCTGAAGGTCGCTACCGCCATGATGGCTCAGGGCATCACCTACTAAGCTTTTCCTGATCTACAAGGGCCGCATCCGCGAGGGTGCGGTCCTTTTGTTTTGCCCGCCTGTCTGCATAACTGTCTGCTGTCCCGCTCATACTCCTTTCATCAAACGAAAAGAGGTTTTTGCATGGACGAAATGATGTTCTGTTATCAATGTGAGCAGGCGGCAAACTGCACGGCCTGCACCGGAAAAGCGGGTGTCTGCGGCAAATCAGCCGAGACAGCCGACGCGCAGGACAAGCTCACCGGGGCACTCATCGGCTTTGCCACCCTGCTGCTGGACATCGGCAGACCCATCCAGCCCCCGCAGGCACTCCTGCTGACGGAAGGATTGTTCACCACCATCACCAATGTTGATTTCGACCCCCAGACGGTGGCGCAGCTGACCGATAAGGTCTGGAAGGCCAAGCAGGAAGCCTTTGCCTCGGCCAGCCCTGCACCTGCACCAGTGTCGGACTACGATATGCAGAAGCTGTGGCAGGAGCCGGACCCCGACCGGAAGAGCCTGTGCTCCTTTGTCCTCTTTGGGCTGCGCGGCATGGCGGCTTACTCCTACCACGCGCGGGTGCTGGGCTATACCGATGGCGAGATCGACCTGTTTTTCTGCACGGCGCTGCGGGCCATCGCACAGGAGCGGGACAAGGACAAGCTCTTCCAGCTGGTGGAGGACACCGGGCGGATGGCCTACCGGGTCATGGCTGAGCTGGACAAGGCCAACACCGGCGCGTTTGGCGACCCGGAGCCGGTGGAGGTGCCCCTGACCATCGAGAAAGGGCCTTTCATCGTCATCTCCGGCCACGACCTCTACGACGCCAAGTGCCTGTTGGAGCAGACCGAGGGCAAGGGCATCAATATCTACACCCACTCCGAAATGCTGCCTGCCCACGGCTACCCGGAACTGAAAAAGCGCTTTCCTCACCTGAAAGGCAATTTTGGCACCGCATGGCAGAACCAGCAGCGGGAGTTTGAGGACATCCCTGCGCCGGTGCTCTTCACCACCAACTGCATCATGCCCCTCCGGCCCAGCTATGCCGACCGGGTATTCACCACCTCTGTCGTCTCCTATCCCGGCGTCACCCACATCGGAGAGGACCGGGATTTTTCGCCGGTCATCGCCAAGGCGCTTGAGCTGGGCGGCTACCCGGAGGACACCCTCATCCCGGGCATGAACGGCGGCAGTGTGGTCACCACCGGCTTTGCCCACCATGCCGTACTGAGCCATGCGGAGGAGATCGTCCAAGCCGTCCACGAGGGTGCCATCCGGCACTTTTTCCTCATCGGCGGCTGCGACGGCACTCGCCCCTCCCGCCGGTACTACACGGATTTCGCCAAGCTGACCCCGCCCGACACCGTCATCCTGACACTGGCCTGCGGCAAGTTCCGCCTCAACGACCTGCCGCTGGGCACGGTGGCGGGTCTGCCCCGCATCCTCGATGTGGGCCAGTGCAACGACGCCTACAGTGCCATCCGGATCGCGCTGGGTCTGGCCGAAGCTTTTGACTGCTCGGTCAACGAGCTGCCCCTCTCCATCATCCTCTGCTGGTTCGAGCAGAAGGCGGTCTGTGTGCTGATGGCCCTGCTGGCGCTGGGCATCCGAGGCATCCGTCTCGGCCCCACCCTGCCCGCCTTCCTCTCCCCCGGGGTGGCCGCTGTTTTGCAGGAGAAGTATGACCTCCGGCCCATCACCACGCCGGAGGACGATCTTGCCGCCTGTCTGGGCCGGCACTGAGCCGGAAAAGGCATACTATTTCCTACTCTGCGTGTCTGTTTTTCACAAGAAGAACCGTCGCCGTGTACCCAGCTTTGGTGCAGCTGTCACTTGAATCTTTTTCAGCACCTTTGTATAATATTCTTGTTATCCGGAACAAGGGCGTTCCAGATGAGTCTTTGCCGACCCATCTGGGACGCCTTTTCTTTTTACCGGCATTAAGAGGGACTCTGCGGAATGTGCCGCAGCACTGCCAGGATATTCTCCGGAAAATCGAAAAAAGGATGGGAAAGTCTATGGAAAATTTCACGGAGCAAAAAGGGCCTCTGGGCCTCTATGACCCCCAGTTCGAGCACGACGCATGCGGCATCGGTGCCGTCGTGGACATCAAGGGCCGCAAGAGCCACCAGACCGTCAGCGATGCGCTGTCCATCGTGGAGCGCCTTGAGCACCGCGCCGGCAAGGACGCCGAGGGCAAGACCGGCGACGGCGTGGGCATCATGCTGCAGATCAGCCACCGCTTCTTTGCCAAGGTAGCCGACGAGCTGAACATCAGCCTTGGCAACGAGCGCGAATACGGTGTTGGTATGTTTTTCTTCCCCCAGAACGAGCACCTGCGCGCTCAGGCCATGAAGCTTTTTGAACTTGTCACCCGCAAAGAGGGCCTCGAGTTTCTGGCATGGCGCGAAGTGCCTGTAGACCCCGACGCCGTGGGCCAGAAAGCCCGTGACTGTATGCCCGCCATCTGGCAGTGCTTCATCAAAAAGCCCGCCAAGGTGAGCAAGGGCATCGACTTTGACCGCAAGCTCTACATCGTCCGCCGGGTCTTCGAGCAGGCCAGCAACGGCACCTATGTTCCCAGCCTGTCCAGCCGCACCATCGTGTACAAAGGTATGTTCCTCGTCCACGACCTGCGCCAGTTCTACCTCGATCTGCAGGACGAGGACTATGAATCCGCCATCGGCATGGTCCACAGCCGCTTCTCCACCAACACCAACCCCAGCTGGATGCGCGCCCACCCCAACCGCTTCATCCTCCACAACGGCGAGATCAACACCATCAAGGGCAACACCGACGCCATGCTGGCCCGTGAAGAGACCATCTCCTCCCCCATCATGAAGGAGGACATGAACAAGATCCTGCCCATCATCAACACCTCCGGCTCCGACTCCGCCATGCTGGACAACGCCCTCGAGTTCATGGTGATGAACGGCATGGACCTGCCGCTGGCCGTTATGATCACCATCCCGGAGCCCTGGGAGAACAACAAGAACATCAGCCAGAAAAAGCGGGACTTCTACCAGTATTACGCCACCATGCTGGAACCCTGGGACGGCCCTGCCGCCATCCTCTTCTCCGATGGCGACGTGGTGGGCGCTGTGCTGGACCGCAACGGTCTGCGCCCCAGCCGCTACTACATCACCAAAGACGGCAGGATGATCCTCTCTTCCGAGGTGGGCGTGCTGCCCTGTGAGCCGGAGAACATTCTGGTCAAAGACCGTCTCCGCCCCGGCAAGATGCTGCTGGTGGACACCGTCAAGGGCGAAGTCGTGGACGACGAGAAGCTGAAGGAATACTACGCCAGCCGTGAGCCGTACGGCGAGTGGATAGACCGCAACCTCGTCCAGCTGAAGGACCTCAAGATCCCCAACATCAAGACCCCCAGCTATACCGGCGACGACCTGCTGCGCCTGCAGAAGGTGTTCGGCTACAAGTATGAGGACATCAGCACCCTCATCCTGCCCATGGCACGTCAGGGCGCAGAGCCTTCCGGCGCAATGGGTACCGATACCCCGCTTGCCGTCCTCAGCGGCCGGCACCCGCCGCTCTTCAATTATTTCAAGCAGCGTTTTGCACAGGTCACGAACCCGCCCATCGACGCCATCCGCGAGAAGGTCGTCACCTCCACCAGCGTCTATGTGGGCGCACACGGCAACCTGCTGGAAGACAAGCCCGAAAACTGCAAGGTGCTCAAGGTCAACAATCCCATCCTCACGTCCACTGACCTTCTCCGCATCAAGTACATGAACGTCCCGGGCTTCAAAGTCTCCACTGTCTCCATCAACTATTACAAGAACACCAGCCTCGAAAAGGCCATCGACCGCGTTTTCCTGGAGGTAGACCGCGCTTATAAAGAGGGTGCCAACATCATCATCCTGTCCGACCGGGACATTGACGAGTACCATGTGGCCATCCCCAGCCTGCTGGCGGTGTCGGCGGTGTCCCAGTACCTCATCCGCACCAAGAAGAGCACCGCACTGGCTCTCATCCTCGAGAGCGCAGAGCCTCATGAAGTGCATCACTTTGCCGCTCTGCTGGGCTACGGCGCCTGTGCCGTCAACCCCTATCTGGCCCATGAGACCATCGGCCAGCTCATCGACGACGGCCTTCTGGACAAAGATTATTACGCCGCCGTGGACGACTACAACAAGGCTGTGCTGGGCGGCATCGTGAAGATCGCCTCCAAGATGGGCATCTCTACCATCCAGAGCTACCAGAGCAGCCAGATCTTCGAGGCCGTCGGCATCTCCAGGGACGTCATCGACAAGTATTTCACCGGCACGGTGAGCCGTGTGGGCGGCATCGGCCTCGAGGACATTCAGGCTGACGTGGAGGCCCTGCACAACGCAGCCTTCGACCCGCTGGGCCTTGACATCAACATGCAGCTGGAAGACGGCGGCGCCCACAAGTTCCGCAGCGGCAAGGAAGAGCACCTCTTCAACCCCCAGACCATCCACCTGTTCCAGAAAGCCTGCTTCACCGGTGACTACGACACCTTCAAGCAGTTCACCCACACCGTGGACAACATGGGCCAGAACGGCGTCCATCTGCGCAGTCTGCTGGACTTCAACTATGCCCCCGACGGCGGCATCCCGCTGGACGAGGTGGAGCCGGTAAGCTCCATTGTCAAGCGGTTCAAGGCCGCTGCCATGAGCTACGGCGCGCTGAGCAGCGAGGCCCACGAGACCATCGCCATCGCGCTGAACCGCCTCGGCGGCCGGAGCAACACCGGCGAGGGCGGTGAGCCCGAAGAGCGCTACCACAGCGAGAGCAATTCCAAGATAAAGCAGGTGGCTTCCGCCCGCTTCGGCGTCACCAGCAAGTATCTTGTCTCGGCAGAGGAGATCCAAATCAAACTGGCACAGGGTGCAAAGCCCGGCGAGGGCGGCAATCTGCCCGGCGCAAAAGTGTACCCGTGGATCGCCAAGACCCGTCACAGCACTACGGGTGTCGGTCTCATCTCTCCCCCGCCGCACCACGACATCTACTCCATCGAAGACCTTGCAGAGCTTATCTACGACCTCAAGAATGCCAACCGCCACGCCAACATCAACGTCAAGCTGGTCAGCGAGGCCGGCGTCGGCACCATCGCTGCCGGTGTCGCCAAGGGCGGCGCACAGGTCATCCTTGTTTCCGGCTACGACGGCGGCACGGGCGCAGCGCCCCGCAACTCCATCAAAGATGCCGGTCTGCCCTGGGAGCTTGGCATCGCCGAGACCCACCAGACCCTTATCCTCAACGGCCTGCGCACCCGTGTGCGCATCGAGAGCGATTCCAAGCTGCTCTCCGGCCGCGATGTGGCCATCAGCTGTATGCTGGGCGCTGAGGAGTTCGGCTTCGGCACCTCTCTGCTGATGACCATGGGCTGCGTCATGATGCGTGTCTGCAACCTCGACACCTGCCCCATGGGCATCTGCACCCAGAACCCCGAGCTGCGCAAGCACTTCCGCGGCAAGCCCGAGTATATCATCAACTACCTGACCTTCGTGGCGCAGGAGCTGCGCGAATACATGGCAAAGCTGGGCATCCGTACCATCGACGAGCTGGTGGGCCGCACCGACCTGCTCCATGTCAAGTCTGCCCCTGCCGACAGCCGGATGTCCAAGATGGACCTCGACTGCATCCTGCACAACCCCGCCATCGTCAACAGCAATGTCCACTTCCAGAAGGAAGACACCTACGACTTCCATCTGGAAGACACTCTGGACATGAAGGTGCTGATGAAGAAATTCAAGCTCAACAGCAAGACCCCTCAGAGCGTGAAGCTGGATGTCTCCAACACCGACCGTGCCTTTGGTGCCATCTTCGGCAGCGAGATCACCCGCAAGTATGGCAGCGACCTGCCCGATGACGTCTACACCGTCCACTGCACCGGTGCAGGCGGCCAGAGCTTCGGCGCATTCATTCCCAAGGGCCTGACGCTGGAACTGACCGGCGACTGCAACGACTACATGGGCAAGGGCCTCTCCGGCGGCAAGCTCGTCGTCCGCCCGCCCGAGGGCATCACCTTCAAACCCGAAGAGAACATCATCATCGGCAACGTGGCGCTCTACGGTGCCACCAGCGGCAAAGCCTTTGTTTCCGGTGTGGCCGGTGAGCGCTTCTGCGTCCGCAACTCGGGCGCTGTGGCCGTCGTCGAGGGCGTGGGCGACCACGGCTGCGAGTACATGACCGGCGGCACCGTCGTCGTTCTGGGCCAGACCGGCAAGAACTTTGCAGCCGGTATGACCGGCGGCATCGCCTATGTTCTGGATGAGAACTGGGACTTCTACCAGCGGGTGAACAAGGAGACCGTCAGCCTCGAGCCGGTGGAGCACAAGTACGACGTCGCCACCCTGAAAGAGCTCATCCGTGAGCACGTTGAGCTGACCGGCTCGCCCCGCGGCAAGGAGATTCTGGACAATTTCAGCGAGTTCCTGCCCAAGTTCAAGAAAGTCCTCCCCTACGATTACGACCATATGCTGCGGGTCATCGCCTCGATGGAAGAGCGCGGCCTCGACGGCGAGCAGGCGCAGATCGAAGCATTCTACGCCGTGCAGAAGAACAAGTAAGGAGGGGAACATCATGGCAAAACTCACTGGCTTTATGGATTACACGCGCAAGACCAGCACGGATGTTCCGCCGCTGGAGCGCATTGAAAACTTTAACGAATTTCACATCTGGCTCTCCCGGGAGGAGCAGCAGACCCAGGCAGCCCGCTGCATGGACTGCGGCGTCCCCTTCTGCCAGGCGGGCATGATGATCGGCGGCATGGCCTCCGGCTGCCCGCTGAACAACCTCATCCCCGAGTGGAACGATTTGGTCTATCAGGGCAAGTGGGAGCTGGCGCTCCGCCGCCTGCGCACCACCAACCGTTTCCCGGAGTTCACGAGCCGGGTCTGCCCTGCCCTGTGTGAGGCCGCCTGCACCTGCGGCGACGTCACCGGCAGCAGCGTCACTGTCCGGGAGAACGAACACGCCATCGTGGAGACGGGCTACGCCAAGGGCTGGCTCCATGCCGCCCCGCCTCCGGCCCGCACCGGCAAGAGCGTGGCCGTCATCGGCAGCGGCCCTTCGGGCCTGTCGGTGGCCGAATACCTCAACATCCGGGGCCATGCCGTCACCGTCTTCGAGCGTGCTGACCGTGTGGGCGGTCTGCTGATGTACGGCATCCCCAACATGAAGCTGGACAAATCCGTCATCGAGCGCCGCATCAAGATCATGCAGGCTGAGGGCGTTGAGTTCCGCACCAACATGGATGTGGGCGGGGCTGTGGATGCCGCTGAGATTTTGAACAGCTATGACGCCATCGTGCTCTGCTGCGGCGCCAAGAAAGCCCGCGATTTGAACGTCCCGGGCCGCGACGCGAAGGGAGTTTACCTCGCGGTAGACTACCTCACCAGCGTGACCAGGAGTCTGTTGGACAGCAAGTTTGCCGACGGCAGGGCCATCAACGCGGCAGGCAGGAATGTCCTCGTCATCGGCGGCGGCGACACCGGCAACGACTGTCAGGGTACCGCCCTGCGGCAGGGCTGCACCGACCTCGTGGCACTGGAAATGATGCCCCAGCCCCCGAAAGAACGGGCCGCGAATAATCCCTGGCCCGAGTGGCCCAAGGTTCTGAAGGTGGACTACGGCCAGACCGAGTGTCTTGCCAAGTTCGGCAAAGACCCCCGCGTCTACCAGACCACCGTCAAAGAGTTTCTGAAGGACGACGCCGGCAACCTGACCGGCGCGGTCATCTCCTATCTCAAGCCCCAGCGTGACCCCGACACCGGCCGCACCAGCATGGTACCCACCGGCGAAGAGTTCACCTACGACTGCCAGCTGGCCTTTATCGCCGCCGGTTTCGTGGGCTGCGAGGACTATGTGGCCGAGGCGTTCGGCGTGGAGCGGAACGCCCGGGGCAATGTGGCCGACCACGGCTTCCGCACCAATGTAGACAAGGTCTTTGTCTGCGGCGATATGCGCCGGGGCCAGAGCCTCGTGGTCTGGGGCCTGCGGGAGGGCCGCGACTGCGCCGCCGAGGTGGACCGCTATCTGATGGGTTACACCAATCTGTGACCCCCCTATTTATGACATTCTCTTTCCTATCCTAAACAGAAACGGGAGCTTTCCTTCAGCGGGAGGCTCCCGTTTCTGCATTTCGGGGCTTTTATTTTCACAAAGTTTTCACAGTTAGCATTTCCTACCCTCTTGAAACAGATACCCCCAAGTGGTAAAATCAGAGTGTCGGAAGATTTACCCCCACAGGGTACATTTCCTCTTCACACTGATACACCCGGAAAGGAGTTATCTGCTATGACTGATGCTGAAAAAAAGCCCTGCTGCTGCACCGCTGAGCCTGCCGAAAAGGACACTGTCCCCTCCTGCTGCCGCCACAAGGACCGTACCCCTGAGGAGTACCGCGCCCTTGCCAACCGGCTGAGCCGCATTGAGGGCCAGGTGCGTGGCATCCGCGCGATGCTGGACAAGGACGTCTACTGCGCCGATATTCTGGTGCAGGTGGCTGCGGTGAACGCTGCACTGAACGGCTTTTCCAAAGAGCTGCTGGGCCAGCACATCCGCACCTGCGTGGCCGACGATTTGAAAGCCGGCGAGACGCAGAAGCTGGACGAACTGTTGCAGCTGCTGCCCCGGCTCATGAAATGACCCCGTTCCGGGCATCCTATAAGAGGGAAAGGAATCCGCAATGGAACAATACAATGTCACGGGCATGAGCTGCGCGGCCTGCTCTGCCCGGGTGGAAAAGGCCGTGAAGAAGGTGCCGGGCGTCACGAGCTGCTCGGTGAGCCTTCTGACAAACTCCATGGGCGTGGAAGGCACAGCCTCCCCTGCCGCCATCCTCTCGGCTGTGCAGGAAGCAGGCTACGGCGCAAGCCCGAAGAATGCCTCTGCCAGTAAGGCTTCGGACGCCAGCGCCGACCTCGATGCACTGGCTGACCGCGAGACACCGAAGCTCAAGCGCCGTCTCATCGCCTCGCTGGGCTTCCTGCTGGTGCTGATGTACTTCTCCATGGGCCACATGATGTGGGGCTGGCCCCTGCCCCACTGGTTCGACGGCAACCACGTCGCCATGGGCCTTGTCCAGCTGCTGCTGGCGGGCATCGTCATGGTCATCAACCAGAAGTTCTTCATCAACGGATTCAAGGGCCTTATCCACGGCGCACCCAACATGGATACGCTGGTGGCCCTCGGCTCCATGGCAAGCTTCGTGTGGAGCACTTACGCCCTCTTCGCCATGACCCGCGCTCAGGTGGACGGCAACGACGAGCTCGTCATGCACTATATGATGGAGTTCTACTTCGAGTCTGCCGCCATGATCCTGACCCTCATCACGGTGGGCAAGATGCTGGAAGCCCGCTCCAAGGGTAAGACCACCGACGCCCTCAAGAGCCTGATGAAGCTGGCCCCCAAGACCGCCACACTGGTACGGGACGGCGCGGAAGTGACCGTGGCCATCGCCGACGTGCAGAAGGGCGACATCTTTGTGGTCCGCCCCGGCGAGAATATCCCGGTGGACGGCGTGGTGCTGGAAGGCACCAGCGCAGTCAACGAGAGCGCCCTGACCGGCGAGAGCATCCCGGTGGACAAGGCCGTCGGCGACAAAGTCAGCGCCGCCACCACCAATCAGTCGGGCTTCCTCCGCTGTGAGGCTACCCGCGTGGGCGAGGATACCACGCTGGCTCAGATCATCAAGATGGTCAGCGACGCCGCCGCCACCAAAGCTCCTATCGCCAAGATCGCTGACACCGTGTCGGGCTTCTTCGTCCCGGCGGTCATCTCCATCGCCGTCGTCACCACCATCGTCTGGCTGCTGCTGGGCCATGAGCTGGGCTATGCGCTGGCACGCGGCATCTCCGTTCTGGTCATCAGCTGCCCCTGCGCACTGGGCCTTGCAACACCTGTGGCTATTATGGTCGGCAATGGTCTCGGCGCAAAGAACGGCATCCTCTTCAAGACTGCCGCCTCGCTGGAAGCCGCAGGCCGCACCCAGATCGTGGCGCTGGACAAGACCGGCACCATCACCGAGGGCGCACCCCGCGTCACCGACCTGCTGCCCGCTGAGGGTGTCTCCGAGACGGAGCTTCTGACGCTGGCCGCAGCGCTGGAAAGCCGCAGCGAGCACCCTCTGGCAAAGGCTGTTCTGGCCGACGCCGAGGCAAAGGCCATCACTCCCCCGGAAGTCACTGACTTCACGGCCCTGCCGGGCAACGGTCTGGCAGCCAAGCTGGACGGCATGGACATCTATGCCGGCAATGCCGCCTTCATCCAGACCAAGCTCACCCTGCCCGCCGCACTGGCACAGCAGGCTGAAAAGCTGGCCGCCGAGGGAAAGACTCCCCTCTTCTTCGGCGGCGCAGGCCGTCTGCTGGGCGTTATCGCCGTGGCCGACACCATCAAAGAGGACAGCCCCGAAGCCATCCGTCAGCTGCAGAACATGGGCATCCGGGTCGTGATGCTCACCGGCGACAACCAGCGCACCGCCGACGCCATCGGCAGGCAGGCGGGCGTGGACGAGGTCATCGCGGGCGTCCTGCCCGACGGCAAGGAGACCGTCATCCGCCAGCTGCAGGCCAGCGGCAAGGTGGCCATGGTGGGTGACGGCATCAACGACGCTCCCGCCCTCACCCGTGCCGACACCGGCATTGCCATCGGCGCAGGCACCGACGTGGCCATTGACGCCGCCGACGTCGTGCTGATGAACTCGAAGCTCTCGGACGTGCCTGCGGCCATCCGCCTAAGCCGCGCCACCCTGCGGAACATCCACGAGAACCTGTTCTGGGCGTTCATCTACAATATCATCGGCATCCCGCTGGCGGCTGGTCTGTTCATCCCCTTCGGCCTGACGCTGAATCCCATGTTCGGTGCTGCTGCCATGAGCCTGTCCAGCTTCTGCGTCGTGAGCAACGCCCTGCGGCTGAACCTGTTCGATTTGCACAGCACCAGGCACGACCACAAAACCGCTTCTCCCGCTGCTGCCCCGGTGCAGTCTGCGGCTGAAAATAACAAAAAATCGGACGCCGAAGCGCCCGAAGTCAAAACGGAGGATCATACCATGAAGAAGACCCTGAAAGTGGAAGGCATGATGTGCGGCCACTGCGAAGCCCGCGTGAAGAAGGCTCTGGAAGCCCTGCCCGAGGTGGACGAGGCTGTCGTGAGCCACGAGGCCGGCACCGCCATCGTCACCCTGAACGCCGAGGTCGCCGACGACGTGCTCAAGAACGCCGTCGAGGCACAGGACTACAAGGTCACCGGCATCCAGTAAGCTATAAAATGCAGAAAAGCCAGCGCACGAGAAATGTGCGCTGGCTTTTGTTATAGGTCATAACCTCTCAGTCTCGCTATCGCTCGACAAGGCCGAGTTGCGGCTCCCAGCATCCGCTGCGCATTGCTTGCGTCTCGCTGGCCGCTGCCCCAACAGCGACTCCCTGTTTCCGCCACTGGCGGCGGTCGTCGCTGTTGCCCCTACCGAGGGGAGCCTCTGGCGAAGAGACAAAGCTTTACGAAATGCCAAGGCCTCTCCTCGATAGGAGAGGTGGCAATGCGAAACATTGACGGAGAGGTTTCATTCCTTACGGAGTCAGACGGTTGGGGCCGCGGAACAGGAACTCAGCGTCCTTGATGGACTGGCCGCAGAGCAGCATAGTCAGACGGTCGATACCCAGACCGAAACCGCCGTGCGGAGGGCAGCCGTACTGGAAGAACTCCAGATAGAACTTGACGTCATCGGCCAGGCCCTTCTCCTCTGCCTGCTTCTTCAGCACGTCGTAGCGATGCTCACGCTGTGCGCCGGTGGTGATCTCCACGCCGCGCCAGATGAGGTCGTAGCCCTGCGGCACGCCGTTCTCGTCGCGCATATGGTAGAAAGCACGCTTCTCAGCGGAGTAGTCGGTGATGAACAGGAACTCGTGGCCGTAGTGCTTCTTGACCCAGTCGTAGCTCAGACGCTCGGCCTCGGTGGTCAGGTCGCCCTTCTCGCTCTCATCGACAGTGTAGCCGAACTCCTCTTCCAGACCCTTGTACAGGTCGGCCAGCTTGACCACAGGGAACGGCGTGGTGGGGACGACGACTTCCAGACCAAACAGCTCCTTGATCTGCTCACCGTACTGCTCCTTGACGGCCTTCAGGCCGGCAGTCAGAAGCTCTTCCTCCATCTTCATGACGTCCTTGTAAGAGGTGATGTAACTGAACTCAAGGTCGAAGCCGGAGAACTCGGTGGAGTGCTTGTTGGTGTAGCTCTTCTCAGCGCGGAAGACGGGGCCGGTCTCGAAGATGCGCTCGAAGCCGGCGGCCATGGCCATCTGCTTATAGAACTGAGGGCTCTGGGCCAGATAGGCGTTGCGGTCGAAGTAGTCCACCTTGAACACCTCAGAGCCGCTCTCGCTGGCGGCAGCGATGAGCTTCGGGGTGTGGATCTCGATGAAGCTGCGCTCGAGCAGGAACTGACGCATGGCGTTGACGAAGCAGCTCTGTGCCTTGAACATCAGCTGGTTCTCATCGGTGCGCAGGTCGATCCAGCGGTAGTCGATGCGCTGGTCGATACTGGAACGCTCCACAGCCTTCTTCTTCTTGGTGGCGGCGATCTCCTTGCGGACGATGGGCAGCGCGTCGGCGATGCTCTCGATCTCGATGGCCTCGGGGATCATCTCGATGCCGCCCATCTTGACGTAGTCGTTCTCCATCACCTTGCCGGTGACGGTGATGACAGAGTCCGGGGTCAGCTTGTCGATGGTGTCCACCAGCTCGGGATGGTCCTCCTTCTCGACGGTGATCTGAAGTTTGCCGGTAATATCCTTCAGCACGATGAAGGCCATATATTTGCTGTTGCGCAGGTTCTCGATAAAGCCCTGCACCTTGACCGTGCTGCCAATTTCCTTTTGTACCTCATTGATATAGGTGCGTTCCATGGAAATCCTCCTTCTGTGTCTTGTGTACTGTTTTATTATACGCTTTTCGGGGGATAAATCAAGAGAAAGGACGAATCACTTTCCTTCTTCGTGCAGCGTCCCGGTGCCGCCCTCCACCACGCCGTCGTGGTCGGCCACAGCCCTGATGGTGCCGAAGAAGCATTTGACGTCCAGCCAGAAGCTCATATGCTCCACATACCAGCCGTCGAGCTTCGCTTTCTCCGTGATCTCCAGCTCGTCGCGGCCATGGATCTGCGCCCAGCCGGTCAGGCCGGGGCGGACGTCGTTTGCGCCGTACTTGTCCCGTTCGGCCAACAGGTCGTACTGGTTCCAGAGGGCCGGGCGCGGACCGATGACTGCCATATCGCCCACAAGGATATTCCACAGCTGGGGCAGCTCGTCCAGACTGGTCTTGCGCAGGAAACGGCCCACCCGGGTGATATACTGCTCCGGGTCGTGGAGCAGATGGGTGGGCATGTCGTGGGGGGTGTCGATGCGCATGGTGCGGAATTTCAGGATGTTGAAATAGCTCTTATGGATGCCCACCCGCTTCTGCTTGAAGAACACCGGCCCCGGCGAGTCCAGCTTGATGGCAAGGCAGAGCAAAAGCAGCAGCGGCGACAGCACCAGCAGCCCGCAGGCCGACAGTACCACGGCCAGCAGCCGCTTGATTCCTTTTTGATACATGATGGTTCTCCCTTTTATTCCTAGAATATACTTATTATATACCATTTTCCCCTGCCCAAACAAGCCCCGGGCCGCCTGTTCTGCCGAAAATGCCGGTTTTGTTGTATCGTTCTGACGGTTTTCTCTCTTGCCCCGCCGGGCCCGACGGCGTACCATAGACATAAGATCATTTGAGAGGAGCACTCTGTTTATGATACAGCGTTTTGTCATCGGGAAGCCTTTTCCCACCGAGAGCGTCGTGCTGGACCTGCCCGCCGAGACCGGCCCCGTGCCTTACCTGACACCGGACGGCGATGGCTGGCAGTATGTCATGCAGGAGAAGGACATCGTCTATGGCTTGGGCGAGATGCCCCGGGGCCTCAACAAGCGCGGCTGGCACTACGAGACGAACAACACCGACGAGAGTGAGCACGGCGAAGACCGGCTTTCCTACTACGCCGCCCACAATTTCCTGCTCATCTCCCCTGCCGACGGCAGCGGATGCATCGGCATCTTCGTCGATTTCCCGGGCAAAGTGAGCTACGACATCGGCTATACCCGCCACGACACCCTCCGCTTCGCCACGGCAGAGCCGAACTATGCGCTCTACCTCATCACAGCCCCTACAGCGGCAGAGGTCGCAAAGGAATTCCGGCAGCTCATCGGCCCCAGCTATATCCCGCCCAAGTGGGCGTTTGGTCTGGCCCAGAGCCGCTTCGGCTACAAGACGGAGGCCGACATCCGGGAGGTGGCCGCGCAGTACAAGGCCAACGGCCTGCCGCTGGACATGATCTGCATGGATATTGATTACATGCAGTCCTACGCTGATTTTACCATCGACAAGGCCCGCTTCCCCGACCTCGGCAAACTTGCCGCCGACCTGAAAGCCGAGGGCATCCGGCTCGTCCCCATCATCGACGCAGGCATCCGCTGCGACGACAATGACCCCGTCTGCCGCGAGGGCCTCGAGAAGGGCTATTTCTGCACCAAAGAAGACGGCACGCCCTTTGTGGCGGCGGTCTGGCCCGGCAAGGCCTACTTCACCGACTTTCTCCGTCCCGAGGCCCGGGCGTGGTTCGGCAGGCAGTACAAGATGCTCACCGACCTCGGCATCGAGGGTTTCTGGAATGACATGAACGAGCCCGCCCTCTTTTACTCCCCTGAGCGGCTGAAAGCCTTCTTCGAGAATGCCGCCGCCCTGAGCCGGAAGGATAACCTCGACCAGAACGATTTCTTCGGGCTGGTGCGCTCGGTGATGGGCCTGATGAATGCCCCCGAGGACTACCGCAGTTTCTACCACGATACCGCTGCCGGGCGGGTGCGCCACGACCGCGTCCACAACCTCTACGGCGGCTGCATGACCCGTGCTGCCGGCGAGGCGTTCCAGACCCTGCGTCCCGGCCAGCGCACTCTGCTCTACTGCCGCAGCAGCATCATCGGCGCCCACCGTTGGGGCGGGATCTGGCTGGGCGATAATCACTCCTCGTGGAGCCAGCTGCTGGCCAACATCCAGATGATGCCTGCCGTCCAGATGTGCGGCTTCCTCTACAGCGGTGCCGATTTGTGCGGTTTCAGTGAGGACACCACCCCCGATCTGGCGCTCCGCTGGCTCGAGTTCGGATTGTTCACCCCTCTCATGCGCAACCACGCCGGCGCTGAAAGCCGGGATCAGGAATTTTACCGCTTTACCGATGTTCTGCCCGCCATCCGCAATATGCTGGATCTGCGGTATGCCCTCCTGCCCTACCTCTACAGTGAGTTCATGAAGGCCGCGCTTGAGGACGCACCTTACTTCCGGCCTTTGGCTTTTGACTACCCTGCCGACCCCGATGCCCGGGAGGTGGACGACCAGCTGCTTCTTGGCGAGGGCCTGATGGTCGCACCCGTCCACACTCAGAACGCCCATGGCCGGACGGTCTATCTGCCTGAGACGATGAAGATGCTGCGTCTGCGCAGCGTCTCCGACTACGATGAGGAAGTTCTGCCCGCCGGGCGGCACTATCTGCCCTGCGAACTTAGCGAGGTGCTGCTCTTCATCCGTCCGGGCCACACCGTACCGGTGGCACAGCCCGCCGCCAACACCGCCCAGCTGGATGATACGACCCTCACCTTCTGGCGCTTCGCGCCCGACGGCCAGCCTGCGCCCTACCGGATGTATACCGACGACGGCGTGACCACCGATCACAACAAGCCCGAACACTGGCGTATCGTCGGACAATAACGCAAAAACACCCGGAAGCATCTCCGGGTGTTTTTTGGTATTACAGGTATGCGACCGTCGCGGACAAGGGCTTTCTCGAGCCGTGGTTTGCCAGCGGCCCTGCGCCTTCTGCGGCATAGCCGAGGTCGAGGATCATCAGGACCTCTTCATTTTCCGGCAAGCCCAGTTCCTTGGCCAGCTCATCCGGATCGAAGAAGTTGAGCCAGCAGCTGTCCACACCTGCGTTGGCGGCGGCCAGCATCAGGTGGGTCGCCACGATGGCGGCATCCTCCACGCCGGAGTCCCGCTTTCCGCCGGGATAAGTAAAGACGCTGTTTTTATCGAAGGCCACGACGAGGCAGGTAGACGCACCATAGCGGCAGGGCGTCACCTTGTCGAGCTTTGCCAGGCTTTCTTCCGACTGCAGCACATAGATGCGCTGCTCCTGCAAATTCTTGGCGGTCGGGGCCAGCCGCCCCGCTTCCAGGATCTCCGTCAGCTTCTCGGCTTCTACCTTACGTGTGCTGAAATTCTTGCAGGAATAACGCTCTGCAACGACCTTAGTAAATTCCATAACCGTTGTCCTCCTGACTTTGGGTGATAGACTTTTTATGTACAGAAGTCTCAGCATTATTGTAGCACGCTTTTTCTCTGAGAGCCACTGTTATTTTTACTATCGCAATTTTCAAAAATAGTGCCGGTCAAAACGGCATCTTTGCGATATGCAGTTTGCGGCCGTTGCTTGTGCATTAAAAACGCAAACTGCTATAAAGGATCTGCCGTTTTTTAAGAAACGGCAGATCCACCCGGCCATTCCCCGCAGGCCGCCCGGGTGAAAAGTCCTTGACAAATCTTTCTAAAAGAGTTACACTGTTCTCGTTCTGAAAAACAAATATGGGCCTATAGCTCAGCTGGGAGAGCGTTCGGTTCGCATCCGAGAGGTCAAGGGTTCGAATCCCTCTAGGTCCACTTTTAGCAGCAGCGTAATTTTATCGCTGCTGCTTTTCTTTTGTATACACATAAGTCACGCGCTGGCTTTGGGACCTAGAGGGATTCGAACAGCACGGCCCTGCCGCAGGCAGGGCAAGCACTTCGCTCTCCTGCAGTTCCATCTGGCAGCTGTCTTTTCCTGTCATGCTTTCAACATTCAGTCCGTAAGGATCCGAGCCTCCTGTGCTGCTGTCAGCAAGACTTTTGGTGCCGCAAGCCATCAGCACCAGCCCGGTTCCCAGAACTATAAGCAGGAGAAGCGAGACCGTCCTTATTTTCTGTTTCTTTGCAGGGTCTCCTATTCTTTATCCAGTTATCTAAAAATTGCATCTGCTCTTTTGTATGAAACCAGTGCTCTCCGCCCGGCATAACGGTCAGCTCTGCGTTGTTCTTTTTTGCAAAGGCTTTTATGGTTTCCATGGAGGTCAGATCATCCTTTTCACCATACAAAATGTGGGTAGGGATTTCCCATGAAACCGGATGCTCCCGGACATAGCAGAGATACTCCCACGACAGCGTTTCGCCAAATGTTGTAGGAATTTCCAGCTTCTCTGCAAGCTCTGCTTCAGAGACGCCAGCCCACCGCATCATGTTGCAGATCAACTGCTCCATATCAACTATCGGAGAAATAAAATAGCTGGCATCCACCAATTTTTCATTCAATGATGCGAACGAAAAGAACGCACCAATGCTATTTGCCACCAGTGTGAGCTTCTCGCAGCGTTTCCGCACTGCCGCAAAAAATCCAGGAAATTCCTCCGCAGCTTCCCATGGAGATCGTGCGTGGTAGTCAAAACCAATTACTTCACAGTCAGGGAATAGGGCTTTATAATGCTCGGCCTCTTGTGCCGAACCGCCCTTTCCGTGAACATATACAACAATTTCTTCCATATAAGATCCTCCAAAATAAAAACGCAGCACACCCCCATTCTATGGGCGGCACTGCGTCTGAGCGTCTGGCGTCTTGCTTGATTCAATTATTCTGCCGCCAATTTCAAGAATTTCTTGTCCGACTGGATGCTCTGGGTCACAAATTTGCCATCCCGGAACAATGCGTATGTTGTGACAGGTGCGGGTACATTCTGTGCGGTCTCTTTCTCTGTGATGTGGATGGCTTTGAACGGGATCCCATGTTCCTTTGCAGCCTCCTGCACCTTCGGCACCCAATAATAGGTATAGGGACACTGGTCGGTATAGTAGAGGACAAAGCCGTTTTCCTCCACCTTGGGATGCTTGGCACAGTCCTTGAATTTTGGCGGCCGGGCATTCTCTGCAAGGGGCAGATACATGAGGTTGATGCCGCAATCGGAGATGTCTGAGACCTTGAAGCCCTTATGGGTCAAAAACTTGGGGTCGGCGAGAAACTCCCGTTTGCGTCCCTCTGCACACAGAATGCAAACGCCGTTTTTGCCCTGCGCCTTGGCATCCCGAAGGCATTCTTCCAGCAGATCGCTGGAATAGCCGTGACCTTTCAGGGAACCGGAGACCCACAGACAGTTGATATAAAGCCAGCCTGCTGCATCAATGGGTACCCATGCGTTTTCTGCCGGGATGTACTCGATAAAGCATTTGCCGCGCTCTGCACTGCGGTAAAAAACAAGTCCCTCCTCAAAGCGCTGCTTGAGCCATTCTTTCTTGGCAAGGCTCTGTTTGCCGGACATGGCACAACAGATGTGTTCCCTGTCGATGTTTTCTTTGGTAACTCTGATATAGTCCATCGAAGCACTCTCCCCTATCTTTGTACTTTTTCATACCTTCTCCGGCACAGCGACCTTTTCGTTTTTGGCTGCGGCTTATCGCATCCGTCCATCGCCGCCCATCAAGGCAGTCATTTCCTCGATGTAGTCCAGCGGGAACGGCGGAGCGCACAGGGGCTTCATGGCAATGCTCATGAGCTTCATGGGGTTGTCGTCTGCCGCCACCCGGTTAGAACTGAGCTTTCCGCAGCGTTTGCAGCGGTGGATGATGGCCCACTCGCCGCCTTTGCGTACCCAGACCGCCACCGGCTCCATGATGCCGCCGCAGTCGGAGGCACGGTCGCCGGGTTCTTCGTCCACATGAAGGCTGGACAGGCAGTTGGGGCAGTGGTTGCGGTGGTCGCTCCCGGCGTGTAACACATCAGAGAAATTACAGCTTATTCTCCCAGCGCCGTCTCGATGTTTGCCAGCACCTTCTGGCTCAGCAGAACGAAAGCCTGCCTGGTGCGGCCTGCCGAGACACCCGGGCTGTGGACATTGGGCCGCCGGAAGAAGCCCTCACTGACGGGGCCTGCGGCGGCGTAGGTATCACAGAAGAAGTGGGTGCCGGGCTTATCCAGCCACTTTTCCAGCGCGGCGGAGTCAAAGCCGGGGCCGATGGAGGTATTGAAAAGGACTTTCCCCTCCCCCAGCGCCTCAAACTCCGGCTCGCCCAGGAGCAGAACATTCTTGTTCAAACAGGTAAAGACCACTTCGCTCTCCCGGAGCAGAGCGTCTAACGGCTTATACTTCATGCCTGCGGCCTCGGCGTCGGGCTTATGGCTGCGGCTGTAGTAGGAGATGTCCGCGCCGAGGAAGGTCAGTGCATCGGCGATCATCCGGCCCGAGACGCCCAGACCCACGATACCCACCTTGAGGCCGTAAATTTCCACGGGCTCGTCGTGGAGCATCGGCATCCCGAAGCCGTGGAGCAGGCCGGTCAGCTCGTGGAGGACGTACTCCACCACGCCGCGGTCACCGTAGTCCCGGATGCCCAGCACCTTGATGCCCTTTTCCCGGGCAAAGGCGATGTCCACATTGGCGCTTTCCTCCGAGTAGAGGCTGCAGCACATCCCGATGTAGCGCAGGTTCGGGCAGCGCTCGATGACGTTTTTGCCCATGCGGGAGGTATAGCTCAACAGCGCCGCGTCGGCGTCTCCGATGCGGCGAACGATCTCTTCGTCGTCGGCGGGAATATCGCGGTAAAGCTCGACCTGCTCGGCGTACTGATGCAGCGCTTCCTCTGCTGTGGGGATGAGGCTGACCGGCTCGATGGCTACCAGTTTCTTGAACATGAGGCCCCCTCCTTTTTAATAGAAGCAGACCGGCGAGGCAAGGTTGCGCAGAAGCGCCACGGCGCTCCAACCGGCGATGGCGCTGGTGGACGAGCAGATGTCCACCACGGCCTTCACGCCCTCGATCTCGGCAGTGATGCAGTGGTCGTCGCCCACCCAACCGGGTACGGAGTGCATGGTCACGCCGGTGATGTCGGGGCCGGTGGTGGCCAGCGAAGTGGCCACAGCGACGTTGACCCGGCGCGGGAAGGTTGCGATGGCTTCCTTGGCGCTGCCGGTGAAGACGGTAGTCTTCTCGGTGTCGGTCAGCAGATGGTCGGCCCAGACGGGGGTGTTGCGGAAGCCCTTCGCACCGGTGTGAGTCTCGATGCCGGCCTTCTCGTCCAGCTTCAGGGCCTCGGCCATGAGAGTGACGGTCTGCAGCACATCGAAGCCGCCGATGGCGCCGCTGGCCAGATGCACCTTTGCGCCGCCCTCCCGGGCCGCCTGCTTGACCTCTTCATAAAACGCGAGGTCGGCGAATGCACCGATGGACAGCACCACGAGGTTCACGCCCCGGCGCAGCACCGGAACGGCCATTGCGCGCACCGCTTCCACCGAAGCGGCTTCCACGATGTACTCCGGCTCAAGTGCCAGCAGAGCATCCACGTCCGCGCAGGCCGCACAACCCACGCTTGCCGCCGTCTTCTCTGCCGAAGCGAAGGTGCGGCTGGTGACACCCACCAGCTCGTAGTCTTCCAGCAGGCCCTTCTTCCACGCATCGGCCACGATATTGCCGAGGAAACCACAGCCCACGATGCCAAATTTCGTTTTCATGTTTCCGTTTCTCCTTTTTCCCGCCGGGTTGGCGGATTTTTCTTTTCCAGTATACCATGCCTTGTGCAGAAAAGCAAAACCCGGCGTTTTTCATAGTTTTTTTGTCATTCACGCACGAAAAGCAGCATTTCACGCAGGTTTGCTTGCTTACTTCCCCAGAAGTGCTATAATTGTATCAATCGAAAGTCCATATTTTTTCAACATTCAAAGGAGGTTTTTGTATGCTCTCTTATCGTAAACTTGCCATGCGTGTTCTGGGTCGGCCTCTTAATACGGGGGGGGGTAATAATTCACCCCGTCCGGCCTCTCAGCGGGCAGCGGCGCTTGTTCTGACCGCCGCAATGCTCACCACCTTTACCGCCCCGGCCTTTGCAGGGACATGGTACATCGAAGATGGTGACATTACGATTTCGGCGGGCGAGAGCGGCAACAATGTCACCCAGAACGAGAATACCACCAAAAATGACACCGACACCATCATCACAAATCGTGAGGAAGGCGCTTCTTCCCACACCGTGACCATCGACGCCAAAGATAAGGACGATAAGGTTGAGGTCACACTCAAGGATGTGAACATCGATACCAGCAAACAGAGCAAGGCCGCCGTGAGCGTGACCGGCAGCGGCGACACCACCATTGAGCTGGATGGCGACAACGAGCTGAAGAGCGGCGACAGACACGCCGGTCTTGAGCACAATCAGACCGTAGACAGCGAAGGAAATGTGACCAGCGGCAAGCTGACCATTCAGGACGACAACGATAACGCTGGCAGTCTGACCGCAACGAGTGGATACTTTGGTGCTGGTATTGGCGGCGGTAGTGCAAAAGCCGGTCAAGTTACCATCACCGGCGGCACGATTACTGCTATTAGTGGGGATGGCGCCGGTATCGGCGGCGGTCAGGGAAACATGGGCAGCAATGCCGGTAACGCGGACATTGAAATAAGCGGCGGCACGATTGAAGCGACCGGTGGTTATGCTTCTGCTGGCATTGGCGGCGGCAATTGGGGCGACGCCAATATTAAGATAACTGGTGACGCAGTTATTAAAAGCGCTGTCGGCGGTGGCGGCGGTGCAGGCATCGGCGGCGGTCAATGGGGCAACGGTACTGTGACTATCTCTGGTGATTCTAAAATTGAAAGCGCTTTGGGCGGCGGGCTGAGTGCCGGTATCGGTGGTGGCGCTGTCGGCAACGGTACTGTGTCCATTTCTGGCAATGCCACTATTGAAAATGCTCAGGGCGGCGAAGACGGTGCTGGCATTGGCGGTGGCTATGGTTATGGCCAATCCGGCACAGGCGATATAACCATTGAAGGAAACACTACCGTAAACGCTACCGGTGGCATGGGTTCTGCCGGTATTGGTAACGGCACTGATGCTGGTGGCAATAACGGTCAAATTACCATTCGCGGTACAAAGGATTCTTCTCCTACTGTGAACGCTACTGGCGGTATTGCCGAAGAGGATGGTCAAGGTTACGTCGGCCCCGGTGGTGCAGGTATCGGCGGCGGCAGTACGACAGACAGTGAATATACCCCTGTCACCCCCCAGATCACCCTTGAGGGCAAAGTGACCATCGTTGCCAAGGCGGGCGAGAGCAACGCGGCTATCGGCGACATGAACGGCGAGCAGGTCTTCACCGGCCTCGACGGCTCCATCACCCGTTACGACTCTGAGGGCAATGACACCACCCTTCCCACCGACCCCGGCTACCCCGTCCCTGCGGACACCTCCTCTTCGGGCGGCGGCTCTGCGGGCGCCTCTGTGCAGGAGTCGGTCTTCCCGGGCCTCGTCGTCACCGACAAGGACGGCCAGCGCATCTCCTACACCAGCATCCGGGGCAACAACGTCCTCTCCCTCCGCGTCGGGCGGTTCACGGCCTCTCTCCACGCTTCGCTGTCCACCCTGCGCCAGCTGCGGGCTGAGGGCATCGACACCATCACCTTCCAGACCATCCTCTGCTCCACCACCCTCTCGGTGGACGAACTGCTGGCCATGGGCGGCGAGGATGCCGAGGCTGTTCTGACCCACCGGCTTACCGCTTCCAGCCTCACTGTGGGCTGAAGCGCTCTTGTCCCCCGACCCGTTTTGTGCTACACTATGGACGTAAAATCAACACAGATCGAGGGAAACTAACTTATGGCTGGCGATCTTCATACTCATTCCACCTGTTCTGACGGCTCTGTCCCCATCCACCGTCTGCCCCTGATGGCAGCGCGGCTGGGGCTGAGCGCTCTGGCCCTTTCTGACCACGATACCACACTCAGCGCCCAGTATGCCTACGACCACCCGGTGCAGGACGGCGTGCTGCTCATCCCCGCCGCCGAACTGACCGGTTACGACTTCCAGCGCAGCCACCGCGTCCATCTGCTGACCTTCTGGCCCGACCTCGACTGCCCTGCCCTGCGCCGGCACTGCGACATCATGCGCCAGCGCCGCAACGAGTGCGCTCTGCAGAGCTGCCGGGAGATCGAGGCGCTATACCCCCAGTTCCGCACCGAGCAGGCGCTGGAATATGCACAGGACAGCGGCGTCCTCTTCAAGAGCGGCATCATGCAGGCGCTGCAGCAGCTGGGCCTGTGCGACGGCATCTACACCGGGCTTTATCACGAACTGTTCGGCTGGGAGCCGCGGGGCAAGTGCCTCCACTCCCCTACTTACCCTCCGGTGCGGGAGGTGCTGGCCACGGCAAAGGCCGCTGGGGCCGTGGTGGTGTTCGCCCACCCGACGGTGTACAAGAGTATGCCTCTGCTGCGGGAGTTGGTGGCTGAAGGGGCTATCGACGGCATCGAGGTGCATCACCCCCGCAACAGCCCCGAGGATATGGCCGAGTGCGCTGAGCTCTGCAAGAAGCATGACCTCATCGTCACCGGCGGCAGCGACTTCCACGGCGCGAACCACGGCAAGCCCCACCCGGTGGGTGCCTGCGTCACCGACGACGACCAGATTGCGCGCATCGAGGCACTGGCCCGCAAGCGCCGGGGCGGCGCTCTGTGACCGGGTACATTGACTTCCCCACCTGACAAGGATATAATAAGGGTACTGTGCGAGTCCGCTCGCCTGTCAGTCGGATATAAAGAGAGGAAGTTTGAATATGAGCAAGTCTTTCAGCTACCCCAACAAGGGTACCTGCTCCAAGGAGACCCACATCGTGCTGAACGATGACCACACCATCGAGTCCATTGAGGTCGTCGGCGGCTGCAACGGCAACCTGAAGGGCATCAGCCGCCTGCTCAAGGGCATGAAGGCTGAGGACGCCATCGCCCGCATGGAAGGCACCACCTGCGGCCCCCGCCCCACCAGCTGCCCTGACCAGATCGCACAGAACCTCAAGCGCGCTCTGGCTGAGCTGTAAGTCACAGTCCATTCAAAAGACCACCGTCCTGCCCTTATTTCCTGCGGGCAGAACGGTGGTTTTTTGTTTATCGCAATTTTCAAAAATAGTGCCTATTGAAACGGCATATTTGCGATATGCAATTCAACGCTGTTGCTGTTGCATTAAAAAGTTGAATTGCTATAAAGTAAAATTTGGTTTTCTACGCTGCCGGCAGAGGAGTTTCTGGTTCCGACCAAAATCGAGCCAAAAAGCGGTTGACAAAACCCGTGTCCTTTGCTACAATAAATAAGTAAACGCAGGGTTAGCTCATCCGGTAGAGCGACTGCTTCCCAAGCAGTAGGCGGCGGGTTCGAGTCCCGTATCCTGCTCCACAAAAAGAGCGCTGATTCGTCAAGAATTGGCGCTTTTATCATTTCAGCAAGTCTAAAACTGAGAGGGACGTCATGATTTTTGTACCCCTTCTGCACTATTTCAAGTGCAAGAATCAATACAGCGGCAACGAAGACGGGATGCGCTATCTGCTCTCGCCCGGCAAGCGCAGCGTGCCTGACCCGGACGGCGGCGAGGGCGCGCAGAAAGAGGAAGCCATCCTCACGGTGGACATCTGGCCCGACCCCTGGGCGCTGGACCGCACCGACCCCGCCCTGCGTCGGCAGATGGTCTTTCCGCTGACGGACGAGGGCCGGGCCGCAGCGGCAGAGTATCTGTCCTCTGCCTACAGCACTGACCTGGCGCTCTGGAAGCAGCGGCCCTCCATCCTGGACTGTGAGCCCTGGTCACCGCCGCCGAAGGACGAGGACGCAGAAAGCGGGGAAAGCAAATGATATACCGTCTCAAAGAGCTCAAGGGCGACACCATCCCGGTGCCGCAGCTCATCTTTTCCAAGCTGGGCATCGCCGAGGAATACAACGTCCGGGTAGCGCTGTATGTGCTGGCTACCGGCGTCACCGACCCCGAAAAAATTTGTGCCGACCTTAAACTGCGCAGCCGCATCTCTGCCGAAAGCGCCCTCTCTTTCTGGGCCGGTGCAGGGCTTCTCGAGCGCTACGACGAGAACGCCGCGCCGGGAGCAGAGCCCTCCGCTCCTGCCCCCATGACCTGGGCGGAGATCGCCGCCGCAAGCCGCACCGACCCCATGATCTCGAGCCTCATCGACTGCGCTCAGACCGGCTTTGCCCGCCCGCTGACTCACAGCGAGATGGAAAAGCTGGTCAACCTCTACGTACAGGAGGGCTTTGCCCCCGAGACCGTCATGCTCTGCGTGGCCTATGTGGCCAGCCGGGGCAAGCGGACGATGGCCGCCGTCCTCCACGAGCTGAAAGTCTGGCGGGCCGAGGGCGTGGAGACCGGCGAACAGGCCGACGCCCACCTCAAGCTGCTGGCCCTCCGCCAGACCCGGGAACAGTACGTCGCTTCCCTGCTGGGCATCCCGGACAGCGAGCTCACCCTCGGCGGGCGGAAAGCCATCGCCCGGTGGTATGAGGTCTACGGCTACGACGATGCCATGGTGCAGGAGGCCGCTGTGCAGGCCGGGCCGAAGCGTGACCTGTGGTACTGGAACAGCATCCTCAAGACCTGGAATGCCAAGGGCCTGCGCAATATCCACGATGTGCGCACTCCGGTGGCTGCTGCCGGCGCCAGCCGGAACATCCGGGTAGACCGCGAGACCCCCAGCGGCAACGACTTCCTCAAGAACGCTGCCCGCCGCCGCCCCCTCAAGAAAAAGTCCGAGTGACCCCCGGCATAAGGAGACACTATGCGTACCAAAAACGAACTGTATCAGGAAGCCCTGCGCACCGTCGCCCGCCGTCGTCAGACCGCACGGGCCAAGGCTGAGGACGCCCGCGCTGAGGCCGAGGCCGCTGTCCCCGGGCTGCGCCACGCCGAAGAAGAGGTGCGGGTGCGGGGCATCCGCTGCGCACTGGCCGGGGCGGCGGGCAAGGACCGCACCGATGCCGCTGCGGCCCTCACCGATGCCCGTAAAAAGCTGGCCGACCTGCTGGCCTCCAGCGGCCGTCCCGCCGACGCACTGGAGCCGCACTTCACCTGCAGGCTCTGCGAAGACACCGGCATTGTGGACGGCCACACCTGCAGCTGCGTCCACAAGGTGATGCAGCAGCTCCGCCGGTCGGAGATCGAGGCTCTGTCCAGCCTCTCCATTTCCAGCTTCGATACCATGGAGCTACGCTACTATCCCGCCCGGATGGACACCTCCCTCGGCGAGCCGGTGCGGAGTTATATGTCCACCCTTCTGGACGACCTGCGCGGCTACGCCGACGAATTTGATACCACCAGCGAGAGCCTGATGCTCCTCGGCAACGCCGGTCTGGGCAAGACCCATGCCGCTCTGGCCATTGCCGGAGAGGTGCTTGAAAAAGGCTTCGACGTCATCTATGTGTCCAGCCCCGACTTCTTCTCGAAGCTCGAGGCCCTGCACTTCGGCTCCGACCCCGCCGGGGAGGAAGAGATGCTCCTGCGCACCGCCGCCGGGGCCGACCTGCTCATCCTCGACGACCTGGGTTCCGAGTTCAACTCCAGCTTCCTCATCAGCACCCTTTACAGCCTGCTGAACAACCGTCTGGGCGCGAAACTGCCCACCATCGTCACCACCAACATCACCGACGGCGCTCTGCTGGAAAAGCTCTACACCGAAAAGATCTCCAGCCGCCTCTCCTCTTTTGTTCCCTTCCTCTTTATGGGTGACGATATTCGGGCGCAAAAGGCAGAAGAAGCGTAAACAGGATAGAAGTCAAAGAGAGTTCTTATTCAGGAAAGGAATTTCAAATATGGGAATCGTAGTCATCGGCGCAGTTTTCGTAGACATCAAGGGCTATCCCTTCTCCACCTACATCCCCGGCGGACGGAACGCCGGCCGCATTGAACAGGTGCATGGCGGTGTGAGCCGGAACGTGGCGGAGGACATCGCCAATGTGGAGCTGCGCCCCACCTTCGTGGGTCTGGTGGACGACACCGGCATGGGCCAGGACGTCATCGATAAACTGGACAACCACAAGGTCAACACCAGGTACATCCAGAAGGTCCCCGATGGCATGGGTACCTGGCTGGCCATCTTTGACAACGACGGCGACGTCCACGCCGCCATCTCCAAGCGCCCTGACACCACCCCGCTGACCACCCTGCTGGAGGAGAAGGGCGACGAGATCTTCAAGGACTGCGACGCCATCGCCATCGAGCTGGACCTCGAGAAAGACACGGTCAAGCAGGTGCTCCGCTATGCCAGGAAATACAACAAGAAGGTCTTTGCCGCAGTCTCCAACATGAGCATCGCCATGGAGCGCCGCGACTATCTGCAGCAGATCGACTGCTTCGTCTGCAACCAGCAGGAGGCCGGTCTGCTCTTCTCGGACGACTACGAGCATCTCGCCCCCAGCCAGATGGCTCAGGTACTGGCCCGGAACGTCCACAGCGCCAACATTCCCAGCATGGTGGTGACCATGGGCGGTCAGGGTGCTGTCTACGCCCAGCATGACGGTGCCTGCGGCGTCGTACCCGCCAAGAAGGTGGACGTCATCGACACCACCGGTGCAGGCGACGCCTTCTTTGCCGGTACGGTCATCGGCCTGACCTACGGCAAGAATCTGGCCCAGTCCTGTGAGATCGGCAGCCGCCTGGCCGCGTCGGTCATCTGCATCACGGAGAACGTCTGCCCCCGTTTCCGCCCGCTGGAATTCGGGCTGGATGTGCCGGTGGTGGATTGACGCTGCTCCCTCTGAGCACAGGAGCATCTGCTTCTGTGCTTATCTTTTGATACGGCCTTTCGATCCCTTCGAGGGGTCTTCTGCTTCTTATCGAAAAATCGGTTGAATCCCCTCCCCGGCTGTGATACACTGGGGGTATTGAATTTGTGAAAAGAGGAAAATCCAATGAATCAAAAACAGCACAAGCGAAGCGCCTTTTCGGGCAAGATCGGCTTCGTTCTCTCCGCAGCAGGCGCGTCGGTGGGCCTCGGCAACATCTGGCGCTTCCCCTATCTTGCGGCCAAGTACGGCGGCGGCATCTTCCTGCTCATCTACATCATCCTCGCCTTCACCTTCGGCTACACCATGATCGTTGCCGAGACGGCGCTGGGCCGGATGACCAGGAAAAGCCCGGTGGGCGCATTCGCCGCCGTCCGCAAGGGCGGGCGCTCCTTCGGCGGCTGGATAAACGCCATCATCCCCATCCTCATCGTGCCTTATTACTCGGTCATCGGCGGCTGGGTCATCCGGTATCTGGCCGACTACGTCAGCGGCCACGGCAGTGAGCTGGCCACAGACGGCTACTTTTCGGCCTTCATTTCCAGCGGCGCTTCGGCGGAGATATGCTTTGTCATCTTTACCATCTTCACCCTCGCCATCATCTTTGCAGGCGTGCGCAACGGCGTGGAGCGGGTCTCCAAGGTGATGATGCCCATTCTCGTGGTGCTGTCCGTCATCATCGCGGGCTACTCCGTCACCCGCCCGGGTGCGCTGGAGGGCGTGAAGTATTTCCTCGTGCCGAATCTCTCCAATTTCTCCTGGATGACCGTCGTCACCGCCATGGGGCAGATGTTCTACTCCCTCTCCATCGCAATGGGCATCCTCGTCACCTTCGGCTCCTACATGAAGAAGGATGTCTCCATCGAGGAGTCTACCGAGAACGTGGAGATCTTCGACACGGCCATTGCCATCATGGCGGGCCTGATGATCATTCCGGCGGTCTTCTCCTTCTCGGGCGGCGACCCGGACACCCTGCAGGCCGGCCCGGCCCTCATGTTCATCACCATCCCGAAGGTCTTTGAGAGCATGGGTCTCGGCACCGTGGTGGGCATCCTCTTCTTTACGCTGGTACTGTTTGCCGCCGTCACCAGTTCCATCGCCCTGACGGAAAGCGCTGTCTCCACCTTCGAGGACGAGCTGGGCTGGGAGCGTAAGCAGGCCACCGTCCTTATCGGCATCATCATGCTGGTGCTGGGCAGTCTGTCGGCTCTGGGCTACGGCCCTCTGGCCCGGTTCACGGTCTTTGGGATGCAGTTCCTCGACTTCTTCGATTTCCTCACCAACTCGGTCATGATGCCCATTGCAGCCATCACCACCTGCCTGCTGGTGTCCCGGGTCATCGGTGTGGAGAAAATCGAGGAAGAGGTCACGCTGGAAGGCAAGCCCTTCCGCCGCAAGCGCATCTTCAACTTTATGATAAAGTACCTCTGCCCCATCTTCGCGGCCATCATCCTCATCAGCTCGGTGGCAAACGCGCTGGGCGTCATCTCCATGTAAGCAGACAACAAAAAGCGCTGGAAGCCTTTACACCGCTTCCAGCGCTTTTCTTATGCCCTTTTCAGGATGCTCTTTATCTCGTCCAGATTCTTTACAAAATAAATGCCGCTCTGCCGCTCGGGGCTGGACAGCCCCATCTTGACCATGTGGGCCAGCAGAGCTTTCAGGCCGGCGTAGTAGCCGTCGAGGTCGTAGAGGATGCAGGGCGCGTCCAGATGACCCAGCGAGACCCTGGACATCACCTCCGTGATCTCTTCCAGCGTTCCGGTGCCGCCGGGGAAGGCGATAAAGGCGTCGCCCAGCTCGATCATCCTGGTCTTGCGCTCGGTCATGTCCTGCGTGACGATGAGCCTGGTCAGGCCGTCATACTGCACCTCAGAGTCGATGAAGAACTGAGGCTCGACGCCGGTCACTTCACCGCCCGCCGTCAGAACGCTGTGGGCCAGACGCCCCATCAGGCCGCTGCGGGAGCCGCCGTAGACCAGCGCGTTCCCGCTCTCGCCGATCCAGCGGCCCAGTTCCTCCACCGCCTCTTTCATGGCCGGGTCGCTGCCCTCATTGGCCCCCAGATAGACCGTAATATTCATCGGTATTCCCTCCGTTATCTTGCCCATGTCATTTCCTGATCCGGGCCGGTATAATCAAACTTACCGTCGTTCTTTTCTTCCAGCGCTTTTATCATGTGATAAGTAAACTCATTGTAGGGCGTCGGGATGCCCAGCTCTTTGCCCATCCGGATGAGCGCACCCGAGAACATATCGATTTCGGTATGGCGTCCGGCGTCGAGGTCTTGCAGCGTCGAGTAGCGGGCCGAGGGCTTGACGGCGCAGCCCTTGCCGGACACGGCATCCACCTTCTGCATATCGATGCCCTTGGCTGCGGCAATGACTTCCAGCTCACGGCGGAGGCCGTCGCTGATGGCCTTCATATGGACGCTGTCACGGTAGCAGCCTACGCCTGCGCCGAGGATGGCCTGGGGCAGGTTGTTGCAGACGTTGAGGCGGAACTTGCTCCACATCTCTTCCTGGATGCAGTCGGTGGCCCGGAAGTGCAGCTCTGTGCCGCCGAACAGGGCCTCCACGGCCTTGACACGGGGGCTGTCGCAGGGCGGCTCCTTCTCGCCGAAGATGATGCCAACGGTGGTCGCCGGGTCAAAGTGGAAGCCGTCCGCCTCCTTGTGAGACGCCACTTTGATGAGGGAGTAAAGCAGATGCTCCCCACCCACGGCAGAAGCAATGATGTCCTCACTATCCACGCCGTTCATCAGGCTCATGATGGTGGTGCGGGGACCAGTGACGGCTTTGATGCTGTCCAGTGCGCCGGGCAGCGCGCCGTATTTCAGGCAGACGATGAGAAGGTCGGCGTCATGCGCCTCCTGCGGCGTCCAGACCGCCGGACGGTAGACTTTGCCGTTGATGGCACAGCCTTCTTTTACCAGACGCTCGCCGCGCGGGCCATCGGCCACCACGCCAAGCTCAATGTCCCTGCGGGCCGAAAGCCCCCAGATAACATAAGAGCCGACCGCACCGGCTCCCAGAACTGCCACTTTTTTGATGTTCATATCGTTCCACCTCAATATCGTCCGCATGATTTGCGGGATCCATTTCTGCTGCTTTGTAACCAGACCTGCCATCGTTCTCTTTTATAGGTTCCATTATACCATGAACGCAGTGAAATGGTATAAATGCGCATCCAAAGCCGGTTGCCACGCAGCTCCGCAGGAGCAAGCGGCGAGGCACTGCGCATAAAAACTATAATATCGCATTAGCGATATTATACCACGTTTTTCTCTCCCGGAAAAGCCTGGAGTGTTTCATTTTTGCACGTCAAAAATCCTTGACTTTTGGTGATAAGTTATAACAAAAGTGTAGAATCTCTTCGGTAAATAGAATCTTTATCAAAAAAGGGCTTGATTTTTTTCGAAAACGGACTAGAATATCTTTTTGCGGAAAGGTTTCACCTGTACAGCCTTCCGCGAAACTATTTTTTCAAAAGCAAGGAGATTTTCGATATGAAACTCAAGAATGTTTGTGTTACCGTTGCTGCTCTGGTCTTGGCTGTCAGCATGACTGCCTGCGGCAGCTCTTCTTCTACTGCTGCTTCTACCTCTGAGGCTGCTTCTGCTGCCGCTCAGTCTGAGGCTGCTTCCACCTCTGCCGTGGCCGAGGAGAACTCTGCTTCCTCTGAGGCCGCTTCTGAGGTGAGCTCTGAGGCTGCTTCTGAGGTTTCCAGCGAGGCCGCATCTTCTGAGGCTGCTTCCTCCGAGGCCGCTTCTTCCACTGCCGCCTGAGTTTCAGTGCATAAAAACGAGCCGCAGCCTTTCCCCGGTGGGATGGGCTGCGGCTCATTTTATTTTAGACAAAATCCTCCCGCATGGGGGTGAAGATGTCCAGCAGGATGCCGGCCTCGGTGCAGACACAGCCGTGCTCCACGCCGTCCTCTTTCAGGATGGTATCCCCTGCCCTCACAGTGTGGGTCACGCCGTCCACCGTGAACTCGAACGCACCCGACACCACATAGGTGATCTGGGTGTGGGGATGATGGTGGAGTGCGCCCACAGCCCCCTTTTCGAAGGTGTTTTCCACGCACATCAGGCCGTCGGTGTAGGCCAGCACCCGGCGGGTGACGCCTTCGCCTGCCGCCTGCGGCAGAGCCTCTGCATGATAGACCCAGCGCTGTTTCTTCTCGGGAAGCTTCATATCCATTCCTCGTTTTCCGCCGCCAGACTGCGGCTTTTTCTTCTATTATAGCGGCCTTGGGGCTGGATTACAAGCTTGATTTGAGCGGGTGGCGCAGGATGGTCTTCCGCTTTTCCGGCGCGGTGCGGTTGGGGTCGGAGAGATAGAGCTCGTGATGGAAGCGCATCTCAGAGAAGTCCACCGCATAGCCCTGCTCTGCCGCAAAGGCATCCATCCGGGCCAGCGTCTCAGGCTCGTCGTCGTAAGAGCCGAGGTGCATACACTGGACACAGAGGCCCTCATCGTAGGTGAAGAACTCGACCTTGGAGAAATCCTTTTTCTTTTTGGTCGCTGCTTCCCGGACAGCCCAGTCGAACTCTTCCCGGGTCACGAACTCCGGCAGGCGGAGCATGGATGTCCAGTGGAAGCTTTCCTTCCCGGTCCCCGTCTGTTCCCACAGCCCTTCCAGCGGAGGCACTACGAAGTCAAAGTAACCGTCCACCCGGTGACTGCCCTTCTTGCTCATCTTGATGGTGTAGAGCAGGCCATACAGCAGCTCGATGGCTGCTTTGTACTCGCCTGTAGGGTCGTTGGGGTCGCCCTGCCCCCGCACTGCGGCAAAGGTCATGGCTGGCACGGTGACAAACTGCGGCTCACGAGGTGGTTGGTAGAGTGCCTTATATTCCTTCTTATAATCAAACGCCATCGTCGCTGACCTCCTCTGCCTGTCCAGCAGTTCCTTCGGCAGTGCGTCCGGCACCCCGCCGTCGTCCCTGACCAAGTTCCAATGCTGCTCGTTCTTTCATTTCCAGTATACCATAACAACCAAACTTTGTAAACCATAAAGTTGTGCTATGCATCACCAAAAAATTCTCTGTCTGGAACGGCAGAGGATGCAAACAAAAAAGACCTTCCCACTCTCCGGAATGGGAAGGTCTTTATAAGTGCTTAGTTCGCCTTAGAACTGACGTTCAAGGACAAAATCACTCAATAATCTTGCCGACGACGCCGGAACCAACGGTACGGCCACCCTCACGGATAGCGAAACGCAGGCCCTCTTCCATAGCGACGGGGGTCAGCAGCTCAACGTGCATCATGACGTTATCGCCAGGCATGCACATCTCGGTGCCTTCCGGCAGGGTGATGATGCCGGTCACGTCGGTGGTACGGAAGTAGAACTGAGGACGATAGTTGGAGAAGAACGGGGTGTGACGGCCGCCTTCGTCCTTGGTCAGAACGTAGACCTGAGACTCGAAGACCTTGTGGGGATGGACAGAACCGGGCTTAGCCAGAACCTGGCCACGCTCGATCTGGGTACGGTCAACACCACGCAGCAGAGCGCCGATGTTATCGCCAGCCTCAGCGAAGTCCAGAGACTTACGGAACATCTCCAGGCCGGTGACGGTGGTGGACAGACGGTCGGGCTTAATGCCGACGATCTCCATTGCATCGCCAACCTTAGCAACGCCACGCTCAACACGACCGGTAGCAACAGTACCACGGCCGGAAATGGTCATGACATCCTCGATGGGCATCAGGAAGGGCTTGTCCTCCTCACGATCGGGGTTGGGGATATAGGTATCGACAGCGTCCATCAGCTCCTTGATGCACTCGTAAGCGGGATCGCTGGGATCGTTGGGAGCCTCCAGAGCCTTCAGAGCGGAACCACGAATGATCGGGGTGTCGTCGCCCGGGAAGTCGTACTCGCTCAGCAGCTCACGGATCTCCATCTCGACCAGATCCAGCAGCTCTTCGTCGTCGACCATATCGCACTTGTTCATGAAGACAACGATATAGGGCACGCCGACCTGACGAGCCAGCAGGATGTGCTCACGGGTCTGGGGCATGGGACCGTCGGTAGCAGCAACGACCAGGATAGCGCCGTCCATCTGAGCAGCACCAGTGATCATGTTCTTGACGTAGTCAGCATGGCCCGGGCAGTCAACGTGAGCATAGTGACGAGCGTCGGTCTGATACTCAACGTGAGCGGAGTTGATCGTGATACCACGAGCACGCTCCTCAGGAGCCTTATCGATGTTGGCGTAGTCCATGAACTCTGCGTCGCCCTTCAGTGCCAGGTACTTGGTGATAGCAGCGGTCAGAGTGGTCTTGCCGTGGTCAACGTGACCGATGGTGCCGATGTTAACATGCGGCTTAGAACGGTCGAACTTTGCCTTTTCAGCCATTGGAATATCCTCCCTTAAATTAGGTTTTGATATTGGTTACAACAGTCCTGCTAATACAGAATTGCATTGCAAAACTATTCTACTAGATTCCACCTGTAAAATCAAGTGTTTTACAGGAAATTTTGCCGGAGCTACACTACCCCGGCAAAATCTTTATCCGTTTTTCAACGATCAGCCCTTGGTGCGGCCTGCGATGATCTGATCAGCGATGTTCTTAGGCACCGGCTCGTAGTGAGACGGCTCCATGACATACTGGCCACGGCCCTGAGTCTTGGAACGCAGGTCGGTGGCGTAGCCGAACATCTGAGCCAGAGGAACGAATGCGTTGACACGCTGGGTGCCAGCCATTGCCTCCATGCCCTGGATCTGACCACGGCGAGCATTCAGATCGCCGATGACATCGCCCAGATACTCATCGGGAACGATGACAGCGACCTTCATGATAGGCTCGGTGATGATAGGATCAGCCTTGCGCATAGCATCCTTGAAGGCCATAGAACCTGCAATGGAGAAGGCCATCTCAGAGGAGTCGACCTCATGATAAGAACCATCCCACAGGGTGACCTTGACGTCAACGACAGGATAGCCTGCCAGAACGCCGGACTTCATAGCACCCTGGATACCGTTGTCGATAGCCGGGATGTATTCCTTCGGGATAGCGCCGCCAACGATGGCGTTGACGAACTCATAACCCTTACCGGGCTCGTTGGGCTCGATCTTGATCTTGACATGACCGTACTGACCCTTACCACCAGACTGACGAGCGTACTTGGTCTCCTGGTTGGCCTCCTTGCGGATGGTCTCACGGTAAGCGACCTGAGGTGCGCCGACGTTCGCCTCGACCTTGAACTCACGGAGCAGACGGTCGACGATGATCTCCAGATGGAGCTCGCCCATGCCGGCGATGATGGTCTGACCAGTCTCTTCGTCGGTGTAGGTCTTGAAGGTAGGATCCTCTTCGGCCAGCTTTGCCAGCGCGATGCCCATCTTCTCGTTGCCGGCCTTGGTCTTAGGCTCGATGGCGACGCGGATAACGGGCTCGGGGAACTTCATGGACTCCAGAATGATGGGATGATTCTCATCACACAGAGTATCACCGGTGGTGGTGTTCTTCAGACCAACGACAGCAGCTATATCACCTGCGTAGCAGCAGTCGATATCCTTGCGGTGGTTGGAGTGCATCTGCAGGATGCGGCCCATACGCTCCTTGTTGTCCTTCACGGAGTTGTAGACAGTAGTACCTGCCTCGACCTTACCGGAGTAGACACGGAAGTATGCCAGCTTACCAACGAACGGGTCGGTAGCGATCTTGAAGGCCAGAGCTGCGAAGGGAGCGTCGTCGGAAGACGGACGGGTCTCCTGCTCTTCGGTCTCAGGATTCACACCCTTGATGTCCTCGACATCGGTAGGTGCGGGCATATAGTCAACGATAGCGTCCAGCAGCTTCTGCACGCCGCGGTTCTTGTAGGAAGAACCACAGACAACGGGGACCAGAGTGTTCGCAATGGTCTCTTTGCGGATAGCAGCCTTCAGTTCCTCACGGGTGATCTCCTCACCCTCGAGGTACTTCTCCATGAGCTCTTCGTCGTTCTCGGCAACAGCCTCAACGAGGATGTTGCGATACTCCTCAGCCTGCTCACGCATATCCTCGGGGATAGGCTCGGTGCGCATATCGTTGCCCATATCGTCGTAGTAGACCTCAGCGTTCATATCGACCAGGTCGACGATACCGCGGAAGGTATCCTCCTGACCGATAGGCAGCTGGATGGCCACGCCGTTGGCGTGCAGACGATCGTGCAGCATCTTGATGCAGCGGAAGAAGTCAGCACCCATGGTGTCCATCTTGTTGACGTACACCATACGGGGGACTTTGTACTCATCAGCCTGACGCCAGACGGTCTCAGACTGAGGCTCGACACCGCCCTTAGCAGCCAGAACGGTCACAGAACCGTCCAGGACGCGCAGAGAACGCTGGACCTCAACAGTGAAGTCAACGTGGCCCGGGGTGTCGATGATGTTGATGCGGTGACGATTCTTCTTGAATGCAACAGGGTCCTTCTGAGTCTCAGAGTGGCTCCAGTAGCAAGTGGTAGCTGCGGAGGTGATGGTGATACCACGCTCCTGCTCCTGAACCATCCAGTCCATGGTAGCGCCGCCGTCGTGAACCTCGCCGATCTTGTGGTTGATGCCGGTGTAGTACAGAATACGCTCGGTAGTGGTGGTCTTACCAGCATCGATGTGGGCCATAATGCCGATATTTCTCGTCATCTGAAGAGAAACTTCTCTGGGAGTAGCCATGAAATTAACCTCCTACAGAACAGATCAATAACGGAAATGAGCGAAAGCCTTGTTGGCCTCGGCCATCTTGTGGGTATCCTCGCGCTTCTTCACGGCGTTGCCGGTGTTGTTGGCAGCATCCATGATCTCAGCAGCCAGGCGCTGGGCCATGGTCTTCTCACCACGGCTGCGGCTGTAAGCAGTCAGCCAGCGCAGGCCCAGAGTCTCGCGGCGAGCGGGGCTGACCTCCAGGGGAACCTGGTAGTTAGCGCCGCCAACACGGCGGGTCTTGCACTCGAGGCTGGGCATGATGTTCTCCATCGCCTTCTCGAAAGTCTCGAGAGGATCGTTGCCAGTCTTCTCCTGAATCATGGAGAAAGCCTCGTAAACGATCTTCTGAGCGACGCCCTTCTTGCCGTCCAGCATGACGCTGTTGACCAGACGGGTGACCATCTTGGAATTGTAAATAGGATCAGCTAAGACATCGCGCTTAGCAATGTTACCTCTTCTAGGCATCTTTCTTCCCTCCTTCACAGAATGATATCATCGGTACTCGAAAGTAATAAAACTCCCGTTGTGTCACAAAGAGCTGACCTTACATAAACTGTTGCCCTCCGCACGTTTCTGCGGACTTGTTATTTATATAATGGAAAGCCGTTTATGGCGGTTCGTTCCTCAATTACTTCTTTGCAGCACCGGCCTTAGGACGCTTTGCGCCGTACTTGGAGCGGGCCTGGTTACGGCCTGCAACACCCTGGGTATCCAGAGTGCCACGGATGATGTGGTAACGCACACCGGGGAGGTCCTTAACACGACCACCACGGATCAGCACGACGGAGTGCTCCTGCAGGTTATGGCCGATACCGGGAATGTAAGAGGTGACCTCGATACCATTCGTGAGGCGGACACGGGCGACCTTACGCAGAGCAGAGTTAGGCTTCTTGGGGGTCATGGTACGGACTGCAGTGCAGACGCCGCGCTTCTGGGGGCTGTTCAGATCAGAATACTGTTTCTTCTGAGAGTTGTAAGTCTTCAGCAGTGCGGGAGCAGTGCTCTTCGTAGCCAGGACCTGACGGCCTTTGCGTACAAGCTGGTTAAAAGTAGGCATTGGTTTTCTCCTTTCTTAATGATGAACATCGGATGTTTTCCGACTTTTTTGCCGCACTATCCCTGTGTGGGACGCGCAACAGTTATATAATACCCGTTTTCATCAGGAATGTCAACAGTTTTTCCAATATTTTTTTGTTTTATTCGCCGAAAGATTTTTTGCTGTCTTTTAGGGCAAAAAATCGTTCTCTCAAGCCTCTTCCAAAGGGAGACCTTTCGTTCCTGCTTACATAAAAAGAGCCGCCTTCGCGGATACTCTCCACAAAAGCGGCTCTCATATTTACTTTAAGAGAACTGTGACGGGAAGCTTACTGCCGTGCGGCAGCTGCCAGCTCAGCGGCGACCTCGGCGTCGCGCTCTTCCTCACGGCGCTTCAGGTCCTCACGCACCTCCGGGAGACCGGTACCTGCGGGGATGAGCTTACCGATGATGACGTTCTCCTTCAGACCGGCCAGCGGATCGACCTTGCCCTTGATGGCGGCTTCGGTCAGCACGCGGGTGGTCTCCTGGAAGGAGGCGGCAGACAGGAAGGACTCGTTTGCCAGAGCAGCCTTGGTGATGCCCAGCAGCACCTGCTGATACTCGACCAGCTTGATGCCCTGCTCACCGGCGTCGATGCGCTTCTGCAGCTCGGCGTTGATGTTCTCGACTTCCAGACGGTTTGCCAGAGCACCGCCGATGAGGTCGGAAGAACCGGAGTCGGTCACGCGGACCTTGCGGCACATCTGACGGACGATGACCTCGATATGCTTATCGTTGATCTCAACGCCCTGCAGACGGTAGACCTTCTGGACCTCGCTGATGAGGTAGTTCTGAACATCGCTCAGACCCTTGATGGCCAGGATGTCCTGAGGATACAGGACGCCTTCACGGGTGATGATGTCGCCCTTCTCCACGCGGTCGCCCGGCATCACACGTGCGTGCTGGGTGAACGGGATGGAGTAGCTCTTGACGACCTCAGCGCCGTTCTCGTCCTTGCCAGTGACCTTGACGACGACGTTCTTCTTGGTATCGTCGTGAGAGACGACACCGGAGATCTCGCTCATGATGGCCATGCTCTTGGGACGGCGGCTCTCGAACAGCTCCTCGACACGGGGAAGACCCTGAGTAATATCTTCAGCAGATGCGATACCGCCGGTATGGAAGGTACGCATGGTCAGCTGAGTACCGGGCTCGCCGATGGACTCTGCAGCGATGACGCCGATGGACTCGCCCAGCTGGACGGGCTCACCGTTTGCCATATCGCTGCCGTAGCAGTGTGCGCAGACGCCGATCTTGGCGCGGCAGGTCAGCAGGCTGCGGATCTTCAGCTTGGTGATGCCTGCGGCCTCGATGTCGTTTGCATCGTAGAGGTCGATCATTTTGCCTTCGGGAACGATGACCTTGCCGGTGACGGGGTCGAGGACATCGCCCACGGCATAACGGCCGATGATACGCTCACGGAAGCTCTCGATCTTCTCCTTGCCCTCGTGGATCTCGGAGACCCACAGGCCGTCGGTGGTGCCGCAGTCGATCTCGCGGACGATGACTTCCTGAGAGACATCGACCATTCGACGGGTCAGGTAGCCGGAGTCAGCGGTACGCAGAGCGGTATCGGCCAGACCCTTACGAGCGCCACGAGCGGAAACGAAGTATTCCAGGATATTCAGACCTTCGCGGTAGTTCGCACGAATGGGCATCTCGATGGTCTTACCGGCAGTGTTTGCCAGCAGGCCGCGCATGCCGGCCAGCTGCTTGATCTGGTTCATAGAACCACGAGCACCGGAGTCTGCCATCATGAAGATCTCGTTGTCCTCGGGCAGGTTTGCCGCCAGAGCCTTGGAGACCTTATCGGTGGTAGCCTGCCAGATGTTGATGGTCTGGGAGTAACGCTCGTTCTCGGAGATCAGGCCGCGGTTGAACAGCTTGCTGACCTGAGAGACCTGCTTGTCGGCGTCGGCGATCAGCTCGTCCTTCTGGGGCGGGATGACAGCGTCACAGACAGCGACGGAGATAGCGGACAGCGTAGAGTACTTGTAGCCCTGTGCCTTGATGGCGTCCAGCATCTTTGCACACTTGCGGCTGCCGTTGCGGGTCATGCAGCGGGAGATGATGTCGGGCAGGGTCTTCTTGGTCACGCGGAAGCTGACCTCGTACTCCAGCCAGTGCTCAGGGTCGGTGCGGTCGATATAGCCCAGATTCTGAGGCACGGGGTTGTTGAAGATGATGCGGCCGACGGTGGCGTCTACCAGACCGGTACGCTCCACGCCGTCGATGACCATGGTGCGGCGCACCTTGATGGGTGCGTGCAGGGTGACGATGTGCTCAGCGTAAGCCATCAGAGCCTCGTTCTCATCGCGGAACACCTTGCCTGCGCCCTCTTCGTTCTCACGAACGGTGGTCAGGTAGTAGCTGCCCAGGATCATATCCTGCGTAGGAACGGTGACAGGTGCGCCGTCAGAGGGCTTCAGCAGGTTGCCGGAAGCCAGCATCAGCATCTTGGCCTCGCGGCAGGCATCCTCGCCCAGGGGCAGATGAACTGCCATCTGGTCGCCGTCGAAGTCGGCGTTGAATGCGGTACAGGCCAGGGGGTGCAGCTTGATGGCACGGCCCTCGACCAGCACGGGGTTGAATGCCTGGATGCCCAGACGGTGCAGGGTAGGTGCGCGGTTCAGCAGGACGGGGTGGCCCTTGATGACAGTCTCAAGGCTGTCCCAGACCTCGGGCTTTGCGCGCTCGACCATCTTGCGGGCAGACTTGATGTTGTTGGCAACACCCTTCTCAACCAGGTCCTTCATGACGAAGGGCTTGAACAGCTCCAGAGCCATCTCCTTGGGCAGACCGCACTGGTCCATCTTCAGCTCAGGGCCGACGACGATAACGGAACGGCCAGAGTAGTCAACACGCTTGCCCAGCAGGTTCTGACGGAAGCGGCCCTGCTTGCCCTTCAGCAGATCGGAAAGGCTCTTCAGTGCGCGGTTGTTGGGGCCGGTGACGGGACGGCCGCGGCGGCCATTATCGATGAGGCTGTCAACTGCTTCCTGCAGCATACGCTTCTCGTTGCGCACGATGATGTCAGGAGCGCCCAGCTCCAGCAGGCGGCGCAGACGGTTGTTGCGGTTGATGACGCGGCGGTACAGGTCATTCAGGTCGGAGGTGGCGAAGCGGCCGCCGTCCAGCTGGACCATGGGGCGCAGGTCAGGCGGCAGCACGGGCAGCACGTCCATGACCATCCACTCGGGGCGGTTGCCGGAAACGCGGAAAGCCTCGACGACTTCCAGACGCTTCAGGATACGCACCTTCTTCTGGCCGGAAGACTTCTCCACCTCGGCAGTCAGCTCAGCGCTGAGCTGGTCGAGGTCGATCTCCTTCAGCAGGTCCTGAACGGCCTCAGCACCCATCGCAGCCTCGAACTCGTCGCCGTAGCGCTCGCGCATCTCGCGGTACTCTTTCTCGGTCAGCAGCTGCTTCTTTTCCAGCGGGGTCAGACCGGGATCGGTGACGATATAGCTTGCAAAGTAGAGGACCTTCTCCAGCAGGCGGGGGCTGATGTCCAGCATCAGGCCGATGCGGCTGGGGATGCCCTTGAAGTACCAGATATGGCTCACAGGAGCGGCCAGCTCGATGTGGCCCATACGCTCACGGCGGACCTTGGCCTTGGTCACCTCGACGCCGCAGCGGTCGCAGATCTTGCCCTTATAACGGATGCGCTTATACTTGCCGCAGTGGCACTCCCAGTCCTTGGTAGGTCCAAAAATGCGCTCGCAGTACAGACCGTCGCGCTCCGGCTTCAGGGTGCGGTAGTTGATGGTCTCAGGCTTCTTCACCTCGCCATAGCTCCAGTTGCGGATCTGGTCAGGAGAGGCAAGGCCGATTTTGATCGAATCGAAGACGTTGTTTTCCATGAAACGAACCCTTTCTTAATCTTTATAGTCTCGATGATAACAGTTGACGTTGGAAGACCCGCTGCCCTCCCCTGCCTTGCGGCGGCAGCACGCGCACCGCGCAGGGAAACACAGCTTTCTCAAAGGGGCCTTATTATTCGTCGATGTTCACTTCGTCAGAAGCGGACTCTGCAGCGGCAGAGTTGTCATCCTCCAGCACGGAGGGATCATCGAAACCAGCATCGGCGTCCTTGATGGTGTAATCGTTCAGCAGCTCGTTCTCGTTGGCGACAGTCTCGGTGCCGGCAACATCACGCATATCGAAGCCGGTCTCTTCGTCGTCGAAGTTCTGGCGCATGTCGATCTCGTTGCCTTCCTTGTCCTGGACCACGACGTCCAGACCCAGAGACTGCAGTTCCTTGAGCATGACGCGGAAGGACTCGGGGATGCCCGGCTGCGGGATGGGCTCGCCCTTGACGATGGCCTCGTAGGTCTTGACACGGCCCTCGACGTCATCGGACTTGACGGTCAGGATCTCCTGCAGGGTGTAAGCAGCACCGTAAGCTTCCAGAGCCCAGACCTCCATCTCGCCGAAGCGCTGGCCGCCGAACTGGGCCTTGCCGCCCAGAGGCTGCTGGGTGACCAGAGAGTAGGGGCCGGTGGAACGGGCATGGATCTTATCATCAACGAGGTGATGCAGCTTGAGGTAGTACATATAACCGACGGTAACGCGGTTATCGAACTTCTCACCGGTACGGCCATCGTAAACGGTGGTCTTGCCGTCGCGGTCCAGCTCGATCTTGGAGAAGTCGATGATGTGGCCCTTCTCGCCCATCAGCTTGGGGAGCTTGGTGGGATATGCAGGAGCATTCTCGCCGTGCCACATCTCGCGGGCGGTATCGAAGGTATCGCCGATGTCAGCCTCGCGGGCGGAGTCGAAGACGGGGGTCATGACCTTGATGCCGCAGGCCTTGGCAGCGTAGCCCAGGTTGACTTCCAGCACCTGACCGATGTTCATACGGGAAGGAACGCCCAGGGGGTTCAGCACGATGTCCAGCGGAGTGCCGTCGGGCAGGTAGGGCATATCCTCCTGCGGCAGGATGCGGGAAACGACACCCTTGTTGCCGTGACGGCCTGCCATCTTATCGCCGACGCTGATCTTGCGCTTCTGAGCGATGTAGCAGCGGACGACCTCGCGCACACCGGGCTGCAGCTCGTCGCTGTTCTCCGGGGTGAAGACCTTGACGTCCACGATGATGCCGTACTCGCCGTGAGGCACACGCAGAGAGGTGTCACGCACCTCGCGGGCCTTCTCGCCGAAGATGGCACGGAGCAGGCGCTCCTCAGCGGTCAGCTCGGTCTCGCCCTTCGGGGTGACTTTACCGACCAGAATATCACCGCTCTTGACCTCGGCGCCGATGCGGATGATGCCGCGCTCGTCCAGATCCTTCAGAGCATCCTCAGAGACGTTGGGGATGTCGCGGGTGATCTCTTCGGGTCCCAGCTTGGTGTCGCGGGACTCGGTCTCATATTCCTCAATGTGGATAGAGGTGTAAACGTCCTCACGGACGATCTTCTCGTTCAGCAGGACGGCGTCCTCGTAGTTGTAGCCCTCCCAGGTCATGAAGCCGATGAGGGCGTTCTTGCCCAGAGAGATCTCGCCGTTGCGCATTGCGGGGCCGTCGGCCAGCACCTGACCGGCCTTGACGTTCTCGCCCACCTCGACGATGGGGCGCTGGTTGATGCAGGTGCCTGCGTTGGAGCGGGCAAACTTGACCAGAGAATAGTTGTCCACGACGCCCTGAGCGTTGCGCACCTCGACATGGTCAGCGTCCACCTTCTCAACGATGCCGTCGTTCTTTGCCAGAACAGCGGTGCCGGAGTCGGTAGCAGCCTTGTACTCCATACCGGTAGCAACGATGGGCTGCTGGGTGACCATCAGAGGCACTGCCTGACGCTGCATGTTGGAGCCCATCAGAGCACGGTTACAGTCATCGTTCTCCAGGAAGGGGATGCAGGCGGTAGCGACAGAGACCATCATTCGGGGCGAGACGTCCATATAATCGACCTTCTCGGCGTCGATCTCCAGAATGTCATCGCGGCGGCGGGCAGAAACGCGGGCGCGCTTGAAGTGCTTGGTCTCGTCCAGAGGCTCGTTGGCCTGAGCAACGACGTACTCGTCCTCGACGTCAGCGGTCATATACTCGACCTCGTCGGTGACGACCTGGTCGATGAGGCGGCCCTTCTCGTCGTAGGTCTTCTTGACCTTGCGGTAAGGAGCCTCAACGAAGCCGTACTCATTGATCTTGGCGTAGGATGCCAGATAGGAGATCAGACCGATGTTGGGGCCTTCAGGAGTCTCGATGGGGCACATACGGCCATAGTGGCTGTAGTGGACGTCGCGGACTTCGAAGCCTGCGCGGTCACGGCTCAGACCGCCGGGGCCCAGAGCAGACAGACGGCGCTTGTGGGTCAGCTCAGCCAAGGGGTTATTCTGGTCCATGAACTGGGACAGCGGAGAAGAACCGAAGAACTCCTTGATGGCGGCGACCACAGGACGGATATTGATGAGGGCCTGCGGAGTGATGACGCTCTGGTCCTGGCTCTGCAGGGTCATGCGCTCACGGATGACGCGCTCCATGCGGGAGAAGCCGATGCGGAACTGGTTCTGCAGCAGCTCACCGACGCTGCGGATGCGGCGGTTGCCCAGATGGTCGATGTCATCGGTGGTGCCGATGCCGTGGCCCAGGCCGTTCAGATAGTTGATGGAAGACAGGATGTCGGTCACGGTGACAGTACGGCCGATGAGCTGGTCGTGGTTGCGGCGCAGCATCTCCTTCTGCTCTTCCACGTCCGAAGTGGTGTCGAGGATCTTCTTGATCTCCTCAAAGGAGCAGCGCTCGTTGATGCCGCACTCCTTGACATCGAAGGAGAAGAAGCCCTGAGCGTCAACACAGCCATTGGTGATGACCTTGACCTTCTTGCCCTCGACGTTCAGCACGACGACATTGACGCCGGCGTTGTCAGCGGCCTCAGCCAGCTGACGGGTGATCTTGGCATCCTTCTCGATGAGCAGTTCGCCGGTCAGAGGCGCGACGACGTTCTCGGCGGCGATGTAGCCGGTGATGCGGCGCGCCAGAGACAGCTTCTTGTTCATCTTATAACGACCGAACCGGGACAGATCGTAGCGGCGGGGGTCGAAGAAGAGCATATTGATCTGGCTGGTAGCGGACTCCACCGTGGGAGGCTCACCGGGGCGCAGCTTGCGGTAGACTTCCAGCAGGCCTTCCTCGGTGTTCTTGGTGGTGTCCTTTTCCAGAGTAGCAAGGATGCGCTCATCCTCGCCGAAGTAGTTCAGGATGTCCTCGTTGGAAGACAGGCCCAGTGCGCGGCAGAGCACGGTGACGGGCAGCTTGCGGTTCTTATCGATACGGACATAGAACACGTTGGAAGCGTCGGTCTCGTACTCCAGCCAGGCGCCGCGGTTGGGGTTCATGGTGGCGCTGTACAGGTCGTTGCCCACCTTATCGTGATCATGGCCGTAGAATACGCCGGGAGAACGGACCAGCTGGCTGACGATGGCGCGCTCTGCACCGTTGATGACAAAGGTGCCGGCGTCGGTCATCAGGGGGAAGTCGCCCATGAAGATCTCCTGGTCCTTCACCTCGCCGGTCTCCTTGTTCAGCAGACGGGCGGTGACGCGCAGGGGTGCTGCATAGGTCACGTCGCGCTCTTTGCACTCTTTGATGCTGTACTTGGGCTCTTTATCGAGACGGAAGTCCACGAAGCTCAGCGCCAGATTGCCGGTGTAGTCCTCAATGGTGCCGATGTCGTGGAAGACCTCTTTCAGGCCCTCGTCCAGGAACCACTGATAAGAGTTCTTCTGGACCTCGATGAGGTTCGGCATACTGATGACTTCGTCGATGTGGGAGAAGCTCATGCGCTCGGTCTTGCCGAGCTTGACGGGCTTGACTTTCATCATAAAATCAACCACTCCTTACTTTTATACTCTACGGATGTTGCAAAATGCAGGTCGAATTTGAGCAGACACACATAATTCGGCCTGCACCGCGCGCAGAAGTCCGGCGTTTTGCACAAACTTTTCGGTGGGACCCGTTCCGCTCATGCTGCGCAAACTCCCTTTTTGGCGCACTAGGCCATTATGTGATACTAATGCAGTATACACCCTGAAACCCCTGTTGTCAAGCCATTTTTCCGTTTTGAGGCAAAAAATTTCCCGGATGCCCTCTTTTATCGGACACCCGGGAGCGTGTGTACTTTGCGTGATTTTGGGGTTGATTTTTTTGTTTTTTACGTTCCAGACAAAAACACCCTTGTGCATTTTGTCACCATTTACTCTTGCAATGCAGTTTATTCATCCAGATAATCCCGCAGGCGCTTGGCCCGGCTGGGGTGGCGGAGCTTGCGCAGGGCTTTGGCCTCTATCTGGCGCACCCGCTCCCGGGTGACGTTGAACTCCCGGCCCAGCTCTTCCAGCGTCCGGGCGCGGCCATCCTCCAAACCGAAGCGGAGGGCGATGACCCGCTCTTCCCGGGGCGTCAGGCTCTTGAGCACATTCATCAGCTCCCGGCGGAGCAGCTGCCGCCCGGCCTCGTCGGCGGGGACGCCTGCCTCATCGTCCCGGATGAAGTCCTCGAGGTGGGCGTCCTCTTCCTCCCCCACCGGCGTCTCGAGGCTGATGGGGTCCTGAGCCAGCTGTATCAGCTCCCGCACCCGGGCGGGCTCCATGTCCAGCTGGGCGGCAATTTCCTCGGCGGTGGGCTCCCGTCCTGTGCGGCGCAGCAGCTCTCCTGCCGTCTTCTTCACCCGGTTGATGCTCTCCACCAGATGCACCGGGATGCGGATGGTGCGGCCCTGGTCGGCGATGGCCCGGGTGATGGACTGGCGTATCCACCACGTGGCGTAGGTCGAGAACTTGAAGCCCCGGTCCGGCTCGAACTTCTCCGCCGCCTTCATCAGGCCGAGATTGCCTTCCTGGATCAGATCGAGGAAGGGCAGGCCCCGCCCGGCATACCGCTTTGCCACCGAGACGACGAGGCGGAGGTTCGCTTCGCTGAGACGGCGGCGGGCGTCCTCGTCCCCTGCCTGGGCAGCACGGGCAAGGGCGGCTTCCTCTTCCGCCGAGAGCAGCGGCACCCGGCCGATCTCTTTCAGATACGTCTTCACCGGGTCGTCCAGCGCCACGCCTTCGGCAGACAGCTCATGCTCGAGCTTTCCGATCTGCTCTTCGTCCAGAAGCGGCAGCTCTGTCTCTTCCTCGGCTACCTGCACGCCCCGCATCTCCAGTGCGGCATACAGTTCGTCCAGCCCCGCCGGGTCAAAGTCCTGCTCTTCCATGGCACGGCTCACCTGCTCGGGCGTCAGGACATGGCGGCGGGCGCGTCCCGCCAGCATCTTCGCCATTTCTTCCGTCTGTGACATTTTCTGCATCTGTGCTTCTCCTTCCGGCCCCAGCCGGTGGAGAGATCAGACCGAATCTTCTGCGTCAGCAGTTCCCTGCTTTTGTTCCCGCATCGACTGGAGATACTGTTCAATATCGTTGGTTGACATACTGGCGGCGCGGCTGGCTACGGGAGTCCCCCGGGCAATGCGTTCCAGATAGAGCTTGATGTCCTCCGGCGTACAGTTCACATCGCTGTATTGTGCCGCAAGACGGCTCAATTCATTCAGAGCTTCCTCGCTGACAAAGGCCCGCAGGGTGGCGAGGCTCACCTCCACCCCCTGCTCCTTGCAGCGGAGCATGGCTTCGTACAGCTCCTTCTGCTGGGGCTGCAAGAACTGTTCCGGCCTGAGCTGGGCGCTCACCTTATTGATATAGCCCGGCTCCCGCAGCATGGCGGCCAAAAGCCGCTGCTCTGCGCTGGCCATGCCCAGTGCGCCCCGGCCTGCGCCGTAGGGGACTTTGATCTGGTCCATTTCGCCCTCTTTCAGGCGGGCGCGGTTCTGCTCCCGGCGGCGCCTGCTGCCCGCTTTCTTCACGGCGTCGGCCAGCTGGGCCATGATGGCAGTCTTGGAGATGTTCGTCTCCTCGGCCAGACGCCCGGCGTAGACCTCCTGCTCGGTAGGGTTGGAACGCTGCGCCAGCATCTCCACCGCTTCCTTGACATACTCGAGGCGCTGAGCATCCTGTTTGAGGTCGTACTGACTGCGCAGACGGCCCAGCCGGAAGTCCAGCGCATTGCCCACGCCGTCCAGCAGGGCTTTGAAGCGGTCGGCACCGTATTTCTTGATGTACTCGTCCGGGTCTTTCGCGCCCGGGATCTGCAGCACGCCCACCCGCACCGGGCTGTTACGGAACAGTTCCAGCGAGCGGAGGGTGGCCTTCTGGCCCGCCTCGTCGGAGTCGTAGCTGAGGATGACCTCATCGGCATACTGGCTGATGAGCTTGACCTGGTCGGGCGTCAGGGCCGTGCCGCAGGCGCAGACAGCGGTGTCGATGCCCGCCTGATGCATGGAGATGACATCCATGTAGCCCTCGCAGAGGACGTACCGATGGGAAGCGCTCCGCTTTGCGATCTGGAGCGCGAACACCGTGTCCGACTTGTGGTAGACCAGCGTCTCGGGGCTGTTGACGTACTTGGGCTTGGAGTCGTCCAGCACACGCCCGCCGAAGGCGATGATATTGCCCCGCAGGTCAAAGATGGGGGTCATGACCCGCCGCCAGAACAGGCAGTAGATGCGGCCCGACTGGCTCCGCTTGAACAGGCCGCTGGCGTCCAGCTCCTGCTGGTTGTAGCCCTTGTCCCGGAGATGCTGGTAGAGCGCCTGCCCGTCGTCGGGGGCATAGCCCAGCCCGAAGCGGTTGATGGTCTTGTCGTCGAGGCCGCGCCGCCGCCAGTAGGCACGGGCCTGCCGGGCCTCCTCCACGGTGGAGTTGAGGCAGGCGTGGAAGAAGCGGGCCGCGTCCTTGTTCATGGTGAGGATGCGGCTGCGCAGACGGCCCGTCTTGTCGTCCTCGGTGGGCTCGGGCATACCAGCCCGCTGGGCCAGCAGCTTGACGGCCTCCACGTAGTCGATGCTGTTTATCTTTTTGGTAAAGGTCACTGCATCGCCGCCTGCACCGCAGCCAAAGCAATAGAAGCTCTGGGTGTCCGGATAGACGTAGAACGAGGGGGTCTTCTCGCTGTGGAAGGGACACAGACCGCCGTAGAGCCGGCCCTTCCGCTTGAGCTGGACATAGCCGCCCACCAGCTCCACGATGTCGGTGCGGCGGGTCAGCTCTTCAATATATTCGTGTGGGATCATAAAGATGTTCGGCGCTCCTTTTTACAAAACGTGCCACTTGCGAGGCACAAAAACGTCCTCAAAGGTCCGGATGGCAAATTCGTCGCTCATGCCGCTGATATAGTCGGTGACGGCCCGCTCGGGGTCGTCCTGATAGGCCAGCTGGACGTAGAAGTTGGACATCTGGTCCACATGGGCCAGATAATACTCGTACAGCTCCCCGATGACCTTGTCCACCTTCTGCTCCTCGGCCTTGGCGGTCTTGTCCACATACACGGTGGCATACATGAAGTCCCGCAGGGCGAGGAAGGCTTCATTCTCCTCCGCGCCGACCTCCACATCCCCGTCGCTGTGGGCGAGGATGCTGTTTATCATGGTGGTGATGCGGGCGGACTTCGTCTGGCCCAGCACGGCGGTGCAGTCCTTCGGCAGGGTGGCCGGGTCCAGCACACCGGCCCGGACGGCGTCCTCGATGTCGTGGTTGACGTAGGCGATCTGGTCGGCCATCCGCACGATGCGGCCCTCGGGCGTCGCGGCCCAGGTGCCTTTTGTGTGAGTGACGATGCCGTTGCGCACCTCCCAGGTCAGGTTGAGGCCCTGCCCGCCCTTCTCGAGCTTGTCCACCACCCGCAGGCTCTGCATATAGTGCTTGAAGCCGCCGGGCGTGAGCTTATCCAGCGCCCGCTCTCCGGCGTGACCGAAGGGAGTGTGGCCAAGGTCGTGGGCGAGGCTGATGGCCTCGGTCAGGTCCTCATTGAGCCGCAGCGCCCGGGCGATGGTGCGGGCGATCTGGGAGACTTCCAGCGTGTGGGTCAGACGGGTGCGGTAGAGGTCGCCCTCCGGCGAGAGGAAGACCTGCGTTTTCTGCTTGAGCCGCCGGAACGCCTTGCAGTGGAGCACCCGGTCGCGGTCCCGCTGGAACACAGGGCGGATGGGGTCCTGTTCCTCCGGCCTCTGCCTGCCCCGGCTCTCATCGCTGAACGTCGCCCACGGGGCCAGCGTCAGCCGCTCTATCTCTTCGGTGCGTGTGCGCACATCCATCCTGTGTCCCTCCTTTTTTCTCTCGTTTTCCCTCCTCTCCGCGCGCGGCCGATCCCAATGCCGCGTCTGCGGCTATTGTAACCGATTCGCCCTGTCGAAGGGGGAAAATTCATGTCTCTTCGTCAGAAAATGTTTCGACTTGTCATATGGAAATTTTTGGTATTTATCATTTTTCTGTCTGGCTTCGACGCTGCCGTAGACGAAACCTCTCCGTCTGCGCCTTTGGCGCAGCCACCTCCCCTATCGAGGGGAGGCTTTGGCATGTCGGTCAGGTTCATGCTGGACGAGCAAAGCACGATGTCTCGGAAACAGTAGTGCTCCGCTGTCCAGGGCAGCGGCAGCTTGACAAGGTGCGTTGTCCAGAAGCTGCTGCCCTCTGTAGCAAGGCCCGCCCTTTTGCGCCATATCGGACCTCGGGCGTCCAGTAGGAAGTGGCCCGGCTTGCCAATGGCTCCCCTACCAGGGGAGCTGTCTGCGAAGCAGACTGAGAGGTTCTACCGGTAAAGCGCTCTTAAAACGCCGCATAGAACGGCTCGCTCACGGTGACATTGGCCGTGCCTCTTGTCAACTCCTGCAGCTGCGTCAGCAGCGGCCCTTCGGTATGCTCCGGCATCTGCCAGCGGAGGGTGACTTTATCGGTGAACTCCGGTTCGGCCAGCTTGCCGCCTGCCGCCTTGATGAGCAGGTCTGCCCGCTCATAGAGGCCGTAGTCCACCGTCACATCCAGCGCCACCACGCTGCGCACCGTCACCACCTCGGCGGCTTCCAGTGCGCGGGACGTGGCTGTCGTATAGGCCCGGACGAGGCCGCCGGTCCCCAGCAGCACGCCGCCGAAGTATCGTGTGATGACCACGATGAGGTCGGTCAGTCCGCTGTGCTGCAAGACCTCCAGGGCAGGCGTACCCGCTGTTTTGGCCGGTTCGCCGTCGTCGGAATAGCGCTCCCGGCTCCCCTCCCGCAGGCGGTAGGCATAGACATTGTGGCGGGCGGTACGGTTGGCCGCGCGCACCTGCTCGAGGAAGGCCACGGCCTTCTCCTCGCTGTCTGCAAAGGAGAGCTGCGCAATGAAGCGGCTCTTTTTCTCTTCGTATTCTCCGATGGCTGTCCCCCGGATGGTGCGGTAATCCTCCACGCTGAATCCTCCTGCTGTGTTTCTATATAAGATAAGTATAGCATAAATCGGCATAAAGAAAAAGAAGCTGCTGCACAAAACACCGTGCAGCAGCTTCTCAGTCTTCATTTCCGGACGGGTGAAACAGTTTTAGCGGATCTCGATGCCCAGCTTGAACTTCAGGTTGCCCAGCACCTTCTTGACGGTGCGCTCCACCTGCTCGTTGGAGACTTCGGCAGCGGGGTCAGACAGGGTCAGGGAGAAGGCCATGCTCTTCTTGCCCTCGCCAAGGTTTGCGCCGCGATAAATATCGAACAGCTTGACCTCCGTGATGAGGGGGCTTGCCTTCTTGATGGTCTCTTCGATGTCGCCGCAGGCCACAGACTCGTCGCAGACCAGAGCCAGATCACGCTTGACAGCGGCGTAGGGGCTGAGGGGCTTATAGCGCAGCTCACCCTCGACGCAGGACATCAGAGCCTCATAGTCCAGCTCGCCCAGATAGATGTTCTGGCTGTCCTTCTGCTCCTTGGCGATCTCCAGCTCCGCGTTGATCTCGTTGGCCAGCTTGCCGAAGACGCCCAGACGCTTGCCGTTGCAGTAGACGGCGGCGCTGATGCCGGGGTGGAGCCAGCTGGTGGTCTCACGCTGGTAGGTGAAGGTCAGGTCAAAACCTGCGGCCAGCGCTTCCAGAGCGCCCTTGACGGTAAAGAAGTCCTCTTCGGGGCCGAAAGCACCGATGCAGAGGGTCTGGCGCTCGTGGGGATGCTCGTTGATGGGCAGCTCCTTGGCGAGGTAGACGGGAGCCATCTCGAACAGACGGCCCTCAGCGTTGCCCTTCTTGAGGTTGTCCACGATGACGTTCAGCATGGAGGGTGCCAGCAGGGTGCGCATGACGGACAGGTTCTCGCTGATGGGGTTCAGGATGCGGATGGCCTTGCGGGCCTCATCCTCTGCCGGGATGTGGAGCATATCGAACTCGGCATTGGAATAGAACGCCAGCGTGGAAGCCTCATAGAAGCCCTGTGCGGCCAACAGACGCTTGGTCTTGAGCTGCTGCTTCTGCTCGTAGTTCAGACCGCCGTTGGTGACAGCGGCAGTGTTCAGGAAGGTGGGTACGATGTGGTCATAGCCGTACTCACGGATGACTTCTTCGGCCAGGTCGGGGAAGCTCTCCACATCCTCACGGTAGAGGGGTGCGGAGACATCCCAGCTGCCGTCGGCCTGCACGTCCACGGTGAACTCGAGGCGCTTGAGGATGTCGATCATGGTCTGGTCCGGCACGGTGATGCCCAGCACGCCGCAGATCTTGGCCGGGGTGGTGACGATGTGCTTGCGCTCGAGAGGACGGCCATCGGTCAAATCGTATTCCAGCGTGGTGATGTCGCCGCAGTCCAGCTCCTGGATGAGGTGCAGGGCGCGGGCAAGGCCCAGCTCGGGAGAGTGGCGGTCAACGCCCTTCTCGTAGCGGGCAGAAGAGTCGCTGTTCTGGCCCAGAGCGCGGCTGGTCTTACGGACGGAGTCGCGGGCGAAGGTAGCGCACTCGAAGAGCAGGCTGGTGGTGTTGTCGTCCATGCCGGAGTTTGCACCGCCCATGATGCCGGCCAGAGCGACCGGCTTCTCTGCGTCGCAGATGACCAGATTGTTGGGGTTCAGGGTGAACTCCTTCTCATCGAGGGTGGTGATCTTCTCGCCTTCCACGGCGCGGCGTACGGTGATGCTGCGGCCGGCGACCTTGTTCAAATCGAAGGCGTGCATGGGCTGGCCCATCTCCAGCAGGGTGTGGTTGGTAATATCGACCACATTGCTGATGGAGCGCAGGCCGCACAGGGCCAGATGGCGCTTCATCCAGCGGGGAGACTCGCTCATCCGGATGTTGCGGACGTAGTGTGCCATGTAGCGGGGGCAGAGGTCCGGAGCCTCCACCTTCACGCTGACCGGCTCGTCGGCGTCGCAGACGGTGTTGTAGTCCATGGCGGGCATGTGCAGGGGCTTGCCGAGGATAGCGGCCACCTCGCGGGCGATGCCCAGCACGGACTGGCAGTCGGGACGGTTTGCGGTGATGGAGATGTCGAAGATGTAGTCATCCAGACCCACCACAGGGGCGATGTCGGTGCCGGGGACGGAGTCCTCGGGCAGGATGAGCAGGCCGTAGACCTCAGAACCCGGGAACAGGTCATCGTTCAGGCCCAGCTCCTCGCCGGAGCAGAGCATACCATTGGACTCGACGCCCTGCATCTTGCGGGCCTTGATCTTGATGCCGCCGGGCAGGGTGGAGCCGTCCAGAGCGGCAGGCACGCAGTCGCCCAGCTTCATGTTCGCCGCACCGGTGCTGATGCGGATGTCGTGGCCATACTCGCCGCAGTCCACGACGCACTTGGTCAGATGGGTGCCTTCCTGAGGCTCCATCTCCACGATCTTGCCCACGACGACCTTGCTGATGCCGGCGTCCAGCGGGATGAGTTCCTCGACTTCAAAACCGCAGGAGAAAAGCTTTTCTTCAAGCTCCTGTGCGGTAACGTCAATATCGACGAGTTCTTTTAACCAACTGAAAGGTACTTTCATTGTTTGCTCTCTCCCCTCTTATTCGTGGAACTGCTTGAGGAACTGCAGGTTGTTCTCAAACATCAGGCCGATGTTGTTGATGCCGTACTTCAGCATGGCGATGCGCTCGATGCCGATGCCGAAAGCGAAGCCGGAGTACTCGTCCGGGTCGATGTTGCAGTTCTCGAGGACTTTGCGGTTGACGACGCCGCCGCCCAGCACCTCGATCCAGCCGGTGTGCTTGCACAGGGGGCAGCCCTTGCCGTGGCACTCGAAGCAGCTCACGTCCACCTCGACGCTGGGCTCCGTGAAGGGGAAGTAAGAGGGACGCAGGCGGGTGCGGGTGTCGGCACCGAACAGCTTCTGCACGAAGGTGTTCAGAGCGCCCTGCAGGTCGCCCAGCGTGATGCCCTTATCCACGACCAGACCTTCCATCTGGTGGAACATGGGGCTGTGGGTAGCGTCGGAGTCAGAGCGGAAGACGCGGCCCGGGATGAGCACCTTGATGGGAGGCTTCTGGCTGTCCATGGTGCGGATCTGGCCGCCGGAAGTCTGGGTGCGGAGCAGGAACTCATCGGACAGGTAGAAGGTGTCCTGCATATCGCGGGCGGGATGGTCCTTCGGGACGTTCAGGCGGGTGAAGTTGTGGTCGTCGTCCTCAATTTCGGGGGACTCTGCCACCGCAAAGCCCATGCCCGAGAAGACGTCGATGATCTGGTTGGTGACGAGGGTCAGGGGGTGCAGGCCGCCCAAGGCGCGGGTCTTGGCGGGCAGGGTGATGTCCACCGTCTCGGCGGCGTTGCGGGCAGCAAGCTCAGCCTGCTTCACCTTGTCGGCAGCGGCGTCATACTCGGCCTGGACCCTGGCCTTCAGTTCGTTGATGATCTTGCCCATGGCCGGCCGCTCCTCGGGGGCGACCGAGCGCAGGTTTTTCATCAAGGCGGGGATCTTGCCGTTCTTGCTCAGATATTCCTGCCAGAAAGTTGCCAGCGTTTCTTTGGAAGAGACCTGGCCCAGGCTCTCTTCGGCCTGCTTTGCCAGCTCGTCGATCATTGCTTGCATGGATGTTCTCTCCTTCTCATTCGTGTTGTTCAGCGGACAGCAAAAAAGCTCCGTCCCCTGCCCCGGCCTCCTGAAAGGCCCGGCAAAAGGGACGAAGCTCATAAAATTCACAGCTCCGCGGTACCACCCGGTTTCCGCCCGGCTCTTTCGCAAGCTGTGCGGCGCTCAAAACGCCGTAACGGGGCGCACCGTCCGGCCCTACTGTCGTTCAGGCCGACCGCTCGGGAGCGAACTTCAGCCTGCGCCCGCGCGGAAGCCCTCTCAGCCGGTGAAGCTTCTCTCTTTGCTGCGGTGCGCCTGCCTACTCTCTCCGTCGCTGCGTTTGGAGTATTCAGGTCGTGGTCATCAAATAACCATAAATCATCTTACCACATTTCGGGCCGGTTTGCAAGCGGCGCAGGCAGATTTCGGGGAATATCCGCTTTTTTCTTGCTTTTCCTGCTCGAAGTGTACCCTTTTATACCTTTCAGCAGAGCGTGGAGCATGATCTATGCGCCCCGCAGCTTTGCTATGGGGCGCTTTTGTTTTGCCCTGATCAAACCTCTCCGTCACGGCTTTGCCGTGCCACCTCCCCTATCGAGGGGAGGCTTTGGCATTCCGCAAGGCTTCATCTCTTCGCCAGAGGCTCCCCTACCAGGGGAGCTGTCTGCGAAGCAGACTGAGAGGTTGTACGAAGGAAAACCTGTAAAGGGTACACATTTCTATCTGCAATAACAGAAAGGGTGTTCCCCATGAACTTGAAAAAGCAGCTTGCCTGCATCTATACAAACAACTTTTTCTCCGGCCTGCGCATCACCGACGCGGTGTGGGTGGCGCTGCTGGCCGCGCGGGGCTTGCCGTGCTGGACTTCCTCGTGGCGCTGACCGGCGCGGCGGCGCTTTATAAAACCCGATAAGACACAGAAGGCCCCTTCCGGATGGAAGGGGCCTTCTTGATACAGCGATTTACTTGGCCAGCATCTCCTCAGCCAGCGCGTCCATCTGTGCCTCAGCGGCGGCGTTGGAAGCAGAGCGGAGGGTGACAACAGTGTCACAGACGGTGATGTTCTTCATGCCGTCCAGCTCGGCGCGCATGAGCTTTGCAGCCATGGACGCCCAGGTGCCGTTCTCCATCAGGGCGATGGTGCGGCTCTGGAAAGCCTTGGTCTTGAGGTGGGCCAGCAGGTTCTCCATCGGCGGGAAGAGGAAGCCGTCATAGGTGGCGCAGGCCAGCACGGTCTTGCCGCAGCGGAAGGCCTCGGTGACGGCGTAGGAGACATCGACCCGGGTCAGGTCGATCTCCACCACCTTCGCCCCCTTGGCCCGGAGCTTTTCGGCCAGGATGTGGGCGGCGGCACGGGTGTGGCCGTGGATGGAGGCACTGGCGACCAGCACCTTCTCCGGCTCTTCGGCCTTATAGCTGGACCACATATTGTAGTAGTTCAGGTACTTGCCAAGGTCGCCGGTGAGGACGGGGCCGTGGAGCGGGCAGATGGTCTTGATGTCCAGCGCAGCAGCCTTTTTCAGCAGAGCCTGCACCTGCGGGCCGTACTTGCCCACGATGTTCAGGTAGTAGCGGCGGGCCTCGCTGGCCCAGTCGGCCTTCTCGTCGAACTTTGCCACCGCGCCGAAGCGGCCAAAGCCGTCGGCGGAGAAGAGGACTTTTTCGGTGGACTCATAGCTCACCATGACCTCGGGCCAGTGGACCATGGGTGCGAACACGAAAGTCAGGGTGTGAGCGCCCAGCGAAAGGCTCTCGCCGTCCTTCACGACGACGCGGCGCTCCTTGGCGATGGCCTCCGGGCCGAAGAACTGCTCCATATACTGGAACGTCTTGGCGTTGCCCACCACCTGCATCTCGGGGTAGAGGGCGGCGAGGCGGGCCACATTCGCGCCGTGGTCAGGCTCCATGTGGTGGACGACGAGGTAGGCAGGCTTCTCCCCTGCCAGCGCCTCGGTGACGTTGGCCATCCACTCGTCGGTGGCACGCGCGTCCACGGTGTCGAGGATGGCGGTCTTCTCGTCCCGGATGACGTAGGAGTTGTAGCTGACGCCGGTGGGGACCGGGTACTGGCTCTCAAACAGATCGATGGTGGTATCGTCCACGCCCACGCCCAGAATGGCGCTGCTAATGTTCTTTACGCTCATAAGCACATTTCCTCTCTGTTATCTGGTGTGTATGGTCTGCCATGGCTGGCAATTATTTTAAGAATCTTTCTCAGTATAGCACAGTCTGCCACCTTCGTCAACTATTTATCAGGCCGGATGGCCGAATGACGTTCTACTGCGGTAGGTTATATGATAAAGTTCCAAATATATATCTTAGATACGTTATAAAATAAACTTTATCAGCTTGATGAAGTTCCCCCCTGTTGATAAAGTTCGAACTTTATCAGCTCACCCGAAGTTTATCACCTTGATAAGGTTTGTTTTGTCGCGCTGATACGTCATTATTCAGGAACTTTATCAGATAACGCGCTGGTCTCAGAGAGTGCTTTCGGCAGCTCGTTCATGTCGTCTATCTCCAAAAGGGCGCTGGCACTGGCCTCGTCGAGGCTCTGGACGCTGCGCAGCTTCCGGCTGATGGCCCGGCTGCGGACGCCGATGAGCTGGTCCAGCTCTTCGTCGGTCTGGCGCAGACGCTGCTGCATCTTGGCGAGGCCCTGCCCGAACTTGTCGAACTCCGTCTTCACCGCGCCCAGCAGCTGCCAGACCTCGCCGGAGCGCTTCTGGATGGCGAGGGTCTTGAAGCCCATCTGCAGGCTGTTCAGCAGGGCCGCCATGGTGCTGGGGCCTGCCACGTTGACCTGATAGTCCCGCTGCAGCACCTCCAGCAGCCCCGCGTTCACCACCTCGGCATACAGGCCCTCGAAGGGCAGGAACAGGATGCCGAAAGCCGTGGTATAGGGCGGCTCGACGTACTTTTCCCGGATGTCTCTGGCCTCGCTGCGGAGCACCAGCTCGAGGGCGTGGCGGGCATCCTCCACGGCCTGCGCGTCGCCGGAAGCGTAGGCGTCCTGTAAGTGGGCGTAGGTGTCACCGGGGAACTTGGAGTCGATGGGGAGCCAGACGCTGCCGCCGTCGGCGCCCGGCATCCGGATGGCGTATTCCACCCGCTGGGTGCTGCCCGGGATGGTGGCCACGTTGGTGTCGTACTGCTCCGGGGCGAGGATCTCTTCCAGGATCGCGCCCAGCTGTATCTCGCCGAGGATGCCCCGGGTCTTGACGCCCGAGAGCACCTGCTTCAGGCCGCCCACGTCGGCGGCGAGGGACTGCATCTCGCCAAGGCCCTTGTACACCTGCTCGAGCTGCTGGTTGACGGCCTTGAAGCTTTCCGTCACCCGCTTCTGCAAAGCGTCCTGAAGCTGCTCGTCCACCGTGTGGCGTATCTCGTCCAGCTTGCGGGTGTTCTCAGCCTGCAATGCCGTCATGCTCTCGACCATGGCGCGGCGCAGCTGCTCCATCTGCTGGTTGTTGGCCTGCTCGAGGCTCTGCAGACGCCGCTCCAGGATGCGCTGCTGGCTGTCCTGCCCCTGGCCAAGGGTGGTGCTCATGCTCTGCACAGCCGTCTGCAGCGTCTCGCTGACGCTGCGGATGGCGGCGTAGTTCTGCTGGGCGATGGCGTCCTGACGGGCGTTGAACTCTTTGGCCTGAGCGGCCAGCTGCTCTTCGAGCCAGTCTTTCAGCTCTTCGCAGTCGGCTTCGTCCAGCCCGCCGGTGGGGCGTCCGCTGCGGAAGAGCAGCAGCGCCATCATCAGGCAGATGGCCACCAGCAGGACGGTATACAGCATTGCGAGAAATTCCATTTATTCTACTTCCTCAAACTTCAAAACTTCTTTGGTGGTCACGGTATCGTCACCGTACAGGCCCACGCCGTCGGCCTCCATCTCGCCGCTCTGGTTGTCGTAGGGGTCGCTGCGGAAGCCCAGCATCGGCGGGTCGAAGGGCGCTTCAAAGGCGCTGTTTGCCACCATGCGGCCCGTATCCAGACTGCCGAAATAGTGGCGGCGGAGCACTTCATCGCCCCGGCAGGCCATGGAGGCACCGTAGGAGCAGTCGGCATACATCCAGCCCTTGGGGGCGACGTAGAACCGCGCCCAGTCGTGACAGCCCGCGTCCCCCGGAGCCACTGCAAAGCCGCTCTCCCACCGGGCCGGGATGCCCGCGATGCGGCAGAGGGTGATGAAGGTCAGCGCCATGATGCCGCAGTCTCCCCGGCGGCTGCGGGCGCAGTTCTCGGCGATGGACTCATGGACGAAATAGGAGGGCTGGAAGTGATACCGGACATTCAGGGTGACATAATCGTAGATGCGCTTAGCCTTCTCCGCCGGGCTGGCGATGCCCTCGGTGAGCTGAGCCGCCAGCGCCCGCAGGTAGGGCGTAAAGACGATGTGGGGCGCTTCCTCGCCGGTGTAGAACTCGGGCTGCTCCGCGTCGGGCGTGAAGGAAAGCGGGTCGGCGTAGACTGCCGTCTCCCGGTAGCTGTACTCGGCCCCGAAGGTGCGGTTCTCGGTCAGGTCGGCCTCCCAGCAGACGGTGCGCTGGGGCGCGTCCTCGGCGGCGATATGGCCGGGCGTCTCGGTGAAGCGGTCCAGCGTGATATGGCTCTGGGACGGGCAGGCGGCAGGCAGGGCCAGCCATGCCCGGACGTGGACGGCATCTCTGCCCTCGGCTTTCGCCTTTTCCAGCGCGGCGGCGAAGGCTTCGTCGGACATCCGGATGCTGGTGCGGAGGGTGATGTCGGCGCTGGCGCTCCCCTCCCGCTCCATCTTCTCGTGGAGGCGGCGACGCTCTTCGTTCTTGTTGTTGGGGGCGTCCGGCGTCAGCTTCCGGGCGGCGAGGTCGGCGTGGGTGGCCAGCAGCGTCTCGGCGAACCGGGCCTGATACCTCTTCTCCCCTTCCACGAACCGCCAGTCCATCCGGCCCTCCCAGTCGAGCTTCTTAAATTCTTCTGCCGTGAAGTCCTTGACCCGCTCCTGCATCCGGGCGATGGCCTCGGCTTCCGTCCAGCAGTATTCCCCGGGCAGTCGGCGCATGATCTCCTTCTGGACGGTCAGGGCCTCCCGCAGGGCGTCCACACCGTGGGGCGTGGGGTTCTCGGGCGGGACGTACCCCTCCGGCGGGGCGATGCCGTTGGACGCCGGGCCGTTCTGGGTCTTTGTCCAGTCCTCGGCCAGCAGCCGGTCGATGCGGGCGATGGCCTCCTGATAATATCCGGCCGCTTTCAGCCGGGCAATGTCGTCGGGCAGGCCCACATTCAGGCTGCGGACAGCTTCATTCCAGTCGTACATAATCTTTTCCTCCTGTTATTCCGAAACGCTCTGCCAGAACTCGGCAGCACGTTCCACCCAGTCCTCGGCGTCCGTCCCCACGCCGATGCCGATGCCATGTTTGGCGTTGTCGTAAACTTCCACCCGGTTGGGGACGCCGCTGGCTTCCAGTGCCTTTGCAAGGGTCGGCCCCTGCAGGGGGTAGACGAAGGCTTTCAGCATGAGGTCATTCCTGCCGTACCACAGGAAGGTGGGCGGATAGTCCGGCGTCACCAGCTTCGAGACGGTGTAGGAATAGTAGCGTCTTTCCAGCCGGTCGGTATCCATCAGGAGGTGGTAGGCAGGCTTTGCCCCAAAGAAGTTGTTGATGGGGTAGGCCAGCAGCAATACGCCGGGCTTCGGCACACCGTAGCGGCCCCAGCCCTTTTCCTCATTGCCGAAGACGCCTGCGAGCTGTCCGCCGGAGGAGTAGCCCAGCAGGGCGTAGTCTTCCGTAGAGACGCCGAAGGTGTCGGCATTGTCCATCACGAAGCGGATGGCCCGGGCCAGGTCTTCCAGCGGAGCGTCGTCCCCGGCCTCCCATCCGATGCGGTAGCGCAGCGAGAAGACGGCATAGCCCTGCTCGTGCAGCTCCCACGCCGTGGACACGCCGCCCCGCAGCTCGCCGCTGTAGTAGAGCGAGTTGCCCGACAGCACGATGGCAAACCTGGCCCCCGGCTGCTGGGCCGGGCAGTAATACAGCTCCACATGAGCGCGGGCAGGCACGGCGGCGATCTCCTCTTCCGAATAGAGCGGATAGGTCACCCGGGTGCCGTCGTGGTAGACCTGAGCCAGATAGTTGAGGCCCGCTGCGCAGGCTTCGGCAGAGGTCTTGCCGACCACCTCGGTCAGCGTCTCGTCGTCGCGGCTGGTGGAGAGCATTTCGCAGTCCCGCTCCCACACGTAGGTGTATGTATAGAGACCGCTGGCCTTGATGTCGGGGTCGTCGCGTATCTCCTTCATGGTGGTCTGGGGGGTGATACTGGCTGCTGAGGCCGGGACGGCGAGGACACCGAGCATCAGCACAGAGGCAGCGATTCGTTTCCAATCCATCTTCATTTCTCCTTTTTCAGAGCAGCCTTCATTGCATTTTTCGGCAAAGAGGTCTATAATAGTCCCTGCCCTGAACGGGTATTTACTCTATTGTATCACAACGGTGCTGATTGTCAAAAAATTTCTGCCCGGGAGGGAGCTTTGTCATGCTGACCAATTACCACACCCACACCACCCGCTGCGGCCACGCCGAAGGCACCGAGGAGGAATACATCCTCACGGCCCTGCGCTGCGGCTTCAAGGTGCTGGGGTTTTCTGACCACACCCCCTGGGCCTACGCGACGCCGGGCTTCGTCAGCCGCATCCGGATGCTGCCCTTCCAGCTGGACGATTACGTCCTGACCCTGCGCAGGCTGCGGGAGAATTATGCCGACAAACTCCACATCCGCATCGGCCTCGAGGCAGAGTATTTCCCGGCCTATCTGGGCTGGCTCAGAGAAGAGACGGAGCGGCTGGACATCGAATATCTCATCCTCGGCTGCCACTACGACACCACCGACGAGCAGGACGCCAGGGCCAGCCGCTTCGGCGGCAGCCCCTCCACCGCCCACGGCAGACGGTATGCCGAGCAGGTGGTGGAAGCGCTGGAAACGGGACTTTACCGGTATCTGGCCCACCCCGACCTCTTTTTGAACCGGGTGACGGCCTTCGACGCCGACGCCGAGAAAGCCTGCCGGGACATCTGTGCCGCAGCGGCGCGGCTGGACATCCCCCTCGAGTACAACATGGCCGGACTGACCCTGCAGGGCCGTCCCGACGGCTCTCTGGGCTACACCCGGGACGAGTTCTGGCGCATCGCGGCGGAGTACCCCGTCAAGGCCATCGTGGGCTGCGACGCCCACGCCCCCTCGGAGCTGGACGTCGTCCCCTCCATCGAGGAAAAGAAAGCCTTCCTGCACAGCTTGGGCATCCCGGTGCTGGACACCCTGCCGGGGCTGGAATAAGCGGCCATTGCGCGGACGGGCTGCATCTGCTATACTGAGACAAGAGGAATGATGCAGGGCGCATTGGGGCGCTCTGCCGGGGAAGAATATCATGAGCAATATCACCATCCGGCCCATGGAGCCGGAAGACTGGGACGCTGTGTCCGAGATCTATTCAGAGGGCATCGCCACAGAGCACGCCACCTTCCAGACCACCTGCCCGCCCTACACGGCGTGGGACGCCTTTCACATCAAAGAATGCCGCCTCGTCATTCTGGACGGCGGCGAGCTGGCCGGTTGGGCCGCACTGCGGCGGGTAGACCCCCGCTGGTGCTACCGGGGCGTAGCCGAGGTGAGCATCTACGTCGGCGAGAAGTTCCGGGGCCGGGGCCTCGGCTCCCGCCTGTTGACGGCCCTCTGCAAAGAGTCGGAGAAAGAGGGTTACTGGACCTTACACTCCACCGTTTTGCAGGACAACACCGCCAGCCTCGGCCTCCACACGAAGTGCGGCTTCCGGGTGGTGGGGCGGCGGGAGCGCATCGCCCGGGACTGTCATGGCCGCTGGCTGGACACCTACCTGATGGAGCGCCGCACCAAAGCCGACGAGCCTGCGGGGTATAAGAAATTATAAAAAATGAGCTGCTGTACGTAACGTACAGCAGCTCATTTTCGTATCAGACAAGGCCCTTACCACTCATTGTCCGCCGCGTCCGTATCGGCCACCCGGGTGCGCTGGAACATGCTTTCCAGCACGGCGCAGTATTTGTCGGCCAGGCAGACGATGACCGCCTCCCGGCAGGTGGGGACATGACGGAAGGTCAGGGGCCACATATGGCTCGAGATGATGTTCTGCTCTTTTCTGGTGATGGCAAAGCACCGCTCGGCATTGACGCAGGCAGAGCCGGGATGGGCAAAGCCGTGCATCTCGAACAGGCGGCGCAGACCCCGGAAAGAGCTGCGCTTGTGCCAGTCGTAGAGATAGAAGTCATGGAGGAAAGCCCCCACAGCCAGCGACGTCTCATCCGCGCCCAGATGGAAGCGGCGGTTGAGCCAGAAGCTCACCAGCACCACATTCTTGCAGTGCTGGTAGGTGGTCACATCGCCGTGCTGGATAAATTCCCGCATCCGCTGCACTTCGGGGTGCTGGTCATATTGGGCCAGAATGGTGGTGAGGCACTGACGCTCCGTATCAGAAAGCTGCATTGAAAAGTTCCCTTTCATAAAGAGGTTAAACCGATCAAGACCTCAGCTGCACCGGGTTGGAATTGCCGAAATTCTCGGCCTCGGTGGGTTTCGTGCGCTTGAGGCTCAGGTCCACGAGGTACTGCTTGCCGTCGCCCAGCTCCTCGAGCTGTGCCAGTTTTGCCTTGGCGGATGCTTCGTCCGGGTACCACTGGATGAGGAAGAAATTCTCCGCCTCCACGCCGTAATACAGCCACTGGCCGTCGGCCCGGAGCAGGTCGTCCAGATGGTCCACCTCGTCGCCGTCGGTCAGGCCGAGGCCCTCTTCCGCGTAGACGTTTTCCGGCTCCACCTGCAGCACTTCGATGACCTGAATGGCGCTCTGCAGATATTCGTCCTGAGCGATGCTCTTGTCGGAGAGCTCCCAGCCCGTCAGGAATGCCTGCATCAGCAGGTCTTTGACCGAGATCTTCTTTTCCATGTATGTTTCCTTCTTCCTCGTTTGTTTCCGCTGACCAGTATACGCTCAAATCTTGGACAGGTCAACCATAAATTTATGAATTTTTTGTAGGAATGTCCAAATTCAACTCAATTTGAACCCAAACGTCTCCCCCAGCCACTCGAGGCAGAGAGCCACCCAATGGGCGCGGTGAGGGTCGGCGGCATCCACTTCGGCGGTACTGATGCTGGTGCCGTGAGCGCCCTTCTCGAACAGATGTGCCTCGCACGGCACGCCCGCCCTCCGCAGGGCGGCCAGCAGGAGAAGCGTGTTCTCCACCGGAACGGTCTTATCCTCCATGGTATGCCAGACGAAGACCGGCGGTGTGTCGGCGTTCACCTTATCCTCCAGGGTGAACACCTGCTGTGCGGCAGTATCCTCGCTGCCCGCCAGCTGGACGAAGCTGCCCCGGTGGGCAAACTCCCCTGCCGTGATGACCGGGTAGCCCAGGATCACTGCATTGGGCCTCTGCTGAGCCGTCTTGCCCGGAATGTCCAGCACCGCGCCGGACAGGGCCAGATGTCCGCCCGCCGAGAAGCCGCAGACGGCGATCTTATCCGGCAGGATGTGCCACTCTCCCGCATTCTGCCGCAGCAGAGCCAATGCTTCGTTCAGCTGTCGGAGAGGCTGGTAGTTCTGCGCCCCCTCCCCCACGCTGTAGGTCAGCACGGCGGTGTGATAACCCGCCGCCGCAAACTGCAGGGCCACCGGGTCGCCCTCCCGGGGGCTGACATGGCTGTAGCCACCGCCCGGCACCACCAGCACCAAAGGCCGCTCCTTCACGGCGGGCATGGCATCCAGCGACGCCCGCAGGGAAACCGTCAGCACACCGCCGCCTGCAAGTTCCAGCTCTATCTGCTGCATCCTTCATCCTCCTTATAAACAAGTCTGTCATTCCGGCCCATTATACGGCTTTGGCGCGGGAAAGTAAAGGCGGCTTTGGCCCCGAATGGAAAGTTTTTTGAACTTTTTATGAAACCCCTTGATTTTTGTCTCTCAGCGGTGTATATTAGCACTCGGAAGTTATGAGTGCTAAGTTTTCACAAGTGGTTTTCCGCTCCGTGTGCCGGCACTCTCCACAGGCAAATCCTGATGCGACACGCGCCCGGGCAGTTCCGCCGCCGGGACGCTAAAATCTGATAAAAAGAGGTTTTGTATTATGGCGAAAAAAGAATTTCAGGCCGAGAGCAAAAAGCTGATGGACATGATGATCAACTCCATCTACACCAACAAGGAAATTTTCCTGCGCGAGCTGATCTCCAACGCTTCGGACGCCATCGACAAGCTGTATTATAAGAGCCTGACCGACACTTCCGTCGGCATGAACAAAGGCGATTTCCGCATCCTGCTCACCCGCGACAAGGACAGCCGCACCCTGACCATCTCCGATAACGGCATCGGCATGACCAGAGAAGAGCTGGAGCAGAACCTCGGCACCATCGCCCACTCCGGCTCCCTCGACTTCAAGAAGGACAACAAGGATGAGAACATCGACATCATCGGTCAGTTCGGTGTCGGCTTCTACTCCGCCTTTATGGTGGCCGACAAAGTGACGGTCATCTCCAAGGCCTACGGCTCCGACGAGGCCTGGCAGTGGGAGTCCAGCGGTGCTGACGGCTATGAGCTTGAGCCTGCTGAGAAGGAGACTGCCGGTACCGACATCATCCTCCACATCAAGCCCGACACGGAGACCGACAACTACGACAACTTCCTCGACGAGTACGGCATCGTGGCCATCGTCAAGAAGTACAGCGACTATGTGCGCTACCCCATCCAGATGGAGCGGGAGAAGAGCCGTCAGAAGCCTGAACCCGACCCCAAGCCCGACGACTACAAGCCCGAGTGGGAGACCTACACCGAGCTGGAAACTCTGAACAGCATGGTGCCTATCTGGAAGAAGCAGAAGAGCGAAGTCACCGACGAGGAGTACGCAAACTTCTACAAGGATAAGTTCAGCGACTACGCCGACCCCGCCCGCGTCATCGTGAGCCGCACCGAGGGTACTGCGAACTATAACGCCCTGCTCTTCGTACCCAGCCACCGCCCCTATGACTTCTACACCAAGGACTACGAAAAGGGTCTGGCTCTGTACGCATCCGGCGTCCTCATCATGGAGAAGTGCGCCGACCTGCTGCCCGACTACTTCAGCTTTGTCAAAGGCATCGTGGACAGTCAGGACCTGAGCCTGAACATCAGCCGTGAGATGCTGCAGAAGGACAATCAGCTCAAGCTCATCCACAACGCTCTGGAAAAGAAGATCAAGAACGAGCTCCACGCCATGCTGGCCAACGACCGCGAGAAGTACGAGAGCTTCTGGAAGGAGTTTGGCCGTCAGCTGAAGTTCGGCGCATACTCCGACTACGGGATGCACGCCGAGCTGCTGCGCGACCTGCTGCTGTTCTGGTCTGCCAAGGAGCAGAAGATGGTCACTCTGCAGGAGTACGTGGACAAGATGCCCGCCGAGCAGAAGTACATCTACTTCGCCGCCGGCGACTCCACCGATCGTCTGGCAAAGCTGCCTGCCGCTGAGCTGGTCATGGACAAGGGCTACGATGTCCTGCTCCTGACCGAGGATGTGGATGAGTTCTGCCTGCAGATCATGCGCACCTATCCCCGCAAGGATGCCGAGGGCAAGGACGGCACCGTCGAGTTCAAGAACGTCAACAGCGGCGATCTGGGCCTTGAGACCGAGGACGAGAAGAAGGCCGCTGAGGAAGCCACCACCGCCAACAAGGCTCTGTTTGACGCCATGAAGGACGCTCTGGACGGCAAGGTCAAGGAGGTCAAAGTCTCCACCCGCCTGAAGGACCACCCCGTCTGCCTGTCCGCCGACGGCCCGCTGTCCATCGAGATGGAGAAAGTCCTCTCCAAGCAGCCCGGCAGTGAGGGCGTCAAGAGCGACAAGGTGCTGGAGCTGAACGTCAACCACCCCGTCTTCGCTGTGCTGAAAGCCGCACAGGAGGCTGGCGATACCGAGAAGCTCAAGAAGTACAGCGCTCTGCTCTACGCACAGGCACAGCTCATCGAGGGCCTGCCCGTGGATGACCCCGCCGCTTACGCCGAGGCCGTCTGCAGCCTGATGCAGTGATTTTTCCCTGTGTTCCCGGGCCGGAGGGCGCTGCTCCCTCGCCTTCCGCCTGACATCATAATTTTCTTCCCTTAACAAGAAAGCCGCGCTCCGCTGGAAAAGTGGATCGCGGCCTTTTCTTTTGCACTGCCCGCCGCAGTAAGGTTTCTCCATGTCGCGGCCCTCTCCCCCGCCGGGACGCGGCAGCGGGAAGTTTTGGCGCAGTTATACAATGCTTTTCCGGTTTTGAAAAAACTTTTGTCTCAGCTGCACCTGATTCAAGTTTTCTGCTTTGCATCCCTGCCGGAGCTGTCCGGCGGGGATTTTTTGCAACTTTTCATTGAGATGCAACAATAACACATGGTTTTTTCCAGGCAAATCCTTTACTATAGGAATAGAAGCGGGCTGTATCGCCCACACGAAATAAAAAAGTATCTGTCTGTCAGGAGGAAGATTCCATGATGAAGTCCATTCCCGTATGGAAGCAGGAGCTGTCCGACGGCGTCCACGCCGCGCGCCTCGCCTCCCTGTATTGCTGTTCTCCCGCCGAGACGGCCTCTGAAGCCGCCCGTTACACCGCTGTGCTGGACGGGCTGGAAAAGACCTTCGGCTCCCACGCTGAGGCCGGCCTTTACAGCGCACCGGGCCGCACCGAGATCGGCGGCAACCACACCGACCATCAGCATGGCCGGGTGCTGGCCGGCAGCGTGAACATCGACATGATCGCCGCTGCAGCCCCCAACGACAAGAACCAGCTCCGTGTCCAGAGCGAGGGCTATGATCTGTGCGTCATTGATCTGAATGACCTCGAGGCCCGCAAGGAAGAGGAGAACACCACCGCCGCCCTGCTGCGCGGCGAGTGCGCCGCCTTCACCCAGCGGGGCGCAAAGCTGGCCGGTCTGGACGTCTACGTCTCTTCCAACGTGCCGAAGGGCAGCGGCGTTTCCTCTTCTGCCGCCTTTGAGGTGCTCATCGGCGTCATCCTGAACGACTGCTTCATGACCGAGAAGGTCTCCCCCATCGCCATCGCACAGATTGGCCAGTGGGCTGAGAACGTCTACTTCGGCAAGCCCTGCGGCCTGATGGACCAGATGGCTTCCAGCGTGGGCAACATCATCACCATCGACTTCGCCAGCCCCGCAAAGCCCGTCGTGGAACCGGTGGCTGTGGACTTCTCCAAGGCCGGTCTGGTCCTCTGCATCCTCGACTCCGGCGCAGACCACGCCGATCTGACCGACGAGTACGCCGCCATCCCGGCTGAGTGCCGCGCCGTAGCCGCTGTCTGCGGCGGCGAGGTGCTGCGGGATGTGCCGTTCGAGACCTTCCTTGCAAAGCTGCCCGAGTGCCGCAGGCAGTGCGGCGACCGCGCCGTCCTCCGCGCCTTCCACGTCTACGCCGACAATGACCGTGTGGCAAAGCAGGTGGCCGCACTCCACGATGGCGACTTCGACACCTTCCTCTGCCTCGTGAACGAGTCCGGCCGCAGCAGCTGGGAGTATCTGCAGAACGTCATCCCCGCAGGCTACAAGGAGCATCAGGAAGTGGGCGTGACCATCGCTGCCGCCAAGCATCTGCTGGGCGATAAGGGCGCTGTCCGCGTCCACGGCGGCGGTTTCGCCGGCACGGTGCAGGCTTTCGTGCCTGTGGAGATGCTGGACAAGTTCAAGGCCGGTATGGAAGCCATCCTCGGCGAGGGCCGCTGCCACGTCCTGTCCATCCGCCCGGAGGGAGGCGCTGTCCTGTGATCTCCACTGCCATCCAGCAGCTCGTCAACTACGGTCTGGACTCCGGTCTCATCCTGCCTGACGACGAGATCTACATCCGCAACCAGCTGCTCATGACCATGCAGCTCGACAGCTTCACGGAGCCGGAGGGCGACGTCTGCTACGCCGACCTCGAGAGCATCCTGAAAACGCTGGTGGATGATGCCGCAGCCCGGGGCGTCTGCGACGACAGCCCCACGGCCCGCGACCTCTTCGATACCCGGCTCATGGGTGTGCTGACGCCCCGCCCCAGCATCGTCCGCGCCAACTTCGAAGAGCGGTACGAGACCGACGGCCCCCAGGCCGCCACCGACTGGTTCTACAAGTTCAGCCAGGACACCGATTACATCCGCCGCTACCGCATCAAGCGGGACGTCAAGTGGGTCACCAAGACCCCCTACGGCGACCTCGACATCACCATCAACCTGTCGAAGCCCGAAAAAGACCCCAAAGCCATCGCAGCCGCAAAGCTGGCTCCTCAGAGCGCTTACCCCAAGTGCCAGCTCTGCGTGGAGAACGAGGGCTATGCCGGTCGGCTGAACCATCCCGCCCGGGAAAATCACCGCATTATCCCGCTGACCATCAACGACAGTGCGTGGAATTTCCAGTACAGCCCCTATGTCTACTACAATGAGCACTGCATCGTCTTTAACAGCCAGCACACCCCCATGAAGATCGAGCGGGCCACCTTCCGCAAACTGCTGGACTTCGTGGCCCTCTTCCCCCACTACTTCGTGGGCAGCAACGCCGACCTGCCCATCGTGGGCGGCAGCATCCTGAGCCACGACCACTTCCAGGGCGGCCACTACGAGTTCGCCATGGCCAAAGCGCCCATCGAGAAGAAGTGGGTCTTCCCCGGCTTTGAGGATGTGGACGCCGGCATCGTCCACTGGCCCATGAGCTGCATCCGCCTCACCTGTGCCGACGACGAGCGCCTTGTGGAGCTGGCCGATAAGATTCTGACGGCATGGCGGGGCTACACCGACGAGAGCTGCTTTGTCTACGCCGAGACCGACGGCGAACCTCACAACACCATCACCCCCATCGCCCGGATACGGGACGGCAAGTTCCAGCTGGATCTGGTGCTGCGCAACAACATCACCACGCCGGAGCATCCGCTGGGCGTCTATCACCCCCACGCAAAGCTCCACCACATCAAAAAGGAGAACATCGGCCTCATCGAGGTCATGGGTCTGGCCGTTCTGCCCAGCCGCCTGAAAGCCGAGATGACCGATGTGGAAGCCGCCCTCGTGGCCCACGCCCCCGCCGCTGAGTACGGCGAGAACATCCAGAAGCACGCCGAGTGGGCGATGGACATCCTCGCCCGCCATCCGGAGCTGAACGCCGAAAATGTCCACACCATCGTGCAGGACGAGATCGGCCATGTCTTTGCCGAAGTCCTCGTAGACGCTGGCGTCTACAAGATGGACACGGCAGGCCGCGCAGGCTTTGAGCGATTCTTAGCAAATATCTGAGCATAAAGAGTAATGCCTCCCCACCGGGGAGGCATTACTCTTTCGTTTATTGTTTGCCCAGCTGCCAGAACGCAACGGCGCTGGCGGCAGCGACATTCAGCGAATCCACGCCGTGGGACATGGGGATCTTGACCGTGTAGTCGCAGGAAGCGATGGTGCCGGCGGCGAGGCCGTCGCCCTCAGTGCCAAGCACGATGGCAAGCTTCGGCTCTTTCGCAAGCTGCTCATCGTCGATGCTCACCGAGCGGTCGCTGAGGGCCATCGCGGCGGTCTTGAAGCCAAGGGAATGGAGGATGTCCATCCCCTTCTCCGGCCAGTCTGCCGGGGTCTCGCCCAACTGCCCCCAGGGTACCTGGAACACCGTACCCATGCTGACGCGGACGGCGCGGCGGCAGAGCGGGTCGCAGCAGGAAGGGTTGATGAGGACAGCGTCCATGTTCAGCGCCGCCGCCGAGCGGAAGATGGCGCCCACATTGGTGGAGTCCACGATGCCCTCCAGCACGGCCACCCGGCGGGCGTTTTTGCAGAGCTCTTCCACCGGGCGGGGTGCCGGGCGGCGGAAGGCGCAGAGCACGCCCCGGGTCAGCTCAAAGCCGGTGAGCTCTGCCAGCATCTCCCGGTCTGCCGTGTACACCGGCGCGTCGCCGCAGCGGCTCAGGATGCCCGCTGCCGGGCCGGTGATCTGCTTGCGCTCCATCAGCAGGGACACAGGCTTGTAGCCTGCGTCCAGCGCACGGTCGATGACCTTGGGGCTCTCGGCGATAAAAATGCCTTTCTCCGGCTCGAGGCGATTGCGCAGCTGGTTCTGGGTCAGCCGGGCATAAGGGTCCAGCTCCGGTGCGTGGAAATCCGTGATCTCGATGATATTGGGCATACAGAAAGCCCCTCCTTCTCCTGAAAAAAGCTGTTTTCTGTATTCTACCACAGTCTGCGCCGCATTGCAAAACAAAGCGCATCCTGCGATACCCGCCCGGAATCGTCATTATCTATAAAAAATATGGCGCAGTTTTTGACAAAACGCCGGTTTTGCGCTATAGTATGGCATGGAATTATTTTCTGGATATAAGGAGGAGCTTTTATGCCATCTCTCAAACCTCACGGACAGATGTCCGAAGCTTTTATCACCGCTCTGTTTCTCTCCGTCTCGGGCGGCTTACAGGATGTTTATACTTATTTATACCGCGGCAAGGTCTTCGCCAACGCCCAGACCGGCAACATCGTGCTGATGGCCGTCAAGCTGTTTGCGGGCAAGTGGGGCGAGGCACTGCGCTACCTGATTCCCCTTTGCGCCTTTGCACTGGGCATTTTTGTGGCTGAGTTCATCCGCCTCAAGCTCAAGCGGATGCAGTGGCTCCACTGGCGTCAGCTGGTGGTGCTGTTCGAGATCCTGATGCTCTTCGTCGTGGGCTTTTTGCCGCAGGAGCTGAATCTTCTGGCCAACTCCCTTGTTTCCTTCTCCTGCGCCATGCAGGTACAATCCTTCCGCAAGGTGAACGGCTATGCCTTCGCCAGCACCATGTGCATCGGCAATCTGCGCAGCGGCATGGACTCCCTCTGCGCATGGCTGGTAGGCGGCAGCACCAAAGCCTTCGGCAAGGCGATGCACTACTTCGCCATCATCTTCCTGTTCGCGCTGGGCGCCGGCCTCGGCAGCCTTGCACTGGCCCCCATGGGCAGCCGGGCCATCTGGCTTTCCTGCCTGCTGCTCTTCATCAGCTTCTGCCTGATGTTCCTGAAAGAGGACATTGAGGAGCTGGAAGAATTTGAGCACCTGGAGCACGAGGAAGCCCTCAAAAAATAATTGCGCCGAAGCCTGTCGTATGCTATACTATAAGATGTTTGTGTGATACTTCGGCCCGCCGCACCACCGACGTGCCGGAGATGAAGTTGTAGAATCAGGAAGAGGAGCATTCCATGAAAAAAGGCTTTGACAACGCGAAATATCTTCAGATGCAGTCCCAGCACATCCGGGAGCGCATCGCACAGTTCGACAACAAGCTCTACCTCGAGTTTGGCGGCAAGCTGTTCGACGACTACCACGCCTCCCGCGTGCTGCCGGGCTTTGAGCCGGATTCCAAGCTGCAGATGCTGCTGCAGCTCAAGGAGCAGGCCGAGATCGTCATCGTCATCAGTGCGCAGGACATCATCAGCAGCAAGGTGCGCGGCGACTACGGCATCACCTACGACCTCGACGTTCTCCGCCTCATCGACGCCTTCCAGGGCATGGGCCTGTTCGTGGGCAGCGTCTGCGTGACCATGTACACCGCCGCCCCCGAGGTCGAAGCCTTTGAGCACAAGCTGAACAGCGTGGGCGTGCGCACCTTCCGCCACTATAAGATCCCCGGCTACCCCAACGATGTGGCCCGCATCGTCAGCGACGAGGGCTACGGCAAGAACGACTACATCGAGACTCAGCGTCCCCTCGTCGTCATCACGGCCCCCGGCCCCGGCAGCGGCAAGATGGCCACCTGCCTGTCCCAGCTCTACCACGAGCACAAGCGGGGCGTCAAGGCCGGTTACGCCAAGTTTGAGACCTTCCCCATCTGGAACCTGCCCCTCAAGCACCCGGTCAACCTCGCCTACGAGGCAGCTACCGCCGACCTGAACGACGTGAACATGATCGACCCCTTCCATCTGGAAGCCTACGGCGTCACCACCGTCAACTACAACCGCGACATCGAGATCTTCCCGGTGGTCAACGCGATGTTCGAGCTCATCGCAGGCAAGAGCCCCTACAAGTCCCCCACGGACATGGGTGTGAACATGGCCGGCAACTGCATCGTGGACGACGAAGCCTGCCGCGAGGCCTCCCGCAACGAGATCATCCGCCGCTACTTCAAGGCTCTCTGCGACCACAAGACCGGCAAGAACGTGGACAGTGAGATCTTCAAGCTGGAGCTGCTGCTGAATCAGGCCGGTCTGGCTGTCGGCGACCGTGCCGTGGAAAAGCAGGCTCACGCCGTGGCCGAGCGCACCGGCGGCGCACCCGCTGCCGCCATCGAGCTGCCGGACGGCACCGTCGTCACCGGCAAGAACGGTCCCCTGCTGGGCGCAGCCTCTTCTGCCCTGCTCAATGCCCTCAAGAAGCTGGCCGGCATCGACCATGAGATCGACCTGGTCTCCGCCCGCGCCATCGAGCCCATCCAGACCCTCAAGACCAACTACCTCGGCAGCCGGAATCCCCGCCTGCACACCGATGAGATCCTGATCGCGCTGTCCAGCTCTGCCGCCGAGAATGAGACGGCTGCTGTCGCTCTGCAGCAGCTCTCCAAGCTCAAGGGCTGCGACATGCACTCCACGGTCATCCTGTCCAGCGTGGATATGGACACCATCAAACGTCTGGGGATGTACCTCACCTGCGAGCCCGCCTATGAGCAGGAAGACCGCAAGTATCACAAGAAATAAGCGCTCCGGCGCATAAGAAAAGCCGCACAGTACAGCGAAAAACTGTACCGTGCGGCTTCTTTGTTTCTTCTGTGGTTTCTCAGACGTGAGACAGGCTGGGCGCACCGCCCGCGATCTCCTCGGCGGTCAGCGGCTTCGCCTCGGCAGGGGCGTTCAGACGCTCCTTTGCTACGGCCAGCATCAGTTTGATGCGGTTCTCCTGATTGACCCTGGTGGCGCTGGGGTCGTAGTCGATGGGGGTGATGTTGGCGCTGGGGTACATCGCGCGGATCTTGTTTACCATGCCCTTGCCCACGATGTGGTTCGGCAGGCAACCAAAAGGCTGTGCGCAGACGATGTTGCCGTAACCGCCCTGTACCAGCTCGATCATCTCAGCCGTCAGCAGCCAGCCCTCGCCCATCTTGGCACCCAGCGAGATGATGCCCTCTGGCTTTTCCACCAGCTCCTTGAAGGGGCCGGGGGCGTAGAAACCGGCGTCGGCCTCGGCCTTGAGCATGGAGCGCTCCACGCTGTCCAGCCAGTTGAGCAGCTGGTCGGTACCCATCTTCATGGCCAGCTTGCCGCCGTAGAGGACATGGTCCTCGCCCATGTTGAAGATGCAGTACTGCACGAAGCCCATCAGACCCGGGAAGTTGACCTCGCAGTCCTGGCTCTCGAGGAACTTCTGCAGGTCGTTGTTGCCCAGCGGACTGTACTTGACGTAGATCTCGCCCACGACGCCGACTTTGACCTTCGGCACACGGGTGACGGGAATGGACTTGAAGTCCTTTGCGATGAGGGGGAAGGTGTGCTTCATCTCGCGGGAGGTGAAGCCCTTGCCCGCCAGCAGCACACGACCCAGACGCTCGACCCAGAGGTCTACCATCTTATCGGCAGCGCCTTTTTCGTTCTCATACGGAGCGACCTGATTGCGCAGGGCGCAGAGCATATCGCCGTAGAACACGCTGGCGATAGCCCGGCGGGCCAGAGGCAGAGTCATCTGGAAGCCGCTGTCCTTCTCGAGACCCGAGAAGTTCAGGCTGGCCACCGGGATGTTCGGATAGCCTGCCTTGACCAGCGCCTTGCGGAGCAGGTGGATGTAGTTGGAGGCACGGCAGCCGCCGCCCGTCTGGGTGATGAGCAGGGCCGTGTGCTCGAGGTCGTACTTGCCGCTGTTCAGCGCGTCGAGGAACTGGCCGATGACCAGCAGTGCCGGATAGCAGGTGTCGTTGTGGACATATTTCAGGCCCAGCTGCGCCACAGCGCTGCCGCAGTTGCCAAGGATCTCGCACTTGTAGCCGTCGTAGCGCAGGGCGTATTCCAGCAGGCGGAACTGGGTGATGGCCATGTTGGGGATGAGGATGGTGTGAGTTTTCTTCATCTCCGGGGTGAATTTGGGGTAATTGTATTCCATAGGTTCCTCCTATGTTACTTCTTATCTTCGTCTCGCTCATCCAGCGCGGCGAACAGGCTGCGCAGGCGGATATTGACAGCGCCCAGGTTTGTGATCTCGTCAATTTTCAGCTGGGTGTAGAGCTTGCCGCCCTCCTGCAGGATCTCGCGGGTCTCATCGGTGGTGATGGCGTCCACGCCGCAGCCGAAGGACACCAGCTGCACCAGGTCCATATCGTTCTGGGTGGTGCAGTATTTGGCGGCGGCATACAGGCGGCTGTGGTAGGTCCACTGGTTCAGCACGCTGGTGGGGAACTTCTCCACGCGGTTGGAGATGCTGTCCTCGGTGACCACCGCCGCGCCGTGGCGGGTGATGAGGTGGTCGATGCCGTGGTTGATCTCCGGGTCCACATGGTAGGGGCGTCCGGCCAGCACGATGATGCGCCTGCCCTGACGGCGGGCCTCATCTATGATCTCGCTGCCCTTGACCCGGATCTGTGCCATGTGGGCTTCATACTCAGCGTAGGCAGCGTTGGCAGCCTCCTGCACTTCCTTCTCGGAGATGCCGCCGAAATACTTGGGCAGCACGTCCTTCGTCATCTTGTGGACGAAATCCTTCGGACGGTGGATGCCGACGTAGTCGTAGATGAACTTCTGGCCTTCCAGCTCGGGGCAGTTGCCGGCGAGGACTTCGGGATAGTAGGCCACGACGGGGCAGTTGTAGTGGTTGTCGCCCAGACCCTCGTCGATATTGTAGGTCAGGCAGGGGTAGAAGATGGCGTCCAGATGCATCTGGGTCAGGGCCTTGATGTGGCCGTGGCTGAGCTTGGCCGGGAAGCAGGCAGTGTCGCTGGGGATGGTAGCCTGACCGGCCAGATAGAGACCGCGGCTGGACACCGGGCTGGTGTGGACGGCAAAGCCGAGCTTGGTCCAGAAGGCGTACCAGAACGGCAGCAGCTCGTACATATTCAGGCAGAGCGGGATGCCGATGGAGCCGCGCTTTCCGGCCACGGGCTTGTAGCTGGCCAGAAGCTGCTGCTTGTAGGCGTAGAGGTTGAGGCTGTTGTCCTCGCTCTTTCCGGTGACGGGCTTGTCGCAGCGGTTGCCGGAAATGAACTTGCGGCCATCGGCGAAGGTGTTGACGGTGAGCTGGCAGTGGTTGCCGCAGCCGCCGCACTTGACGCTGACGACTTTCTGGTCGAAGTTCTCCAGCTCTTCCTCGCTCATCATGGCGGAGGTGGTCTGGCCGTTCTTGCGGCACTGGCGCAGACCGAAGAGGGCCGCACCGTAAGCGCCCATCAGACCGGCGATGTCGGGGCGGATGACCTCGACGCCCATCTCCTTCTCAAAGGCGCGGAGGACGGCCTCATTGTAGAACGTACCGCCCTGCACGACGATCTTCCGGCCCAGCTCTTCGGGGCTGGACGCACGGATGACCTTGTACAGTGCGTTCTTGACGACGCTGATGGACAGGCCCGCCGAGATATTCTCAATGGACGCGCCGTCCTTCTGGGCCTGCTTGACCGAGCTGTTCATAAAGACGGTGCAGCGGCTGCCCAGATCCACGGGGCGGTCGGCGAAGAGGCCGAGGGCCGCGAACTCCTTGACGTCGTAGCCCAGTGCCTGCGCGAAGGTCTGCAAAAAGCTGCCGCAGCCGGAAGAGCAGGCTTCGTTCAGGAAGATGTTGCTGATAGCACCATCTTCGATCTTGAAGCACTTCATATCCTGACCGCCGATGTCGATGATGAAGTCCACGTCCGGCATGAAGTATTTTGCTGCCGTGAAGTGGGCCACGGTCTCCACGAGCCCGAAGTCGCAGCGGAAGGCGTTCTTGACCAGTTCTTCGCCGTAGCCGGTGGTGGTCACGCTGGCCACCTTGAGGCCGGGGTGCTCTTTATAGATCTTCAGCAGCTGCTGCCGGATAAGGGGCAGCGGGTTGCCGAGGTTCGGTTGATAGTTGGTGTAGAGGATCTGGCTCTGCTCGTCCACGACCACCAGCTTGACGGTGGTGGAGCCGGAGTCGATGCCGATATGCACCGGGCCGAACTGAGCGCTGAACGCCACCCGCGGCACGCTGTGGGACATATGGCGGGCATGGAATGCCTCGTACTCTTCCTTGCTGGCGAAGAGGGGCGGCTCGCTGGCGTAGGTCGCCGTGGCGGCGTACTCATCCAGCGCAGCGGCCACGTCCGAGAGGACGAACTCCTTGTCGGCGTAGAGGGCAGCGCCCAGCGCGACGTAGAGCAGGCTGTTCTCGGGGCAGGTACCGGTGACGCCCAGCGCCTCGTCGAAGCTCTTGCGCAGCACGGTGCTGAAGGTCAGCGGACCGCCCAGATAGAGGATGTTGCCCTGGATGGGACGTCCCTGTGCCAGACCGGCGATGGTCTGGTTGACCACGGCCTTGTAGATGCTGGCCGCGATGTCCTCGGTCTTTGCGCCCTGATTGATGAGGGGCTGCACGTCGCTCTTGGCGAAAACGCCGCAGCGGGATGCAATGGTGTATGTACGGGTGGCCTGTTCGGCCGCCTTGTTCATCTCATCAGCACTCATCTTGAGCAGCGTCGCCATCTGGTCGATGAAAGCGCCCGTGCCGCCGGCGCAGCTGCCGTTCATGCGGACTTCGGTGCCGTTGGTCAGGAACAGGATCTTTGCATCCTCACCGCCCAGCTCGATGACGCAGTCCGTCGCAGGGACGAACTTTTTGACCGCCACGCGGGTGGAGAACACCTCCTGCACGAAAGGCACGCCGCAGCTGTCGGCCAAGCCCATGCCGGCGGAGCCGGAGATGCTGAGCAGCGCTTTCCGGCCATGCAGCTGCTCTGCGTCGATGCGGCGCAGCAGCTCCTGCGCCTTTTCCAGAATGTGGCTGTAGTGGCGCTCATACGTCGAATATAAAAGGGTATCGTTTTCATCCAGCACCACGCATTTGATGGTAGTGCTGCCGATGTCAAGACCTACTCTCACAGTTGTTTTTCCTCCTGAAGGACAATGCACTCTCCCTCTGCAGACAGGGCTCTCCGGCCCGGGCAGAAGTTGTTTGCTAACGAATCAAATTTCAGACTCGCATACATGGGTATTATAAACCAAATCCGGCTGACAATCAATCATTCGGGATTATTTTACACCTTAAAAACAGTAAAATCACCTTTCAAAGTTAAACATTTTGTTAATTTCGCAAACTTTTCTGTGAATTTTGGGCTGTTTCTACTAAGATTCTTTACCGCCTGTCATTTTTTCCGCTCTCTTCCCTGTCCCGCACAAAAATCAAAGGCATCTGCGCTGCGCCGTCCCGGCCGCATTGCAGATGCCTTTTTGTCTCGTTCAATATCTCCTCAGCAGAAGGATCTCCTGTGCCGCCCGGCTTGCGAACCGCGCTGCGCGGATGTCGTTCTCCTCGCTGGAGTGGAGTTCCATTTCCGGCGGGATGTCCTCGCAGGAGGCCAGCAGAAACACCACCTGCGCTCGGGTGCCGCCGCCCGGACGGGCCGTCAGCGTCAGCTTCCAGCCTGCACGGCGGCAGATGAGCTTGCAGATGCGGAGACCCAGCTTTGCGCCGCTGAGGAAGCGGCGGTTGTTCTCGATGGGGTCTTCCTCCATCAGGCCGCAGCCGTTGTCTTCTACCCGGAGCGCGACGCCCGTCTTTTTCTGTTTCAGGCTCACCCACACCCTGCCGCCTGCATCGCAGGCCCGCAGCGCGTTGGAGATGAGGTGGAGCAGCAGCTGTTCGGCCTCATCGGGGACGCCCATGACGGCGCAGTGCTCGATGCCCCCGCTCTCCGTCGTGAGCGTTATTTCCAGCGACCGCTGGATGTCCGGGGCCAGACGGCCCGCTTTTTCCAGCAGACTGCACAGGTCCAGAGGCTGCAGCTCGCTCAGCTCTTCATTTTCCAGCTGATAAAGCGTTATGGCATTGCGTATCGTGCGATCCAGCCGGGCAGACTCTATCTGGATGTCTGAAAGTGCCTGCCGGGTGGGCAGGTCGGCCGACGCCAGCAGATGCATCTGCAGATATTCCCGGTTCTGGTCGATGATGCCAAGGGCATGGAAGCACACATCCCCAAACTCCTCCTGAGGGGAGACTCCTGCTCCATCGTTTCGCCTGCGCATTCTGCTCTACCTCCGCGTCGTGTGGTCAGCACCTCACTGCTGACTCAGTTTACTTTCCAGCGCATAAAGCAGGCGGCCGATGGTCACCTTCCTGCGCTCTAAGCCATACTCTTTTCGAAAATCCCGCCATGTCTGGGTACCGGTCTCGTCCAGCGTCTCCAGCAGCCGCCGGAGGGCGCTGTCCACAGCCGCCACGGTGAGATTGTATTCCTCCGCCACCGGCCCTAATATCTCCTTGCGGATGGCCAGACGGTGGTCAGAGCCCATCATCATCCGAAGCGCACCGGTCAGGTAGCGCTTGTTGGCATCGTAGGTGCTCAGACCCCAGCTGCGATAGATGCGCTCGCAGCGCTTTTCCAGACTCTCCGCCGGGCGGTGGGCCGGAGCGCGCAGCTCCTGCAGCATATCTTCCAGTGTGGCCTGACGGATGAGGTAGCATGCGTCCTCCTGGCTCAGGCTCTCCACAGCCGACCTCTCGTTGCGTCCGTCGTCCCGCAGAAGCACCAGAGGCTTGCGGTCAAGGCTGCGTATCCTGGGCAGAAACTGGATGCTGTCCATGTCCTCCAGTCTGCCGCCCAGCACCAGAACGTCCACATCGCCCTGCTCGAGCCGTTCCAGCAGCGTCCGGCTGCTGCGGTAGCTCGTGCAGCGGATGGCCGGGTTGCGCTCCTCAAGATAGCGTGTCCATACCCGCATCTCTCTGGGGTCATAGCTGGCCAGAGCTACGCGCCATATGACGTCCTGTTCCTCATAACTCACACGACGCGCCCCCTTCCCGCAGGTTTTCTGCCTGCTCCGTCTGCGGATACCAGCAGGAAATAGCGTCCTGCCACAGCTCCGGCTGGACCGAGTTCTCATACAAAAACTGCAGCAGCCGCCCGCATTCCTCTTCCGGGGCCGGGACCCATGTACGGGCCGTGTCTGCTGGGTCGTCCGGAGCTTTTGTCCGGCTCACGGTCAGCCAGCAGCCCTGTCCCTCCGTCTCCAGAGAACAGGCAAGGGTATATGCCTCCTGATACGGTTCCAACGCCGAAAAATTCCTCACCAATGGGACATTCTGTTTCATTCTGCATCCTCCTCACCCCATCTGCCCGGCCCTTCCACTTATGCCGGACAAACTACTTCATACTATAAAATTGTATGGAGCGTCGAAAGGAGTTGCAACGACAAATTTGCGTCAGTTTTCGTCGAATTTTGAAACACTGAAAATATTAACATGGATATTGTCTCAAGAATACCATCAACCGCTCCAAAAATCAAGACACATCTGCCGCATCCTCCTGGTTTGGGACGCTTTTCCGCGCAGGATGCAACGCTTTTCCATCCTTCGGCAGAAAACACAGAACTTGGCACCCGTTACGACATAAATTGTTCATATTCTTCTGATAAAATCAAACAGATACTATGTTTCCCTCTCCGTCCACAAATGTCGGGCGGAATAGGCCAGCAGACACTCCCCCGTTCTGCTGCCGGAAAGGCAGGCCAATGCTTCAGCTTATCAATATCGAAAAGAAATACACCACCGGCGATCTGACACAGGCAGCGCTCAACGGGGTCAGCCTCAACCTGCGCGACAGCGAATTCGTCGCCATCCTCGGCCCCAGCGGCTCGGGCAAGACCACGCTGCTCAACATCATCGGCGGCCTCGACCGCTACGACAACGGCGAGCTCATCATCAACGGCATCTCCACCCGCCGCTACACCGACCGGGACTGGGACTCCTACCGCAACCACACCGTCGGCTTCGTGTTCCAGAGCTATAACCTCATCCCCCACCAGACCGTCCTCGCCAACGTCGAACTGGCCCTGACCATCTCGGGCGTGTCGGGCGCTGAGCGCCGCCGCCGTGCCGCCGAGGCGCTGCGGCAGGTGGGCCTCGGGGACCAGCTCCACAAGCGCCCCACCGAGATGTCGGGCGGCCAGATGCAGCGCGTGGCCATCGCCCGCGCCCTCGTCAACAACCCCGACATCCTGCTGGCCGACGAGCCCACCGGCGCACTGGACAGCGAGACGAGCATCCAGGTCATGGAGCTGCTGAAGGATGTGGCAAAAGACCGCCTCGTGGTCATGGTCACGCACAACCCCGAACTGGCGGAGCAGTATGCCAACCGCATCGTCCGCCTGCGGGACGGCGCTGTCACCGACGATACCCGCCCCTTCGAGCCGGACGACACAAAGCTTGCCCCTCCCGTCCATAAGAACATGGGCCGTTCGTCCATGTCGTGGCTCACCTCGCTGGCCCTGAGCTTCAACAACCTGCGCACCAAAAAGGCCCGCACCCTGCTCACAGCCTTCGCGGGCAGCATCGGCATCATCGGCATCGCCCTCATCATCTCGCTGTCCACCGGCGTCAACGCCTACATCGCCGACATGGAGCGCTCCACTCTGAGCGAATATCCGCTGCAGATCCTGAGCAGCGGGGTGGACATCACGAGCTTTCTGTCCTCGGGCAGCAGCGACGGCACCACAGCCACCGGCCTGCCCACCGACGAGGACGGCAAAAAGGACACCTCCGGCGGCATGGAGGGAATGGTCTCGGTCCGCCAGCTCATCACCAAGATGGTGTCGGGCCTGACGTCCAACGACCTCACTTCCTTAAAGAAATATCTCGACAGCGACGAGTCCACCATTGCGGATGACGCCACCTCCATTGAGTATTCCTACAGCGTCTCGCCCCAGATCTACCGGCAGGACGCCGACGGCAGTGTGCATCAGGTCAACCCAGACTCCACCCTCTCGATGCTGGGTCTGGGAAGCTCGGGTTCCGGCTCCACCTCCGTCACCAGCAGTCTGATGAACAGCGTGGGCAGCAACACCAGCGTTTTCTATCAGCTGCCCGCCAACAGTGACCTTTATAAGTCCCAGTACGAAGTCAAGGCCGGCCGCTGGCCCGAAAAGCCCACCGAATGTGTCGCCGTGCTGAGCAAATACGGCACTGTGACCGACTACGCCCTCTACTCCATGGGTCTGCGGGACTCCGCCGAGCTGGACAAGATGATACAGCAGTTTGCCCAGAACCAGAACGTCGATGTCCCCAGCGATTTCCGCACCTACAGCTACGACGAGCTGATGGGCCTGAAGTTCAAGCTGGTGAACAGCGCTGACACCTACGTCTACGACGACACCTACGGCATCTGGAAGAGCAAGGCCGACGACAAGGACTATATGCAGCAGCTGGTGGAGAACGGCGAGGACATCACCATCGTGGGCATCGTCCAGCCGGACTACACCGCCTCCGCTTCCATGCTCACCTCCGGCATCGCCTACCCCGCCTCCCTGACCGAGAAGGTCATGGAGGACGCTGCCGACAGCGTCATCGTGAAGCAGCAGATGGCTGACCCCGCCACCAACGTCCTCACCGGCGAGAGCTTCGGCAAGGCTGAGAGCCTCCGCGACTTCGATTTGACCAGCCTCTTCTCCATTGACACCAATGCACTGAAGGATGCGTTCCAGTTCGACGCCTCTGCCCTCGACTTCGACCTCAATGGGGCTTTCGACCTCAGCAGCGGCAGCTTCGACCTGAGCAGCCTGCTGGACTTCTCCGACTTCTCCCTCAACATCGACGAGCTGCCCGACATCGACCTCAGCGACGCCTTTGCAGAGCTGGACCTCTCCGTCTCGCCGGAGGCCCTGCAGGACCTCGTGCAGAAGGTGTTCAAGGACTATAAGAAATATATCATCGGCAACGGCATCCTCAACTTCAAGAAGTGGAGCTTCTCTGCCTACCTCAAGACCGAGCGGTTTCAGAAGCTGATGGCCGAGTCCATGAAAGACCTCGTTGACCCGGACAAGCTGCAGGGCCAGCTCTCGAGCGCTCTGCAGACCACCATCCAGACCGTGATGGAGACCTACTCCGACCAAATCACGGAGGTGCTGAAAAGTCAGCTGGACGCTGCCATCCAGAAGGGCATCGTCACCTTCCAGGACCAGATACAGTCCCAGCTCAAGACGGCCATCCAGCAGAACATCGGCAAGCTGAGCAGCCAGATGGAGAGCGCCATCAAAATCGACGCGTCGGCTTTCCAGAAGGCCATCCAGCTCAACATGACCGCCTCCGAGCTGACCGAGCTGATGCGCTCCACCCTCCGCTCCTCTTCCGCCACCTATGAAGCCAACCTGACGGCCTTCGGCTACGCGGACGAGGCCGCCCCCAGCCAGATCAAGATCTATCCGAAGGACTTCGCCAGCAAGGCCGTCATCCTGGAAAAGCTGGACGCCTACAACGCCGGGATGTCTGCAAAGGGTGAAGACGAAAAGATGGTGCAGTACACCGACCTCGTGGGTACCCTGATGACCAGCGTGACCGAGATCGTGAACATGATAAGCAGTATGATGGTGGCCTTCGTCTCCATCTCGCTGGCAGTCTCCTCCATCATGATCGGCGTCATCACCTATATCAGCGTCCTCGAGCGCCGGAAGGAGATCGGCATCCTGCGCGCCATCGGCGCTTCCAAGCGGAACGTCTCCGAGGTGTTCAACGCAGAGACCTTTATCATCGGCCTCTGCTCCGGCGTCATGGGCATCGTCCTCAGCGAGATACTGCTCATCCCCGGAAACATCATCATCCAGAAAGTCTCCGGCACTTCGACCCTCGTTGCTTCCCTGCCCGTAGACGCAGCCCTCTTCCTCGTGGCACTGGCTACCCTGCTCACCATTCTGGCCGGCATCATCCCGGCCCGCGGCGCAGCCAAGTGCAACCCCGTCAAAGCCCTGCGCGCTGAGTAAACCCCAAAGATCTCATTCCCGGTATCCTTTCCGCTCCGGCGGCAGGGATACCGGGATTTTTTCGGCTTATTTTTGCTCCGGCCCGTCGGTTCAGCTTGTATCCATCCTGCATGAGAACGCCTTTTTTTGCTCTATCGCAATTTTCAAAAATAGTGCCGGTCAAAACGGCATCTTTGCGATATGCAGTTTGCGGCTGTTGCTTGTGCATTAAAAACGCAAACTGCTATAAAAGTTACAAAAGAGTACGGTCATTCCGGAAGATTCTGATGTGTACCGGGAATTGTCGGAAATTGATTTGCTTTTTGCTCTGTGAGCAAATCAATCTGCACAAAGGAGGATCAATTTGTTATGCAATTCTGCCAAAAGTGTTTCTGGGTTATTGATTTATTCCACAAATTATGCCATACTATAGTCACTGAAACCGTTCCCGACACCGTTCCCGAACAATTTCAGTAAAAACCAAAACTTCGACCGAAAGAGAGGTGCTTCCCGGAATGCCGAACATGACCATCAAAGACATTGCCCGTCTGAGCGGCTGTTCTGTCAGCACCATCTCCCGCGTCATCAATGACCGGCCGGATGTGCGTCCCGAAACGAAAGAAAAGGTGCTTCAGATGATGCGGGAGTCGGGCTTCGTGCCAAACACCAACGCCCGGCAGCTGAAGATCCAGCAATCCCGCAGCCTCGTCTTTGTGGTCAAGGGTACCCGGAACCTCTTCTTCTCGGACTTCCTCGTTCAGCTGCAGCGGGCCGCGACCCTCTACGGGTACAGCGGCATCGTCTCCTACCTGGACGAGAATGCCAACGAGATAGACGCCGCCCAAAAGATCCTGCGGGAGATAAAGCCCAAAGGCATGATATTCCTCGGCGGCAGCGTGGCGAACTTCCAGCAGGGCTTTGCGAACATCACCGTCCCCTCGGTGCTGACGACGCTGGTCTCCGACGAACTGGATTTCCCGAACCTCTCGATGGTGGGCGTGGATGACCGGGCTGCGGCCCGCACCGCCGTCTCCCACCTCATCGCGCAGGGTCATCGGAAGATCGCAGTTCTCGGCGGTCCGACCACCAGTTACCCCAGTCGGATGCGCCGCCTTGGCGCACAGGATGCCATGGAGGATGCCGGACTCACCTTTGACGACCGGCTCTACGGCCTGTCCAACTACGATTTTGAGTCTGCCTACCACGCCATGAACAGTCTGCTGGCCCGACGGGCCGAGTTCACCGCCCTGTTCGCCATGAGCGATGTCATCGCTTTCGGTGCCATCCGGGCGCTGGTAAGCGCCGGGTTCCGGGTGCCGGAAGATGTATCGGTCATCGGCTTCGACGGCATCTCGATGTCCCGCTACTGCGTGCCGGTGATGACCACCATCGTCCAGCCCGGCGAGCAGATCGCGCTCCAGAGCATTGAGCTGCTGGTGCGGCAGATCGAGCATGGCGCCCCGGCCCAGAAGATCACCCTCCAGCCTGAGCTGCAGGTCGGTGAGAGCGTAAGGGCTGTCTGATTTATTTCGTCTCATTTCCGCTGCCAGGCGGAATGTGTATATCACATGATGAAGAAGGAGAACAATTATGAAAAAAATGATTTCTCGTCGTAATTTCCTGAAAGTCGCTGGCGCTTCTGCTGCCGCCCTCGGTCTGGCTGCCTGCGGCGGTTCCTCCAGCAGCACCGCTGCTTCCACCGCCAGTTCTACCGCAGCTTCTGCCGCTCCCGCAGCTGCCGGCAAGGTCTACTACCTGAACTTCAAGCCCGAGCAGGATCAGGCATGGCAGGATCTGGCTGCTTCCTACACCAAGCAGACCGGCGTGCCTGTCACCGTCGTGACCGCCGCTTCCGGCCAGTATGAGACCACCCTGATGAGCGAGATGGAGAAGAGCGAGGCTCCCACCCTGTTTCAGGTCAACGGCCCTGTGGGTCTGGCAAACTGGAAGGACTACTGCCTCGACCTGTCCGGCAGCGATGTCTACGGCCAGCTGACCAGCGACTCCTTCGCACTGAAGGACGGCGACGCCGTTACCAGTATCGCTTACGTCATCGAGACCTACGGCATCATCTACAACAAGGAACTGCTGACCGCCGCCGGCTACACTCAGGACGACATCAAGGGCTTCGATGACCTGAAGAAGGTCGCCGACGACATTCAGGCCCGCAAGGCTGAGCTGGGCGTCGATGGTGCTTTCACCTCCGCCGGCATGGACGGTTCTTCCGACTGGCGCTTCAAGACCCATCTGGCAAACCTGCCCATCTACTACGAGTACAAGGCTGACGGCATCGGCTCCACCGACGCCATCAAGGGCACCTACCTCGACAACTACAAGAAGATCTGGGACCTGTACATCACCGACTCTACCTGCGACCCCAAGCTGCTGGCTTCCAAGACCGGCAACGACGCCGTGGCTGAGTTCGTGGGCAAGAAGGCCGTCTTCTACCAGAACGGCACCTGGGCCTACAGCGATGTGAAGGATCTGGGCGACGACAATCTGGGTATGCTGCCCATCTACATCGGCGCTGAGGGCGAGGAGAACCAGGGCCTGTGCACCGGCTCCGAGAACTTCTGGTGCGTCAACAACACCTCCTCCGATGAGGACATTCAGGCTACTCTGGACTTCCTGAACTGGTGTGTCACCTCCGACGAGGGCACTTCCGCTATGGCCGATGACATGGGCTTCGTCATCCCCTTCAAGGCCGCCAAGGACTCCACCAACCCCCTCATCGCCATCGCCAATGATTACGTTGCTGAGGGCAAGACCAGCGTTGACTGGTGCTTCTCCACTATGCCTTCCGAGGAGTGGAAGAACGGCGTCGGCTCTGCACTGACTGCTTATGCAGCAGGCACCGGCAGCTGGGACGATGTGGTCACCGCCTTTGTGGACGGCTGGGCCAAGGAGTACAAGCTGGCCAACGGCTAAGCGCTCTCCTTCTTCCGCAATAGCTGGATAATGGGGAGGCGGGCGATGCGTTCGCCCGCCTCCCCTTCTTTTTCAGGAGGTATATCATGCAAAAGGCCATCAGTAAATATTGGCCGGTGTTCGTACTGCCCACCCTGCTGGCGTTCATCATCGGCTTCATCTGGCCCTTCATCTGGGGCATCTACCTTTCCTTTCAGCGTTTCACCACCGTGAGCAAGACCACCTTCGTGGGCCTGCAGAACTACATCAACGTCTTTTCGGACGAGACCTTCCTCCACGCCTTTGGGTTCACCGCTGCCTTTACGGTGGTAAGCACCGTGCTCATCAATGTGTGCGCCTTCGCCATCGCGCTGGTGCTCACCCGCGGCATCCGCGGCACCAACCTCTTCCGCACCGTCTACTTCATGCCGAACCTTATCGGCGGCATCCTGCTGGGCTACATCTGGCAGATTCTGCTCAACGGTGTGCTGGCCAACCTGCAGAAGCCTCTGCTGGCGCTGGACGCCAAGGCCGGTTTCGTCGGTCTGGTCATCCTGATGTGCTGGCAGCAGATCGGCTACATGATGATCATCTACGTCGCGGGCCTGCAGAGCGTCCCCGGCGACCTCATCGAGGCTGCGAAGATCGACGGCGCAAATGACCGTGAGATCCTGTTCAAGATCAAGATCCCGATGGTCATGCCCAGCGTCACCATCTGCACCTTCCTCACCCTGACCAACAGCTTCAAGCTGTTCGACCAGAACGTGGCCCTGACCGCCGGTGAGCCTGCCAACGCCAGTGAGATGCTGGCCCTGAACATCTACAACACCTTCTATGGCCGCTCCGGCGCTCAGTGGAAGGGCATCGGCCAGGCAAAGGCCGTGGTGTTCTTCCTCGTCGTCGTGGTCATCTCGCTCATCCAGCTCAAGTTTACCCGCTCCAAGGAGGTGCAGCAGTAATGCCGAAAGATAAAAAAATGTGGGACAACATCCTCACTGTCATCATGAGCCTGCTGTGCCTGCTCTGGATCTACCCCATCGTCCTGATCTTACTGAACAGCCTGAAAATGGAAGGCACCTTCACCACTTCCACCGTCTTCAAGCTGCCTACGGCAGAGACCTTCGCGGGCCTTAGCAACTACATCTACGGCGTCACCAAGATGGGCTTTCTGTCCAGCCTTGGCTACAGCCTCGTCATCACCGTGTCCAGCGTGGCCCTCATCCTGCTGTGCTGCTCCATGACCGGCTGGTACCTCACCCGCGTGAACAACAAGCTGAGCAAGTTCATGAATCTGCTCATCGTCTTCTCCATGGTCGTCCCCTTCCAGATGGTCATGTTCACCCTGTCCAAGACCGCCGACACCCTCAAGCTGAACACCCCCTGGAACATCTGCATCATCTATCTGGGCTTCGGTGCCGGTCTGGCCGTGTTCATGTTCACCGGCTTCATGAAGAGCGTCCCCATCGAGATCGAAGAGGCTGCCATGATCGACGGCTGCAACCCGATCCAGATCTTCTTCAAGGTCGTCTTCCCCATCCTCAAGCCCACCATGATCTCCACCGCCATCCTTGAGACGATGTGGGTCTGGAACGACTACCTGCTGCCCACGCTGGTGCTGGACATCAAGAAGTACCGCACCATTCCCATGGCCATCCAGTATTTCCGCGGCGGCTATGGCCGCGTCGAGCTGGCCCCCATGATGGCCTGCATCATCATCGCCATCATCCCCATCATCATCCTTTACATGACCTGCCAGAAGTACATCATCGAAGGTGTCGTGGCAGGCGCTGTCAAGGGTTAAAACAAGGAGGTTCCAGCCATGCGTGCAAGCGGCATTCTGATGCCCGTCTTCAGCCTGCCGGGTCCTTACGGCATCGGCACGCTGGGAAATGAAGCCTTTGCCTTCGTCGATTTCCTTGCGGCTGCAAAGCAGACCTACTGGCAGATACTCCCCATCGGCCCTACGGGCTACGGGGACAGCCCCTACCAGAGCTTTTCTGCCTTTGCCGGCAACCCTTACTTTATCGATTTTCGTCTGTTGGCAGCGGACGGCCTCCTCACCGAGGCTGAGCTGCCCGCGCCCCAAGCGGTGGGTCCCGTCGATTACGGTGCGCTCTACCAGCAGCGGCCCGTGGTGCTCCATAAAGCGGCTGACCGGCTGCTGGCTTCCCCCACCCCGGCCTATGAGGCTTTCTGTGAGGCCCAGAGCGGCTGGCTCGAGGACTATGCCCTCTTCATGGCCGTTAAGGCCGAGCAGGAGCAGGCCGGTCTCTCCGACTGGCCCGACGACCTGCGCACCCGGGAGCCTGCGGCCCTCGCCGCTGCCAAGGAGCGGCTGGCCGCTGAGGTGGACTACTACAAGGCCGTGCAGTTCTTCTTCTACACCCAGTGGAACGCCCTCAAGACCTACGCCAACAGCCACGGCATCCAGCTGGTGGGCGACATCCCCATCTACGTCAGCCCCGATTCCAGCGACCTCTGGACCCGCCCGGAGCTGTTCCAGACCGACGGCGCCGTCCACCTGACCAGCGTTGCCGGATGTCCGCCCGACGCCTTTGCCGCCGACGGTCAGCTCTGGGGCAACCCGCTCTACGACTGGCCCCGCCACGAGGCCGAAGACTTCCGCTGGTGGAAGCAGCGCATCAAACACGCCACTTCCATCTACGACGTCGTCCGCATCGACCATTTCCGGGGCTTCGAGAGCTACTACTCCATCCCCGCCGGGAACAAGACCGCTGCGGGCGGTCACTGGGAGAAAGGCCCTGACCGCGCCTTCATCGACGCCATGCACAAGGCTCTGGGCGAGGGCGGCATCATCGCCGAGGACCTGGGCTATCTGACCCCCGAGGTCAAGGCCATGCTGGCCGCAAGCGGCTACCCGGGCATGAAGATCATGCAGTTCGCCTTCGACAGCCGCGAGCCGGGCAACTATCTGCCCTACACCTACCCCCGCAACAGTGTGGTCTACACCGGCACCCACGACAACGTGACCGCCGAGGGCTGGCGTCAGAGCGCCAGCGCCGAGGATGTGGCCTACGCCTGCCGCTACCTGCGCTGCGCACCCGAAGACCTCACCGAGGCCATGATATGTGCCTGCCTTTCCTGCGTGTCGGACATGGCTGTCATCCCGCTGGCCGACTGGCTCCATCTGGACGCTGAGGCCCGCATCAACACCCCCAGTACCCAAGGTGCCAACTGGCAGTGGCGGCTCACTCAGCCGCTCACCCCGGCCCTCAGCGCTCACATCGCTGAGCTGACCACACTGTACCACCGTGTGCCGGGCGAAGAACTTTAAGCTTTCCCCATTTTTCTCCGATTCATCCTGATAGCAGCAGCGCCCTGCCTGCCGTCCCCTCACCGGACAGCAGCCGGGGCGCTGCTGTTTTCGCGTTTTTCTTCAAATTTCACACAACATTTTTTCGGAGCCTCCGGCCCGCTTTGCTCTTTATATTTTATCGTTTTTTCGTTTGTTTCTCCTGAATTTCCCGCTTTGGAGTCCCAAATCCCGTTCCGATTATGTTTTTTCGCTCTCTTGTTGTTTTTGGGCAGTTATGCTATAATTCAGGTAACTTAGTCTCCGTCTGTGGACGGAGCACATGTGCGAAAGGAGCATTCCCACTATGGAACTTACATATCAGAGCCCGCTGATGCCGGCTTCCTACACTGCCATCTCTGCTGACGAAATGACCTATATTGATGGCGGTGCCCTTCAGATCGGTTCTTACCTCATCGAATTTCACCCCGAGAACCTCCTCACTGCCGCTGTGAACTTCACGGTCAACTTCGCCCAGCTGATGGGCAAAGCTGCCCTTACGGCGGCTGTGGGAGGTCTGCTTCTGATGCACGAGGACGGCCTGACCCTGTCCCAGTCGGTCTCCTATTACTGGGACGGCCAGAACAAGGCCGGCAAAGCTGCCACTGTGGCGGTCGGCGCTCTCGCTGGCTGGTACGGCGCAATGCAGGCTATCCAGATCTATAACACGATCAAGTCCATCTTCATCGAGCTCAAGAATGCTTACGCCCAGACCAAGGCAAATATTGCCGCGTCCCAGCAGCAGAATGTCGGTATCACCGACCCCATCGTGGCTGCAGCCGCCTGAGTCTGTTTGATTTGACGGAGTGATAGAAAGGAGTCGTTTATGAAACGCATCCAGATGCCTTCTTCCTATGCTGTTGTACCGGACGGAGAAAAAGCCCTTCTTGGCGGCGGCGGCGCATTTCGTGACGCATGGACCTCATTTACGGACCATCTCCGTTTCACTGATTTCTTCTTTAGAGGTGGACTGCTCTCTCTCTCCATCTCGTTCATTCCGAAGCTGCTGTTCAATGTGGTCAAGGCCGGCTTCAATGTCGTGGAAGGCGTCCACACCTTCATCTTCGGCGGACCGAGCAAGGCTGCAGAAGACCTTCAGACCTACAAGAACGATATGAGCGCTCTGCGTGCAGACGCAAAGTCTCAGCGCGGCTGATTTTTCCTGAAATCAAAAATGCCCTGCGGCGGTGGATCCTCACCATGCCGCAGGGCATTCTTTTTGTGTTTTACATGACCCGCACGGTTCCCTGTTCCCGCAGCGAGAGCAGATAGCAGCAGCCCGGGCCGAACAGCGCCTCCATCGCAGCGCAGTAGCGCTTTATCAGCGCATCCGGTACAAAAGCCTGGATCGTTCCGGCAAAGCCGCCGCCCTGCATCCGCCATGCACCGCCGGTGCCTGCAAGGATGCTCTGGCTGATGGCCAGCGCCGCCGACAGCCCCTGATGCTTCGGCGAAGAAGCACAGTAGACATTCTGGCAGCACTCAAAGGACGAGTGGCCGCTCTTCTCCACCAGCCGGGCAAAGGCGGCAAAGTCTCCCGCCGCAAGAGCATCTCTCTGGGCAAGGGTACGGGCATTCTCCTCAAAATAGTGGATGGCACGCAGCACGGCGCGGTCGCCGCATTGTTCCCGCAGGCGGGGCAGCTCCTGCCAGAAGTGTTTCTCCTCCACCTCGCCCAGCACCCTGCCGCCCAGACAGGCCGCCACGGCCTCCATCTCGTTCCGGATGGCCGCGAACTCGCCGGTCAGCTCGCTGTGGCTGGCGCGGGTATCGGTGACGCAGAGGGTCATGCCCTCGGGCAGGACGCCGTCGGCATGTATCTTCTCGATCTTTGGTGCCGTCGGGTCGGCAAAATCCGCAAAGAGCACCCCGCCCACGGCGCTGGTCAGCTGGTCCAGCAGGCCGCTGGGCTTGCCGAAGTAGGTATTCTCCGCAAACTGGCAGATGCGGGCCAGCGCAGGGGCGTCCATGCCGCAGCCGTATTCCGTGTTGAGGATAATGGCCACGCCCATCTCAAAGGCTGCTGAGCTGGACAGTCCCGAGCCCCGCAGCACATCGCTGGCCGTGTAGGCATCGAAGCCGCCCACATCGCAGCCCTTTGCCCGGAAGCCCTCCGCGATGCCCCGGATGAGGCTGGCCGAGTGGGTGCTCTCCCCCTGCTGCGGCTCCGCTTCGGTCAAATCAATGACGTCCAGCTTGTTGAAGCCACGGGACTTGACCCGGATGAAGCCATCCTCGTTCCGGGACGCCACCGCCACAAGGTCCAGCGTGACCGCACCCGCAAGGCCGTAACCGTGCTGGTGGTCGGTGTGGTTGCCGCCAAGCTCTGTGCGGCCCGGGGCCGAATAGACCTGCACCTGCCGCCCCGGCCCATAGTAAAGCTCAAACTGCTCGAGGGCCGCACCATAACGGCTGCGCTGGCGGGCCAGGACCTCCTCGCTGCCGCCGTAGAGCGCGGCCAGCGTGGCGTCCCACCTCCCTGCTGCGATCTGTTCTCTGAGCTGCCTGCTGGTTGCCATCCAGAACCCCTCCCTGCACTCTCTGCAATGTTCGGTTTGTTACCGCTATTGTAATGCATCTGCTGCCATTTTGCAATTTCAACCCGCAAAAAAAGTAATTTTCGGTGTCCAGTCCAAAGAATAAGATGTACTTTTGTTGAATTTGCGGGGGCAGATGTGGTATACTCAAGCTATAGAGCCAACAGGCAGGAGGGAACCGCAATGGCAGACGTCTACAAGCAGTCGTTCAAGCAGAACTACACCAACAACATCGAGCTGTCCATCTTCAACTGCGGTCTGGAGCGCTGTGCTCCGGGGCAGACCTGGGGTCCCGGCATCCGGGACCACTACCTTATCCATCTGGTCGTCTCGGGCAAGGGCGTGTTCGAGGTCGGCGGGCGCACCTACGAGGTCGTGCCGGGCGATCTGTTCTTTGCCCGCCCCAGCCAGCTCATCCGCTATACTGCCGACGAAGTCCAGCCGTGGGAGTACAGCTGGGTCGGCTTCAACGGTGCCTGCGCCCACAAGCTTGCGGCGCAGCTGCCTTTCACCGACGCTGCTCCCGTCCATCACACCCAGGACCTGGAGGGGATGCGGGCGGCCCTGAGCAGCATCTACTCTTCCCGCGGCCTGCAGCCCCAGGACGAGGCCGCGATGGTGGGCTATCTCTACCTGTTCATCGCCGCCTTGATGCGGGAGACCAGCGAGAGCCGCCCCCACAGCACCTCTTCTTCCAGCCAGTATGTCCTGAACGCCATCAAGTACATCCAGTTCAACTACTCCCACGACATCTCCATCGACGATGTCGCCAAGAGTGTCGGCGTCTCCCGGAGCCATCTGTACCGGGTGTTCATGCTCAATGTGGGCAAGAGCCCCATCGACTATCTGACCGAATACCGGGTCAACGAAGCCTGCAAGCTGCTGCGCAGCGGCACACTGTCCATCGCCGAGGTGGCGGCATCGGTGGGCTTCCTCGACCAGTTCTATTTTTCGCGGGTGTTCAAGCGCGCCAAAGGTGTGCCGCCCAGCAAGTATATGACTTCGCAGGCTGACGCAGACGTCCAGCCCGCCCCTGACGAGACATAAGGAGAGATCATTCCATGCCCTTACAGAAAAACCAGCTTCTCACCCTCCGCATCGAGCGTCTTTCCAGCGACGGCAGCGGCGTTGCCCACTCGCCGGAGGGCGAGGCCGTCTTCGTCCCGGGTACTGCCCCCGGCGATGAGGCTCAGGTGCGTATCGTCAAGGACTGCGGCCGGTATGCCTTCGGCATCCTGGACAAACTGCTCACCCCTTCGCCTGACCGCATCCCGGTGGACTGTGCTGTCGCCGGCCCCTGCGGCGGGTGCAGCCTGCGGCACATGGACTACGCCGCCGAGCTGCGGTCCAAGCAGGAGAGCGTCGCCGACGCCTTCCGCCGCATCGGCGGACTGGATGTGCCGGTGCTGGATGCCCTTTCCTCCCCTGAGGTGGACCGCTACCGCAACAAGGTACAGTTCCCGGTGGGCCGCGACAAAAACGGTGCGCCCTGCATCGGCTTTTACGCCGGCCGCACCCACCGCATCGTCCCCTGCCCCGATTGCAAATTACAGCCCGGCGTCCTGAACGACATCGGCAACGCGCTCTGTAGCTTCTTCGCCGCCCACGGCATCCAGCCCTACGACGAGGAGAGCGGCAAGGGCCTTGTTCGGCATATCTTCCTGCGCCGGGGTACACACAGCGGCCAGATCATGGTCTGCCTCGTCTGCACCCGCCCGAAGTTTCCCCACAGCGAGGAGCTCGTGGCCGCGCTGCGGGAGCAGTTCAGCGATATTGCGTCCGTCCTCATCAACGTCAACGCCAAGAAGACCAATGTCATCTTGGGTGAAGAGACCGTCTCGCTCTACGGCCCGGGCTACATCGAGGATACTCTTTGCGGTGTGCCGGTCCGACTCGGCCCCCTCTCCTTCTATCAGGTCAACACACTGGCCGCTGAGCGGCTCTACGGCATCGCTGCCGAGTACGCCCAGCTGGAACCCTCGGACGTTCTGCTCGACCTCTACTGCGGCATGGGTACCATCGGTCTCTCCATGGCCGACCGCTGCCGGGAGCTCATCGGCGTGGAGATCGTGCCTGAGGCTATTGACAGCGCCAAGGCCAACGCCGCCCGGATGGGCGACGCCGTCGCCGCCAAGAGCCGCTTCTTCTGCGCCGACGCCGGTCAGGCTGCGGCCCGCCTCGCCGCTGAGGGCCTGCGGCCTGATGTCATCATGCTCGACCCGCCCCGCAAGGGCTGCGACGAGACGACCCTTTCCGCCGTCGTCCAGATGTCCCCCCGCCGGGTGGTCTACGTCAGCTGCAACCCCTCCACCGCCGCAAGAGATGCCGCATGGCTCGAAGAGCATGGGTATCATGCGGAGAAGGTGCAGCCGGTGGACCTTTTTCCACGAACACGGCATGTGGAGACGGTATGTCTTTTGTCCAAACTTTACGCAAAGCAACATATCGAGATTGATCTAAGCATGGATGAACTGGATTTAACGGCTGCGGAGAGCAAGGCTACCTATGACGAGATCAAAGCCTACGTGCTGGAGAAGTACGGTTTGAAGGTGTCCAGCCTGTATATCTCCCAAGTAAAGCGGAAGTGCGGGCTGGATGTGGGACAGAATTATAACCTGCCAAAGAAGGAAGATGCAAAAGTGCCACAGTGCCCGCCGGAAAAGGAAGCAGCAATCATAGAAGCTCTAAAACATTTCCAGATGATTTCGTAAAAGTTGTGGTTTCAAATTAGGGTTTGATTGCACAAAATAGCCAGGTCCGTTCTCTACTTATAAAAGTAGTACGGGCCTGGCTATTTTATAATATTACACCTTCACTATACTGCATCAATTAATTATTGAAAATTCGTTGTAATTAGTTGTGATTATTAGCTGCTAAATATTTGACCCATACAATCACCGCATTGCCATACCGTATTCTTGATCCGCTTTTCCATTTTTTAGTAAACTTCTCTTCCAGTTTAATCCCCATTTCGTCACTTTTCATGGATGGATTGTTCTCAAGCAAAGACTTTGCAAACACAATTGTATCCGATTGTTCAATATTAGCAAATGCTTGGGGGAGGCTACAAATAGTATGGACCTCGTCGCCACTTTTTCTTATTGCACGAGCTGCTACTAAAGCTTCTATCGCATTTCTATAGCCATCTGATTTTAGCTCATTGTAATTTGTTCGCCCAGAATCAATCAAATTGTATGCACAAATCATTTTTTCAGGAGAAGTTTGCCCCCAAAACAGGTTTTGCCCGCCGCTTTGATAACGGCCTCTGCGGCTTCTTGTATCCAAGTTAAATGCAGCAGATTTAGCACTTGGCGCGCTAATTAGATGTGTCTGGCCTTGAACCTCTTCAAACAAACCTAAGCAAACAAACCAATTATACAGTTTGCTACAATATGTTGCCTTTGTTTTGCCATTGATGTTGTTATCGGTATAAATCGTATGAAATATTTTCGCAAAATGTGAATAATTAAAATATTCAAGTCCCAACTTTTTTATTTCCACATATACAGTATGCTTCTTAAAAATAGCTTGGAGAGTGGAAATAAGCGCCTCTTTAGAGTCCGGAATTATATGTATGGTATTTGAATTTCTTTGTGCAACACCAAACATAACTGCGTCAATCATTATATTATCGATTGTAGCCGTACTTACAGATAATTCTTTTCCCAATTCCGAAGATGCCAAATCTCCTTTGTCTATTAGGCACGCAAATGCTCGCATATCTGTTCTAAATTGCTGCTGAGGGATATAATCCAGCATAAGTTCTGGAACAGTCTTATTTAAAACATAATCTCGGAAAATATCCCAGTACAATGTCAACTTTGATGCGCGTCGGATTACAATTCTTCCGTTTATCAGAGTTTGCACCATATCGCTACCATATGTTTCTGTAATTGAAAAATAATCTGCCGGCGAAGATTTAGCAATTTCTATTACGCAAGCGTGCTGGTCTGGCGTTAGTTCAGAAATATCTCTTTCAAATAAGTCTACTATATTAAGCCTTTGACCAATAACATAGTCTTGGCTATTTCCGTCGTGTATCAACTTGAAAACATGAATGCACAACTTTTTTAACAACCAAGGGTATCCTTGACATTGTTTGGTCAAGTAATTGTTTAAAATCGGATTAACAGGCTCTTGCAAATGCCTACCAAAAAGCTTAATAGCGCTTTTAATTTCTGTCGCCTTAAATTGCGACAATTCAAATTCTTTACGCCTATCTGCCAAATTCGACCACATATAGTATGCCGGATGATCAGCAGGAATCGTTAAATCTGTTTTCCATGCAAATCCTAAAACTAGTGGACCTTGTAGCGCATCTATCTCATTGCAAAGGACACGCACATTATCAAAGAGTGGATACAACCCCTTTTGAGAGAACAGCTCTTCAAATTGATCAAATACAATTACTATAGTTTTACCTTGTTGTTTTAAATATTCTAATGTCTTTTGAATTGAACTATCATTTAGGTACTGACTTACAGTAGTTGAATTGATGTCCCTCGTTGTAACATCTGTAAATCCTTGTGAATCAGCTTCAGAAAAGCAAGATCTAATTGCCATCTCTGCATATCGCGCTGACATAGCGGTACGAACATCTACCGCATACACAAAAAATTTTTTGGAATACTTTCGGCTTGTTGTCACCTGAGAAGCCAACTTCAATACAACAGAACTTTTTCCCATACCAGATGGTGCCTTTATGGAAAACAACCTCGTTCTTGAATTTCCATTGTTAACACTTTCTAAAAAATCCAGTATATCCGATAAGATCTTCTTCCTACCGACAAAATCCTCTGGTCTAGCTGGGCGATAATCGCTCCAATCATCACCACTTATTACCGGAACAATATTCCTATATTCTTCGGCAAGCAGTTCTGTTTGCTTAGAGTCGATACTTTCGCTCCCTAGCCACTGAAAACTACTAAAACTATTTCTATGGGCCTTCAGATTGTTAAGCTGCTCGGTTGATGTTACTCTTTGGCCATGAACAGCATCAAATGCAAGAACTGTTGAAGAAATTCCCAGAGCAGGATCAACAATCGGAATAATCCAGAACATACCGGAGGATGTGCACATTAACATTGCATCATCTCCAGGTACAAATTCACTTGAAATTAACCCAAGAATCTTGTCCAATGGCTGAATTTGCCTAGATCCAACTAATAAATCTAGAATTCTGTCCTGTGTGCAAAAAGACAGTTTTCCTCTTTCGCTATTTGATTCTTGCTCCCATTCAATTCGTGTGCCTTCTGCATCCTTAGACAGGGGCCCTGTCGTAACGAGCCAACAAGCATCAGCTTTGCGCAGCATTATGTTTCCTAACAATTTAGTGATGACATCCGCTGGTAAAGCATTCTCATGAGCCTTACACTCAACAAGAATCACTTGATTTGTGATTTTGTGTTTTGCATATACATCTATTTCCATCCCGGTTACACGCACTGTTTGGGTAACTTCAAACTGCTGAACCGTCAATATTTGCGCCACCAACCGCTCTAAAATACCGCCTTTAACAGTTGTGGATTCATCTTCCTTTGTACAAATTTCGATTCTAGTGTTCATGTGTTCCTCCAAATATATCTGGAAAATTATAATCCATTCACGATCTCCATAAACCGCTCCAGGGAATACGCTCCCGGATAGTCCGGCTGCTTGGTCTCAAACACCATGTAATACTTGTACTGTTTTCCGGCCAGCTTCGCCCACTGGTCGCCGATTTTGGCTTTTTCCTTAGATTCATCGTTGTCCAGGTGGTCGCCCTTGGTCTCTACCATCAAAATCTTCCCACTGTGGAGCATCACGATGATGTCGGGATAGGCGTGAACGGGCCCGTTAATCTGGAAGCCCAGTCTGGAAATATTCCGGTGCCACCACTTGACGTTGCCCAGCTCCGACAGTGCCCACACCACCTTGAACTCGTACTCGTTCATATCTTCTTCGGCGGTATAGAGCGATTTCGGCACCATCGAGGTAAATGCCGTTGGGGAGATCACCGCAGGCAGCGCATAGTTGGGCAGGCAGGAAATCTTGTCCTGCTCCAGCCAGGTATCAAAGACGCTGGAGCGATGCTGGGCAATCAATTCCTTTACCTTTCCCTGAATTTTCACGACATAGGGATACGGCGACTGTTCCAGCTCGGAGAGCTGATCTTCGCTCATGGTGCCGATCACCCGGTCGATGTACTCATCCAGTTCCCGGTCATTGACGCAGTTCATCTTGGAGAGCTTTTGCTTGATAATGCCCTTGCACAGCGAGAGCCGCTTTTCCGAGGGCTGGGTGTTGAACCACTCCCGGAAAAAGGCGCTGTCGCCACCAGATAACCGCCATGCCTTTGCGGTGCTGTCTTTGCTATCGTCTACATCCACCCGCGCCATCTCAGCGTTGACGGTAGTGAAATCCACATGAGCGTCTTTGTCCCGCAGAGAGAAACCACCCTCTAAATGTTCCAGTTCCAGGGTTTCATGGGCTTCCGAAAACAGACTAGGGCCAGTCTCCAGCATAAATTGGGGGAAGCGCAAGGCAGCGGCTTCGTCTGCAAATTCCTCATTCATTCGGAACTGATTCATTTTGTCGCGCACCTCCGATGGAGCCTGGCTCAAAGCGGTGTTATCGGCCTGGTTGATCTCGTCTTCATAGGTTTTATTCTGTTGCAGGGCCTGTGACAGCATGGGATCGGACTGCATAGTTCCATCCTGCACGGATTGCTCTGCCTCATGTGTTGCCGCTTCAAAACGTGCCTTCAAATCCGAGCCGTCTACCTCCGGCAGATCTGGTTCGTCAGCGGGAGGGGGGACAATGGGAAGCTGCTCCGGTTCCTGTGTGGGTGCAGCTGTAATGGGAACGTCCACATCCTGTGCCCGGTAGTCACGCCTGCTGAAACCGGCGCTGTTCAGCCCGGCCACAACCTTCTCCAGCGTTTGGTGGAAGTCTGCGGAAGATGTGATGACATAGGAGAGATTCAGCACTTCACTGCTGTTCTTCTGCGTGTAGGGCAACCGAAGTACACGCCCCAAAATCTGCTCCACATCCACGGTAGAAGTGCGGTTTGCCACCGTGGCCAACACATAGGCAAAGGGGCAGTCCCAGCCCTCTTTCAGGGCGTTGACGGTAATGATGTACCGGATGGGGCAGTCTGGGGACAGCAAGTCCATATTTTTCAGCTCGTCTTTATCGCCGGTTTTGATGGCGATTTCCTTTTCGGGAATGCCGCCATCCACCAGCGTTTTCTTGATTTTTTCATATGTGGTGCTATCTGCATTGTTGCGGGGCTGTGCCTGGAACAGAACGATGGGACGAATATAGCGCCCGCTGGTTTCCTGCTCCCGTTTGGCCTGTGCCTCCAGCTTGGCACGAATGGCGATAGCATCCCCATATACATCTGCCTGAGACTTACGGTTATAGACAATGACCGGCAGCTTGACCATGTTGGCCTTTTTTAGCCGTGCGGCGTCTACAAAAGAGATGATGTTGCTTTTCTTCTTGGGTGTGGCGGTCAGGTCAAACACAAAGCTGGGATTGAAGTTTTGCAGCATTTCCACGCTCAAATCCGAAGTGGCATGGTGGCTCTCGTCCACGATGACCATCGGATTCAGATAGCGGATTACCTGGATCAACGCCGTCTCATCGGTATCGGCCAGCAGAACGGACGGATCATCCATCCACTTTGCAAACTCGGCCAGATAACCGTTCTCCTGATAGGCTTTGCGCCCCTCCTTTTTGCTGGTGCGGAAGGAATCATAGCTGAGCACAAACAAAGAAAGCTGTTCTGTCACGGCGGAAGGGGTGAAGTTCTGCCCCATGAGAGCCTGCTCCTTGGAATATACCTGTACCCGCCCGCCAAAATCCACATCCAGCCGCTGGCGGTAGGGATGGTCGGGATTTTCCAGCGCCTTGCGTGTCTGAGTCAGAATGGCATCGGAGGGCACCAACCACACCACGGCTTTGGCCCGGCGCTGGGGCATGGCGTCAAAAATCGTCCGCAGAGAACTGGCGGCAATATAGGTCTTGCCGCCGCCGGTGGGCACCTTGGCGCACACATGGGGCACACCGGGAAGTACATTCACATAATTCGGCATACCGCCGAAGCCCACCAGAACATTCTTTTCGTTCCAGAGGGTCTGATACGCCTTTGCCGGGCTTTGCAGCTCCACCACCAGCTCCAGATAGCGAGCAAGATCGGCAATGACTTCTTTCTGATAAGATTTCAGTTCCATTTCTTCACGCTCCTTTACAGCCTGGCAATGTCCCGAGGAATTTTCTTAAAGGTGATGTTATGCTTGCGCAGGGTCTCCTGCGGGATGGTGCATAGGTCAGCATAGATGGTGTAGCCCTCGGCTTTTGTCTGGACGGTAGCCAAAAAGGCATGGTCCAGCGTGGTGACGCTTTCCCGCTCATAGTAGAAGTAATAGGCGGTGTTGCGGCACAGGCCCATGAAGTAAGGCTCGTCCGTGGGCTGTTCGGCGGGCAAGGGCTCTTTAGTCTCCATATAGTAGACGTATTCCCGGATTTTTTGCGGGCCTACTTCTTCGTTGAGGTTGCCGTCTGGCAGCAGAAGCACAGGCCCCAGCTCATAGTAGCTGAAATTGCCTCCTAATCCATCCACCATATCTTTTGCTTTATCAACTGCAATGACACGAAGATGACCTTCTTCGATTTTGGGGGATTTTACAGAGCTGTGCTTTCCTTTAGCCTCTTTGGCGACGGTCCTGGCTTCTTCAAGCATAACGGCACCTTGTGCCAAATTTTTTACCGTAATTTCTTTATCATACAGAACAGTTTCTATATCGGCTTTATACCCGCTAATAGCACGTTTGACCCGTTGGGCGGTGATGCTATCAGCATAATCCATCATTTCTACTAGAATGAATTTGCGGTTTCCACCGTCTGTCTTGTTCATTTTGAGCACGGCGTGTGCAGTAGTGCCAGAACCGGCAAAGGAGTCTAGAATCATTACTTCCTCGTCTCCGGCAATTTGAAGTATCCGTTCAATCAGTCGTTCTGGTTTTGGCGTATCAAAAGTTGCTTGCCCTCCAAAAATTTTCTTTAGTTCATTTTTGGCTTCTGTATTTGAGCCTACTTCTTCATATGGCCATAGAGTAGTAACAACTTTTCCGTCCATGCTATCAAGATATTTCTTTACACGCATTCCGCCTTGTCCATTATTGGTAAAATAGAAAGGTGGCCAAAGCCCCATCTGTATACGAGTTTGAACTTTTTCTCTTGAACTTTCTACTGGCTCATCCAGCAGAATTGCTTTTACATCAGGCATAGATGCTATATCAATTTCTCCGCAGATCTGGGCTCTTTTTTCAACATCATCAATTTGCTCAAGTTTATAATCCGCCCACATTTTCATGTTTTTCAACATTTTCGCTTGTTCATTCGCCCAACATCTTCCGGAAGGGGGATAAAATAGCGCACCCGTATATGGATGCTGAATGGCATACACCATTCCCTTATGAGTACGTGCGCTTGGCGCATGCGCAGGGCTTGAAGTCCACGGTGTTGGATCATTATCTGGAGTATCATACCTGGCATCCATATCGTCAGAGCGAGTTAGCTTTTTCGGATGCCAGCCTGGATTTTTGCTATACGCCAGAATGTTGTCTGTAACATAGGCAATATCTTTAGCATCATTTCGAGGTGAAAAGTTATTTTGCCAGATGATGTTTGAGACTAAGTTCCTTGAGCCGAAAATTTCATCGCACAATATTCGCAAATGAGCGTGTTCGACATCACTGATACTAATAAAAATAATCCCATCTTCAGAAAGGAAGCGTTGAAGTAGTTTTAATCTGGGATACATCATACAAAGCCATTTATCGTGACGAGATAAATCTTCTCCTTCGTCTCCAACAATTTTCCCAATCCATTTCCGTATCTCTGGTGAATCAACATTGTCATTATAAATCCAGCGCCTGTTATCATCAGTACTATGAGCTGTATTATATGGTGGGTCAATATAGATGCACTTTATCTTTCCCTCGTACCGGGGCAGCAGGGCTTTCAGTGCCTCCAGATTGTCGCCGTGGATAATCATGTTTTCGCTGCCGTTGTCCTCGGTATGCTGTCCGGCTTCATCATAGCTGTATTGGCGCTCCAGCACCCGGTAAGGCACCTCTTGGTGGTGGTTTACCACTTTATCTTTTCCAATCCATTCAAGTGTTGGCATGGGGTGTATCCTCCTTGACCCAAACAATTTGCTTTCTTTTTACTATCCCCCATGAATACACAAAAACCACCTTATCACATGAGGTCAAATCTCCACGCACAAATACATGGATGTTTTTTGTAGTGCTTGATTTTGAAGCAACATCAATATATCGAAGTTCATCATATTTGTAGGCTCCTGCGCTTTTCCTAACGGTGTCTTTATCGGCACAGGAGCATACGGCAATTCTGTTTGAACCGCTGTATAATTCGCATGCAATTTTCTCAATAATCAACGATTTATTTTTCTTGTTGAGAATCGAAGCCCTAAAATTTATCCACGAACCATCATATCCGCCTTCGCCGTCTGGTTTTCCTGTACCAAACCGCACATCAATATTGGAAATAACAAGAAGTTTGCGTCCAAATCCGCTGCATAGGTATGGAAAAGCAAGACCAACAATGGTCCCTAACAGTGTTCCCCCTACGCCAATCAGCGCACACAATACATTTTCTGTCATACTTATTTTATCTCCAAGTTCACTTCGGTGATTTGATCAGTCGGCAGGAAGTCCACGATATCTCCAATATTTACATTCAATATTGCGCAAATTTTCCCCAGTGTTTCCAAGGTCACTTCTTCATCGCGGTTTAGTTTTGTCATGGTATTGGGAGCGATTCCCGCCGCACGGCGTAAGTCTGCCTTGCTCATTTTACGATCAATGAGCAGTTTCCAGAGCTTATTGTAAGAAATGGCCATATGGGTACCTCTGGTCAGAAAATTCGACGCTTTTATTATACCAGATACAGGAATTCAGGACAACAGATTTTCGCATCTCAATACGAAAATATCCAACTCGAATTTATCAGTCAGCAAGGCTTTCCGTTCACCTTTTCCCAGCCACTGCTGACCAAAACAGGCACAGAGATTTACCCGCTATTTGGGCAAACCTCTGTGCCTGTTTTACCTGTTCGGGCAGGAGCGTATCCGTCGTGTGGGAGCAGGATGGATCGCCACTGCATGGACAGGCGGGTGTCCAGAGGGGCATAGCCCCTTTGGCTCTGGGTTTCCAATAGGGGCGAGCAGCACCCCTGTTGGCACACGATTTTGCTTGCAAAGTCTAGTGTGTTATACCTTTTGCGACCGCTGACGCTGGAAAGGGGCTGTCCCACGCCAGACAGACCGTTTTCAGTGGCAGCAGAACAGGCGGATTTTGTGGGCTGTAAGATACACAAAATGAAGAATTTGCCATGAGCAAAATCCGGCTGTTCGGGTGTAGGTGGCGCAGAAAACCTTGTAGCTGTGCGAAAAGTTTTTCTGTGTCAACGGGGGCGCAAGAGGTATATAAAAACCCGCCGCAGCGACACGCTTAATTTTCCCTATCCAAGGGGAGCTCAAGAACTTGCTTGGCAAGCTGCTGGAACAGTTCTGAAGTATTCTCGTCCATTGTGATCATCGTTCCTATGTAGGCAGTAATGGCTGTTGACACATCATCGGCTGTCAATTCAGATTGTGGCTTGTCCGGTAATGCGGCACGAATCCCCTTTACTGCTTCTGCTGTAGCAACCGCTCCACTGGGTTGCTCCTCTGCCATGTCCTCTTTTACATCCCGAATGATCTTCATCAATATGTTTTTGATTTTCTCTATGTCTGCTTCATTACTCTGAATTTTGCTGGAGTTCAGAAAACTCAGGCCTTTTATCATTTCCGTTCGCTTTGAAGGATCGGCGCTCATCAGCTCTGCAAGAGGATCAGTGGCAAGGTCAATAATCTGGTTTCTTGCCATGATACCATTTGCAACGGTATTGCTGAAATAGTTTTTCATCAAAGCACAAAGTTTTGGGAACTGGTCATGCTCCAAAAGCCTGTTTAACACATCGGGGTCAATCGTTTTCAAAATCAGCCTGCGGATTACTTCCTCTGATAATCCCAGCTGGGAAATATCATAGCTTTTCGGTACGCTAATGGGCGTAAGACAAAGTAGATAATCTGTTGAAACATGGAATACCTTAGCCAGCGAGACTAACAAAGCGCTGCCAATATTTGTGGTTTCTCCACTCTCCAAACGGCTGATCTGAGAGTGAGCAACAAATATTTTGTCTGCCAGTTCTTTTTGGCTCCATCCCCTGTCCTGGCGTAATAGGCGGACACGGTACGCAGTGGTATTTTCCTGCTCATCGTCATAGTTCTTCTTCATGTGCAACGCCTCCCAACTTACTATCATTATAAACCACCCTGTGCAAATTTGCAATTTTTCAAGTCTATACTTCCGACATTTGCGGCTTTCGTGCATAAACGAAGGTCGCTTATTTTTTGCAGTAAACTTGGCTCACGATCGATCGAAAAGACGCCTTGAAAATCGAATGACCGTCCAGACCGAGATAAACCGCCATGACTTCTGTAAAAGGAACGAGCGCTCCACAAAGGAGACGACACAGCGCCGAGCAGGGTTGCCTGTCAGGAAACGGAATGGGTAGAACGGCTTAACCAAGAGCAAGCAGGAGGATTATTGCTATTTGAATATTTTTGAAACTGTGAAAGCGGCAGTTCCTGTAAGACAAGCCGCCGAACACTACGGGCTGAAAGTCAGCCGCAACGGCATGGCTTGCTGCCCATTCCACAATGACAGGCATCCAAGCTTGAAGTTGAATGAGGAATATTTCTTTTGCTTCGGCTGCGGAGCCAAAGGTGATGTGATCGACTTTGCGGCACAGATGTTTGATCTCAGCAGCTATGAAGCGGCACAAAGACTGGCTGCGGACTTCGGTATATCTACACAGCCGGGACAGGTTGTGGTAGTTCCCCACAAACCCAAGCGACCTCACATCCGGCAGTTTCGGGAGGATGAAATGTTTTGCTTCCGTGTGCTGACGGATTATCTGCATCTGCTGGAAGATTGGAAAGTACGGTATGCACCCAAAACGCCGGACGATGCTCTGAATGATCGTTTTGTGGAAGCCTGCCAGATGCTTGACCGCATCGAGTATCTGACTGACATTCTGACCGTAGGTGATTTGGAAGAACGTGTTGCTGTGGTGGACGAGCTGATGAAGGATAGCAAGGTTGCGTTTCTCCGTGACTACACCACAAGAAAGAGAGAGGAGGATGTACGCTATGAGCGGGAAAATGACGCAGACCGCGCACTTTGATAATCCGGTGTGGTTTGATGGCAGGAAGATCAACGAAGCCCTATTCTGCGAAGAATTTCTCCGGAAATATCCAATGGTCACGGTAAACGGAGCGTTTTTCACGGTCAACGGCAGAGTACACGATGAAAACCGCCTGAAAAAGGTGATTTATGACCGCATCAAGTGTTATGTGACCAGTGGGATTGCAAAGAAAGTCGCAAATCTGTTGGATGTCATGCGGATGGAGTGCTGCACCGAAAAGCTGTCCCTGTATCAAGACCGCATCCATGTGGCGAACGGCACCTATTATCTGAACGGCACATTCAGTCCGCAAAAGGATTTCTGCCGGAACCGTCTGCCCGTTTCTTACAATCCAGAAGCTCCGCAGCCAGTGACATGGCTGCATTTTTTGTCTCAGCTTTTGGAGCCAGAGGACATTCTGACTTTACAGGAATTTATGGGATACTGCTTTATTCCCTCCACCAAAGGCCAGAAGATGCTTCTTTTGATTGGCAAAGGCGGCGAGGGCAAAAGCCGCATTGGTATTGTCCTTCGTGCGCTGCTGGGCAGCAACATGAACACAGGCAGTATCGCAAAGGTGGAGACAAGCCCCTTCGCTCGTGCCGATCTGGAGCATGAGCTTGTGATGCTGGACGATGATATGAAGCTGGAAGCCTTGCCCCAGACCAATCACATCAAGGCAATCATCACCGCAGAATTGCCGATGGATCTGGAGAAAAAGGGACAGCAGAGCTACCAGGGCGATTTGTATGTGCGCTTTATCGGCTTGGGCAACGGCGTCCTACAATCTCTCAATGACCACAGCGTGGGCTTTTTCCGCAGACAGATTATCCTTTCCGCCAAAGAAAAAGACCCGAACCGGAAAGACGATCCGTATATTGCGGAAAAGATGTGCACCGAAGCGGAAGGCATTTTCCTGTGGGCACTTGCGGGCCTGCATCGCCTGATTGCCAACGATTACAAGTTTACACTTAGCCAGTCGGCGCAGGACAACATGGAGGCTGCGGTATCGGACGGCAACAACATTATCGATTTTTTAGGCTCCGAGGGGTATATCCGTTTCAAGGCAGATTACGAAGTCAGCTCCAAAGACCTGTACGCTGTTTACAAGCTGTGGTGTGATGATAATGCCATGAGCAGTCTTTCGCAAAAGCGTTTTTGCTCCTTTCTCAAACAGAATGAGAGCCACTATCACCTTGAATACACAAATAAGGTCAATATCGGCGGTGGGAAGTTCGCCAGAGGTTTTGTCGGCATTGAGCTTTTGCAAAAACCGTTTCTGTAAAAGCGAAAGTGACCCGAAAATACATGTACCACCCGTACCAAATGTACTACGGTACCAAAGTACACTTGGTACATGTACTTTTCAGTCCACCCCACTTCCTTTTGGCAGAAGCATCCTTAAAGACCTGTTTTGGGGCATGGATTTTCAAGGGTAGTGGAAACAGGCAAGTTTTTGGCCGCAGGACGAAATGATTTTACGGAATCGCGCTTCTCTGAATCGTGTACCGTGTTTAGGGAATGGTGGGTGTTTTTACTGTCCCAGCCCAAATCACACGGAACAGTAAAGTGGGATATGGTCAGATATGGACAGGACATTACAGGAGAAATTCTGGACGGATTTCAGAGATTGCAGATTTTTCACTGCTCGGTGTATCGGTTTCACTTTGAAGCGGAGAGTGTGCACCGAATCAACAATGATATTTTATGGAGGATTTTTTGATATGAATGTACGCAACGAAATCAAGGCACAGATTGTGCGTGCCGGAATTACAATGCAGGAAGTGGTTGACCTGCTGCATGACGAATACGGCTGGTCGGACAGCGTTTCCAACCTGTCGGCCAAACTGCAGCGGGAAAGTATCCGTTATAAAGAGGTTTTGGAGTTGGCTGATGTATTGGGCTACAACATCGTGTGGCAGAAAGGTCGGGAAAAATAATGGAAAAAGGACAGTTTGCTATTTTGAGATTTGCCAAGTATAAGGGGCCGGAGATCGGGCGTATTGAAGCCCACAATGAGCGCACTAAAGAAGAATACGCAAGCAATCCGGATATTGACACCAGTCGGAGCCATTTGAATTTCCACCTTGTTAAGCCGGAAAGAAAGTACCGGACAGAGTCCGAACGGCAAATTGCCGCAGCCGGATGCCGCACTCGCTCCGACAGTGTTCGTGTGGTAGAAGCGCTGATTACCGCAAGCCCGGAGTTCTTCAAGGGCAAGAAACAGGCTGAAATCAAAGAATTCTTCAATGAAGCATTGGAGTTTATCCAACAGAACCAATCCCCCGAAACCATTATCTCTGCCGTGGTGCATATGGACGAGAAAACGCCCCATATGCACCTTTCTTTTGTCCCGTTGACGGAAGATAAGCGGCTATGTGCCAAGGAGATTCTGGGAAACCGCAAAAAGATGACCCAATGGCAGGACAAGTTCTGGGAACATATGGTCAGGAAGTATCCGGTATTGGAGCGTGGCGAGAGTGCCAGTGAGACTGGCCGTGACCATATCCCGCCGAGAGTGTTCAAACAGATGACCCGTTTGACAAAACAGATGGAGAAGTTGGACGCCATGCTCTCCGATGTGAAATTCACCAACTATAAGGAGCGGACAGCGCAGATTGCCGCATTTCTGGAGAAATATATCCCGGATGTGGCGGCGATGGAAACACAGATGAAGAAATATCAGAGGTGCTTTACCACAGCTGAGTCCGAGAAAAAGGCGCTGAAAAAGAAAAACGATGATCTGACGGAAGCTTTGGAAAAGAGCCAGCAGCAGAGCACCGTCAAGAAGTTACAGGAAGCAAGGCTGCAAAGCGATTATGAACGGGTAAAAGGGATTCTTGACCGTATCCCTCCGGAGATCATCCAGGCGTACACACAGCGTGGCAGTAAGAAACAGGAGGTAAACCATTATAGCGGATTGGAATAAGGATGAGTGGAGCGGCTTTGCTGATTTGCTTGCCAACTTAATAGAAAAATATGCGGCGGTTCTGGACATTGACAACCTTCCAGAGCCGCCGAATTGTTTAGGGAAAGAAACTGCCGGAGCTACAAATATTCCCGAACAGACAGATGACATTATTGAAAAAACTAAAACAGCATGATATAATAATCGTGTAATTAGTGTCCAAACTTACTCCGGAAGAGCTTCGGAGTAAGGATACATAAAGGCGCCGCAGTATGTGGCACGAATGAGGATTGTGAGATGAAGAAAGAAAAGACAAAAGTATATATCTATACGAGAGTTTCCACCGCCATGCAGATTGACGGATACTCTCTGGATGCACAGAAATCCAGAATGAAAGCCTATGCCGAGTTCAATGACTATGAGATTGTGGGAGAATACGAGGATGCCGGTAAATCCGGCAAGTCCATTGAAGGGCGTGTAGAATTTAACCGCATGATGGAGGATATCAAGTCCGGTAAAGACGGCGTGTCCTATGTGCTGGTGTTCAAACTCTCCCGTTTCGGCAGAAATGCGGCAGATGTGCTGTCCACCTTGCAGGTTATGCAGGACTTTGGCGTCAATCTGATTTGCGTGGAGGATGGGATCGATTCCTCCAAGGACGCCGGGAAGCTGATGATCTCCGTTCTCTCTGCTGTGGCTGAAATCGAGCGTGAGAATATCCGTGTGCAGACAATGGAGGGCAGAATCCAGAAAGCCCGTGAAGGAAAATGGAATGGCGGCTTTGCGCCTTATGGCTACAAGCTGGAAAAGGGACAACTTTTCATCAATGAGGAAGAAGCAGCGGCAATCCGCGTGATTTTTGACCAGTATGTGCATACGGATACCGGCGCAAACGGCCTTGCAAAATACCTTGCAACCCACGGGATTCACAAAATTCAAAGACAAAACGGAAAAAATCCCTTATTCGATGCGGCGCTGATCCGCAGGATTCTGAAAAATCCGGTATACTGCGGGAAAATCGCCTATGGCAGACGTCGAACGGAGAAGGTGCATGGCACCCGAAATGATTACCGGCTGGTAGAACAGGACGATTATCTGCTGGTAGATGGTCTGCATGAGGGAATTGTCTCCGAAGAACTATGGCACGAGGCGCAGGTCAAGCTGCTGGCACAAGCGGAGAAATACGAACACGTCAACAGGGGCAAGGACACCAAAATTCATCTGCTGTCCGGCATTGTAAAATGTCCGGTCTGCGGCGTGGGAATGTACGGAAACAAAAGCATCAAGCATAAGGCGGATGGCTCAAAATACAAGGATTTTTATTACTATGGCTGTAAGCACCGTGCGATGACGCGCGGGCATAAATGCAACTTCAAGAAGCAGATCAATGAAGAACTGCTGGACAGCGCCGTTACTGAGGTTATCGTAAAACTGGTAAGCAATCCGAAGTTCGCTGCCATGATGCAGGAAAAAATCAGCATGAAGGTGGATACCTCTGCTATTGAGCAGGAGATTGCGGCGCATGAAAAGCAGCTTCGCCAGAGCTACTCCGTAAAGGCTCGGCTGATGGATGAGATTGATTCCCTCGACCCGGACGATAAGCATTACATCAAACGCAAAGCAGACCTTGATGACCGACTTTACAAGATGTATGATAAGATCGAAGACACGGAAAACCAGCTCGTTGCCGCCAGAGCAAAGAAGATGGCGATTGAGGCGGAAAAGCTGACAGGCGACAACATCTACAAGGTGCTGATTTACTTTGATAAGCTCTATTCCGTCATGGACGATCAGGAAAAGCGGCAGCTCATGGAATCGCTGCTTTCCGAAGTCCAGATCTATGAGGAACGTCAGCCCAACGGTCAGTGGCTCAAGTCCATCAAATTCAAACTCCCGATTATTGCGGAAGATATGAGCTTGAGTTTGGACAACGATACACATATTGAATGTGTCATTGCGCTTTCCAAGGGTGAGATCGACTTCTGAAAGGGATGCACTGAAATACTTTAAGATGATTTAAACCCAAAGCACAGCTCGTTGGAGCATTACGTTCTCTGCGAGCCGTGGTTTTCCCTCGCTCAAGCTGCCCAATAACAAAAACGGTCGGAGTTACTCGTCAGGCAACTCCGACCGTTTTGTTTCTCTTCTTATTCCTCTTCGTCCCTGGCCCAGTGATAGGCGCAGCGGACAGCCTTATTCCAGCCCTTGATGCGCTTGGTGCGTTCCTCTTCCGAGATGGCCGGGCGGAACACGCGGTCCACCGACCAGTTGCGGGTGATGTCCTCGGCGGACTGCCAGTAGCCTACGGCGAGGCCGGCCAGATAGGCCGCGCCAAGCGCCGTCGTTTCCACGCAGCGGGGGCGCTTGACTTCGAGGTCGCTGATGTCGGCCATGGTCTGCATGAGGTAGTTGTTGGCCGACGCGCCGCCGTCCACCCGGAGAGACTTCATGACGATGCCGGAGTCCGCCGCCATGGCGCGGAGGACGTCGTTGACCTGATAGCAGATGCTGTCCAGCGTGGCGCGGATAATGTGGTACTTGTTGCAGCCCCGGGTGAGGCCCACGATGGTGCCGCGGGCGTACTGGTCCCAGTGGGGCGCGCCGAGGCCGGTGAAGGCCGGCACGACATAGCAGCCGTTGGTGTCCTTGACCTTCTGGGCCATATACTCGGAGTCGCGGGCCTCTTCCAGCAGGCGCAGCTCATCGCGGAGCCACTGGATGGCCGCACCGGCCACGAAAATAGAGCCTTCCAGCGCATAATTCACCTTGCCGTCGGGGCCGCAGGCGATGGTGGTGACAAGGCCATTCTGAGAAGTGACCGGCGTCTCACCGGTGTTCATGAGCAAAAAGCCGCCGGTGCCGAAGGTGTTTTTCGCCTCGCCCGAGGCAAAGCAGGTCTGGCCGAAGAGGGCCGCCTGCTGGTCGCCTGCCGCACCGGCAATTTTTATCTCGCCGCCGAAGTGCATCGGGTCAGCGTACTCATAAAAACCGCTGGACGGCACCGGCTTCGGGAGCATACATTTCGGGATGTTCAGCTCCTGCAGGATCTCGTCGTCCCACTCCAGCGTGTGAATGTTGAACATCATGGTGCGGCTGGCGTTGGTATAGTCGGTGACGTGCAGTTTTCCGCAGGTCAGCTTCCAGATGAGCCAGGTCTCCACGGTACCGAAGAGCAGTTCTCCCCGCTCGGCCCTTTCGCGGGCGCCGGGGATATGATCCAGTATCCACTTGAGCTTAGTGGCCGAGAAATAGGCGTCGATGATGAGGCCGGTCTTCTGCCGGAATTTCTCCGTCAGGCCCCGGGCTTTTAGCTCGTCGCAGTATTCGCTGGTGCGGCGGCACTGCCAGACGATGGCGTGGCAGATGGGCTCCCCGGTCTCCTTGTCCCAGACGATGGTGGTCTCCCGCTGGTTTGTGATGCCGATGGCTGCGATGTCCTCGGCCCGGGCGCCGACTTTGTTCATGGCCGAGAGGGCCACGCCCAGCTGGGTGGCCCAGATCTCATTGGCGTCGTGCTCCACCCAGCCAGGTCTCGGGTAATACTGGGCAAATTCCTTCTGCGCGACGCTGCAGATCTCACCCGCTTTGTTGAACAGGATACAGCGGTTCGAGGTGGTTCCGGCGTCCAGCGCCATGATGTACGACATAGGCTCTTTTCTCCTTTTCCTGCTCTGATTTTATAGTGTCAGAACGCCAGCGCGGGGCTCACTTCATTCCGCCGCTGGGTCTGGACGATACAATCCTTGTCCGGCACGACGCCCGCCGTACCGAGGGTGGAAAAGACGGTCTGCAGCGCCAGCATAGGGGTGTTGTTCTCCTGCGAGAGGTGACAGAGGGCAAACTTCTTGCAGCCCTCCTGGATGAGTTCCAGCAGCTTTGCCGCGCACTCGTCGTTGGAGAGGTGGCCCCGGACCGACTCGATGCGGGCGCGCAGATAGTAGGGGTACGGCCCGCTGCGGAGCATATGCAGGTCGTAGTTGCTCTCGAGGGCCACAAGGTCGCAGCCGGAGAGGGCTTCATGTACAGCAGGAGTCAGCACACCGAGGTCGGTGGCGATGGTCATGGTCTTCTCGTCGGGGGTGTGGATGCGGTAGCCCACACAGGGGACGTCGTGGCTGGTGGGAAAAGCTTTGACCCCGAAGACACCGATGTCCTCTTCCCTGCCCGGCGTCAGGGCCGTCAGTTCGCAGCTGGCGGGAACGACCCCGTTTGCGTCCAGACATTCCAGTGTTTCCTCTGCGCCGTACACTGGCAGCGGATATTTTTTCAGGAAGGTGGAAAGGCCCTTCACATGGTCGCTATGCTCATGGGTGACAAGAATGCCGTCGCAGTCGGAGATGTTCAGCTCCAGCTCCTTGAGGGCTGCGCCGGTGGTGCGGACGCCTTTGCCCATATCCACGATGAGATACCGCTCGCCACAGCGCACGACGCTGCTGTTACCGGAGGAACCGGAATAAAGAGAGATAAATTCAGACATGATAAACCTCAACAAATAAAACCCCTCCGTCTGCTGCGCAGTCATAAAAACGCAGGGACCTGACGGACTGCCAATGCCTCCCCTCGACAGGTGAGGCGGCACGCCGCAGGCGTGACGGAGAGGTTTTTCTAATTACAGAGCCTGTTCCAGTGCAGCGGGCATCCGCTCCACCTTCTTGATGTCAGCACCGAGGCCGCGCAGCTTCTCCACGATATTCTCGTAGCCGCGCTCGATATGGCCGATCTCCTCGATCTCGCTGGTGCCGTCGGCCATCAGGGCTGCAACGACCATCGCTGCACCGGCGCGCAGGTCGGAAGCGCGGAGCGGAGCGGGAGAAAGCTTTTCCACGCCCTCGAACACGGCCACCTGACCGTCCACCTGAACATTCGCGCCCATCTTGCGCAGCTCATCCACATAGCGGAAGCGGTTATCCCACACGCTCTCGGTGACGGTGGAAGTCCCCTTTGCCACGCTGAGCAGAACGCCCATCAGGGGCTGCATATCGGTGGGGAAGCCCGGGTGGGGCATGGTGTTGATCTTGAGGGGCAGGATGTCGCCGGTGCGGCGAACCCGCACAGCATCGTCAAATTCTTCCACCTCAATGCCCGCACGGCGGAGCTTTGCGGTGATAGGCTCGAGGTGCTTGGGGGTGACGTTCTTCACCAGCACATCGCCGCCGGTGGCCGCAGCAGCCACCATGTAGCTGCCGGCCTCGATCTGGTCGGGGATGATGCTGTAGGTGCAGCCGTGCATCTGCTCGACGCCGCGCACCTTGATGACATCGGTGCCTGCGCCGCGCACATCAGCGCCGCACATATTCAGGAAGTTGGCCAGATCGACCACATGGGGCTCCTTGGCACAGTTTTCCAGAATGGTCTGACCCTTGGCCATGACAGCGGAGAGCATACCGTTCATGGTAGCACCCACGCTCACCTTATCAAAGAAGATATGAGCGCCGTTCAGCTCGTCGGCGTGGACGGTGATCATGCCGTAGTCCACACTGTCCTCTGCGCCCAGAGCGCTGAACACCTTCAGGTGCTGGTCGATGGGGCGGGGGCCGAGGTTACAGCCGCCGGGCATAGCCACCTGTGCCTTGCCGAAACGGGACAGCAGTGCGCCGAGGAAATAGTAGCTGGCGCGCATCTGGCGGGACAGGTCGTCGGGGACGTTGGTGCCGGTCAGATGGGTGGTGTCGATCTCGTAGGTGTTCTTGTTCAGCATCCGGACCTTAGCGCCCAGCACGCTGAGGATCTTGAGGCTCACCGCCACATCGCTGATGTCCGGCAGGTTCTCGATGACGCAGACGTCCGCTGCCAGAATGGTAGCGGGCAGGATACCCACAGCCGCATTCTTCGCGCCGGAGATGATGACTTCGCCGTGCAGGGGCTTACCGCCCGTAATAACAAACTTTTCCAATTTTATGATCTCCTTGTCACAGTCCCGCTCCCCGCAGGCCCAAAAGGTCAGTTCAAGGTACGTTATTCCTTCTCGCTGTACAAAGCTCACAACCAGTTGGCATAATTACAGCTACTTTATTATACACAACTTCCAGCAAAAAGCAAAGCCCCAATGCACGCTCGTCGATTATTTTCTGTTTTGCCCAGTTTCTTTTCTGTTATTCTCGGATTTTGTCTCTTATTTTCAGGAAAATTTTACATTTGCCGCTGATTACCACACACTGTCGTCGCAGCGGGTCTCCTTGATCCAGCCCAGCTGATAGGCGCGGACCAGCTGTTTGAGGTCGTGGACCTTCTCCCGCAGGATCTCGCCCTCGTCCGTCTCCTCCACGAGGATGCGGTGGTTCTCCGTCTCGAGGATGTTCTTCTGGGAGAGGATGTCCAGATTCTCGTTCACAGCCTTTTCGGCGCTCTCGAAGGGCTGGTGGGTGCGCAGGGACATGGTGCGGCTGGAATAGACCAGCGTGTAGCCCGCGATGCCGGTCTTTTCGTGGTAGGCGCGGCAGAAACCGCCGTCGATGACCACGAGGCGTCCGCCGCCCTTGATGGGGCTCTCGCCCTTCTTCTCCTGCACGGGGACATGGCCGTTGACGATGTGGCTGGTGCCGGGCAGGCCGAACTCGGCGAGGATGCGGCGGCAGACAGCTTCCTCATTATACCATGTATAATAGGGGTCCTTCACCTCAGTGTGGGTGGAAGCGTCTTCGACATACAGCCGCTCGAAGGTGGTCATGGCGCTGCGGCCATACAGGGGCGACAGCTTGCCGCACCACAGATACCACAGGAAATCCTGTCCGCTCTGGCGGGCGGCGCTGCCCTCGGGGGCGAAGTAGCCCCGGCGGGCGCGCTCGTCACAGTAGTCCATGAGGGCGCGGCCCGAGTAGGCGTGGCCCTCGAACCGCTCCACAGCAAAGGTGCCTTTCCTGGTCATCGGCACAGCGCCGTGGTAGAGCAGGTTGCCGTTCTCGATGTGGTAGACACTGCCCTTGGCGTACAGGAACTCGACGTGCTGCTGTAATTTCTCGCTCTGGCGGAAGGACTGCACCAGCTTTTGCAGCACCACCTTCTCGTCGCTGTTCAGCGCGGTGGGGTCGGCGGGGTCTACCGTCGGGAAAGACGTATCCCGCATGGGGTACTCCCTATCGCCCACCATGACGGTCTCCTTCTCCCAGTTGATGCGGCGCAGGAAGTCGCGGTCCTGCATCTTGAAATCCGGGTTGCGGTCGATGACCTGACACTCGAGCTTGAGCATCAGGATGGTGATGGCCTTGTGCATGACGGCGCAGCGATGGAGCATACCGGGGGTGTAGGGGCCGCGGGCGGTGTCGGTGTGAGGCATCCAGATGGTCAAGTCGTCGTCGCCATAGAACTGCTCGGCCATCCGCTGCAGGTGGCGGAGGTTGATGCCGTAGCAGTCCTCCACCATGCCGTGGTTGTGGTAAGAGAGGGTGGTCTTCAGCACAGTGCAGATGCAGATGGGACTGCCGGCCGCCGCGCCCATCCAGACCACGTCGTGGTTACCCCACTGGATGTCCACATCGTGGTGTCGCATCAGCAGGTCAAGGATGACGTCGGGGCGGGGGCCGCGGTCGAACAGGTCGCCCACGATGTGGAGCTTGTCCACGGCCAGACGCTTGATGAGCTCACAGAGACGGACGATGAACTTATCGGCGCGTCCATTCTCGATGATGCTGCCGACGATCTGGCCGTAGTAGAGGTCTTTGTCGTGGTCCTCGAAGTGGGCGTGGAGCAGTTCATCCAGAATGTAACCGCAGCTGGACGGCAGGCAGGCCCGGACATGCTCCCGGGTGTGCTTGGAAGAGACGAGGCGGCAGATGTCGATGAGCCGCAGCAGCGTCTCACTGTACCACTGTTCCAGTGCTTCCTCATCGGCGCAGCGCTCCTTGAGCTGGGGCAGCTTCTCGCTCGGATAATAGATCAGAGTCGCCAGCTCGGCCCGCGTCCCCTCCGGCACGGTATCCCCCAGCACAATGTCTACCTTTTCGCGGATGACGCCGGAAGCGGAGTTCAGGATATGTACGAACGCCTCGTTCTCACCGTGCAGGTCGCTCATGAAGTGCTCGGTGCCTTTGGGCAGCTTGAGCAGTGCCTGTGTGCTGATGATCTCGCTGGCGGCCGCTGCCTGCGAGGGATAGTCCCGGGCCAGAAGGCTCAGATATTTCAGGTTGTCCCGGATCTCTTCGGTCTCTGTACGCATGGTGTCCTCCAAATCATGTAGTATTCTTGCATGACATGCAATATTCAATCTTAGTATACCACTTACGGGGGCAAAAATGATATAATAGCCTCGGATAATTTAATATGATTCTTTCTCATAGGAGTTGGACAATATGTCTAAAAACATTTCCACAACGCCGCCTGTCTCCTGTACCCTCTGCCCCCGCCGCTGCGGCGCAAACCGTGCCGCCGGGCAGACAGGCTTCTGCGGGGCGGGCAGCACCCTGAAAGCCGCCCGCGCGGCCCTGCACTTCTGGGAAGAGCCCTGCATCAGCGGCACCCGGGGCAGCGGCACCGTGTTTTTCTCGGGCTGCACCCTCAAGTGTTGTTTCTGCCAGAATTACCCCATCAGCGCCGAGGGACTGGGCAAAGAGATCACGATAGAGCATCTGGCCGAAATTTTCCTCGATCTGCAGAAGCAGGGCGCCCACAACATCAACCTCGTCACCCCCGGCCAGTGGCGGCCCTGGATCATCGCGGCGCTGGACATTGCCCGGGCCGAGGGGCTGCGTCTGCCCATCGTCTGCAACACCGGCGGCTACGAGACGGTGGAGAGCGTGGAGGCGTGGCGCGGCTCTATCGACATCTGGCTGGCCGATTTGAAGTACGTCTCCTCTTCCCTCTCCGCCGAGCTTTCCTCTGCGCCGGACTACTTCGCCCAGGCCAGGCCCGCCATCGAGGCCATGATGGCGCAGGCGGGCCATCCTGTGTTCGACAGCGAGGGCATCTTACAGAAAGGCGTCATCCTGCGGCATCTGGCCCTGCCCGGCCACATCGACGACAGCTTTGCCGTCCTCGACCAGATGGCCGCATGGAACGAGGCCGACCCCGGCTGCTTCATCCCCAGTGTCATGAGCCAGTACACCCCCTTTTACAAGGCCGCAGAGCACGGCATCGGGCGGCGCATCACCACCTACGAGTACCGCCGGGTGGTCAATTATGCCATGGATCTGGGGCTGACCGCCGGCTATATGCAGCAGAAGAGCAGCGCCCGGGAGGAGTATACACCCAGCTTTGATTTGACGGGCATTTAACCAGCCGGTAAACCTATCAGAGGCAGGTGGAGGGGAGTTTCCCAAGCAAATGTCCAGAGAAGTGGGGCCCCGGCGCGAAGCGTTGGGGCGAAACCGTGGGTTTCGGGTCCCATTTGCGGGGAAACTACCGAATGGCCTGCCGATACGCTTTCCGTCACAATCCACAAAAATCCCACCAAATTTTCTCTCGCAGTGTTTTTCTTTTCCTTGCAAATCCTCTCCGAAAGCACTATAATGGATACAACGATGTGCGTTATGTGGGGTCTGGCTGCCCTGCTGAGCACCAAACGCCCCGTCTCAAGAATGGTATATGAGAGGCGGCGGCTCAAATGCCCGAGAAGAGCAACAGGAGGACCGTTATGGAACATTTCAACCCCATTCTGGGCTACGAGACGACCGGACCGAAATTCATCACCTGCGGCGAGATCATGCTGCGCCTGACCCCGCCGAACTACGAAAAACTCCGCATGGCCACCAACTTTGAGGCCAGCTACGGCGGCAGCGAGGCCAACATCGCCCTCGCGCTGGCAAACCTCGGCGTGGACAGCACCTTTTTCAGCGTCGTGCCGAACAACAGCCTCGGCAAAAGCGCCGTGCGCTGGCTGCGCTCCAACGACGTCCACTGCACCCCCATGATCCTCACCGAGCCGGATGAGACGCCCTCCAACCGTCTGGGTACATACTACCTCGAGACCGGCTACGGCATCCGCCCCTCCAAGGTCATCTATGACCGCAAGCACAGCGCCATCACCGAGTACGATTTCTCTCAGGTCGATCTGGACGAGCTGCTGGAGGGCTTCGACTGGCTGCACCTGAGCGGCATTACCCCGGCTCTGGCCCCCAACTGCCGCGGCCTCATCATTGATATGCTCAAGGAGGCCAAGAAAAAGGGCCTGACCGTCAGCTTCGACGGCAACTTCCGCTCCACCCTCTGGACCTGGAACGAGGCCCGTGACTTCTGCACCGAGTGCCTGCCTTATGTGGACGTGCTGCTGGGCATCGAGCCCTACCACCTGTGGAAGGACGAGAACGACCACTCCAAGGGCGACTGGAAGGACGGCGTGCCTCTGCAGCCCAGCTATGAGCAGCAGGACGAAATTTTCCAGCACTTCATCGAGCGCTACCCCAGCCTGAAGTGCATCGCCCGCCACGTCCGCTATGCCCACAGCGGCAGCGAGAACAGCCTGAAAGCCTTTATGTGGTATGACGGCCACACCTTCGAGAGCAAGCTGTTCACCTTCAACATCCTCGACCGCGTGGGCGGCGGCGACGCCTTCGCCAGCGGCCTCATCTACGCCATGCTCCACAACTACAAGGCCATGGACATGATAAACTTTGCGGTGGCAAGCAGCGCCATCAAGCACACCATCCACGGCGATGCCAACATCACCGACGATGTCAGCTCCATCCGCAACCTGATGAACATGAACTACGACATCAAGCGCTAAAGCAAACCAAAACGGCTTCGGTACGTCCAGACTGTGTACCGAGGCCGTTCTTTTTATGTTATGCCGCGCCGGCACTTCCTGCCGGATGATTATAAGTATGACTCTTAAAAGATTTTTTGAGTTTTTTCCTGTCAGATCATTGACAAACCGCTTATTGCATGATAAAATCACACACGATTTTGAGAGACGAAGCGTGTCGAAGTCTTTTCAAAGCAATTTACCTTGGACCGCCCATCGGGGCTAGGTGCATCTGAAAACCAAGAAAACGACGACAGTTTCGCAGGCGCGAGACGGATTTAAGGCAAAGATTCGCAGGAATCCTTTGTGGATTCCAAGAAGTTTTAACGCAAAATCCGACCGCGCCTGTAGAAACGGGCTAAGTTTTCGACTTTTCAGATGCACCCTAAGGCCATACGGACAGCCGGGTCCACTGCCGACCGGCGGCGCAAGCTGCCATTATTGATTGAACGTCATAGTTCAAATTTTATAAGTTGGTTCCTTTACAACCATGAAATTGCGCGGAGCGTGCGCAGACTTGTGAAACGGTCAATAAGAGTAGTAAAAGTGTAGTTGCTATATAGACTCTCGTCATCCCGTCCTTTTGAATCCTGATGAATCATGCTGCGATACGGCTCTGGCGTCTTTGCCCCGGAGGCTTTGTCCGCGCATTCAAACGGTTTTTTCAAAGCGCAAGCCTGCATTTCTGTGCAGGGCTTGTGCTTTTTTGTTTGCCCGCATGGTTTGCAGCAGGAGTCAGGGACGGAGGAAAAAACATGAGTGAGAACCGTACACGGTTCCGGCTGGACCAGCGCCGCGCACCGATCTACGAGGCTCTGGAGCAGTTCCGGCAGATGCGGGTGGTCCCCTTCGATGTGCCGGGCCACAAGCGCGGCCGGGGCAACCCGGAGTTGACGGCCTTCCTGGGCCAGCAGTGCGTGGGCGTGGACGTCAACAGCATGAAACCGCTGGACAATCTCTGCCACCCGGTATCGGTCATCCGGGAGGCCGAGGAGCTGGCCGCCGACGCCTTCGGCGCAGCACACGCTTTTCTGATGGTGGGCGGCACCACCAGCTCGGTGCAGAGCATGGTGCTGACGGTCTGCAAGCGGGGCGACGAGATCATTCTCCCCCGCAACGTCCACCGCAGCGTGCTGAACGCACTGGTGCTCTGCGGCGCAGTGCCGGTCTATGTCAATCCCGAAGTGGACAAGCGCCTCGGCATCTCGCTGGGCATGAAGCGGGAGCAAGTAGCAAAAGCCATCAAGGAGCACCCCAACGCCGTGGCCGTGCTGGTGAACAACCCCACCTACTACGGCATCTGCTCTGATTTGCGCGCCATCGTCAAGATGGCCCACGACGCCGGGATGCTCTGCCTCGCCGACGAGGCCCACGGCACCCACTTCTACTTCGGCGGCGGCAGTCTGCCCGTCTCTGCCATGGCGGCAGGCGCGGACATGGCGTCCGTCTCCATGCATAAGAGCGGCGGCAGCTTAACGCAGTCGAGCCTGCTGCTCATCGGCCCCAACGTCCACCCCGGCTATGTGCGCCAGATCATCAACCTGACCCAGACGACCTCCGGCAGCTACCTGCTCATGTCCAGCCTCGACATCTCCCGGCGGAACCTCGCGCTGCGGGGCCGGCAGGTGTTCCATCAGGTGGCTGACATGGCCGAGTACGCCCGCGAAGAGATCAACGCCGTGGGCGGCTACTACGCCTTCGGCAAGGAGCTGTGCAACGGCAACTCAGTCTTCGACTTCGACACTACAAAACTCAGCGTCCACACGCTGGACATCGGCCTCGCCGGCATCGAGGTCTACGACATCCTGCGGGATGAGTATGACATCCAGATCGAGTTCGGCGACATCGGCAACATCCTTGCCTACCTCTCCATCGGCGACCGCCCGCAGGAGATCGAGCGTCTGGTGAGCGCACTGGCCGAGATAAAGCGCCGCTACCACACCGACGGCACCGGCCTGCTGAGCCAGGAATACATCGACCCCGTCGTTGCCGCCAGCCCGCAGGAGGCGTTCTACGCCCCCAAAAAGAGCCTGCCCCTCCGGGAGACCGAGGGCATGGTGTGCAGCGAGTTCGTCATGTGCTACCCGCCGGGCATTCCCATCCTCGCCCCCGGCGAGCGCATCACCAAAGAGATACTGAACTATATCGAGTACGCCAAGGCCAAAGGCTGCAGCATGACTGGCCCGGAAGACCCGGACATCCTGCACCTGAATGTTCTGGCATAAGGAGAAGCAGATGGAATTTTGGTTTTCGGAATTTCACACCCCGGACGTCAAGCACAGCATCCGGGTGAACAAGCAGCTCTACTCCAAGCAGAGCGACTATCAGCGCATCGACATTTTTGAGACGCCTGAGTTTGGCCGGGTGCTGACGCTGGACGGCAATGTGATGCTCACCGAGCGGGACGAGTTCATCTACGACGAGATGATCGTCCACGTCCCCATGGCCGTCCACAAGGAGGCAAAAGACATCCTTGTCATCGGTGCAGGCGACGGCGGCGTGGTGCGGGAGCTGACCCGCTACGACCGGGTCGAGCGCATCGACCTCGTGGAGATGGACCCTCAGGTCGTGGAGGCCTGCCGCGCCTATCTGCCCGGCAACGCCTGCCGGATGGACGACCGCCGGGTCCACATCTACTTCGAGAACGCTCTGAAATACATCCGCCGCTGCGAGGAGGAATATGACCTCATCATCGTGGACTCCTCCGACCCCTTCGGCCCCTCCGAGGGCCTGTTCACCCGGGAGTTCTACGGCAGCTGCTTCAACGCCCTGAAAGAGGACGGCATCATGGTCAACCAGCAGGGCAGTCCCTTCTACACCGAGGACGCCAGCGCCATGCAGCGCAGCCACAAGCGCATCGCGTCCACCTTCCCCGTCAGCCGGGTCTATCAGGCACACATCCCGACTTTCGCCGCCGGCTACTGGCTCTTCGGCTTTGCCAGCAAGAAGTACCACCCCATCGACGACCTGGACGCCGACGCATGGAAGGCGCTCAATCTGCGCACCCGCTACTATACCACCCGGCTCCACGTCGGAGCTTTCTATCTGCCGGCATTCCTCGAGGAGATGCTGCGCGAAGTGGAGGAACCCAAATGATCTCACCCAATGTTGAAACCTTTATCGGCTGCGACAGCAGCTACCGCGCCGCCGACATCGTGCTTTACGGCGCACCTTTCGACTCCACCACCAGCTACCGCCCCGGCGCACGGTTCGGCCCGTCGGCCATCCGGCACGAGAGCTTTGGCCTCGAGACTTACAGCCCCTACCAGAACGCCGATTTGACCGACTTCGACATCTTCGACAGCGGCGACCTCGAGCTCTGCTTCGGCTCCAGCGAAGCCGCCCTTGCCGACATCGAGGCCCGGGCGGCAGAGATCCTGCACGACGGCAAGCTTCCACTCCTGCTGGGCGGTGAGCATCTGGTGACGCTGGGTGCGGTGCGGGCCGTGGCGGAGAAATACCCCGGCCTCCACATCATCCACTTCGACGCCCACGCCGACCTGCGGGACGACTACCTCGGTGCGAAGCTGAGCCACGCCTGTGTGCTGCGCCGCTGCCACGAGATCGTGGGCGACGGCCACATCCACCAGTTCTGCATCCGCAGCGGCGAGCGGGCCGAGTTCGAGTTTGCGGCCCAGCATACCGAGATGCACAAGTTCGACTTCACCGGCCTTGCCGAGCTCACCGAACAGCTCTGCGCCACCAAAGAGCCGGTCTACCTCACCATCGACCTTGACTGCCTCGACCCCTCCTGCTTCCCCGGCACCGGTACCCCCGAGGCCGGCGGCGTGAGCTTTTTGCAGCTGCTGGACGCCATCCGCACCGTGTCCAAAGCCAACGTCGTGGGCGCTGACCTCAATGAGCTGGCCCCCATGCTGGACATCTCCGGCGTCTCCACGGCCACGGCCTGCAAGGTGCTGCGGGAGCTGCTGATCGCCCTCGACAAGGGCTGGCCCGGGTTTCAGGTCTAACAAAAAATAATTTGATATAAAGGAGAAACCATCATGAGCAAAGTTCTGATCATCGGCTGCGGCGGCGTGGCCTCCGTCGCCATCCACAAGTGCTGCCAGGTCCCCGAAGTGTTCACCGACATCTGCATCGCCAGCCGCACCAAGTCCAAGTGCGACAAGCTGGCCGCAGAGCTTGCCCCCAAGACCACCACCAACATCACCACCGCACAGGTGGATGCCGACCATGTGGACGAGGTCATCGCCCTCATCAAGAGCTATCAGCCCGACCTCGTGATGAACATCGCCCTGCCCTATCAGGACCTGACCATCATGGACGCCTGCCTCGCCTGCGGCGTCAACTACATGGACACCGCCAACTACGAGCCGGAGAACACCGACGACCCCGCGTGGCGTGCCATCTATGAGAAGCGTTGCAAGGAGGCAGGCTTCTCCGCCTACTTCGACTACAGCTGGCAGTGGGCCTACGCCAAAAAGTTTGAGGAAGCCGGCCTCACCGCCCTGCTGGGCAGCGGCTTCGACCCGGGCGTGACCCAGGCTTACTGCGCCTACGCCAAGAAGCACGAGTTCGACACCATCGACACCATCGACATCCTCGACTGCAACGGCGGCGACCACGGCTATGCTTTCGCCACCAACTTCAACCCCGAGATCAACCTCCGCGAAGTCTCCGCCCCCGGCAGCTACTGGGAGAACGGCCATTGGGTCGAGATCCCGGCCATGAGCATCAAGCGGGAGTACGATTTCGACAAGGTGGGCCAGAAGGATATGTACCTGCTCCACCACGAGGAGATCGAGTCTCTGGCAAAGAACATCCCGGAGGCAAAGCGCATCCGCTTCTTCATGACCTTCGGCCAGAGCTATCTCGACCATATGCGCTGCCTCGAGGACGTGGGGATGCTCTCCACCACCCCCATCAACTTCAACGGTCAGGAGATCGTCCCCATCCAGTTCCTGAAAGCCCTCCTGCCTGATCCCGCCAGCCTCGGCCCCCGCACCAAGGGAAAGACCAACATCGGCTGCATCTTCACGGGCAAAAAGGACGGCAAGGAAAAGACCTACTACATTTACAATGTCTGCGACCACCAGGAGTGCTACAAGGAAGTCAGCTCTCAGGCCATCAGCTATACCACCGGCGTTCCGGCCATGTGCGGCGCACTGATGCTGCTGACCGGCAAGTGGACCACCAAGGGCGTCCACACCGTGGAAGAGTTCGACCCGGACCCGTATCTGGACGCACTGGACAAGTACGGCCTGCCCCGCTCTGAGAGCCACAGCCCGGCTCTGGTGGACTGATGCGGCTGGTCGATACGCGCCCGCCCTTCGCGGGGCTGGCAAACCTCTCGGAGGGCGTACTCGCTTCCCTGCCCACCCCCTGCTATCTGCTGGACGAAGCCCAGCTGCGCCGCAACGGCGAAATTCTGTTGGGGGTCCAGCAGCGGACGGGCTGCAAGATCCTGCTGGCGCAGAAAGCTTTCTCCAACTTTGACCTCTACCCGCTTCTCGCACCCTACCTCGCAGGCACTGAGGCCAGCGGCCTCTACGAGAGCCGTCTGGGCAAGGAAGAGCTGCCCGAGAAGGAGAACCACGTCTTCTGCGCCGCCTACCGGGTGGACGAGTTCAACGAGCTTCTGGATTACGCCGACCACATCGTGTTCAACTCCCCGGCCCAGCTGGCAAAGTTCGGCCCTGCGGCCAAGGCGGCGGGCAAGAGCGTCGGTCTGCGCATCAACCCGGAGCGCTCCACGCAGGAAGGCCATGCCATCTATGACCCCTGCGCCCCGGGCAGCCATCTCGGCACCACCCGCGCCCAGTGGGACGCGGCTCTGGCAAAACAGCCGGGCCTCGCCGCCCTGCTGGACGGCCTGCACTTCCACACCCTCTGTGAGCAGGACGCCGACGCTCTGGCCGTGACGCTGGACGCTGTGGAAGAGAAATTCGGCGACCTGCTGCCGGGGCTGAAATGGCTCAATTTCGGCGGCGGACACCACATCACCCGCCCGGGCTATGACCTTGCCACGCTGGAAACCTGCATCGCCCGGATGCAGGAGAAGTACGGCGTACAGATCTATCTGGAGCCGGGCGAGGCGTGGGCGCTGAACGCGGGCTATCTCGTCACCACAGTGCTGGACACCCTGCAGAACGGTGACACCAGCCTCGCCATCCTCGATATGTCTGCGGCCTGCCACACCCCGGACGTCATCGAGATGCCCTACCGCCCGCCCCTGCTGGACGCGGGCGAGCCGGGCGAAAAGCCCTGCACCATCCGCCTCGGCGGGCCGACCTGCCTCGCGGGCGATGTCGTGGGAGACTACAGCTTCGACGCCCCGCCTGCCGAGGGAGACCGGCTCATCTTCGGCGACATGGCCATCTACACCACCTGCAAGAACAACACCTTCAACGGAATGCCCCTGCCGCCCATCTGGGCGCTGGCTGAGGACGGCACCTGCCGGGAGCTGGTCCGCTTCGGCTACAACGACTTCAAAATGCGGCTGGGTCACCGCGCATAAAACGAAAGCCATCGGCTGTCTGGGCCGATGGCTTTTTTGTTTACTTGAGTTTCTTTTTGGCTTCGTACTCCCGCAGGGCGGTCAGCGCCTCGCCCGCCAGCGGGTAGAGGGCCAGCATATTGAATATGGTCATCAGGCCGATGCCCACGTCGCCGAGGTCCCACACCACAGTGTAGGCCTGCATACCGCCGACGACCAGCATCACCAGCGCCAGCACCTTGTAGGCCGTCTGCCAGAACCAGCTGTCACCGAAGAGATAGGCCACGTTGCAGCGGGCGTAGTAGAGGATGCCGATAAAAGTAGAGAAGCTGAACAATGCCAGCGTCACTGCGATGAAGACGACGCCGAAACTGCCCAGATGGTACTGCATCGCCGCCTGCAGAAGGTTCATGCCCTGCAGGCCGCTCGTCACGCTCTCGGGAGCCAGCAGCATCACGAAAGCCGTGCAGCTGCAGATGACGATGGTGTCGATGAGGACGCCCAGCGCCTGCACGAGGCCCATCTTCACGGGGTCGTCGCACTCGGCGGCAGCAGCAGCGCAGGGGGCCGAACCGGAACCGGCCTCGTTGGAGAAGAGGCCCCGCTTGATGCCGTTCATCACCACAGCGCCAAAGCCGCCGCCCACGGCCTGACGCAGGCCCAGCGCCTCCGAGAAAATGCGGACGAAGACACCGGGCAGCTGGGGCAGATGGGTGAGGATGATCCAGAGGGTCATGACGAAGTAGCAGCCCGCCATGATGGGGACGATGACGTCGAGGCTCTTGACGGTGGCCTCCTTCCGCAGGACGATGACCGCCGCAAGCGCCGTCAGCACCAGCGTCGTGACCAGCGGCGGGATGGAGAACGCATTCTGGAACGCCTCGCTCACCGAGTTGCTGACCACCTGACTGATGCCGCACCAGCAGATGAGGCCCGACACGGCGAACAGGCAGGCCGCCACCGAGCAGCGGAGCTTCCTTCCCCGTTTGCGCTCCGCGAGGGTGTGGAGATAGTAGGCCGGGCCGCCCCGCCAGCCGCCGTAAAGGGGGTCGGGCTGCTTGTATTTCTGGGCCAGCGTAGACTCCACAAAGGAGGTGGATGCGCCCAGCAGAGCCGTCACCCACATCCAGAACACCGCGCCTGCACCGCCCACAGACACCGCCGCCACGACGCCCACCAGATTGCCCATGCCCACCCGGGTGGCCGTGGACACCACCAGCGTCTGGAAGGACGAGAGGCCGCTGCCCTTGTCGCTCTTCTCGCAGACCGCCGCCAGCATATCCCGGAACAGCCGCACCGGCAGAAGCCTCGTGCGCAGGGTGAAGAACACCCCCGCCGTCAGCAGTAAGATGACCATAAACGAAAGACTGAGGGTCACATTTCCCAGATGCAGGGTGAGCAGGTCGCCCCACAACAGGCGGTAGACGTCCTCGATGAGTTGAATGAGCACAGCATTTCCTCCCAATGAGTAGTATTAAACCTCTCCGTCAGCGCTGACGCGCTGCCACCTCTCCTACCGAGGAGAGGCCTTGGCATATCGGAAAGCCTCGCCTCTTCGCCAGAGGCTCCCCTCGGTAGGGGAGCTGTCGAGCGAATGCGAGACTGAGAGGTTTATTCTGTCGTCCTCCCATTATAATATATCCAACTTGATTTGTAAATCACTGTCATGAAGTTCAGGAGAAAAAAGTAAAAGCTCCCCCTTTCGGAGGAGCTTGAAGTGTGGTTTATCAGGACAAGATCATTCTGTCATTTGCAAACTCACCGCCGCTGGCGATCTGAAACTTTGCCAGCAGGTCGGAGACCTGCAGGTTCTTCTTCTCATCGCCGGAGACGTCGTAGATGATGTGACCCTCGTGCATCATGATGAGGCGGTTGCCGTACTTGATGGCGTCCTTCATGTTGTGGGTGATCATCATGGTGGTCAGGTGGTTCTCCTCGACGATCTTCGCCGAGAGGGTCAGCACCTTGAGGGCGGTCTTGGGGTCGAGGGCGGCGGTGTGCTCATCCAGCAGCAGGAGCTTGGGCTTGTTCATGGTGGCCATCAGGAGGGTCAGCGCCTGACGCTGGCCGCCGGACAGCAGGCCCACACGGGCGGTCAGACGGTTCTCGAGGCCCAGATCGAGACTCTTGAGCAGTTCACGGTACTGCTCCCGTTCCGCCCTGGTGATGCCGATGCGGAGCGTACGGGGCTTGCCGCGGCGGGCGGCAAGGGCAAGGTTCTCTTCGATCTGCATGGTGGCGGCAGTGCCGGTCATGGGGTCCTGAAAGACGCGGCCAATGTAGGCGGCACGCTGATGCTCGCCCAGACGGGTGACGTCCACGCCGTCGATGATGATCTTGCCGCAGTCCACGGGCCAGACGCCGGCGACGGCGTTCAGCATGGTAGACTTGCCTGCACCGTTGCCGCCGATGACAGTGACGAAGTCGCCCTCATTCAGGTTCAGGTTCAGGCCGTTCAGGGCCGTCTTCTCGTTGACGGTGCCTGCGTTGAAGGTCTTGGAAACATTTTGTATCTCAAGCATTGTTTGCGCCCTCCTTGTTTGCCTTTTTGGCCGCAGGCTTTGCGAAATATCTGCCCTTCCAGTACGGCACGGCGAGGAAGACAGCCACAACGGATGCGCTCAGCAGCTTTAACAGGTTTGCGTCAAAGCCGAGGGTCAGCACCAGCTGGATGACGATGTAGTAGATGATGGCACCCAGAGAGACGGAGGTCATCTTGAGGGCGAAGTTGTGGAAGATGCGGCCAAACACAGCCTCACCGATGATGACAGCTGCCAGACCGATGACGATCGCGCCGCGGCCCATGCCGACATCCGCAAAGCCCTGATACTGGCTCAGCAGAGCGCCGGACAACGCCACCAGAGCGTTGGAGACGGCCAGACCCAGCACGATGTTGAAGTTGGTGTTGATGCCCTGTGCGCGGGACATGGCGGGGTTGGAGCCGGTGGCGCGGATGGCGCAACCCAGCTCGGTGCCGAAGAACCAGTACAGCACGGCGATGACCACAGCCGACACCAGAATGACCATGATGATGGGGTTGTGGAGCGCGAACTCCTTGACCCAGCGCAGGGAGATGAGCAGGTCATACTTGTCCACATTGATGGACTGGTTGGCCTTGCCCATGATCTTCAGGTTGATGGAGTAGAGGGCCAGCTGAGTCAGGATGCCGGACAGGATGGCCGGGATGCCCATAAAGGTGTGGAGCAGGCCGGTGACGAAGCCGGTGGCAAGGCCCGCCAGCACGGCAGCCAGCAGGGACACCCAGACGTTCTGGCCCGAGAGCAGGCACATGACGCAGACTGCGCCGCCGGTGCCGAAGGAGCCGTCCACGGTCAGGTCCGCCACATCAAGGATGCGGTAGGTGAGATAAACGCCGATGGCCATAATGCCCCAGATGAGGCCCTGTGCGCACGCACCCGGCAGAGCACCGGGCAGGTTCGCCAGTCTTGCAAGCATTTCCAAAATGATTCCTCCTAAATTACACTTTTTTATAGACCCGTTTGATACGGGAAAGCGGAGAAGAGTGAGAAAACCGCTCTTCTCCGCTATATTTTAGTGGTTAAACCTCTCCGTCACGGCTCCGCCGTGCCACCTCCCCTATCGAGGGGAGGCCTTGGCATTCCGTAAAGCTTTTTCTCTTCGCCAGAGGCTCCCCTCGGTAGGGGAGCTGTCTGCCGAAGGCAGACTGAGAGGTTATCCCTTATCAGCCCTCGATGGCCTCGTAGCCTTCGGGAGCGGTCAGGCCCAGGTCGTCGCAGATGGCCTTGTTGTACTTCTTGGTCACATCGGTGTACTCGATGGGCATATCAGAGACATTGGACTCGCCCTTCAGGATCTTGACGGCCATCTCGCCGGTGGTGTAGCCCAGGTCGTAGTAGCTGATGGACAGGGTGGCCACGCCGCAGCCGGAGCAGATGCCCTCCTCACCGGCGAAGACGGGCTTCTTGGCCGGGCGGCAGATGCCGTCCACGATGCCGGTGTTGGCAGCGACGGTGTTGTCGGTGGGGACATACAGAGCGTCGTTCTCGTCAGCGGCCTTCTGGCAGACAGAAGACAGGTCGTTGGAGTCGGAGAAAGCGTACTGAGTCGCGGTGACGCCCTTGGCCTCCAGATACTTCTGGACCTCGTCCACCTGATACTGGCTGTTGGCCTCAGCGGAGCAGTACAGCAGGCCGACCTTCTTGACATCGGGCATCCACTCCACGATCATATCGGCCTGCTGGTCCAGCGGAGCCAGATCAGAGGTGCCGGAGATGTTGCCGCCGACGGTGCCGGAGAAGTCGGTCAGGCCCAGAGCCACGCCGTACTCGGTGACGGAAGTACCCAGAACGGGGATCTCGTTGGTGGCAGACTGTGCAGCCTGCAGAGCGGGGGTGGCGTTTGCCATGATGAGGTCAACGCCGGAGGAAACGAAGCCGTTGGCGATGGTGGCGCAGGTAGCGGAGTCACCCTGTGCGTTCTGGAAGTCGAACTTCACGTTGTCGCCGAACTCTGCGGTCAGAGCGTCCTCAAAGCCCTGCGTTGCAGCGTCCAGAGCAGCGTGCTGCACCAGCTGGCAGATGCCGATGGTGTAGGTGTCGCCGGAAGCGGCAGCGGAGCCGGAAGCGGCAGAAGATGCCACAGAAGAAGCAGCCGTGGAGGATGCAGAAGAGCCGCCGCAGGCGGTCAGGGCAGCAGCAGCGCCGCAAACAGCGGCAGCAGCCAGAAACGAACGACGAGTGATTTTACGCATAATGATTACTCCCTCATTTTTCCATATACGCGGCAACAGGACGCCGCGCCGAAAAGCATTTGAATGTCCAGCAGAGCAGCCTCTGCTTTACACTCGTGAAGTATATCACGATTTCCGTCCGATGGCAACGCCGTTTCGGTTCTAATTATCTATTAAAATGAATATATCTATCACTTTTTTCGATAGGTGTTTCTTCTCTGCTGATAGTCCGTCAGTTTTTGCAGCTCTGCGCCCAGCCAGACGAGGTTTTCTTCCAGCTGAGGGAGGTACTCTTTCTCATAGTCAAACTTAAAATAGAGTGCCTGCCAGAGCTTCGCCTGCATCCGACGGCGCAGGGGCGGCTCAAGGGCGGCGTCCATCGGCTCCACCACGTCTTCCAGGTCCATGCAGGTCTGCGCCCAGCGGACGTCGGTCTTTTCCCGGGCAGGGACGTCGTAGCGGGCCAGATAGTCCTCCACTTTGGCTTCGATGACACGCCCTCCGCAGCCGGTGGGCTGCAAAAAATAGCTCACCTCCCCTTCCCTGCTGATCTCCTGCGCCAGCGGGTAGAGGGCGCAGACCAGCGGTTCGGCGTCGTGGATGGCGCAGTGGTTCTCGGTGAGGAAAGGGCAGTTGTTCCGCTCCTCCTTCACGGGGGCCAGCCGCAGCACCGGCAGATGGCTCACCTGCCCGATAGACGCGCGGCAGAAGGCCCGGGCCACGGTCTGGGGCGGCAGGCGCAGCCGACCCGCGATTCGCCAGAGGTCGAAGCCCGACAGCACGATGTCCTCCCGCCCCCGGCAGCAGCCGCCGCAGCCTGCGCAGGCAAACGAGAACGCCTCGTCCCGCGCCAGCAGCGGTGTCGTGCGGGCAAAATCCACCCGTCCGCAGAGGTCGAGCTGTGAATCCTTGAGCATATAAGTTTCTCCTGTATACTGTAGTAGATTATGTGGCCAAGTGACCATTTAATAATATAGTTACGTTATATTTTTCCAGTTGGCCAGTTTGGCCAAGTGACCCCCATTGGCCAAGTGAGTCACTTGGTCAGCATCGCCCATTTGGCCACCTTGGCCAAGTGACTTTCTTGCCGATGCATCGTCGATAATTTGTCACTTGGCCAGATAACATGCGGGTCTCAGAGAGGGGAAGGAAAACCTCTCCCTCACTCAAACCTCTTCGCCGGTATCACGATAGCCCCGAACAGCGAGGCGATATATGCCACCAGCACCGCGCCCCACACCTGCCAGCCGGTGGCACGCTCAACAAAAACAGCCCCCGCCGTGCAGGGCGGCACCAGCACCAGCGACGCCATCGACCAGACCCGGAACGCCCGCAGGATATGCTTCCAGTTTCGGTTGTTGTAGTACACCCCCGGGATGTGGATGTGGAACGCACCCTGTGCAAAATTGCAGATGCGGTTCTCGTCGTAGTAGCGGGGCAGGGTCTCGGCCATCCAGAACATGGCATAGGCCCCGTAGACGACGCCGAAAACCACATCGACGATGAGCAGAGCCAGCGCTCCCTCGATGTCGGCCAGTCCCGCCGCCCAGACGGCCAGCGCTTCTGCGACGCCCAGCACGCAGCAGATGACATACACCGGCAGATACTTCTTCGTCCGCGCCTGACGGCGCTCCGGCGGCTCTGCCGAAAAGGTCAGCGCCTTGCGGATGAGGTCTTCGGTCTCCTCGCGGGTGAAGCGCTGTTCCTCCTCTACCCGGCGGCCCTGCAAAAGCTCGGCCACCGTCACGTTCAGCTGCTCGGCCAGCGGCACCAGCAGCGAGATGTCCGGCACACTCAGTCCCCGTTCCCACTTGCTGACGGCCTTGTCGGACACGTACAGCGTCGCGGCAAGCTCCTTCTGGGTCATCCCCTTTTCCCTGCGCAGCTGGGCCAGAAAGCGGCCAAATGCAGCCTTATCCAGTTCGTACATATCTTCTGCCTCCTTGCGGGCGTCTGCCGCCCCTTTCTGGCCTTATTATACCGGGCCGCACCCTTCCGTGCAACCGACGGGCGGTAGAATCATCGCCCCTTCGTTTCTTTTATGAAAAAGCGCCGCACAGTTTCCCGTGCGGCGCTTCACCGTTCTATATCGATCGTCCGAAAGGCCGAGCAACCCGATAAAATAGCCTTTCATGCCCCGGCAGAGGGCCTGCTCGATCAGGCCCGCCCGCCGGAAGGGATCAAGTTCAGGACTCGAAGACCTTCCTGACCGCCGGGCTTGCCTCGATGATACGGACCAGCAGAACGCCCAGCACGGTGCAGCTGATGAGCTCACCGATGCCCACGGAGATGCCGTTGGTGACGCAGGCCAGCCAGAGGGGTGCGCTGGAAGAGGGGTCCGGGAACATCACCGCGATCTCGATGCCGATGATGACGGCATTGAAGACCACCGGGGGCAGCGAGGCCGCAAGGGCCAGACCCTTGAAGCGGATGTTCCGCAGCTTGTAGGTCACGAGGCAGGCCAGCAGGGTGGCCAGAGTGCCGAAGATGACGTCCACGATGGTGGAGCCCAGCAGGTTTGCCAGGAAGCAGCCCAGCACCACGCCGAAAATGTACTCGGCACCAAACACGGGCAGCAGGCAGAGCGCCTCGGCCACACGCACCTGCACCGCGCCGTAAGAGAACGGCTGCAGTGCCATGCAGAGCACGACGTAAAGGGCTGCGACCATGCCGCAGCGGGCCAGTTTACGGACGGAAAGGTTCTGATTTTTCATAGTATAACTCCAGCGGTTTGATTTTGACCGCGCGGGGACCGCCAGCCCCCGTGGGTTTGGCCCGGCATGGTTCGAGACACGCCGGGGAGCCTAAAATCCTAAGTTGCTCTTTAAGGAGCCATACCCGCAGGCACAGCGTGAAGAATTATACCATAGTTTGGGCCGGAATGCAACGGCGATACGAAAAAAGACTGCCGCACAGCAGCAGTCTTTCCGTGATATGCTCAGTCCCGGGCCTTGCCCACATAGATCAGCGCAAGGGTGTCGGGGCCGGTGTTGGCCGAGACGACGCCGCCCAGATTAAAGGTAGTGAGCGGAGCCTTGCCGAAGGCTTTGCGGCAGGCTTTTTCCAGCTCAGCGGCCTGGGGGATGGAGGTGTGGCCGATCATATAATCGAAGTCCTCCACGCCCTCGGTGCGCTTTTTGCACAGGTCGATCATGGCGGGGATGACCTTGTCGTCGCCGCGCACCTTGCTCTCCACCCTGGTCTTGCCGTCGATGAGGGTGATGATGGGACGAATGCCCATCAGCTCGCCCATGACCGCGGCGGCGGCAGAGATGCGGCCGCTCTTCTTCATCTGCTTGAGGCTGTAGGGTCCGAGGATGACCTCCATCTTGTTCATCTGGGTCTCAAACTCGCTGATGACGTGGCGGAGCTCCGCGCCGTTCTGCAGTTTGCGGGCCATCTCGCACAGATACCAGCCGAACACCATCGAGTAGGTGTGGGGGTCGAGCAGATGGATGTTCAGGTGGTGTTCCGGGCGCTCCTCCCGCAGCATCCCCTGCGCCATGACGGCGTTGTTGTAGGTGGAAGAACCGGAGCGGTTGATGGGGACATGGATGACATCGGTGTAGCCCTCGTCCACATACTGGCAGTATTTCTCACAGAACTGGATGGGGGTGATGGCAGCCGTGGAGGGGATGCCCTTGGCGGCGCGCATCTTGTCGTAGAACTCCTCGGGGGTGTACTTTTCACGCTCCACGATGTCTTCGTCGTCCAGCAGGATGTGGAAGCCCATAATGTCGATGCCGTATTTCTCGGCCAGCTCCTGCGGGATGTCGCAGGAGGAGTCGGTCAAAATCGCGATTTTGCTCATAGTGTTCCTCATTTCCATTCGTAGTCTCGCAGGTGGCCGTGGTCCAGCAGCTCAGGGAAGTCCCACTGGCGCAGTACCTCGTATACGCCCACGGCGACGCTGTTGGACAGGTTCAGGCTGCGGCAGGTGTCCCGCATGGGCATCCGGATGCAGTGCTCCTGATCGGCTGCCAGCAGCGCTTCCGGCAGACCGGCATCTTCCCGCCCGAACACGAGGTAAGCCCCGTCCGGGTAGGCGACGTCGGTGTAGCGCTGGGGCGCTTTGGTCGTAAAGTAGTAGAAAGGCCCATCGTTCTTCGAGAAGAAGTCATCCAGACTGTCGTAATAGCTGATGTCCAGATAGTGCCAGTAATCCAGCCCGGCGTGCTTGAGCTTCTTGTCGTCGATGGCAAAGCCCATCGGCCCCACCAGATGGAGGCGGCAGGCCGTGCAGGCACAGGTGCGGGCCACGTTGCCGGTGTTCTGAGGGATGCGCGGCTCCACCAGAACGATGTTCAGGGTCGGTTTTTCACTCATCGCTGTTTACTCCTCCCGCATCGGACACAGGCGGGGCAGCAGCGGCTCGAACCAGACGCCGAAGCGGGTGTCCTGGTCGCAGGGCGTTTTCTGGATGGCCAGCGCCACGAACTCTGCCGCGTTGTCTGCCGCCGCGCTCAGGGCGTTGCCCTGGATGAGCGAGCCGATGAGCACCGCACCGTAGAGGTCGCCCGTGCCGGGGAAGCTGCGGGCAATATGCAGCTTCTTGACCACGAAGCGGTCGCGGCCTGCACCGGCGCAGGCGATGTACTTGTCCAGCTGCAGGCCGGTGACCACCACGTTGGGGGTCAGCGACGCCGCCAGTTCGTCGGCCAGCGCCCGAGCGCCTTCCTCGTCCAGCTGGGCGGGCAGCTCTTTTTCCAGCAGCAGGCCGGCCTCGGTGGCGTTGGGCAGGATGAGGTCGGCCCGGCGGCAGAGCTGCCGCATCCGGTCGATGAAGGCCGGGGTCACGGTAGCGTAAGCCTTGCCGTTGTCGCCCATCACGGGGTCTACCACCTTATAGGCCGAGGGCCAGAGGTCAAAGGCCTTTTCGGCCAGCGCGGCCTGCTCCTCGCCTCCGAGGTAGCCGGTGTAAATGCAGTCGAAGCTCAGCCCCAGCTCCCGGTAATGTTCCAGTGCGGCCTCGCCGTAGGCGCAGCCGTCCAGACGGGCCGGTGTCCCGAAGCCGCCGGTGTGGGTGGAGAGCACCACCGTGGGCAGCGCCACCGGCTGGACGCCCATGACGCTGAGCACCGGCAGGATGACCGCCAGACTGCAGCGTCCCACACCGGAAAGGTCATGGATGCAGAGAACTTTTTTCGGTTCCGTTATCTTCAGCAAAAAAGAAACCTCCTTCGCAGAATATGCCTTTTCCCATACCCCGGGCCAGCCAACAACCAGCCCAGTTTATCAGCATATGATACAGTATACCACATTTTCCTGCACAAAAAAAGCGTATAGTGAATCCTTTGGTGGAAATACTACCCTCGCAGCCCAAAAATTTTGATTCGAAGGGAGTGCCTCCTATGAAAAACGAACACACAAGCTCCACCGCCCCGCTCCTGATCGGTATGGCCGCCGGTGCCGCACTGGGCGCCGCCGGCGTCATGGCCACCAACACGAGCCAGCGCCAGATGCGCCGCACCGCCCGCAAAATCGCCAAGGGTGCCGAGCACGCCGTGAGCCAGCTGGACAAGATGGTGGGCGACTTCGTGGAGCGCAAGATGGAGGGCTGACGGCCCCCCACATCGCGCAGAAAGGCCGGGACAGAGGGTTCTCCCCTGCCCCGGCCTTTTGTTGCAGCCCTTGCGCCGCTTGACGTCGGCGCACTTGTAATAATAGCAGGTGCGCCCAGTGGCACTGGTTCCGCTTTCACCGAACATCAGCGCACCGCACTTGCCGCAGAACAGCTTGGTGGTCAGCAGATATTCCTCGTCTGCTTTGCCACAGGCAGGGGCACGCTTGTTCTTATCCAGACGAGAACAACATCAAACAGCTTCTTGCCGCTGTCTTTGATCATCTGCTGGAACTCCGGACGATTGTCCGTTTTGGCTGAGAATGCACGATCAATGTAGTGTTTGATGACCGTGATGCCGTTCTTTTCCGCATAGGCCGTGCATTCACGAATCTGCCATTCGATGGATTCCTCTCGCTGGTTGTCCGATGAATAGCGAGCATAGATCACGGCGGTCATGCAAACACCCCTTTCACTTCATTCTCCGCAGACGGCGCACAAGGTCAGATGCACTGTACAGCACACGAGCCACCGACACGGTATCCTCGCCCACGATGTAGAACACCGAGTAGTTGTCCACCAGCATCTGCCGCAGCCCTTGGGTGCGCTCCGGCTCACTTTCCACCAGCGCACAGCGTTCCGGCAAGACGTTCAGCGATTGAATGGCTTCTGCAATGCGGTTATACTGCCCCATAGCCGTGTCAGACTCCAGCAGACGGTCAGCAATGTAGCTGTAAATCTGCTCCATATCGCTGAGGGCTGCATGGGAAATTTTTACGTCATACTGCTTCATCTGTGCTGTTCCCTGAACTGCGCGAATGCGCTTGCAGCATCCACGGTATCACTGTTCTGAATCTCCTTGATGCCCACCTGCAAGGCTGCATGGAGCTGGTCATCTGTCATGGTGTCGGCGTTCAGAGCCGCAGGAGCTTTCGGCAGGGACAGCGGGAAGGGGATGCCGCCAGTCATGGTGATCTGGCGCAGGTACATATCAATAGCCGTTGCCATCGGGATACCCAGCTGCTTCAGCACATCTTCGGCCTGCTGTTTAACGGTAGGGTTGACACGGAGATTGAGTGTCATCGTTTTTTCCATGGTTATCACCTCAACTTTATTGTAACGCATTTTACGTTATTTTTCAATAGACCTTCTTGATTTCTGCGGCTGCACAAAATTTGCCGAAAAATTTTGGTGCTTGCCCAGATGGGCATCGTTCACTGTCAACTAATTTTAATACTGCGATGCTGATGATGCTCTACAACACCGGCACCCGGCTGGGGCTTATCCACGAACTGGGGCTGATGCAGTGCTACCTGATGCCGGATGAAACCGCCCTGCGGGAACTGTCGGAGGGCGTTATCGAAAAGCTGAAACTTCTGACCGATGCAGAGTTTGCCGAGCTGGAATTTCCCCCGGACTGACTTTTGCCGCCTGCGGGCGGCGTACATAGGTTCTTTTACAATGGGGTTCGGTGTGGTATAATGAACTCGACAAATCGGAATTTGGAGGATTGAATCATGTGGAATGAATTAGGCATAAGCGGAGGAACCGCAATTGTTATTTTGGTAGCATTATATTTCGTCATCAAGTGGGCAGTGAAGAATGGTGTGAAAGAAGCATATCAGGATATTACTGGAAAGAAACCTGTTGAAGATATTAAGAATGAAAAAGAGCTAGAAGAACTGGTACATGATTCAGAATATGAATAAATTCCAGTTTGTGGATTGGAGGAATAAAATGAAAAAGTATTTTCTACCGCTTGGTGTATTGGGAATATTTATGACTATTGCAGTAACATTATGGCTGACACAGGACAATATATTTTACCTTTTTAATTTTAGCTATATTGGAATATCAATTTTTTTCGGGATATTTCTTTATATAAAAAAATACAAATATGCCCGCAGAGTTGCACAGCTTTTAGTCGGACTTTATATGTTGGTGTATTTGGGCTTTATTTGCGGTGAAAATATGCAGATTGAGGGATTTTGGTATTATCTTTTTACAGGGGTATTTGAAGCCGCAACAATTCATTATGCGGTGGCAAAAATTTTTGGACCATTGCTTTTTGGCAGAGGTTGGTGTGGGTATGCCTGTTGGACGGCAATGGTGCTTGATTTTCTTCCGTATAAAGTTCCCAAAACACCACGGAAAAAGATTGGGTGGATAAGGTATATAACATTTGCAATTTCTCTTATATTTGTTTCGGTGCTATTTCTTGCTCATATCGGTAACATTGAGAGGATTATGTTTTGGGCGTTTATCATTGGAAATGCCATATACTATATAGTTGGGATAATATTGGCTTTTGTCTTTAAGGATAATCGTGCATTTTGCAAATACATATGTCCTATCACTATATTCTTAAAACCTATGAGTTATTTTTCGCTGCTCCGAATTAAATGTGATAAAAGCAAATGTGTTTCATGCGGCAAATGTAAAAATGTGTGTCCTATGGAAGTAGATGTTACAGATAATTCCAGAAAACGAAAAAACGGTACGGAATGTATTCTTTGCTTTGAATGCGTGAAGAATTGTCCGAGAGATGCACTATAACTTCCAGTTTGTGGGGAAGGAACACCTCTATGTCAAAACCCAAAATTGCCTTTATCTGTGTCCATAATTCCTGCCGCAGTCAGATTGCCGAAGCCTTTGGCAAGGTACTGGCCGCAGATGTGTTTGAAAGCTACTCGGCTGGAACCGAAACCAAACCGCAGATCAATCAGGATGCTGTGCGCCTGATGAAAGAACTATATGGCATCGACATGGAAAAGACACAGTATTCCAAGCTGATTTCTGCAATTCCAAAGCCGGATATCGCTATTTCCATGGGCTGCAATGTCAGTTGCCCGTTCATTGGTAGACCTTTTGATGAGAATTGGGGTCTGGATGACCCTACTGGAAAAAGCGATGATGAATTCAAGGCAGTCATGGAGCAGATTCGTCAGAATGTCCTTACGTTAAAATCGAAACTTTGCGACGGTTCCGGTTTTTGAAACCTGCAAGAAAGTGGGCTTGATAGAATCCTTCCATTCATGCTATACGAAAGCCAGTTTTAACGCACAGAAAAATTGAAAGCGGAGGATAGCCAATGGATAACAAAAAAAGATCACCCAGTGACCGCCTGCTTTTTGCCACCTTTCTGAAAGGCCGCATTTCTTCCCGTGATGTATGGGAAGAAATGCAGACCTTTGACTGTCTGCTGGAAATGGCAGAAAAGTTTGCCGCAAAACACGAATAAAGCGCCATAGATTCCATAAGCGAGTGACCTGAAAAGGCCGCTCGCTTTTTTGTTTACCATGAACTTGAAGAGAAGAACGCTATGCCAAGCAAAACCGAAGAATATCTCGCCCTTATGATGAAGCCGGGGTGGAGATGCAGTTCAACTCTGCCGCTGCTGTCCATGTTGGCGCAGAAGATCACGGTCTTTTTGCCGTTGATCCGCACATCGGTCAGGTCAATGTTATACACGATTTTGGGAATGATGTCTTTTCGTCATTTTAACAAATTCGCTCTTTTATAGTACATACCTTAAAATCGTTTTTATAACTTCATCAATCACAATCGGCTTTGACAAATGTGCGTTCATTCCTGCATCCAGTGATGCCTGAACATCTTCTGGAAATGAATTAGCTGTCATTGCTATAATAGGAATGTTTTTTCCATAGCAATCATTTTTCAATTATTTATCTATTCTCCTAGACGTATTATATTCGTTATCTCAAAGAATACAAGGCGGTAAATATGAATTATAAAATGTTTGTAAACGAATAAAAGTTTTTGAAAAAGGAGCGTGATGCCATGACCCAACCCAAAACCGCCCTTGCCTATCTCCGCAACGAAAAAGCCAAAGCAGAGCAGAAGCTGCGCTCTTGCCAGCACCGGGAGAAGATCCTTGAACGCAGGATGTCGGAGCTGAACCGGAGAGAGCGTGTGCATCGTCTTTGCACCCGTGCCGGAATGCTGGAAAGCTTTTTGGTCTGTCCGGGAGAGCTGACCGACGATCAGGTGATGGAACTGCTGAAAATCTCATTCCGTCAACCGGAAGTCGTGCTGGCACTTGCAAAGATGGTGCATAACGTTCACGAACGCGGCAACGTCCAAAACCCTTTAGAATAAAGGGCGCAATTATACACCGTTCCGGTGAAATTGCGGTCTTGCAGACGGCTCGATGAAATCGAAGCTGGCGTTTGTGCGC
>OGMN01000028.1_pt1 | contig 157390 bp, 127 predicted proteins | sample 1573211 | NCBI WGS metagenome assembly OGMN01 (sample SAMEA2581876, study PRJEB24529) | metagenome | biome: Human gut stool | place: China | collected 2011
ATTACGAGAAACGCTGAATGCTGTTTGTCGGGAAACGGGGGGCTGTTCAATGTTGAACAGCCCCCCGTTATGTTTAATTATAAGGTAAATAGGCCTGGATGTAACATCATCAAAGAAAAATGTTACAGGCGGAGCACGTCTGTTCTGCCTGTAAAGATGCGTGTATCATTGTGATTACAGGAATCATAAAGCTTTGTGTACTTTTGTTTCGTCTGGAATAAGATTCTAAAGATTGGAGCAGGGACAACATTTTGTTTAGCTCATTTTTGTTTTCAATAGGCATAAAGTAATTCCAGCCAATGGATGGAATTACTTTTTATGGAAGATATTTTAATGTAATAACCATGAATACACAAAGTCAAAAAGTTTCGATGGCCGAGAAAATCGGTTACAGCCTGGGGGATTGCTCGGCTAATCTGGTCTTCCAGATGATGATGATTTATCAGACAAAGTTTTATACGGACATATTCGGTCTGGAAGGTGCCATTGCCGGTACGGTGATGTTGGTGGCGCGTATCACGGATGCCTTTGTCGATCCTACAGTGGGGTTATTGAGTGACCGCACCAAGACACGTTTCGGAAAATATCGTCCGTGGGTGCTTTGGACTGCGTTGCCTTTCATGGTTTTCTATGTGTTGGCTTTCTATAATCCGGGCATTGAAGATAAAGGGCTGGTAGCATTGTATGCTACGCTGTCTTATACCTTGCTGATGAGCCTTTATTCTTTTAACAATACGCCGTATGCTTCTTTGGGCGGAGTGATGTCCGGTGATATAAAGGAACGTACCAGTATCACTTCCATTCGTTTTGTGGCGGCTACCATTGCCCAGTTTGTGGTGCAGGGACTTACGCTCCCTTTGGTAAGCAAGTTTTCGGATGGTGGAGACAAAGCGCATGGCTGGTTATGTACCATCTCTTTGTTCGCTTGTATCGGGTTCGTTTTTCTGGTCATTACTTTCTTTTCAACTCGTGAGCGCATAGAGCCGCCTGCCAGTCAAAAGACAGATACGCGTCAGGATATAAAGGATGTGTTTGGAAGCGTTCCTTGGCGGGCTATGTTCATACTTACGCTTTTCATTTTTATTACGCTTGCCATGTGGGGTAGTGCCATGAACTATTATTTTGAGAATTATGTGGATGCCGGAGCATTGTATGCCTTTCTTGACCGTCTGGGACTGGTGGCAATGGAAACGGATGGCAGCGCGGGGTATGCTGTGTTGAATGCTTTCGGGCTGGTAGTCAATTCTTCCGATAAGGCATACGAGGTAGGATTTGGAGTGTTTAATATGTTGGGAGCACTTGTCCAGTTCTTTGGGGTGATTCTCTTGTCCGGCTTTTTGGCAAATCGTTATGGTAAGAAACGCGTTTTTATCGTTTGCCTCTCACTTACGGCCATTTTTACAGCTTTGTTCTATTTCCCGGGAAAAGCGGATGTGGAAACGATGTTTGTACTGAATTTCCTGAAGAGTTTGGCATACGCGCCGACTGTACCTTTGTTGTGGGCGATGATTGCGGATGTAGCCGACTATTCAGAATATAAAAATTACCGTCGCGCCACAGGCTTTGTGTTTGCTGGTGTAGTTTTTGCCTTGAAGGCCGGGCTGGGTATCGGTGGGGCCATCCTGGGGTTTCTGCTTTCAGGATTTGGGTATGTGTCCGGTATCGGGGCAGAGCAAAGCGGTACGGCTATAAGGGGGATTGTACTTTCCTCCAGTCTGATTCCGGCTATGATATTTGGAATGGGAGTAGCTGCCTTATGCTTCTATCCTATTACAAAAAAATACAACGAACAGATGCAGGCGGAACTTGCTGACCGTCGCAGTAAGGCCGGTTATTGTATAAAAAGAACAAGTTATTTACCTTAAAAACTTTGTAATATGAAAATAAGATATGTAACATTATTGGCTGCCATTGCCGGATTAATGGCCGCTTGCGGCAATGACCGGAAGGCCGGTATGCAGCCGGATCCTTCGCTGAAGGAAGCAGCTTCGGGCAAGTTTCTGATGGGGGTAGCGTTGAATGTACGTCAGGCAGCAGGTCAGGATACTTGCGCCTCGAAAGTGGTAAAACGTCATTTTAATTCTATTGTGGCCGAGAATTGCATGAAATGCGAAGTGATTCATCCGGAGGAAGACCATTTTGATTTTACGGAAGCGGACCGGTTGGTTCGTTTTGGCGAGGAGAACGATATGGCTGTTATAGGGCATTGCCTTATCTGGCATTCACAGCTGGCACCTTGGTTCTGTGTGGACGAACAAGGAAAAACAGTAAGTGCCGACATCTTGAAGGAGCGTATAAAAAAACATATCCAGACTATTGTGACGCACTATAAAGGGCGTATAAAGGGCTGGGATGTGTTGAATGAAGCCATTGAATCGGACGGCTCCTGGCGTAAATCTCCTTTTTACGAGATATTAGGCGAAGAGTACATCCCGCTTATTTTTCAGTATGCTCATGAGGCAGATCCGGAAGCCGAACTTTACTATAATGATTATGGCATGGACGGGAAGGCTAAGCGTGACAAAGTAGTCGAATTGGTAAAGATGCTGAAAGACCGTGGACTGCGCATCGACGCGGTAGGTATGCAGGGACACATGGGAATGGATTATCCGTCAGTGTCCGAATTTGAAGCCAGTATACTGGCATTTGCAGCTGCCGGAGTAAAGGTGATGGTAACCGAATGGGATATGAGTGCATTGCCCACGGCACGGATGGGAGCCAATATTTCGGACACGGTGTCTTATAAACAATCCCTGAATCCCTATCCCGACGGTTTGCCCGACTCTGTGTCTGTGGCATGGAATAACCGGATGAAGGAATTTTTCGGTCTTTTCCTGAAACATTCGAATATCATTACCCGTGTGACGGCGTGGGGGGTGACGGACGGTGACTCATGGAAGAATAATTTCCCTGTGCCCGGACGTGTGGATTATCCTTTATTGTTCGACCGTGATTGCCGGCCGAAACCTTTTGTGGAAGAACTGATTGGAAAACAGAACATTTAATAACGTAACGATATGGAAAAGAAATTCAGATACTTGGTGCCTGGAGACTATATGGCAGATCCTGCCGTACATGTTTTTGACGGAAAGCTTTACATTTATCCTTCTCATGACCGCGAGAGCGGAGTGGAGGAGAATGACAATGGTGATCATTTTGACATGTGTGACTATCATGTCTTTTCTACAGAAGATGTGATGAACGGAACAGTGACCGATCACGGAGTCGTACTGAAAGTTTCGGATATCCCTTGGGCCGGGCGTCAGTTGTGGGATTGTGATGTGGCTCGTAAAAACGGGAACTATTATATGTATTTTCCATTGAAAGACCGGAACGACATCTTCCGTATCGGCGTGGCGGTGAGCGATTGTCCCGAAGGGCCGTTCATTCCCCAGCCCGATCCCATGCGTGGAAGCTACAGTATAGATCCGGCGGTATTTGATGATGGTAATGGGAACTATTATATGTATTTCGGCGGTTTATGGGGCGGGCAGCTTCAGCGTTATCGCAACAACAAGGCATTGGAGTGTGCGGCTTTTCCGGCTGATGGTGAACCGGCTTTGCCTTCACGTGTGGTGAAACTTTCGGACGATATGCTTCAGTTTGCCGAAGAGCCGCGGCCTTTGGTTATTCTGGATGAACACGGACATCCGTTGACTGCCGGTGACAATGCGCGCCGCTTTTTCGAGGCTTCATGGATGCACAAGTATAACGGGAAATATTATTTTTCTTATTCTACGGGAGACACTCATCTGCTTTGCTATGCCACAGGAGATAATCCGTATGGTCCGTTCACTTATCAAGGGGTTATTTTGCAGCCTGTGGTAGGTTGGACTACTCATCATGCCATTGTAGAATACAAAGGAAAATGGTATCTGTTTCACCACGATTGTGTCCCTTCGGGGGGAACCACTTGGTTGCGCAGCCTGAAGGTGTGCGAATTGGAGTACGATGCGGAAGGGAAAATAAAGACCATAGAATCTGTCTAAAAATAAATCAGTGATACATCATCCGGACAGATTGGACCGGTTGCTTTGCCGGGTATTGTCCAAACAGACCGTTTGCAGAGATTCCGTTCGTCGTCCGGGACTTACAAACGGTCTTTTTATATCCGTGTTCTTCAATTACAGTATCTGGTGGCGTAATTATAATTTGTTGTAATATAGTATGTTATGTATGTATTGTAACGCAAATAAAGATTCATGTAACACGTTTGAAGCAAGATGTAACTCTACGAAAGATGCGTGTATCATGCAGAGAATTTATATTCGGCGACACTTTCTATATTTGCGTCTGAAATCCGTAAAGGAATTGGTCAATTATAATACTAGAAAGACAATGAAACAAAAACAAAAGCTGAAAAGATGGTCGGGCGTGCTGATCGCTTTAGGGGTGTTGGGCTCCTCCTTTACCTCATGTAGTTCGATCAAGAAAGGAAATGATTTGCCAGTTGTAGGAAAGTCTGTCGCTCTTTTCGATTACTTTAATTATAAAGGTGAGGATGATGTCTATATTTCCAATCCGCTTCCGGGAGATGATTATTTTTATAATCCCATTCTGCCGGGATGGTATTCCGATCCCAGCATTTGCACCAATGGCGAAGGCGATTATTTTCTGGCTGTTTCCACCTTTACTTATTATCCGGGTGTGCCTCTTTTCCACAGCAAGGACTTGGTGAACTGGAAGCAGGTAGGGCATATCTTGAATCGTCCTTCTCAATTAGTCAACATGGAGGGGCAACACGTAAGCGGAGGAATTTTTGCTCCGGCCATATCCTACAACCCGCATAACAAGACTTATTATATGGTTACTACCAATGTAGGGGCCGGAAACTTCTTTGTGAAGACACAAGATCCTTTTGGCGAATGGTCTGATCCTATTATGTTGCCCGAAGTGACAGGCATTGATCCCTCTTTCTTTTTCGATGAAGATGGGAAGGCCTACCTTGTCAATAATGATGACGCGCCGGACAACAAGCCCGAATACAGTGGACATCGTACCATCCGTGTGCAGGAATTTGATGTGAATGCGGACAAGACGGTGGGACCGCGCAAGATTCTGGTGAACAAGGGAGCTCGTCCGGAGGACAAGCCCATCTGGATTGAAGGTCCGCACCTTTATAAAATAAACGGGAACTACTTCCTGATGTCTGCCGAGGGTGGAACAGCCGGATGGCATTCGGAAGTAATTTTCCGTGGTGATTCTCCGACGGGCAAATTCATACCGTGGAAGAATAACCCTATTCTGACCCAGCGTCAGCTGGATGCGGAGCGTCCCAATCCGGTGACGTGCGCCGGACATGCCGACTTGGTTCAAACCCGGGAAGGGGATTGGTGGGCAGTCTTTCTGGCTTGCCGTCCCATAAACAACACGTTCGAGAATTTAGGACGTGAGACTTTTATGATGCCCGTCAAGTGGAGTGAGGATGGTTTCCCCTATATGACGCAGGGGGATGATCTGGTGCCAGTCATTGTCCGCCGCGAAGGAGTGAAGCGTGACGAATCTGCCACCTTCGGAAACTTTGAAATGAATGACGGTTTCGACGGACAAACATTGGGTATGGAATGGATGACTTTGCGTGCTCCTGCTACCGGACTTTACTCGCTTTCCCAGACTCCGGGTTATCTCACTTTGAAATGTGATTCAGTCAGTGCTTCCGAAAAGAAGGTGCCGGCTTTTATATGCCGCCGGTTGCAGCATCATAAGTTCGAATGCAGCACGCGTATGTTGTTCTGTCCGCAGAGCAAGGCGGAGCAAGCGGGCATATTGTTGTTCAAGGACGAAAAGCATCAATATTTCCTGGCTGTAGGCAGGGATGACCAAGGTGAATGTATTTCCCTCAGGCAGATAGGCGATGGGGAAAGTAAGATGCTGGCTTCCGTTCGCTTGGACGACAGAGGAGTGCTTACCGACCTGAAGGTGGTTTCGCGCGGAACACATTATGATTTCTACTATGCTCGCCAGGAAGGTGTGTGGAACGTGTTGTGCAGGAACGTGGACGCCGGGTATCTGTCAACGGCCACTGCCGGAGGCTTTACCGGAACAACGATAGGCATGTATGCCACCTTAAAATAAATGACTATTTGATTTTTTGTATAACTTAAATTAATGTATTAATGAAAAATGCTATGAATTTTAGGCCGGTGGGGCTGATGCTTCTGTTCTGTCTCATTCCTCTGTGGGCATTTGCACAGAGCGTGATGGTAAAAGGTGTAGTAAAGGACACAAGTGGTGAAGCTATCATCGGAGCCAGTGTCTTGGAAAAAGGCACTACCAACGGTACGATTACCGATTTTGATGGTAACTTTGCATTGAATGTATCGAAAAACGCCGTGTTGGTGGTGAGTTTTGTCGGTTACAAGAACGAGGAAATCCCGGTAGCGGGAAAGAGTTCTTTAAAGATTACATTGAAGGAAGATTCCAAAGCTTTGGAAGAAGTGGTGGTGATTGGTTACGGTAGCGCCCGCAAGAGTGACGTGACCGGATCTATTGCATCGGTAGGCGGAGAGAAGCTGCGTGAGATGCCTGCCACCAATATTACATACGCTTTGCAGAACCGCGTGGCAGGTGTGGATATGGCTCAGACTTCTTCCGCACCGGGCGCTTCCATGCAGATTCGTATTCGTGGTACCCGTTCGTTGAACGCCAGTAACGACCCGTTGGTAGTATTAGACGGAATCCCCTTTATGGGTAATTTGTCCGATATCAATCCCGGAGATATCAAGAGCATGGATATCTTGAAGGATGCATCTTCTACTGCTATCTACGGTTCGCGCGGTGCCAATGGTGTTATCCTGATCACTACACACAAAGGTGCACAGGGTAGTCCCGCCCGGTTTACTTACAATGGGTATGCAGGTATGAAGAAAGTATTCTCCAAATATCCCATGATGAACGGCAGCAAGTTTGCCGAAATGCGTAAACTGGCAGGCAAGTTCGAGAATTCGGTGGACGAGTCGGACGATGTGGATACTGACTGGCAGGACTTGATGTTCCGAGACGGTTATGTAAACAGCCACGATGTCAGCGTGTCCGGTGGTACCAACGGTGGAGGCTACAGCTTTGGCGCGGCTTACTATAAGGATCAGGGTGTCATTCCTACTCAGAACTATACCCGTTACTCTCTGCGTGGTTCTTTCGATCAGGGTGTGGGAAAATATTTCCGCTTCGGACTGGTGAACAATACCAACTATAACGTCACCAAAGGTTCCAATATCGGACTGTATGGTGTGCTTGCCATGTCTCCTATCGCTAACCCCTATAATGCGGACGGCACATTGAAACGTACCGTGAAATACAACAGTCAGGATGAGTCATTTGTATTGACCAGAGGCGTTGTGGAAGAATTGGAAGACAGTTGGCTGAGCAAGACCGAAGGCTTCGGTACGTACAACAACCTGTTTGCCGAAGTGAAATGCCCGTGGGTGGAAGGTTTGAAATACCGTGTCAACCTGGGTTTGAACTATCGTTCTACTAAAGGTGGATCGTTCACCGGCGAAGGCATCAACAGCACTACGGCCGACACTCCGTCTACCGCTTCGCTGAACCACTCGGAAACAACCAACTGGACTGTGGAGAACCTGCTGACTTACGACCGTACTTTCGGAAAACACCAGCTGAACGTTGTCGGTATGTACTCTGCCGAACAGACTGTCTATACACGTTCGGACGTTGCCGGACGGGATATTCCTGCCGAATATTTCCAATTCTACAACATCGGGCGTGCGGAAGGCACCATTACGGTGAACCCCGACAACTGGAACTATCAGAAGAGCGGTCTGATGTCTTGGATGGGCCGTGTGATGTACACTTACGACAATCGCTATATGTTGATGGCGACTGTACGTGCCGACGCTTCTTCACGTTTGGCAAAGGGACACCAATGGCACACTTATCCCGCCGTATCGGCAGGATGGAACATTCGTCAGGAAGAGTTTATGGACGAGGTGGACTGGATAGATATCCTGAAACTGCGTGTAGGTTACGGACAGACCTCCAACCAGGCTGTTGATCCTTACAAGACCTGGGGACGCTTGGCAACCCGTCCTTATAACTTCGGTCCTACCGGCTATGTCACCGGTTACTATGTATCCGAACTGCCTAATGCCGAATTGGGGTGGGAATATTCTTCTACATGGAACTTCGGTCTGGACTTCACCTTGCTGAGAGGACGCCTGTCCGGTACATTTGAGTATTACATTCAGAAAACCACCGACTTGCTGCAAAGCGTAAGCCTTCCTTCCACTTCGGGAGTAAGCAGCTATATGGCTAATGTGGGAAAGACGGAAAACAAAGGTTTTGAATTTACCTTGAACGGAACGATTCTGGACAACCATAACGGATGGACATGGGAGGCAAGCCTCAACCTGTCTGCCAACCGTAACAAACTGACCGAACTGGCTTCGGGCTCCAAAGATGATAAAGCGAACAACTGGTTTGTAGGACATCCCATCGACTGTATCTACGACTATGAAAAAGTAGGCTTATGGAACAGTGATGATCCCGATTTCCAATACTTGGACATTCTGGAGCCGGGTGGCAATGAAGGTATGATCAAAGTGAAATATACCGGTGATCGTGATGCCAGCGGCAAGCCGACTCGCGCCATTGGTCCCGAAGACCGTCAGATTATCAGCTTGGAACCTAAATTCCAAGGAGGTTTCAGCACTCGCGTGGCCTATAAAGGCTTCGACTTGAACGTTATCACCGCCTTCCGTTGCGGAGGCAAGCTGATCAGTACGCTGCACCACAGCAACGGTTACCTGAATATGCTGACCGGTCGTCGCGGACAAGTGGATGTAGACTACTGGACACCGGAGAACAAGGGTGCCAAGTACCCGAAACCGGGTGGTATCCAGAGTGGTGACAATCCGAAATACGGAAGCACATTGGGTTATTTTGACTCTTCTTACTGGAAAGTGCGCAACATCACATTGGGCTACAACTTCGAGAAGCAGGCTTGGCTGACCCGCATGGGCGTACAGAGCCTGCGTGCTTACCTGTCCGTACAGAATCCGTTCATCATCTGTTCTCCTTTCCATAAAGAAACCGGACTGGATCCCGAAACCAACTCTTACGGTAACGAGAATGTAGCTGTGACAGAAGGTATTCAGAAACGATTCCTGACAGTAGGTACTAACTCACCGTCCACCCGTAACTATTTATTCGGTATTAACTTAACATTCTAAATGAAAGCATGACTATGAAACCTATATTTTCAAAAATAAGAGTTTTGGGAACAGCCGCACTGGCTTTGTTCCTGACAGCATCCTGTTCAGACATTCTGGACGAGCAGCCGCGCAGCAGTTATGATCCTACTTTCTTTAAGACAGAAAAGGGGGTGGAAGGCGGTGTGACCTCCATGTATGCACACTTGCGCTATATTTACGGACAAGCTTATTATTATAATTCCTGTCTGACGGGAACCGATGAGGCAACCTGGGGATGGAGTGCCGATGGTAACTTCAAGGATGCCGACCTGTCCGGAGTAGGCAACCTGACTGCCACGACTTGCCGTTCCGACGCCTTGTGGGGAACCGCTTTCTCGAACATCAACACCGCTAACGGAGTGATAGAGAACGGTGCCGAAGTAGGAGTCAATGAATCATTGGTTTCCGAAGCCCGCTTCTTCCGTGCGTTCGATTATTTCCTGTTGGTGCAGACCTTCGGCGGAGTGCCTCTGGACCTAGGTTCCGGCGAACTGAAGTTCAATATCACTCCTTCACGTACCTCCGTGCGCAATACCGTGCCCGAAGTGTACACCAAGGCCATCTTCCCCGACTTGCTGACCGCTATCGAGAACTTGCCCGCTAATCCTCGTGTGACGGGTGGAGTGACCAAGACCGTTGCCCGCCTGTACTTGGCAAAGGCTTATCTGACTTATGCCTGGTGGCTGAAGAATCCGAATAACATTCCTACTTATCCCGAGTGCCAGCGTACGGACCCCGACGGACACGATGCGGCATGGTACTTCCAGCAGGCATACGATGTGGCGGTTACTGCTATCGAGAACCCCGGTCCTTTCGGCTTGCAGGAAAGCTTTTGGATGGTGAATGCCGGACCCAATGACCGTAACATGGAAATCCTGCTCTATGCAGACCATACGCAGGAAGACGAGTATTATAATGGTGGCAGCCTGAGCTACGGTGGCGGTGGTGCTCCCGATAACTTTGCCGGATGGATGATGAACTGGAACTATACCGACGCGCGTTCGGCTGATAATCAGGCTGTCATTAACCGTATTGCCGAGCAATGTTATGGCCGCCCTTGGACCCGTATGGCTCCTCCGTTGGGTGTGTTTACCAAGACGTTTGCCGACAAGGTGAACGACTCCCGTTACGACGGTACTTTTACTACTGTTTATCGCGGCAACTGGTCTACAGCCGGACAGAACTGGGAATCGGTGACCAATGCCAACGGAATGAAAGTGAAAGAACGTGAACCTATATTCTCTTTCGTATTCCAGGATATGGATAAGATAGACTATGCAGGAGAAGGTTCTAAAAGCAATCTGGGAGCAGGTACGTTGCCCGGTCGTGCCGACTGGGTATTGGGACTGGATGCGGTAGGCCGCTATGTATATCCCGGTCTTTGGAAACTCGGCCCGTATCGTACAGACAACGGCTCCGGAGCAGGACAGCCCAATGCGGGAAGTACCCGTCCGTATAACATCGCCAAATTCTCCGAACTTTATCTGGTTGCTGCCGAAGCTGCCGTAGAAGGAGCTGCCACACAAGCCGGCAAGTCTGCCCGTGACCTGGTGAACGTGCTTCGTGCCCGTGCCGGTCGCTGGACTTACAGCAATGCCGAGTACAAGGAAGTGGATCGTGATTTCAGTGCTGAAATGACAGCCGCCACTCCGGCAACCATTGACATCAACTATATTCTGGATGAACGCAGCCGCGAGTTCTATGGCGAAGGTTATCGTTGGTTCGACTTGGTTCGTACTCAGAAATGGAATGAATATGCTGACAGTTACGTGATTTGTGGAGGCAAGGGTGATCACAATCCGCAGACTTACAGCCGTACCATCGAAGCGTTCCATTATCTCCGTCCTATCCCACAAGGACAGTTGGATGGCATGGAAATGACAGAGGAGGAAAAAGACGCTTATCAGAATCCGGGATACAGAGATTGATTTTTTGTTTTTTAAGAGTACCCGCCGTTTCTTTCTGTTTCTGATGGAAGAAGCGGCGGTCTTTTTATGGTATGGACTGCTGGGTAGGTTATCATCTTCCCATAGAATATATGTTTTCAGTTTGATGAGTATGTGGCTTCCTTCTGATAAATTTACTGTTTCACTTAGGTGGGTAAGTTTTATCACTTAAGTGATGAGGATTCTTTACTAAGGTGATGCAATTTCATCACCTCAGTGAAACGATAAATTTATCAAGAGGAATTAGGGTATTCATCAGGCTGGTAAAGGATACTTGTACAGCTTGTTGCTGCTTGTAGTTTGCGATTGGTGGATATGGGGTCTGTCTGTTCCTGTCGGATATGTTTTGAAGTAAGGAAAGAGCTTGGGAAATATTTTTCCATCGGCTGAAAGGACTGATAGCAGACTGAAAGGACTACTGTCAGCATTATGCATTGTGTAATAGTGAGTTATGCCGGCTGAATGGACTGAAGAAAGGTTCGTGAAATAGGTATATGTAAGAGTGTTTTGTAGGAAAAGTGTATTTGTTCATACCATTGTATCCGCAAAGTTTGCATTCGGCGGAAACTGGGTCTGTACTTGGTGGAAAAGAGAACCGGAAATTATTTTCAGTTCTCTTCCTTATTCTTATCCTGTTTCAAATGTTGTTCCATGTATATGCTGGGAGGCATTCCGTACAGATCCTTGAAAGCGGTCGAGAAATTGTTGGGATTGGTGAATCCGGTCAAATCCGCCACTTCGGCTATGGTGTACCGTTTCTTCGACAACAGTTCTGCCGCTTGTTTCAGTCGGATGTTCCGGATAAAATCCCGTGTGGTCTGGTTGGTCAGTTCTTTCAGTTTACGGTGCAAGTGCACGCGGCTGATGCCTACCTCGGTGGTAATCATCTCCACGGTAAGGTTCGGGTTGCTCAGGTTTTCGTTGATGACCCGCATGATTCGTTCCATCAGTTTGTCATCGGGGGACTGTACTTCTATTGGTTGTACCTTATCCCCTTGGGTCTGTTGTCCGGTATAGGTATTGCGTAGCCGTTCACGACTGCGGATCAGGTTGGCGGCCGTTTTCCTCAATATCTCCATATGGAAAGGTTTGGTCATGTAGGCGTCGGCTCCTGTTTCCAGACCTTCCAGATTGTCTTCCTCCCGTGTCTTGGCGGTGAGCAGTATTACCGGGATGTGGTTCAGGTTCACATTTTGCTTTATTTTGCGGCATAAGGTAAGTCCGTCCATTTCGGGCATCATGACATCACTTATTACCAGGTCCGGGGTTTTATTGAAGATGCTTTCCAGTGCCTCCTTGCCGTTGCAGCTTTCCAGGGTATGGTAATCGCTTGCCAGTTCACGGCAGATATAGCGGCGTATATCTTCATCGTCTTCTACCACCAGTACTTTGTATTTCGTTTTGGTTCGTGTTTTTCCGTTTTCTTCTTCCTCGGTTTCATAAGGAATAGGAAGGACCGGAGCCGGAGTGTGGAAGAGAGGAGCTTTGTCGGCTTCCATTTCTTCTTTGCGCAGATGGGCGCATCCCAGAGGCATACGGATGATAAAGCTGCATCCCGGTTGTCCGTCCGGATTATTTTCTACACGGATGTCTCCGTGATGAAGTTCCACCAGTGAGCGGGTGAGGTGCAGCCCGATACCGGTACCTATGTTTGAGTTGTTTTGGCTATTCCGTATCTGGTAAAAGCGTTCGAATATGTGTTCTGTTTCTTTGGGGGCGATTCCTATTCCGCTGTCGGTCACGGTAATTTCGGCATACTGTTGTAATGGTTTCGGCAGGGTGGAGTCCTTACCGGTGCGTAGCCGTATGTCCACACTGCCTCCTTCGGGGGTGAATTTGAAGGCATTGGACAGGATGTTCAGGATAATTTTGTCGAAGTTCACCGGGTCCACCCACAACTTTAAGTGGTCGGCGCCCTCGTGGTGGAACTGCAAAGTAATTTGTTTTTTGTTCGCTTGTTCTGTAAAGGTTTCACACAAATCATTAATGAATCCGGTCATTTCGGTTTCACGGAAAACGAGTGACATCTGCCCTTTGTCTATCTTGCGTATATCCATCAATTGGTTTACAAGCCGAAGGATTCTTTCGGAATTGCGCCAGATGATGCGGTAGTTCTTTTGCCGTTCGTGGTCTGTATCGTTTGTCATCAGTTTTTGCAAAGGACTGATGATGAGTGACATCGGAGTACGTATCTCGTGGGAGATGTTGATGAAAAACTGTAGCTTGGCTTCGTTTATCTGTTCAGCATGGATATGTTGCATCATTTCCTGCCTTATGCGGTAACGGTGTCTCACTTGCAGGATGATGCCATAGACGGCTGCTACTGCCAATAAGGCATAGATCAGCATGGCCCAGCCCGATGCCCACCATGCCGGTGCGATGTGAATGGTGATTTCATCGGTGTCGGATTCCAGCAGATAATCTTCGGCTTTGATCCGGAAATGATAATCGCCGGGGGGAAGGTCGCTGAATGACACTCGGTTGACTCCTTTGGGAAGCTTGACCCAGGGGGTGTTGTTTATGGTATATAGATACGTGATACGTTCGGAATTATTTAGTTCGCGGGTAGAGAACTCGATGCTGAAAGCGTTGTCGTTATGTGACAAGTGGAAATCCCGGGCCTCAAAGACGGAGGTGTTTATGATTTCTTTTCCGCCCGACAACATTCCTTTCCTTATGGGCTGGTCGTGCAGATAGAAGTCGATGATGCGTACGTTCCATTTTTTTGCGGGATTTGTAATCTCTTGAGGATTGAAATAGGTAATTCCATTTGTACCTCCAAACCAGAGTATGCCGTTGTGGTCGGCAAAAGAGGCGTTTTTGCTGAATTCATTTCCTTGCAGGCCGTCGTCTGCATAGAAATTGCTGAACGTGTGGGTATTCAGATTAAAACGTGACATTCCGGCATTGGTGCTTATCCATAAGTTGTCCTGCCCGTCTCCTTTGATGGCATATACGGCGTTACTGGATAGTCCGTGGGCGGTGGTGTAGGTCTTTAGTTGCCGGGTTTGGGGATTCCATTCCGCCAGTCCGTCGGAACTGCCTATCCAGATGTTGCCTTGGGGGTCTTCATAAAGGGAGTGGATGATGTGTCTGGACAGGATTTCCTCAGTCTTGAAGTCGTCGGTGCTCAGGTCTATACATCTTATTCCGTCATACGTTCCTACATAAAGGTGGTTGTCACCGGCATACAGAAGACAGCTTATCCATTTATATTTTTCGGTGGCAGCATTGAATTTAGGATCATATACAGACTGTCCTGTCTTCAAGTCATAATAGAAAAGTCCGGCTCCCATGGTGGCTATCCAGAGTCGTTTGTCCTGGTCTTCAACCAGATCATACACGCGTTGGATACGGTTTCCATGCTTGTCTGTCAGATTCTGCAGATAGCTGCACTGTCCTGTTTTCTTATCCAGTCTGCCTAGTCCGTTGGTATAGGATCCGAACCACAGATTACGTTCAGAGTCTTCATACAGGCCGAAAACGGTGGAAGGAACCGAAGAAGGGCTGTCATGTGGGGCATAATGGACTCTTTGCTTCAGTTCTGTGGTGATGCCGTATATGCCGTCGTTGTCAGTACCTATCCATAATATGCCTTCGTGGTCGCGGCAGAGTGAGGTGATACAGTTGGAGCCGATGATATTCTTGTTTATTGATTTGTAGCCTATGTACTTGAAACTGTTGGGCTGTGCGGGAATCATCATAACCCCTTTCTGGTAAATGGCTATCCATAGGTTTCCTGCATTGTCTTTCAGGACGGAGTGTACTTTGGAGGTACCGGAGTCGAGGTAATTATTATCAAAAGGGTAATCCGTGATGAGCTGTTTGGGGATGTTGAAAATCTTGGCGCCTTTCCCGTCCGTGCCCAGACAAAGCTCGTTCTGGCTTATCTGGCAGATGGATTTGATAGGCAGGTTTTGTTTTCCTTTATAAAGGATAGGAATGAACTCTTCTGCCGGTTGGTTATATTTCAGCAATCCTTTGCCTATGGTTGCCAGGTAGATGTCTCCGTAGTTGTCTTCATAGAGGTCCACAATGGTCATTCCCTTCTCTTGTTTCAGAAAGTGCTTGCTTTTATTGTCCGCAGAGAGGCGGTAGATACCATTCTCACCCTGTGTTACCCAAAGATTGTGTTGTCTGTCCTCTATCATGTAGTCTGTCATTTGGGTGGGGATAGGTAAATCCAGTTTGTGTGCAGTCAGTTTCCCCTGTGTGATGGTTATGGTACACAAGTTGTTTCCCGATACCCATATTTCTCCGTTCCTACACTCCAGAATGGACATGATATTGCTGTCAAAAGTCTTTCCGTCTTCCCATTGCGCCTGTGTGCTGAAGCTGTCAGTGGCGGGATCGTATAACTGTATTCCATTATAGGTTCCTACGAACAATCGTCCCTTGCTGTCTTCATACAGGGCGCGTACGTAGTTGTGGCAGAGAGAGTGCTCGTTTTCCGGATCATGCTTGTAGATGACGAATTTGGCTCCGTCGTAGCGGTTCAGTCCGTCTTCGGTGGCGATCCAGATCATACCGTTCCGGTCCTGATATATCTTGTTGATCAGACTGCTGGACAGTTCCCTGTCTGTTGTGAAGAATTTATATGATTGTCCGTGACATAATAAAGACAGGAACATGAATAGTGTAAGAAGCGTATGTTTCATCATAATATAATATCTCAGATTGATTCAGGCGCACAAAAATAATTCAAAAAAATATATATAGCCTAATAAAAAAGAGGTAATTTCTATACTTCCCGCCATAATAGGGTGAGTTTGTAACATGGGAAAAGGACTATGTAACATAGTTCCGCCCGAAAATAAAGCGGATGTCTTTATCTTTGCTCTTGTTGAGCCGTGAAGAACGGAAAATAAAAACAACCTTGTGAATTTAATACCATGAATATGAAACTTGAATGTGATTTATCCGGTATCCGGAAATGTATGATGAGTGGCTTGTCCCTGTTGCTTGCCGGAGTGTTGTAGGCGCAGAATCCGATTGTGAAACTGGCTATAGTTAAAAAATAGAAAGTAGAAAAAGAAATGAAGAAGATCATCATTATTATTACCTGCTTCATTGGTTTGTCGGGGGCGTTTGCACAACAACGGGGAATGTTCCATAATCCGGTGATTGAGGCGGATGTACCCGACCCTTCCATGATAAGGGTGGGAAACTATTACTATCTGGTAAGCACCACCATGCACCTGATGCCGGGTTGTCCGGTGATGCGTTCAAAGGACTTGGTGCATTGGGAAACGATCAGTTATGTGTTTCAACGGCTTACTGACTTGCCCCGTTATGATTTGGAGGAAGGCACGGTATATGGTCGCGGACAATGGGCTTCCAGTATCCGCTATCATGACGGACGGTTCTATGTATGGTTCTCACCCAATGATGAGCCTCATCGTGGGTATATCTATACCGCCGAAGATCCGGCGGGCGAATGGACATTAGTCTCCCGTCCGCCTCATCATCATGATGCTTCTTTGTTTTTTGATGACGACGGTAAAGTCTATCTGTTTTATGGCACCGGACAACTTCGTCAGCTCAAAAGCGACTTGAGCGATGTGGAACCGGGAGGTATAGACCAAAAGATATTCGAGCGGGATGCCGATGAGCAGGGACTTCTGGAAGGAAGTCAGGCATTCAAGCATAACGGCAGATATTATGTGATGATGATTTCCATGGACTGGAGCATTCCCGGACGGTTACGTCGTGAGGTGTGCTACCGTGCCGACAAGATAACCGGTCCGTATGAGAAAAAGGTGATTTTAGAAACTGAATTTTAAGGATATGGTGGCGTGGGACAAGGCTGTATAGTCGATACTCCTGACGGAAACTGGTATGGCTTTATTTTTCAGGATAGAGGCGGCATAGGGCGTGTACCCACATTGATGCCCTGCCGCTGGGAAGATGGTTGGCCGATACTGGGTGATGCGGACGGACGTGTGCCCGAGTGTATGGAGATGCCTGTTTACGGAGAGGAGTGTAAAGGAAGTATCATGGGAAGTGATGGTTTCGACACCGATCAGTTGAGTTTGAACTGGCAGTGGAACCACAATCCGTTGGACGATTGCTGGTCACTGACGGAGCGTCCGGGTTTCCTGCGGTTGAGGACTGGAAAGGTGGTGGACAATCTGTTTCTGGCTCCCAATACCTTGACTCAGCGTATGAGCGGACCGAAGTGCAGCGGTGTGATAGCTATGGATATCTCGAAGATGAAAGAAGGGGATGTTGCGGGCTTCTGTGCTTTCAATGGGTTGTCCGGGGTACTGGCTGTGGTCATGGAGAACGGGAAAAAGCAGTGGGTGATGTCACATCAGTCTGTCAGTCTTTCGGACCGGGAAAAAAGGGTGACTGCTGTGGAAGTACTGGAGAAGGAACGCATGGATTGTGAGAAAGAGGTGGTCTATCTTCGTATGGAGGGCGATTTTGCAGATAAAAAAGATGAAGCCACTTTTTATTACAGTTATGACAAGAAAACGTGGAAACGAATAGGAGAACCTTGTAAAATGGTTTTTGATTATACCAAATTCTTTATGGGAAGCAAGTTTGCTATTTTTAATTATGCTACTAAAGATTTGGGAGGATATGTGGATATAGATTATTTTGAATACGGTAACTAAAAAGTGAATAGAATGAAACTGAAAAAATGTGTGGGGATATTCTTGTTCTCCACCTTGTGCCTGAATGTAGGAGCTATAGATCATAAAGGGATTACTTTTGACCGGCTGGCTCCCGACCGTTTCACTCTGATGGAAAACGGAGTGGCCAATGAAATATTGGTGGACGAGCAGGAGGATGCTGGTGTGATGATAGCGGTAAGGAATCTTCAGAATGACTTTAAACGGGTGAGTGGCCGGGCTGCCGGGTTATGCTATACTCCCGGCGTAAAGCGCATGATTATGGTAGGTACGTTGAAAAGCCGCTATATCAGAGATTTGGTAAAAGCGAAAAAGATAGATGCTTCGTTGCTGGAGGGCAAGAATGAGAAATACCTGATGACCGTGGTGTCTGCTCCCTTGAACGGAGTGGATGAGGCGCTCGTCATTGTGGGAAGTGACAAACGCGGAACGATTTATGGGATTTATGAGCTTTCGGAGCAGATTGGGGTTTCGCCGTGGTACGACTGGGCGGATGTGCCGGTGATGTCCCGGCAGAATCTTTCGATGACGCGTGGAAGTTATACGGCGGGAGAACCGGCGGTGAAGTATCGGGGTATCTTTTTGAATGACGAGGCTCCTTGCCTGACCGGATGGGTGAAGCACACTTATGGCACGAATTATGGTGATCATCGTTTTTATGCCCGTGTGTTCGAACTGATTCTGCGTCTGCGTGGTAACTTTATGTGGCCTGCCATGTGGGGTTGGAGTTTTTATGCGGATGATCCGGAGAACAGCAAGACCGCTCATGAGATGGGGATTATAATGGGAACCTCACACCATGAACCTATGGCACGCAATCATCAGGAATGGGTGAGAAAGCGCAGCGAATATGGGGCATGGGACTATGCTTCCAACCAGCAAGTGATTGACCGTTTTTTCCGTGAAGGTATGGAGCGTGCCGCCGGTACGGAAGATTTGATTACCATTGGTATGAGAGGTGACGGTGATACTCCGATGGGTGGAAAGGAAGGGGAAGATGACAAATATGTGCCGCGTGATGAGGAAAACATGCGCCTGATGGAGAAGATATTCCGGAACCAGCGTCGTATTATCAAGGAAGTGACGGGAAAAGCGCCGGAGAAACGTCCGCAGGTATGGGCTATTTATAAAGAGGTGCAACGCTATTATGATATGGGACTCCGTGTGCCTGATGATGTGATTATGTTGCTGAGTGATGACAATTGGGGGGATGTGCGCCGGTTGCCGGATGCAAAAGGACGAAAACGTGCCGGTGGCTGGGGGATGTATTATCATGTGGACTATGTGGGGGCTCCCCGTAATTCCAAATGGTTGAATGTAACTCCCGTACAAAATATGTGGGAGCAGCTTCAGTTGACTTACAGTTATGGGGTGGATAAGCTTTGGATATTGAATGTGGGTGATTTGAAGCCGATGGAGTATCCTATCACTCTTTTTATGAATATGGCTTGGAATCCGGAACGCTATGCGGCAGGGAATCTGTTGGAGCATACACGAGCGTTCTGTGCACAGCAGTTCGGTGAGGAACAGGCAGATGAGGCCATGCGTATCTTGAACCTGTATTGCAAGTACAATGGACGCGTGACTCCCGAGATGCTGGATAAGGATACTTATCACTTGGCTTCGGGGGAATGGAGGCAGGTGGCTGATGAATATGTGAAGCTGGAGGCGGAAGCCTTGCGGCAGTATTTGAAACTGGATACCGCTTACAGAGATGCCTACCGCCAACTGATTCTTTTTCCTGTGCAGGCGATGGCCAATCTGTATGAAATGTATTATGCACAAGCCATGAATCACAAATTATACAAGGAGAATAATCCGCAGGCGAATGAGTGGGCCGACAAGGTGGAGCAGGCATTCCGGCGTGATGCGGAATTGTGCAGGGAATACAACGAAGAAATGTCGGGAGGCAAGTGGAATGGGATGATGACGCAGAAACATATAGGCTATACTTCGTGGAATGATGATTTCCCGGCCGACCGTTTACCGGAAGTCTACCGGATAGAGCAACCGGAAGGGGCTGTAGGAGGATATTTGTTTACCGGTGACAAAGGGGTGGTTTCTATGGAGGCGGAGCATTACTTTACATCATCCGTTGCACCGAAGACCGCCTGGACAGTCATACCGCACATGGGACGTACGCTGAGCGGAGTGGCTTTGATGCCTTATACACAGTCTGCGGAGGGGGCTTCGCTCTCTTATAAAATGAAAATACCGCAAAAAGTAGATACAGTAAATGTGTATGTCATTGTGAAATCCACACTGCCCTTCCTCAGACGGGAAGGTCATCGCTACACGGTAGGTTTTGAAGGAGCGGAGGAGCAGACTGTCTGTTTCAATGCGGAGTTGAACGAACATCCGGATAATGTATATCGTGTACTGTATCCCACAGTGGCCCGTCGGGTAGTGAAGACCCGGGTGAAGTTGAGCCTGCCCGACTGTGCGGACGGAACCTATACATTGGTTCTAAAACCGGTGGAGCCTGCCATCGTATTTGAAAAGATAGTGGTGGATTATGGCGGTTATGAGGATAGTTATCTGTTTATGAACGAATCTCCTTGCCGGAGAAATAAGCTGAATGAACAATGAAAAATATGAGATTGACAGTTTGTATAGGAATAATGTGCGGATGGTTGGCAGCAGGAATGTTGCATGCAGGTACACGGCCGGACCATGTTCGCCCGGTGGAAGAAGATGGTAGCCGCTTGTGGCTACCGGTGATACGTCCGGTGGAAGGCGCGGAGGTGGAAATTACTTATAAAGGAAAAGTGTCACCCACCATAGCCATTGCCATTGCTGAATTGAAAAACGCTTGGAAGGGAGATCCTGTACTTTTAGAGAAAAAGAAAACAGGGCGTGGGGATGGGTTTGCCATCACTTCTTCAGAACATCAGGTTCGTATTCTTTCATCCACCGAAACTGGATTGCTTTATGGCGCTTATAGTCTGCTGCGTATGCAGGCGGCGGGGCAGCTCACTGTACCTCTGTCGGTTACTGAACAGCCTGCGTATGACTTGCGTATTCTGAATCATTGGGATAATCCGGATGGTACGGTGGAGCGTGGTTACGCTGGCCGTTCTTTGTGGAATTGGGAGGAACTTCCCGGAACTTTGTCGCCACGTTATGAGGCATACGCCCGTGCCAATGCTTCTGTGGGTATTAATGGAACGGTACTAAATAATGTCAATGCCTCACCTCAAGTGCTGACAACTGGTAGTTTGGAGAAAGTGAAAGCATTGGCTGATGTCTTCCGGCCTTATGGCATAAAGGTCTATTTATCGGTTAATTTTGCATCTCCTATCCGGTTGGGCAAGTTGGATACGGCAGATCCGTTGGACAAGGAAGTCATTGGATGGTGGAAACAAAAAGTAAAAGAGATCTATGCGATGATCCCCGACTTTGGCGGTTTTTTGGTGAAGGCCAATTCGGAGGGGCAACCGGGACCATGTGATTTTGGACGTACTCATGCCGAGGGAGCGAATATGCTGGCGGATGCGTTGAAACCCTACGGAGGAATCGTGATGTGGAGGGCGTTTGTCTATAGTCCTACCGACAGTGACCGTGCCAAGCAGGCTTATTTGGAGTTTATGCCTTTGGATGGACAGTTTCGCGAGAATGTAATTGTACAGATAAAGAACGGACCGATTGATTTCCAGCCTCGTGAACCTTATAGTCCTTTGTTCACGGCTATGAAGCAGACTCCCATGATGGTGGAGTTTCAAATTACTCAGGAGTATTTAGGCTTTTCCAATCATCTGGCCTATTTGGCTCCTTTATGGGAGGAGTTCTTTGGCGAGGTACGTCCGGACAGGTTAAAAGCTGCGGCGGGTGTGGCAAACATCGGTACGGATGTGAATTGGTGCGGACACCATTTTGCGCAGGCCAACTGGTATGCTTTCGGGCGTTTGGCATGGAATCCGTTGTTGACTTCAGACAGGATTGCCGATGAGTGGTTGCAGCAGACATTTACTTCCCAGTCGGCATTTGTCTGCCCGGTCAAGGCGATGATGTTGCAGAGCCGGGAGGCGGTGGTAGACTATATGATGCCATTAGGACTGCATCATCAGTTTGCATGGGGCCACCACTATGGTCCCGAACCGTGGTGCAGTGTACCCGGTGCCCGTCCGGATTGGCTACCCTCTTATTATCATAGGGCGGACAAAGAGGGAATCGGTTTCGACCGTAGCAGCAAAGGGAGTAATGCCGTTTCTCAGTATCCTGATTCACTTCGTCTGATTTACAATGACAAGACAACTTGCCCTGAAGTTTATTTGCTTTGGTTCCATCATGTGCCCTGGCAGTATCGGATGAAAAGCGGACGTACGCTTTGGGGGGAGTTGTGCCGTGCATACGATAGAGGTGTACGACAGGTACGTGGTTTTCAGGAAATATGGGACAGTGTGGAACCTTTTGTAGATGCACGCCGGTTCAGGGAAGTGCAGTCGAAATTGAAAATCCAGATGCGTGACGCCGTGTGGTGGAAAGATGCCTGTCTGCTTTATTTCCAGACTTTCTCAGGGATGCCTATTCCGGCTGGCATAGAACGTCCGGTACACGAGTTGGAGGACATGAAACGCTTCCGGTTGGAAATCTCGAACTATGAATGTCCTGAGAGTGGGTTTAATAAATAAAATACGGTACTTAGCTTTAGAAGAAACATGAAATATAAGTTAGCTTTAGTGATGTCAGCTTTTTGTGCGTTTTCCGTATGGACCGAAGCAAAGGTGAAATTGCCTGCCATCCTATCGGACGGTATGGTGTTGCAACGTGAGCGGTCCGTTAAAATATGGGGAAATGCCGATAAAGGAGAGAGTGTGACCGTTGTTTTTAAAAAGAAGAAATTCAGTACGGTAGCCGGGGAAGATGGAAAGTGGCTGGTGGAACTGCCTCCCATGAAGGCAGGTGGCCCTTTTGAAATGATCGTGAATGATATTCGGTTGAAAAATATTCTAGTGGGTGATGTCTGGCTTTGTTCCGGACAGTCCAACATGGAATTGACCGTCGGACGGGTGACTGATAAATTTGCCGAGGAAATAGCAAGGGATGAGAATCCGATGATACGGTATGTGAAGATTCCTTTAGGCAATGATTTGCATGGACCTAAAGACGATTTGCCGGGAACGGACTGGATGTCGCTGACTGAAGAAACCGCTCCTTCCTTTTCTGCTTTGGCTTATTTTTTTGCCAAGGAGATGTATAGGGAAACCCAAGTACCTGTGGGCATTGTTAACTCTAGTTGGGGGGGAAGCTCCGTTGAGGCTTGGATGAGTGAGGAGGCCTTGCAGAAGTTTCCGCGTCAGTTGCACGAGCGTGATTTGTTTAATTCGGACGAGTATCGTGAGTTGTGCAACCGTTCGGGACAGATGATGAACCGTTTTTGGGATGCTGCTTTGTACAAAGGAGACCAAGGACTTCATGACGGGATATGCTGGAATCGTCCGGAACTGGATGATACGGACTGGCAGACGGTAGATACGTTTTCCAAAGAATGGGGCAGGAAGAATGGATATCCGGTGAGTGGCTCTCATTGGTTCCGTCAGAAAGTGAATGTATCAGCGGAACAAGCCGGAAAAGATGCTGTCCTGCGTTTGGGATGCATGGTGGATGCCGATTCGGTATTTGTAAACGGTACCTTCGTAGGTAACACTTTCTATCAGTATCCGCCACGTATTTATCGGGTGCCGGCTTCTTTATTGAAACCCGGTGAGAATCTGGTGACTGTCCGGCTGATTAATTACGGAGGCGCCGCCAGCTTTGTACCCGATAAGCCCTATTGTCTGGTATGGAGGACAGATACAGTCCATTTGTCTAGCCGATGGAAATATCAATTAGGTTGTGAGATGCCTGCACGCACTAACAGTGTCTCTTTTCAGAATATTCCTACCGGTATGTATAACTCCATGATTTCTCCTCTGCGTAATCTGGTCTTTACCGGTGCGTTGTGGTATCAGGGAGAAACGAATACGGGCCGTCCTAATGAATATGAGGAATTGCTGACTGCCATGATTGCCGATTGGCGTGAGAAACTGGCCGATAAAGAACTGCCTTTCTTCATTGTACAGTTGGCCAATTTCATGCAGACACATCCACACCCGGTAGAAAGTAATTGGGCGGCTTTGCGTGAAGCGCAACGGCGAGTGGCGTTGAAAGTCCCGAATGCAGCTTTGGCGGTGGCGATTGATTTGGGCGAGTGGAACGACATTCATCCATTAAACAAAAAAGAACTGGCAAGACGTATCTCCCTGTTGGTGAAAAGAAGGGTGTATGGTGATAAAAAGAGTGTGCACAGTGGGCCTATGTGTACGGGTATGACTGTCAATCATGAAGGAAAGGCTGTTCTTTCTTTCGAAGCCGGGACTGATAAATTATGGGCGGTAGATGAATTGAAGGGATTTGCGATAGCCGGTGCCGATGGGCATTTTCAGTGGGCGGAAGCAGTTGTCGTTAATGGGAATCAGGTGGCGGTATGGCATAAAGATATCCCTCATCCTGTAACGGTACGTTATGGTTGGGATGATAATCCGGTTCATGCGAATTTGAAAAATAGAACCGGACTACCGGCTTCTCCTTTTCAGATTTCATTGGAAGATAAATAATTTAACAGAGATCCGAAAGTGGCAAAGCTTTCTAATAATCTTCGATGGATTTTAAAGGAATGCTTGTTTCTGTCGGATTTTCTATGGCAAAAATACCTATTCCTCCTTTGATGTTATTGGGAAAGATGACAGGTGTTTCCAACAGGTTGCTACTGTCATGGTCGGCATATGCATTGGCGGCTCGTAAATATTGATATTCAGCCGGGGATATGGCATAATATTGTATGATAGCTTTTCCAGTTATCTTTTTAATTTTATATAGTTTATTGTCTAATAGGAAACTATACCAACTGTCTAAAGTCATGGTATATTGGTTGTTGGTAAAGTAAGCATCATTGAATACATTATAATAGTTGTTTATAGTGGGGATGAAATTAATGATAGGATCAGAGTTGTTGGGAGTGCCAGGTTTTCCGTCCATTAATGCAGTGTCATAATATCCGCTACATTCCCATTGGGTGGAGATAGCAGTGGAGTCTTGTAAAGTTTTGCGGTTAGTAAGGCGGTAAGTATATGTTTGTTTTATGTTGACCCGGTAATATTGGGAATGGTTTGTGGTGGAAGTTTGTAATTTTATTTTCCACTTTGTTGCTTGATATATCCAAAGGCTTTCCGAAGTCTCTGATAGAGAATGATTAGATTCAATGGTGTCCGCTTTGATAATTTCAATGGGCTCATATACTGTTGCTTCTGCATTCGCTTTATATTTTCCGTCTTTGGTTTCTACTTCGATACGTACTTGATCACCGGTTTTAAAACGGCTGTTTATCTGATAAAAATAATTTTGATAGTCTAACGGTGAATCATTGTTAGGACGATAGGTACATTCCGAAATTGTTTCCGATAATACATTATTGATATAAAGGTGAATAATTCCATTTTTTACTACTTGGGGTTCGTGATAGCCGGATAAAGCTAAAAAGATAGCATTGTTCGTTTTGTTTGCGTTTATCAGAGCGTTGACGATGAGCTTTTGAGATTCATCATTAGGCAATATTTCTATATCATTGGTACAGGCGGCCAATAAATGAACAAATGAAAGGAGTAAAAGTGCTTTTTTCATTATTGCTTAAAATTTATAAGTATATGAGAATGAAGGTAAGAAGGGAAGGAGAGTGACTTTTTGTATCACAGGAATCTTTTTTCCTTCCGATTGCTCATCCGTGTAATAATCTATAAATACATGATTGGGATTCAAAGAGTTATAGGCATTCATAATACTGACGTTCCAAATCCGTTCTCCATGTTTTGTCTTTTTGTGAAAGTTGAATCCTAGATTCAACTGATGACTGGCGGGCAGACGGTAGTTATTTCGAGAAGAGCTATATTCAATGGGAAAAACAACCCCGTTGCCTGTATTTCCCATATGTCCCCATCCATAGCTTCCTTCGGGGAGAATGATGGTTGCTTTCTCTTTGGGCAGGGTGGCAGTATTTCCTGAAGCGTAAATCCAAGAAGCGCTCATGTATACTTTTTTGTTGAGGCGCCTGTTTATCGTGATGTTCACGGAGTGGCGTCTGTCGTATTTATAGGGAAAACGTTTCCCTCCATTTACATTTCCTTTACTGAATATACGGTCGGCTTTAGCCAAAGTATAATTTATCCATCCGGTAGTACGTCCGGTTTTCTTTTCCAGCATGAATTCTATGCCGAAATTGCGTCCTTTGCCCATTTCTACTTTCTCTTCCCAATGAATGGAATTACCGACTAGAGTATTACCATCTTTGTATTCCAATACGTTTTTCGTCATTTTGCTATAGCCTTCTACAGAAAACTCCCATCCTTGAATACCTGTATAGTAACCCCCGATAGAAAATTGGCATGCTTGCATCGGGCGGATCTTCTGTGTGACCGGTACCCATAGATCAGTGGGGAGAGAGAGATTGGATGAAGAAAGTAAATGTACATATTGTGTCATGTGGGTATAGGCCGCCTTGAAAGTAAGGTTGGGACTGGTTTTGAAACTAACGGTAATGCGAGGTTCCAAGGAGGCATAAGTGTGCTTTTGTACTTGGAAGAGTGAGAAATGTGCGCCTATATTTGTTTTCCATTGTTCGTTCCATTTGAAATCATCTTCTACATAAAGGGAAATTTCGTGTGAGTGTGTCGCTTCATTTCCTCCGATGGTGTATGTTTTATCAGGTTGTTCTTGTTCATTCGGAGAGTGCACAAATGTATGTTGGGTTTCGGGGCGGAACGTATGGTAGAGATAGTTTCCTCCGAATTTGATGAAATGGGAGGGGGATGGATGAAAGTCGAAGTCAGATGTTAATCCCCAATCTTCTATACCGGAATAATATTGGCTGTCAAGGTGTTTGTTGGCGGACGTGAAATTGTTTTTTATATTGAATCGGAAACGGTTATAGGATAGGGTGATGTTATGGAACAGACGATTACTGACTATGTGGTTCCAACGTAATGCCCCTAATGTACTTCCCCAAGCCATGACTTGTCTCTCTCTTGTGTCTGTCTCCTTTTCTTCTTCAAAGTAATAAGAAGAAGTATTTGTAAAGCTGGCATGATCTTTGCCATGATAAAAGGAGAAAAACAGGCGGTCACGGTCACTGAACCGATGATTTAGTTTTGTGTTGATATCATATAAGTAGTAACCTCCTTTCGTATCTTTATCCATGAAAGGCTTGATAATTAAATCGGCATAACTGCGTCTGGCAGAAATAATAAATGATGTCCGGTCTTTCCATAGAGGACCCTCAAAGTGCATTCGGGAAGTCAGCAGCCCGATGGTCAGACTGCCGTGATAATTCCTCATATCTCCATCGTTAGTGCGTACATCAATGACGGAGGACAGTCTTCCTCCGTAACGGGCAGGAAAACTGCTTTTATACAAATCGACTTTCTTGACCGATTCTGGGGTAAAGATGGAGAGAATACCTAGTGTATGGTCCACATTATATAAGGGTACACCGTCTAGCAGATAAAGATTCTGATCGGGACTTCCTCCACGTACATACAGGCCACTGGTACCGGTTATACCTCCTTGTATACCGGGCAGAAGCTGGATTGATTTTAATACATCTGCCTCACTCAGTAAAGCAGGGGTATTTTTAATATGTGTCAAAGGTATATTGTTTGCTCCCATACGGCTACTTTGAAAGCCTGTTTCCATTTTATCAGAAAGGACAACGATTTCTTCCAATGTATTATCGTTTTTAAGTTGGACAGTCAGCAGCGTATCTTTACATAAATACAATGCTATTTGTTTTGAACCGTAACCTATATAGGAAAAATTCAGTTCAGTGTTTCCTTCGGGCAGTGTGATACTGAAGAATCCGAATGGATTTGTGATTGTTCCTTGTTTATTTTGCTGGTCATAGATATTGGCACCTATCAGTGTTTCTTTCGATATTTCGTCCAATACATAACCGTTTAGTGTAAAATGTTGTTTTATAGGAAGTGACGTTGTTTTTTTCAATATGATATGGTGTTTGGTAATCTCGAAACTGATGTCTTGTTTAATGAAAGCTGTTTGTAGAATAGTTGTTAATGGGGTTTCTTTCAGATCGAGAGTTATGGGATGTTTGAGTACAACTTCTTCGCCATAAATAAAAGAATACTCTGACAGTTGTTCTATTTTAGCTGTAAACTCCTTTAAACTAGCCTGTTTCAGATAAATATTAAAAGGCATATCCGGAGTTTGTGCTGATATGAATGAATGGGAAAAGACTAGTAACAGCATTAAGTAAAAAAAAGTGATACTGTGTTTCTTATAAAGTGAAGAAATCATTTGTTTTTTAGTTTTCTTGCTTTAGTTCAATAAGATTGGATTGGGGCATGTGATAAGTAAAACCTACGATGGGAGCCAACATTTCTAGAATTTCTTCCAACGTTTCGTTTTGCTTGAAACGTGCATTTAATTTATAATTACGTAACTGTTCGCTTTTTATCTGTATGGTGACATTAAAATGATGGGATAGTTGACGAGCGATTTCTCCCATAGATATGTCATTAAAAGAAAGAACACCTTCACGCCAACTTATTTCGTTCTGTGCATTTGCATTAATGTGCATAGACAATATTCCAGTCGATTTACGATAAATGGCTGTTTCATTGGGCTTTAATATCATTTGTTTACCGTTGGCATTGTTACTGACGGATACACTACCTTCCAGCAGGGTTGTTTCTACTAAAGAATCGGCGGCATAGGCATTGACATTAAAATGCGTGCCTAATACCCTGATGGTAACTCCATTTGCTTTGACACGAAATGGTTTTTTAGGATTTTTACTGACTTCAAAATAAGCTTCTCCATTCAGCTTTACGATTCGTTCCTTGTTGAAAGTTTCCGGATAGCTCAATTGGGAATGTCGGTTTAGGGTTACTTTAGAGCCATCCGGTAATTGGATGCATTGAGTTTGTATATTGGTGGAAACAATCAGTGTACGTACCGGACGTTGGTAAAAATAAAACATCCAACCGAAACCTATAAGCAGGACGAAACCGGCAGCCACAGCAACTGTATACCGAATGGAAAGTATTTTGTGCTTGCGGTATGCCGGTTGAAGACGTTGTTGCAATATATTATAACTTTTCTCCGCCGAGAATTTTCCCTGCGGTGAATGAGTGGAAGAAGATAATAATTCCAACCATTCGTCCAGTTCTTTGTCTGATTTCGGTGAATTCATGTTATTTTATTTGCAGGACAAAGATACTACTTCTTTTGCAGACGGATAGAAATTTCAGAAATTTTTGCGTCTTTTCCGTCAGGAGTACAGATCAACCGTATGATACGTTGTACGCTTTTTATTTGTTTAGGATAAAGAATGATATCTATTTTTACTGATTTCTTTCCTTTCAAGATGACCGGATGGGCATTTTGAATGTGGAAGCTATTGTTACTTGTAGAACTGCTAATGGTCAGTTTACGGTCTGTGTCTTGTTTTTCGGCAGCTATTATTTTTAAAGTAAGGGTTTCTTCCTCGTTCTTTGTATCATAGGTGTGTGATATGAATTGTTTTTCAAAGCCTATATACTCTTTGGGATAGTTGTCGTTGTTACTACATGCACTTATAAGCAGGGCATAAAAAAATGGTAATACTAAACGTGTATTTGTTCTCATGTCTTTTTAGTTTATTAGTTTCTATTGATAAAGACAGGAGAATCTGGAAAACTCCCTATCGTCTATTTCTAAAATAATTGTTAATTTTTTCTTTGAGTCGGGTTACAGCTTTTTGTAACTGGGCATCTACTGTTTTAGGGCTTATATTAAGTTCTTCGGCAACGGAAGCATAACTTTGTTTTTCTTCGCGGACTTTAATAAAGATTGTTCGGCAACGTTCAGGTAATTCATTCAGTGAGTTCTCATAAATGTTAAATAACTCTTCATTCATCATTTGTTCTTCAGGAGAAAGGTTGGAAGAAGATATTTCCGGCATATTTTCCAGAAGCGAGGCTTCCCTCCTTTGTTCTTTTTCCAAATAGTTCAGAGCGGCATTTCTTATTAATATATAGCTGTACTTATTAAAATCATCGGGAATAAGCTGACTTTTTCGATGATTCCAAAGCGTGGTAAAAACATCTAAAATTACTTCTTGAGCCCATTCATCCCGTTGAAGGTAATAAAAGGCGATACGAAAGAAACGGTCATAATACATATCGTATAAAGACCGGAAAGCCTGTTGGGAATCATGCTTCTGTATTTCTTTGAGTAGTTCAGTTGCCTCCATTGCCGTGTTGGGCATGTTTGTTAATGTTATAATCGGATGCAAAGCTACTAAAATGTAAATAGATGTGCTATTCATTTTAGAACTTTTAGTTTTGATTTATTGTATGAGAGGAACTGAAGCCTTCTTCTTAGTATCTGTCTTGGCAATTTTCTTCTTTCAATTTGTATTTTACTTGGTTGGCAATACTGAATATACCTATTCCTCCTTTTATATTATTGGGAATAAGGGGAACTGCATAAATAAAATTTTCGGCATCAAAATCTAATGCAGAGGACATGGCATACAAATATCTATGTTCGCTTTCTGAAATACTGTAAAACCGGATACTGATATATCGCTCTGCTTTCTGAGAATCTATATGTATATAGTTGATGTCTTCTTTTAAATCTATCGTCATGTTATATTCCCTGTTTTTAAAATAACAGCTTTTAAAAAGGCCAAAATAATTGTTCCATTTCTGAATAAGCTCGAATCCTTCATCTATAGCATGTCCGGGTTTGCCGTCTGTCAAGGCGGTGTCATAAATATAATTATAGTTATAAGTCGTGTCAATACTGAGAGTGTCCCTGCCGTCATGCCATTTATGAGAATAAAAAATCTGTTTTATTTCAAGACGATAGTATGTATTCTCTGCCTCTATATCGGGTTGTTTTAATTGAATGTTAAGCCGAAGATAATTGTCATATACAGGCTTGCCTCCTACCCAGCTGTTATAATCTCTTAAACTTATATAGGTTGTATCTACATTTATAATCTGTAAGGGTGCACTGATGCGTGTTTCCGCTTTTGCTTTATATTTACCATTTTCTGAAGAAGCCTCTATTTTCACTTTATCTCCTGTTCGGAATATGCTTTTTACTGGGTAGTAATCATCTTCCGCAGTGATTGTTTCTGACAGTTTTCCGTTGATATACAGGTGTATGATACCATCGGTGACAGGAGTGGTAGCTGTCCATCCTGTGTAATGCAGATAAATCCGGTTATCGTTATTTTCAGTTTGCATCATGGCATTTACGATCAGTTTTTTAGGTTCATCATCGGGTAAATAACCAATGGTATTGGTACATGCGCTTAAAATAACAAATACACAAAGAAATAAAAAGTATTTTTTCATTGGATTTTAAAATTTATAAGTGTATGAAAATGAAGGAATACATGGCAAGATTGTCATTTTTTTCAATATAGGCTTTCCTGTTTGTGCTTCCCTGCTGATATAGACAAAGTTGGGGTTCATGGCATTGTAGGCATTTAGGATACTGATATTCCATATCCGTTCTCCGTGCCGGGTCTGTTTATGGAAGTTGAATCCTATATTCAATTGGTGGCTTGCAGGCAATCTGTAGTTATTTCGTGAACTAGAATGATCCATATCTCCTTTGTTCAAATTATCCATAATCCAGGAAGGTGGTACATTGGTAGGTGGTAGTTCTATATGTGTCTTCTCTGTAGGAAGTGTTGCCATGCAACCTGATGCATAAGTCCATGACATATTGAAGTCGATCCGTCGTGTCAATTGATAATTTAGAGTGAGATTCAAGGTATGTCGGCGGTCATATTGGTAAGGGAAACGTTTACCATTATTGATCCCGTCCGTACTGAATTGCCGGTCGGATTTGGATAGGGTGTAATTAATCCATCCAGTAAGGAGCCCTGCAGTTTTTTGTGCCATAAACTCCACTCCGAATGAACGTCCTTTGCCCATTTCTACTTTGTCTTCCCAGTTATGGGAAGAACCTAGAAAACTTTCTCCGTCTTTATATTCTAATACATTATACATATCTTTATAGTATCCTTCTATGGAAAATTCCCAATTCTTGATACCGGTATAGTATACTCCTACAGCATATTGAAAAGATTTCATGGGGCGGATGTGGCGTGTGACGGGCACCCAAAGGTCGGAAGGCATGGCCAGTGATGCAGTAGATAATAATTGGGTACACTGGCTCATCTGTGAAAAAGAACTTTTTAAGATGATATTTGAGGTCGCTTGGAAACTTATGGAAAGACGGGGTTGCAAAGAAAGATAAGTCTGTTTTTGTACATTAAAAAATGAAAAGTGCAATCCGGCATTTATTTTCCAATGTTCGTTCAGAATAAGATCATCTTCGGCATACAAGGAAAAGTCATGAGCATGGATATGAGAATTGTTCAAACTATAATTGTCGTTAGTTTGTGGATATCCATTGTCGGAATTGTGTTGATTTACGGTCTGCACTTCCGGAGCGAACTGATGATATATGTATTTCGCTCCAAATTTGATGTTGTGTGCCGGTAACGGATGATAATCAAAATCCGTACTAATGCTAAGATCACTGATGCCGGAGTGAAACAGATTGTTGGAACCATTGATGATTGTGGAACCATCAGGTTGTTGTATGCTGGAAGTTTCCTCTTGTTTGATATCAAAAACATAACGATTGTATGCCAGCGTAGTATTACTGAATAGTTGGGGTGTGAAAACATGATTCCAGCGTGTGTTCAGTAATATGTTTCCCCAATTGTGAGTTTGCTTGAACTTATCTTCATCTTTGTATTTATAGTAGACGTGGTCTTTTCCTTTATAGAAAGAGATGAAAAGGCGATCTTGTTCACTAAAGCGATGATTTAGCTTGGCGTTGATGTCATACAAACTATAACCGCCCCGTTCGTCCTTTGGCATAACTAGTGGGAGGAAACAGTCAATATAACTGCGTCGTGCTGAGATAATGAAGGAAGTATGATCTTTCCATATAGGTCCTTCAAATTGCAGATGTGAAGTGAGAAGACCGATAGTCAAGCTTCCATGATAGAGCTGCATGTTTCCGTCATTGGTACGGACATCGACAATAGATGAAAGACGTCCGCCGAATCGTGCCGGAAAGCTACTTTTGTATAAATCGACTTTTTTCACGGCTTCCGGAGTGAAGACCGATAACAGGCCCAGTGTATGATCTACATTATATAAAGGTACACCGTCTAATAAATAAAGATTTTGGTCCGGACCTCCTCCGCGTACATATAACCCACTGGTTCCGTTCATTCCGTTTTGTACACCGGGCAGTAGTTGGATGGATTTTAGTACGTCTGCCTCACTCATCAATGCCGGTGTGTTTTTTATGTGGGGAATAGGAATACTGCTTGCTCCCATACGACTGCTTTGAATACCCGTTTCGGGTTTGTCGGACAAGATAATGACCTCATTCAGTTGGTTGTCATTGTGGAGTTGGATGGTCAGCATAGTATCTTTCCATAGGTGCAAAGACACTTGTTTTACTGCATAGCCTATATATGAAAAGTTTAGTTTAGTGCCTCCCTCAGGCAATGTGATGCTAAAGTATCCGAAAGGATTGGTAGTAGTACCCACTCCGTTTTTCTGATCATAAATATTGGCACCTATCAATGTTTCTTTCGATATACTGTCCAATACATACCCGTTCAGGGTAAAAGATTTCTTGCTGGATTGTAGAGCGTATTTTTTTAATATAATGTGATTTTTGTTTATTTTGAAACTGATATTCTGTCCAGCAAAAGCTTTCTGTAAAATCAGGCTTAATGGAGCTTTTCTTAGACTGAGGGTTATAGGATGTTTAAGGATGATTTCCTCTCCATAAATAAAAGAGTAGCCGGAGGCTTTTTCTATTTCAAATATGAATTCTTTCAGATTCGCTTTTTTTAAGTGAATGCTGAAAGAAAGATCTGCTTTTTGGGCCTGTATGAATGTAGTGGAAATCATTAGTAACAGTATCAAGAAAATTCCCCTGATACTGTATTGATTGCAAGTTGAAGAAATCATTTAGTTTTTAGTTTTCTTTTATTATTCAATAATTTATATGCCTTTATTCAGAGTCTGTTATCCTCTTTGTAATATTTGGAGAAAGAGTTTCCAAAATTTGATTTGTGTTATGGTTGCATTCGGAACTCTTTTGTTCCGTTTTCCTGTGTTCTTCAGAATCGTTTTCGCTATTGTAAGCATAAGCTTCCATTAATGCGTAGAAGAATGGAAGAACTATGCGCGTACTTGTTTTCATATCTTTTTAGTTTATTGGTTTATATAAGTAAAGACAGGGAAACTTGAAAATCTCCCTATCGTATTTTATAAAATTATTCATTTATTTTTGGGGGATGCTTTTAAAATAGCATATGTGAATATTCGCTGGAGTATTGGTTACTCCACCCAAAGCATGTCGCTCATGATCCCGTCTGATATAAAAACGCCTTTACGGGTCAGTTTCAGCGTATCGTTTTTTATTTCCAGTGTTCCTTGTTGTAAATGTGGAGTGGCCATACGTAGGCAGTATTTGTACAGTTCTTCTCCGTATTGTTTCCCGAGTTTGGGCAGTGGCATTCCCCATTGTGTACGTATGTGGGTAATGACAAAATCATTGTAACGGGTATATAGGTCAAGTTCTTCTACTTCGAATGTGGGATTTCCGCTTGAGATCCCCTCTATATATTTATCTAGTGAAGCTACATTCCATTGGCGTGAAATGCCATTATAGGAATGTGCGGAAGGACCGCAACCTAAATATTGCTTTTCTGTCCAGTAACTGGAATTGTGCCGGGAATGAAGACCTGGCAAACAGAAATTGGATATTTCATAATGCTCGTATCCGGCAGTAGTGAGCTCGTCGATTAGTGTACCGAACAGGGAAACGCTTAAGTCCTCGTCTGCTTCTTCTACTTTATGTTGTTCGCGGAGTTTCCACAGGGGAGTTCCTTCCTCATAAATAAGATGATAAGCGGAAATATGTTCCGGGTGTAAGGAAAGGGCTTGTTTTAAATCTTTTTTCCATGAGGTGAGCGTTTCGCCGGGCAGCCCATACATCAGGTCAATACTGATATTTTGGAAACCTGCCGTGCGGCAGCCTTGGAAGGCACGAATGGCTTGGTCGGCGGTATGTCGTCGTTGGAGTTGTTTTAAAGTCGTTTCCTGGAAAGTTTGAATTCCCATACTTATCCGGTTGAAAGGAAAGGTGCGTAGCATAGAGATATACTCCGATGTTAAGTCATCGGGATTAGCTTCTAAAGTAATTTCGGCATTGGGGGTTACTTTATACACCTTATAAATATGGGAGAAAATAGCTTCGAAATCCTCTTTAGCCAATTGTGAGGGAGTACCGCCACCTAGATAAATCGTTTCTATGGGTTCTCCTTTCAGATAGTCTTTCCGGTTAGTTAGTTCGTGGCACAATGCACGGATGTATGCTGTTTTCTGTTCTTTACGAGTAGTAGAGAAAAAATCACAGTAAATGCAACGCTTTTTGCAGAAGGGTATATGTAGGTAGATGCCTGCCATGATAACTTATTTTGTGGCAAAGTTACAAAAAAATAATGCTAATATAGAATATCTGTCGTAAAACATAGTTTAGTAACACTATCCTTTAAGTTGTTTTTTTTCTCTTTATTTTCTAATTTGCGCTCCACATTTTTAGGAGATATGAAACACATATCCGTTTGTTAATAATTAAACCTTAGATATCATGAAAGTATATCAGACTAACGAAATTAAAAACATTGCACTTCTTGGCAATGATGGCTCAGGTAAAACCACCCTCACAGAGTCTTTGCTCTTTGAGAGTGGTATTATAAAACGTCGTGGCAGAATTACTGCCAAAAACACGGTTAGTGATTATTTTCCGGTAGAGCAAGAATATGGTTATTCAGTGTTCTCTACCGTTTATCATGTAGAGTGGAATGGAAAAAAACTAAATATAATTGACTGTCCGGGCAGTGATGACTTCGTAGGGGCTGCCATAACCGCGCTTAATGTAACCGATACTGCTATTTTGCTACTGAATGGACAATACGGTCCCGAAGTAGGCACTCAGAACCACTTCCGTTATACAGAAAAACTAGGCAAACCAGTTATCTTTTTGGTTAATCAGCTTGATAACGAGAAATGTGACTATGACAATGTACTCGAACAGTTGCGTAGTATTTATGGCTCTAAGGTAGTTCCCGTGCAATATCCTCTTGAAACGGGACCTAATTTTCATGAACTCATTGACGTGCTGTTGATGAAGAAATATTCATGGGGACCAGAAGGAGGTGCTCCTACAATTGAAGAAATTCCTGATTCTGAGAGAGAAAAGGCATTGGAGATGCATAAAGCTTTGGTAGAGGCTGCTGCTGAAAATGATGAGACATTGATGGAAAAATTCTTTGAATCGGAATCATTGACTGAAGATGAAATGCGTGAAGGCATCCGTAAGGGATTGGCTGCACGTGGTATGTTCCCTGTTTTCTGTGTATGTGCAGGTAAAGATATGGGTGTCCGTCGTCTGATGGAATTTTTAGGTAATGTTGTTCCATTCGTATCAGATATGCCTGTAGTTCATAATACTCGTGGTGTGCCTGTGCCTCCCGATGCTAATGGACCTACTTCTCTTTATTTCTTCAAGACTGCCGTTGAACCCCATATCGGTGGTGTGCAGTATTTTAAAGTGATGAGTGGAAAGGTACACGAAGGTGATGATTTAACTAATGCTGATCGTGGCTCTAAAGAGCGTATGGCACAGCTTTTTGTTTGTGCCGGAGCTAATCGTATTCCGGTGCCGGAGCTGGTAGCCGGAGATATTGGTTGTACTGTGAAATTGAAAGATGTAAAGACTGGAAATACCTTGAACGGCAAAGACTGTGAAAACCGGTTTAATTTCATTAAATATCCTAATGCTAAATACTCGCGCGCCATCAAGCCTGTAAATGAGGCTGATGTAGAGAAGATGATGGTTATATTGAACCGTATGCGTGAGGAAGATCCTACTTGGGAGGTAGAGCAATCCAAAGAATTGAAACAGACTATTGTGCATGGACAAGGTGAGTTCCATCTCCGTACCTTGAAGTGGCGTTTGGAGAATAACGAAAAATTGCAGATTAAGTTTGAGGAGCCTAAGATTCCTTATCGTGAAACAATCACTAAAGCAGCTCGTGCCGATTATCGTCACAAAAAACAATCAGGTGGTGCAGGGCAATTTGGTGAGGTTCATCTCATTGTTGAACCTTATTATGAAGGAATGCCTGTACCCGAAACGTATAAGTTTAACGGTCAGGAATTCAAGATAAATGTGAAGGGGACTGAGGAAATACCTTTGGAATGGGGTGGTAAATTAGTCTTTATTAACAGTATTGTGGGGGGATCTATTGATGCTCGTTTTATGCCTGCTATCTTGAAAGGGATTATGAGCCGGATGGAGCAGGGTCCGTTGACTGGTTCATATGCGCGTGATGTACGAGTGATTGTTTATGATGGTAAGATGCATCCGGTAGACTCAAATGAAATCTCCTTTATGCTTGCAGGACGTAATGCATTCAGTGAGGCATTTAAGAATGCTGGGCCTAAGATTCTAGAGCCAATTTATGATGTGGAAGTTTTCGTTCCTAGCGACAAAATGGGTGATGTAATGAGTGATTTGCAAGGTCGTCGTGGTATGATTATGGGTATGAGCAGTGAAAGTGGATATGAAAAACTGGTTGCGAAAGTACCTCTGAAAGAAATGTCTTCTTATTCCACTTCTTTGAGTTCCTTGACAGGTGGGCGCGCTTCGTTTATTATGAAGTTTGCCAGCTATGAATTGGTTCCGACGGATGTACAAGAAAAATTAATGAAGGAATTTGAAGCTAAAGAAAATAAAGATGATTGATAAAGTGTAAGATTTCATACTTAGAGGAGACGTATTTCGTTAAAAATACGTCTCTTTTTATTTAAGATAACTTAAACTTTTAGGTTTGTTATTTGGTTTTGAACTTAATTTTTTATTATTTTTGCAAACCAACTGGCGTAAATTTTGTTATAATAGTCAGAATCTTAGCTTAAATGACTTTTTCGGTTAATTATAGAGAATAGCCGTTTAAATTTGGTTAATCTATTATGTAATGAGATTTAGCGCTTTTAATTTTGCTGACATGAAAAAGTCTACTATTTGGGTATTAGGTATTGTAATGGGACTATCATTTCTTAGTTTATTGTATTTGCAGGTAAGCTATATTGAAGAAATGGTGAAAATGCGCAAAGGACAATTTGATGAGTCTGTTCAGCGCAGTTTAGTCCAAGCGTGTCGAAATATTGAGTTGGTGGAAACTAAAAAGTACCTTGAGGATGATGCGATTGCTACAGAAAAAGCAGCACAGTTATCCAGGGAGCAGTCCGAAGAAAAAAAGGGGGAGGGAAGTGGTAATGTGGTAGCGCATACACATGAGTACTCCATAACTTCCGATGGATTGAACGGTTACTCTACTTTTGAATTGAAGATGAGGTTCAGTGCGAATCGTCCTTCTAATATTCCTAAAGCGATTATTTCGACTGGTAAGAATATTCCTCAGACTTCAAGAGCCTTGCAGGAAATAATTAAAGACAGATATGTGTACCAACGTGCATTGTTGGACGAAGTGGTCTATAACATTTTGTATACAGCTAGTGACAAACCCTTGAACAAAAGAATCAACTTTAAACAGTTGGACTTGTTTTTAAAGACAGAATTGCTGAATAATGGCATTGATATTCCTTACCATTTTACGGTGACAGACCGTGACGGGACGGAAGTTTACCATTGCCCTGATTATACCAAAGAGGGTAGTGAGAATACATATCCGCAGGTTTTATTTAAAAATGATCCTCCGGCTCGTATGGCAACAGTAAATATTCACTTCCCTACATTGAACAGTTACATATTCAGTTCTGTTAAATTTATGATCCCGTCACTGATCTTCACATTTGTATTGCTTGTGACGTTCATTTTTACTATCTATATCATCTTCCGTCAGAAGAAGTTGACCGAGATAAAGAATGATTTCATAAATAATATGACACATGAATTCAAGACACCTATCTCTACCATATCGTTGGCAGCTCAGATGTTGAAAGATCCGGCAGTGGGAAAATCTCCTGCTATGTTCCAGCATATATCCGGAGTGATAAATGATGAAACCAAGCGTTTGCGTTTTCAAGTGGAAAAGGTGTTGCAGATGTCTATGTTCGAAAAGCAAAAAGCGACGCTGAAGATGAAAGAGGTGAATGCAAATGATTTGATAGCCGGTGTTGTCAATACTTTCACGTTGAAGGTAGAGAAATACAATGGTAAAATCACTTCGAATTTGGATGCGGTAAATCCGGATATATTTGTAGACGAGATGCATTTTACAAATGTTATTTTTAATTTGCTGGACAATGCAGTGAAATATAAAAAACAGGAAGGCGAATTGTTGTTGAATATACGTACTTGGAATGAATCGGGTAAGCTTTATATCTCTATCCAGGATAATGGAATAGGTATTAAGAAAGAAAACCTGAAGAAGATATTCGATAAATTCTATCGTGTGCATACTGGTAACCTGCACGATGTGAAAGGCTTTGGTTTGGGACTGGCTTATGTGAAAAAAATAATTCAAGATCACAAAGGGACTATACGTGCCGAGAGTGAATTGAATGTAGGAACTAAATTTATAATTGTATTACCTTTATTAAAAAATGAATAATATGGACGAGAAATTGCGTATCTTGTTATGCGAAGATGATGAGAATCTTGGCATGCTATTGAGAGAATATTTGCAGGCAAAAGGCTACTCGGCCGAACTTTGCCCGGATGGTGAGGCTGGCTACAAGGCTTTCCTTAAGAACAAATACGACTTATGTGTATTGGATGTGATGATGCCGAAGAAAGACGGGTTTACTTTAGCACAGGAAATTCGCCAGGCTAATGCTGAAATTCCTATTATCTTCTTGACTGCTAAAACTTTGAAAGAGGATATATTGGAAGGCTTCAAGATTGGTGCGGATGATTATATTACTAAACCGTTCAGTATGGAAGAGTTGACTTTCCGTATCGAGGCTATTTTGCGTCGTGTACGTGGTAAGAGAAACAAGGAAAGCAATATCTACAAGATTGGTCGTTTTACTTTTGATACTCAGAAACAAATTCTGGCTATCGATGGAAAACAGACTAAACTGACTACGAAAGAATCCGAATTATTGGGCTTGCTTTGTGCTCATGCTAATGAGATTCTGCAGCGTGATTTCGCATTGAAAACTATTTGGATTGATGATAATTATTTCAATGCACGAAGCATGGATGTGTATATTACTAAATTGCGTAAACATTTGAAAGAAGATGATTCTATCGAGATTATCAATATCCACGGGAAGGGGTATAAACTGATTACTCCCGAAGTAGAATAAGAGGATATCTGATATTTAGTAGTAACATTTAGTTGCAAGTAGATGAAAAAATCAGCTCGTTCTCAAGAACGAGCTGATTTTTTGTGTAGAAATTATTGTTTAAAGTAGGTTGTAAAATTCATGTTATATTTCCGTCAAAAGCTTCATGTCTTTATAAATAGCTTATTGTCAGATGATTAAGGTGAAGAATTCGTAGCTGGAAAGCTTCAGCTGTAAAAAATCCGTAAGCAAGACAGGGGAGTATGATCCGTAGTCAGAAAGAGTTAGTATTATGACTGTTTATGTTTGTGTCGGTTGAAAGATTACTAATGTTACAGTTGAAAGATATATAATCTAACAGGCATTACATATATAAAGATTAGAAGAAAAGGACTTTTCTTTTCGGCAATCTGGAATAAAGTGAGTAAAGTCGATAAAATAAAAAAGTCCGGAGTTCTACCCGGACTTTTTTATTTTTGTTCTCTTATACTTTAATCAACAATGCGTTTGTTTAATACAATATAAACGATTAAACCTATAACGATAAGGGCGGCACTTCCACCTAAAACACCGTTGTCGTTAATTGCTGCACTTCCGGTGAAGAAAACACCGACTAAAATAGCGGCGCCGATGATCATCAGTATCAGGCCTAAATTCTTAAGTAAGCTTTTCATGTGTGTATTTTATTAATAGATTATATTTATTCTTGTGTACAAATTAAAGCATAATTCTCTTATCATGGAAATTATTTTAGGAAAAAAAGATGAAAACCTTGAAAAACTTTAGTCTTTGATGTTGGTGAATACCTTTCTTAATACATCTTGGCTGACTTTCAGTTCTTCCAATGTTAATCCTTGTAGTGCTTCTTTCAATGTCTTGTTTGCGATGAAACGTGCTTTACCTTCTAATTCTCTGCCGGTTTTGGTCAAATGAATTAAATTGGTGCGTCGATCTCTTTTGTCGGCGATGCGTACCACCAGATGCTGGCGTTCCATATTGTCTATTAAGCGGGTCATGCTGGGTTTGTCTTTAAAAGTGGCATTACATAGTTCTTGCTGTGTGACACCATCTTTTTCCCATAGAAAAAGAAGGACTGTCCACTGTTCAGGGGTAATTTCTACACCATTTTGGCGAAAATTCCGGCTTAGTTTCCGGTTGATGGCTGCAGATACTTTGCCATTTAATATGGCAAATATTAATTGGATATCAAAACTAAATTGTTCTATCATGGAATTATTGTTTAAACAACTTTGCAAATATACAATTCTTGGCGGATATAACTTATCTTTTACAGATAAAAAATATAAAAAGGAAGATTAATTGTAAAATGAAACTATATTTTTTGAAGAAAATTGCGATAACTCTTTGTAGATTAAGATAAAATATCTACTTTTGCACTCGCATTTGAAATTTAATTTAATAATTTAATAAACGTAGTATGAATCAATACGAAACCGTTTTCATTTTAACTCCCGTTTTATCTGATGTTCAGATGAAGGAAGCGGTAGAGAAATTCAAAGGTATTCTGACTGCAGAAGGTGCAGAGATTATCAATGAGGAAAACTGGGGCTTGAAAAAGCTGGCTTACCCCATCCAAAAAAAGTCAACTGGTTTCTATCAGTTGATAGAGTTCAAAGCAGAACCGCAGGTTATTAAAAAATTGGAAATTAACTTCCGTCGTGACGAACGTGTTATCCGTTTCTTAACTTTTAAGATGGATAAATACGCTGCTGAATATGCTGCTAAGAGAAGAAATGTTAAATCAACTAAAAAGGAGGATTAATCATGGCACAGCAACAATCAGAAATCAGATATTTAACTCCGCCCTCAGTAGACGTTAAGAAGAAAAAATACTGCCGTTTCAAAAAGAGTGGTATTAAGTACATTGATTACAAAGATCCTGAATTCTTGAAGAAATTCTTGAACGAACAGGGTAAGATCCTTCCTCGCCGTATTACAGGTACTTCTCTGAAGTTCCAACGTCGTATCGCGCAGGCTGTTAAAAGAGCACGTCACTTGGCGTTACTTCCATTTGTAACTGACATGATGAAATAATAAGGAGGAATAAGTATGGAAATAATTTTGAAAGAAGACGTAGTAAACTTAGGCTACAAGAATGATATTGTAACTGTAAAGTCTGGTTACGGTCGTAACTATCTTATTCCGACCGGTAAAGCTGTGATTGCTTCACCTTCTGCAAAGAAAATGTTGGCAGAAGAATTGAAACAACGCGCTCACAAACTGGAAAAAATTAAGAAGGATGCTGAAGCTATGGCAGAACAGTTGAAGGGTGTAACTTTGACTATCGCTACCAAAGTGAGTGCTACAGGTACTATCTTTGGTTCTGTTACCAACATCCAGATTGCTGAAGAATTGGAAAAATTAGGCCACAAGGTTGACAGAAAGATTATCGTTGTGAAGGATACTGTGAAAGAAGTTGGTTCTTACAAGGCTATCGTTAAACTGCACAAGGAAGTTTCTGTAGAAATTCCGTTCGAAGTAGTTGCTGAATAATCTGTAAATACTTTAAAGTATATGCTGAAGAAGCCCGGTTCGCTAGAGCCGGGCTTCTTCTTTTTCTTGAGATTCCTCTTTTTTGTGGAAAGGGACTATATTAAATCGTTTTTGGCTTGCCGGTATATAAATTTTGTCTATCTTTAGCATGATAATTTTTCATACACGAATGAACTACTATGAAAACAAACCTGATAGAGAAAGTGAAGCGCATGAGCACAGAGTATAGATTCGGTGACTTCTTTCGCAACTTCATTGCTGTGGTGCTGGGTATTGTTATTACCTTTGCCGGCAGTGACCTGATAGAAGAACGTAAGATAAGAAATGAAGTGAAAGATGCTCTGTCATTGGTCAAAGATGAAATATTACTCAACAGGGAGACTATAGAAGAATTGATGGAGCAGGAGCTGTTTGAACAGCGGGGGGCGTGTTATCTGCTTCAATATAAAGACTCCATAGATAAGGCATCGCCGGATTCAATTGAGAAATATGGCTATTCGCCATTCCAGTCATTCAATCCTATTTATATTGATGATGCAATGGAGATGCTCAAAAGTTCATCGCTTATCTCTGCTATTGAAAATAAAAAACTTGCTACCCGGATTATTCAAACATACAACACGATAAAAACCGCTTATGGCAGTTTTGGGGCTTTTATGGATATAAAGCTGAAATGTATTGAGAAATTGACTGATAAGGCGGAAGTGCGAGAAGCATTGGCAAAGAATAAGCTCAGGACTAAAATGCAGGAGTGGGACTTTTATTTCACTATCCCGGAAGGGGTGCAGGCTGTGCAGCAAATTTCTTATATACATAGTTATCCAAGAAAAATGTATGGACGGTATATGGAACAGATAGACGAGACGTTGGCTGCCATTGACGAGGCGTATAAATAAAAAAAAGTCTGTTGTGCTTTCGCACGGCAGACTTTCAATTCTCTCTAATGTTCGTTCTGAATATTATTCAGCTACGGCTGCAGAGTCAGCAGCTGTGCTATCAACAGCAGCTACAGTGTCAACTGTTTCAACAACAGCTGCTTCAACTGTTTCAACTGTAGTAGAATCTGCGTTTTCAGCTCCGTTGTTAGCAGCTTTGTTTCCGCAAGATGCGAAAGAAACAGCTGCAAATGCTACGAACAAAAATACTAATTTTTTCATTTTCTTTGCTTTTTAAATCTGTAATACTAAATAGTTGCTTTATTAAAACGTTGCAAAGGTATACACTTTTTCAATATGTTGTACTCCTGAAACCGACTTTTTTTCCACATTTTTATGTTGTGCAACTTAATTTACTGATTTATAGTATGTTTTAAAACATATTGTTATTCCTCTGCAATGCTGTTGTAGAGGAAGCGTTTTATACTCTTTTTGGGAGTCTTTTCAAATTCGGTAGGATAAAGCTGAATAGTACTTACTTGTTCGTAATTGCCTACCAGTTTATTCAGATTTTTCAGGTTCTCGTCCATTACCGTTTTTATATTGTCGGGGGTGTTCAATCCCAGAGAGTCAAGACTGTCGTAATCGGGATAAACCAAAGCCACAAGTTTTTTATTGCGTTCTATAATCAGACTTTCCAGAACGAAGGGCATATTATTTAACTTCGCTTCAATTTCCTCCGGAAAGATATTTTGTCCGTTGGAGCTTAACAGCATGGTTTTGCTGCGGCCGCGGATATATATGAAGCCGTTTGCGTCAATGGTTCCCAGGTCACCGGTCTTCAGCCAACCGTCTTCGGTAAATACTTCGCGGGTTGCTTCTTCGTTTTTATAATATCCTTTCATTACGTTTTCTCCGCGCACCTGAATTTCGCCTGTCGTATTGTAGGGGTCATCCGAGTCGATACGCACTTCCATGATGTCGAGAATTTTTCCTGCAGAACCGGGGATGAAGGTATTCCAGGGGGCATAACTGATGAGCGGGCCGCATTCTGTCATACCGTATCCGATGGTAAAGGGGAATTTTATTTTGTAGAAGAAATCTGTTACTTCCGGGTTCATGGCTGCACCGCCAATAATGACTTCCTTGAACCGTCCGCCCAGGGCGTCAATCAGTTTTTTACGGATTTGCGCATATATCTGATTGTCCAGCAAAGGGATATTCAATGCCCATTTCATGCTGCGCTTATTGATAAGTGGCTGAATGACATTCTTGTATATCTTTTCTATTACCAGGGGGACTGTGATAATCAGGTTGGGCTTCACTTCTTCGAAGGCTTTCATCAGAATTTTTGGAGAAGGTGTCTTGCCTAACAGCGTGACATGGGTTCCCACGGCCGTTGCGGTCAGAAAATCGAAAGCACAACCATAAGCATGGGCCAAGGGTAGGAAAGAAAGTACTTTTTCTCCTTTTTTCAACAGTCCTGTTCGGATACCGAAGGTGACATTGCCTGCCAGATTGTTGCCTGTCAGCATCACTCCTTTGCTGAAGCCGGTGGTGCCCGAGGTATAGTTAAACAACATCACTTTATCATTAGATAATTCGGTATAGATGATGTTCTCCTTTTGGAAACCTTTGGGATAGGCTTTTTTCATGGCCGTATCTATGTTGCGCATGAATTTCTGAATAGTCTCTCCATCACGCTGGTGCAGACAACGGTAATCTGTCAAAGAAAAGACAGCACGTAAGTTGCCCAATGCTTCTTCTTCCAGGTTTTCCCAGATATTATCGCTGACAAACAGGAATGTGGATTCGGAATGATTGACGATATGATGAACGTCATTCGGCTTAAAGTCTTGAAGAATAGGTACAACGATGGCGCCATAGGTAATTGTTGCCATATATGCTATGCACCAGCGAGAAGTATTCTTACCTATGATTGAAATTTTATCACCGCGTCGGAGACTGCAATGTTGAAACAGCAGGTGTAACTTGGCTATTTCTTCTGCCACTTGTCCATACGTAAAAGCGTTGTCTTCACCATAATCTGTGTAACACGGTAAATCCCAGTTCTCCTTAAAGCTATTCTCGTATAGCTTAATAAAGTTCTCTTTTATCATTGCACAATTTTTGATGTAATGTGCAAAAATAAGCATAATTATTGGTATTCTAAAAGAATTAAGGAGAATTATGTGTAACTTTGTTGCCTAATATAGATAAATAGGTATGATTGATACGACAATATTCCAAAATAAAACGGCCGTTTATTATACATTGGGCTGTAAATTGAATTTCTCAGAAACCTCAACAATTGGCAGAATTCTGAAAGAAGCCGGTATCCGTACTGCGCGTAAAGGAGAGAAAGCCGATATTTGTGTTGTAAATACTTGTTCGGTTACTGAGGTTGCCGATAAAAAGTGCAGGCAGGCCATCCATCGGTTGACTAAACAGCATCCGGGTGCCTTTGTTGTTGTCACCGGATGTTATGCTCAGCTGAAGCCGGAACAGGTAGCGAATATTGAAGGGGTAGACCTTGTTCTCGGTGCGGAGCAGAAAGGGGAGCTGATGAATTACCTTGGAAATCTGGAGAAGCATGAGAAGGGAGAAGCCATTACGACGGCTACCAAAGATATTCGCAGTTTTTCTCCTTCGTGTTCGCGGGGTGACCGTACCCGTTATTTCTTGAAGGTGCAGGATGGTTGTGACTATTTTTGCTCTTATTGTACGATTCCGTTTGCCCGTGGACGCAGCCGTAACGGACGGATTGAGGACATAGTGGCGCAAGCTCGCCGGGCAGCCGGGGAAGGCGGAAAGGAAATAGTTATTACCGGGGTGAATATCGGGGATTTCGGAAAGACGACAGGCGAAACATTTTTTGATTTGGTGAAGGAACTGGATAAAGTGGAGGGTATCGAACGTTATCGTATCTCTTCCATCGAGCCCAATTTGCTGACGGATGAGATTATTGAATATGTTTCTCGTTCGCGTGCTTTTATGCCTCATTTCCATATTCCTTTGCAGAGTGGCAGTGACGATGTGTTGAAGTTGATGCGCCGTCGTTATGATACGGCATTGTTCGCTTCTAAGATTCGCAAGATAAAAGAAATGATGCCCGATGCTTTTATCGGTGTGGATGTGATTGTGGGAACCAGGGGGGAGACAGAACTGTATTTTGAAGATGCATATCGTTTTATCGAAGGGCTTGAGGTGACTCAACTTCATGTGTTCAGTTATTCTGAACGTCCCGGTACTCAGGCGTTGAAAATAGATCATGTGGTTTCTCCCGAGGAGAAACATCGGCGGAGCCAGCGTTTGTTGGCGCTTTCGGACGAAAAGACAAAGGCTTTTTATGCCAGACATATTGGCAAAGAGGCTATCGTGCTTGCCGAAAAATCGAAGGCGGGAATGCCGATGCATGGCTTTACGGATAATTATATCCGGGTGGAACTGGAACATGATGATGCGCTTGACAATAAGTTGGTGCGCGTAAAATTGGGTGATTTTAATGAAGACGGTACTGCCTTGAAAGGTACAATTATATGAAAAAGATATCAGTTGTCATATTGAATTGGAATGGGGAAGCTATGTTGCGGCAATTTCTTCCTTCGGTGATAGCATATTCTGAGGCGGAAGGAGTGGAGGTATGTGTGGCTGACAATGCTTCTTCGGATGCATCGTGTGACGTGGTGAGGAAAGAGTTTCCTGCTGTGCGCCTTATTGAACTGGAGGAAAATTATGGCTTTGCCGAAGGGTATAACCGTGCCTTGCAGCAGGTGGATGCGGAATATGTGGTTCTTTTGAACAGTGATATCGAGGTGACACCTCATTGGTTGGAGCCTTTGCGGGATTTTATGGAAGTTCATCCCGAAGTGGCTGCTTGTCAACCCAAACTTCTGAGTCAGCGCAATAAGGAGTTTTTTGAATATGCGGGTGCTGCGGGGGGGTATATCGACCGTTATGGGTATCCTTTTTGCCGCGGACGGATTTTTGAAACGGTAGAGAAGGATGATGGGCAGTATGATACGGTGATGCCTGTTTTTTGGGTTAGTGGAGCTGCCTTTTTTGTCCGCTTGAAAGATTATCGTGAGGCAGGAGGTCTGGATGGGCGTTTCTTTGCTCACATGGAGGAAATTGATCTTTGCTGGCGTTTTCGCAGTCGTGGAAGAGGATTGGTATGTATTCCGCAAAGTGTGGTGTATCATGTAGGTGCGGCTACATTGAAAAAAGAAAGTCCGCGGAAAACATATCTGAACTTTCGGAATAATTTATTGATGCTTTATAAGAATTTGCCTGAAAAGGAACTGAATAAGGTGCTTTGTGTGCGTAGTTTTTTGGATAGGATTGCTGCTATGGTTTTCTATCTTAAGAAGGATAAGGAGAGTGCCAAAGCTGTCTTTCAGGCAAGGAGAGATTTTGAGCGTACCCGTTATAGCTTTGCTTCTGCCCGCGTGGAGAATATGATGAAAGCTACCGATGAGCCTATTCCCGAAAGAGTGGAGTATAGTATTTTGTGGAAATATCATGCGTTGGGCAAGAAAAGGTTTTCACAATTGCGTAATTTTGTGAAAGGGCTGACTGCCTGATGTGGGTAAACTAAATTTAGTATATTAAAAAAAACGACTATGAGCAAATTGGTTAGAAAAATTGGCTTGGTGGCACATGATGCCATGAAGAAGGACTTGATAGAATGGGTTCTTTGGAACTCGGAACGGTTGATAGGTCACAAGTTTTATTGCACGGGAACCACAGGAACACTTATCCGGGAAGCTTTGAAAGAGAAACATCCTGATGTGGAATGGGATATTACTATTCTGAAATCAGGTCCGCTGGGTGGTGACCAGCAGATTGGTTCGCGCATTGTGGAAGGAGAAATCGATTATCTTTTTTTCTTTACCGACCCGATGACTCTCCAGCCGCATGATACGGATGTAAAAGCATTGACTCGTTTGGCGGGTGTGGAGAATATTGTTTTTTGCTGTAACCGCTCTACGGCTGATCATATCATAACCAGCCCTCTGTTTGTTGACCCGGAATATGAGCGCACTCATCCGGATTATACCGGATATACACAGCGCTTTGCCAATAAGCCGGTAGTATCTGAGGCAGTGGAACGGGTCAATAAACGTAAAGGCAGAAAGAATAAATAATTATTTTATTCCAATGGCGTAAAGTGTATTTTATCGGTCGTAGTGTACTGCGACTCCTACTTTCTGACAATCCGCCCCCATAGGCGGATTTTCTTTGTATAGACGAATATCTATTTCTTCGATGACAGGGAAATCATGGAACAGCCGTTCCGCTATGCGTTCACATACGTGTTCCAATAACCTGGAAGGCGTTTTCATAACTTCTTTTACCGCGGTATGTACGTCGGCATAGCTTACGGTTCCCTCCAGTCTGTCTGTCTGGGCTGCATGGATAAAATTTGTTTTTAATTTCAGGTCAATGGTAAAGTTGGCTCCCACAACCGTTTCTTGTGGAGCTACTCCATGACGGGCAAAGAATTTAAGACCTTCCAGGCATATATACATTGATGTTGCTTTCATGCTTTTGTTTTTATTGGACGGACAAATATAAGGTACTTTTTCCTTATGGGAAAGAGAAGCAGAAAAAATGCTAAAAGAAAGAGGAATTGCCATTCGATACAGGCAGTTCCTCTTTTCTTCTCTTTTGTGATTACATTATATAATAAACCATTATCCGCATCTTGACGCTCCACAGGTTTTGCAGATAAGGCATCCCTCCTGATAAACGAGAGTTTCATGTCCGCAATTCGGACACTTCTGACCGTCGGCTTTCGTTCCGTCGGTAACATATTTTTTCAGAGCACGTTCTACACCGTTTTTCCATGTGTTGATGCTTTCGCTGTCCAATTGCAGTGAGTCCACCAACTTAATGACGCGGTCGATAGGCATGCGCCAGCGGAGGACGCCCGAAATCAGTTTGGCATAGTTCCAGTATTCTTTATTAAACTTCTCGGACAGACCTTCGATGGTGGTCTTGTATCCGCGCTTGTTTTCAAACTGGAAGTCGTAGTGTTTGTTGCCGTCTTCGTCTACATTTTTAATGATTCGTCCGCTAGTGACAGACTTCGGCAATAAGATGCCCTCTTCATCGTCTTGCAGACCGGTAAATATCTCGTATGGGTGACCGTCCAGCAGACCGACAAAGGCTACCCATTTTTCCTTGTTGTTCTGGAAACGGATGACATCGGCTTCTAATACTTTCGGGCGGACTTCGACTACCGTAGGCGGTTTGCAAGGTGGCATTTCTTCTTTCTTATCCTTCTTCTTGTTGGAAATCAATACACCGGAACGTGACCCGTCACGATATACGGTACAACCTTTGCAGCCCGAACGCCATGCTTCTACGTAAAGACGGTTTACGAGGTCTTCATCCACATCGTTTGGCAAGTTGATGGTGACACTGATGGAATGGTCAACCCATTTTTGGATACGTCCTTGCATCTTTACTTTCATCAGCCAGTCTACATCATTTGATGTTGCCTTATAATAAGGTGATTTTTTTACCAATTCGTCTATTTCTTCCTGTGTATAACGCTTGGCGGGGTCGTAGCCGTTTATTTCCATCCATGTTACAAACTTATGGTGGAATACCACATATTCTTCGAAGGCGTCACCTGTTTCATCCACAAAGTCAACATGTACTTGCGGATCATTCGGGTTGACTTTTCTTCTGCGCTTGTAAACCGGCATAAATACGGGTTCAATGCCCGAAGTGGTCTGAGTCATCAAACTGGTGGTTCCCGTCGGAGCAATTGTCAGACAGGCAATGTTACGGCGTCCGTATTTGAGCATGTCTTCATACAATTTCGGATCAGCTTCTTTCAAGCGGTTGATGAAGGGGTTGTCTTTTTCTCTTTCGCTGTCATAGATAGCGAATGCACCGCGTTCTTTTGCCATTTCTACAGAAGAACGATATGCTTCCAAGGCAATCGTTTTATGCACTTTTTCCGAAAATTCGGTTGCTTCTTCAGTTCCGTAGCGTAGTCCCATGGCGGCGAGCATATCTCCTTCGGCAGTGATACCTACACCGGTACGGCGTCCCTGACCGCTTTTCTTGTATATTTTTTCCCACAGATGTCTTTCTGCCCCTTTTACTTCTTCACTTTCAGGGTCGGAGTCAATCTTGGTCATAATTCTTTCGATTTTCTCCAGCTCCAAGTCGATAATGTCATCCATGATGCGTTGAGCTAAAGCAACATGTTTTTTGAACAGCTCAAAATCGAAATAGGCATCCTTGGTGAAGGGATTGACTACATAAGAATATAGATTGATAGCCAGCAAACGGCAGGAGTCGTAAGGACATAAGGGAATCTCACCGCAAGGGTTGGTAGACACTGTGCGGTAACCTAAATCTGCATAACAGTCGGGTACGGATTCGCGTATGATGGTATCCCAGAACAGAACACCCGGTTCTGCCGACTTCCACGCATTGTGTACAATCTTCTTCCATAAAGCCGAAGCGTCTATTTCTTTGGTTGTCGAAGGTGTGGCAGCATCGATGGGATATTGTTGTGTATATGGAGTACCGTCAACAGCTGCCTGCATGAATGCATCGTCAAGTTTTACAGAGACATTGGCTCCTGTAACTTTGCCTTCTGTCATTTTAGCATCGATAAATGCTTCAGAATCGGGGTGCTTGATAGATACGCTCAGCATCAATGCACCACGACGGCCGTCTTGAGCTACTTCACGGGTGGAATTTGAATAACGCTCCATAAAAGGAACCAATCCTGTAGAAGTCAGTGCTGAGTTCTTGACAGGTGAACCTTTCGGACGGATATGAGACAAATCATGTCCTACTCCTCCACGACGTTTCATCAGCTGAACCTGTTCTTCATCAATGCGGATAATGGCACCATAGGAATCGGCTGCACCTTCCATTCCGATAACAAAACAGTTGGACAATGATGCTACTTGGTAATCATTGCCGATGCCTGTCATCGGACTTCCTTGTGGAACGATGTACTTAAAATGGTCCAATAACTCGTAAAGTTGTTGTGCGTCCAGCCCGTTTTTGTATTTGCTTTCAATGCGGGCCACCTCATTGGCAATACGCCAATGCATGTCTTCCGGTGACTTTTCGTAAATATTGCCGAAAGAGTCCTTTACTGCGTATTTGTTTACCCAAACCCTGGCAGCAAGTTCATCGCCCTTAAAGTATTGTAAAGATGCTTCAAAGGCTTCGTCGTAGGAGTAAATTCGTTTTTCCACTTTTCTGTTCAGATTTACTATAATTATTAATAAGCTTAAGATGTAGAAGTCCTAACTCATTTATAACAAAAGCGTCGGCAAAGCTATATATGTTTTCTGAATAAACAAAATAAATATCGAATAAGTTTTCAACAATTTAAAAGTTATCCAAAACGGTCTGTTAATTATTTGATTTTCAATATAGGTTGTTGATGCGTGAGCTGCTAAAGTTTTCTATTTGGAAAATTTGAGTAAAATGTGAAGTAATGAAATAATTGAAAACTCCAAATGTTTGGGGCGGATTATTTTGCAAAAAAGGTTATTGAATACGCTTTTCTTTTCTTATCTTTGCAAGAAAAAGAATATGGATTCAATAAAGAACAGACGGTCTATCCGTAAATACAAGCAGGATGAAATTCCCGCTTCTTTGTTAAATGATTTGCTTGAAGAGGCTTTTCGTGCTTCTACTATGGGGAATATGCAACTATATAGTGTGGTAGTCACTCGTGATAAACAGATGAAGGAAAAATTGGCACCGGCTCATTTTAATCAGCCTATGGTAACGGGTGCACCGGTGGTGCTTACTTTTTGTGCCGACTTTAACCGCTTTAGTAAATGGTGTCGGGCACGCAAAGCGGAACCGGGATATGATAATCCTATCTCTTTTTTGAATGCGGCGACAGATGCATTGCTGGTTACACAAAATTTTTGCACATTGGCGGAAGAACATGGGTTGGGTATTTGCTATTTGGGTACTACTATCTATAACCCGGACCAGATAGTTGAGATTCTCCAGTTGCCGGAACTGGTGATGCCGGTAGCTACCATAACGGTAGGATATCCTGACGAATGTCCTTCACAGGTCGACCGTCTTCCTGTTCAGGGGCTGTTGCATGATGAGGTTTATCATGATTATTCGGTTGAAGACATCGACCGTATTTATGCTTATAAAGAATCATTGCCGGAGAATCATCGATTTATAGAGGAGAATCAGAAGGAGACATTGGCTCAGGTGTTTACCGACGTACGTTATAAGAAGGCTGATAACGAGTATATGTCGGGTATCCTGAAGGCGACATTAAAGAAACAGGGGTTTGAAAAATAATCCGTTTGTATTTATTTTTAGGCATGAATAACACACGATTTACGGAAAAGATGAAAAATCCGTGTTTATCTGTGTTATTTGTGCCTAAAAAGCAGTCTCTATAGAATGAGACTTTTTATTTTCTTCTTAGTAATGCTTCAATTTCTTCTATATCAGCTTTGAATGATTTATCTACCTCTACCTGATCTTTCACTATTTTGCAAGCATGCAATACGGTAGCGTGGTCTTTATTTCCAATTAACTGACCAATCTTGGAAGAGGAGGCGTCTGTATGCTTTTTTGCAAGGAACATGGCAACCTGACGTACCTGCACGACTTCTCTTTTGCGCGTTTTAGTGTGGATTGCCGATTCTTCTATCTCATAATGACTGCATACTTTGGCGATAATGTCCTCGATGGTAATCGGTTTGCTTTCGCAACGAACCGCTTTGCGAACAATCCGTTCTGCCAAATCGATGTCCACGTCACGCTTAAAGATAATGGACTGTGCCAACAGAGAGTTGATGATACCTTCCAGTTCACGTACGCTTTCGTTGACGTTTTCGGCAATGTAGTTTATTACAGATTCAGGAATATTCAGTCCGTCACGGCGAATCTTGTTGCGGAGAATATTCTTTCTCAGTTCCACATCAGGCTTTTCCAGTTCGGCTACCAAACCCCATTTAAAACGGGTCAGGAGGCGTTCTTCCATACCTTGCAGCATCACCGGTGCGCGGTCGGAAGTCAGGATAAGTTGCTTACCGTTTTGGTGCAGGTGGTTAAAGATATGGAAGAAGGTATTCTGAGTTTTGGTAACACCGGCAAATTCCTGGATATCATCGATAATCAGCACATCTATTGTCTGGTAGAAACTGATGAAATCATTGAAATGGTTGGTACGTACAGAGTCGGTATATTGTACCTGAAACAAATGTGCCGATACATATAATACTCGTTTTTCCGGATAAAGTTCCTTGATGCGTGTACCTATGGCATTGATTAAGTGGGTTTTTCCCACACCTGACGGTCCGTATAAAAACAACGGGTTGAATGTCCGGGCAGGGTTCTTTGCCACGGTTTCTCCTACAGTACGCGAAAACTCGTTACTGTTTCCTTTGATAAAGTTCTCGAAATTGTAGTTCGGGTTCAAGTGCGGATCCAAATCCTGCGGAGCCGGAGCCTGCATCGGGTTGGGAGCCTTATTGCCATCTTTTATAACTGTTTGTGCGGGTAATGCCGAAGAACGCTTGGTACCCTCTATATTTACAGTTATATGATTGGTCTTGTCTGTTAATATGCAATACATCAACTGCGTACCTTCCCCGATTTCTTTATAAAGGGCTGCACGCAATAAATCCACGAACTTTTCTTCCAAAAATTCATAGAAGAAAGGACTCGGGACTCCAATGGTCAAGGCGTGGTCTTCGTACTTCAGAGGTACGATAGGCTCAAACCAAGTTTTATAAGTCGTATCAGGAACATTGTCTCTAATGATATTGAGACATCGATTCCATAAAACGACGTGATCGTTTTCAATCATATAAGACATTTATTATAAAAAGCGAAACTTCTACAATGCAAATTTCGAAATGAAAATCTGAAAAAACAAATCGCTTTTTTCTTGCTTTTTATATTTTAAAAGTAATCTCTTTAGTTTCAGTGACTTATAAAAAGCACTCTGAGGTCAGTCCGGAATGAAAGTTGCATATTTGTAAGCTCTTGATTCTTAGCTTTCTATTGAGCTTTTCTTGTGTCGCTATATTGGTGATTAACTCCGCTTCTTTAAGCCTTTCTTCCCTGTTGACAGCCTTTTACTAGCCAACAGGGAAAAAAAGGAAATATGGCTTTATTTAGAATATTTCTATTTTAAGCGGAAGCCTTACTTATCTTTCTTGCCGAACAGCGAGAAGTGTACATACCGTTTGGGATGTGCCTTCAGGTCTTCCAGCAGGGAAGCTGCATTGGCTGTTGTTGTACTCAAGTTCTGGTAGAATGTCGGGTCGTTGAACAATAAGCCAATGGTATTATCTTTGCGGGTGAGTTTTTCGGTCAGCAATTGTACATTATATAATGTAGAGTCTACTTTGCTGAAAGTGCTTGCATAGTCAATGCCTTTTAAGTTTTCACTGATGACAGAGAAGTTATCGGTAATGGTCACCAATCGGCCGGTGATCTGCGGTAATTCATTATTCATTAATGAATTCAGCTGGCGTGTAGTAACGTCCAAGTTGGCTGTCAGTCTCTCAGCATTGTGTATGGTTGCCGTCAGTGCCGGGTCTGCCAGGAGTTTGTTCAATGATTGAAGAATGGAATCCATTTTGGGAAGAAGCTGTTCCACTTGGGGAACCAACTTTTCTTCGGCTACCCCCATCAAACCATTGTTGGTTATTCCGGGCAAAGTATCTCCCGGCTGGAAAAATTCGTTGGTTTTATCATTCAAGAGTAAGTTCATTTTTACCGTTCCCAGCATTTCGGTAACCAATTCTCCTTTACTTCCTTTGGGGATGCGCATTTCTTTGTCTACCTCTACCTCTACCGTCACATGCCCCGGTTTCTTGTAATTATAGTTGATACTTCTCACAGTACCCACTTTAAAACCATTGGCAAATACGGGACTGGAGCCGGCCAGACCGTTTATGTTGGTATATTCTACATAATAATAGTTTGCTGATTGGAACATGTTGATTCCTTTCAGGTAATTGATACCATAAATTAGCATGGCTAAAGCAGCGATGCCTATTAATCCTATTTTTACCTCTTTCGTCATTTCTGTTATTTCTTTTATATAATTATCTGTTTTTCTTAAATTCTTTGATGGCTTCGTTTACATTCATCTTTTCTCCGTTTTTAAAGGCAATGATGAATGCATCTTTAAATTTAGCGGTAACTTCGCGCTTCATGCGTAATACCTTATTATAGTCGGTGCTTTCTCCATAGGTATATTTATATAGCCCTTTTTCTTTATAATAACTTACCGGAGAAAGTCCTTTTAATTGTCTGCTGTTTTTGGGCAATATCCTATCGGATGCCAATATTTGTATTTTGAATATCGGTTTATGTACAACTTCAGGGTTGCTCTTATTTGTCTTGATGTTAGGTGTATCCGGCTTTCTGTTGCTTCTTACCGGTTCGGGTGCACTGTCGGGTTCATCGGTCGGTGTTTCCGCTACAGATTCCTCCGGTTCGGGCATTTCCGGTTGCTGCACTTTGCTACGGTCTATTGGTGCGTCGTGTTCGCGTTTATAGTTTAAGAAAGCTTTGTAAATACTGTTTGCCAATGCTTCACTGCCTGTGTCGGACAGAAGATACTGTTCTTCATCGGGAGTAGAGATATAGCCGAGCTCTACCAATACACCGGGCATGGATGTTTCACGAAGTACGAGAAATCCTGCCTGATGCACGCCTTTGTCTATGCGGCGTGCCGAAGTCTTGAATTGTTTTTGTATCAGAGTTGCCAGTTTGACACTCTTCTCCATGTTTTTGTCCTGCAGGAATTCAAAGATGATGTAACTTTCCGAAGAGTTCGGATTGAAACCGGCATAACGTTGCTGATAATTGTCCTCTATTAAAATAACAGAGTTTTCCTTTTTGGCGACTTCCAGGTTTTCTTCTGTCCGATGGAGACCGAGGGTGTAAGTTTCCGTACCTCTGACATTGCGTCCGCGGGCTACCGAATTGGTATGGATGGAGATGAATAAGTCTGCTTTGGCGTTATTGGCTATTTGTGCCCGGCGGTCCAAAGGAATAAACACATCGCTGCGGCGTGTGAATATGACTTTTACGTCTTTACAGTTGTTCTGTATCAGGCGTCCTACTTTCAATGCCACATTCAGATTGATATTCTTTTCTTTTCCGCGTCTGCCGATGGCACCGGGGTCATGGCCTCCGTGACCGGGGTCAATGACAACAGTGAAGTCCTTTCCTTCGGCTGTAAGACAAAGAAAGGGCAAGACTAGCGCAAGGCTACACAACAGAATTATTATTTTAAGTCTATCGGTTCTCATATTAATTAAGGTGCAAATGTAGCGATTTTTAATGAAAACTCGGCTTTTACCTTCAAGTTTTGTGTTTTTTAGTAGAAAGATGCCATAAAACCCGAAAAACAGACGAGTATTTGGTTGATTTTCTATTACTTTGCATCCCCAAAAAATCTATAATATGCTTAAATTTCTGAAGAATTGGACGCTGCCTTTGGCAATGTTTGCCGGAGCTATCGGATATTTCCTGTTGGCCAACGTCACTATTTTGGAGCCGGCAAAACCTTTTGTGAATTGGCTGATTGCCGTTTTGACTCCTTTTCTTATCTTCGCACAGTTGCTGCTTACTTTTTGTAAGATTGAGCCCAAGGAATTACTACCCAAGGCATGGCACGTATGGCTATTGTCCATTCAGGCTGTATCAAGCGGCATTATTGCTTTGTTGCTGATTTTCTGCCCCATGGAGGAGGCTTACAGGGATATTTTTGAAGGGGCGATGGTTTGCCTGATTTGTCCCACGGCCACGGCAGCGGCTGTCATTACAGGAAAACTGGGAGGAAGTGCTTCCACGCTTACTACTTATACCTTACTTTCGAATGTATTGGCGGCAATAGCGGTGCCGCTTGTGTTTCCGCTTGTGGAGCCTCATGCCGACATCACCTTTGTGGTGGCTTTTCTTAAAATACTGAGTAAAGTGTTTCCTCTGTTACTGGCTCCTTTTTTTATTGCATTGTTGTTTCGTTATTATATCCCGTCTGTACATCGACTGTTGTCGAAATATCATGGGGTCGCTTTTTATTTGTGGGCGGTTGCACTGACTATTGTGACAGGACAAACCGTGCGCTCACTGGTTACCGCTGCTGCCGATGTTTCCATCGAGATAATGATTGCTTTGGCAGGACTTGCCACTTGCTGTCTGCAATTTTATTTTGGTAAAAGAATTGGCAGTGCTTATCATGACCGAATCAGCGCGGGGCAGGCTTTGGGACAGAAGAATACGGTGCTTGCCATTTGGATGGCAGTGACTTATCTCAATCCTTTATCGTCTGTCGGTCCCGGTAGCTATGTGGTGTGGCAGAATATTTTTAATAGTTATCAACTGTGGAAAAAGAGAAAGAGTGAGATGAAATAACCGGTGTAAGATAAGAAGGATAGAAAAAAACATTATAAATAGATATGAAAACGGACTTTACAATCAGGCAAGCTCAACAATCGGATGCGGTTGCGCTAAAAGAGTTATTTCAAAATACTGTTCTTGTGATAAACAGACGTGATTACTCACAGGCAGAAGTTGAGGATTGGGCATCCTGCGGAAATAACCTTTCTAACATTAAAGAGAGGATAGAGACCCACTATTTTGTTGTAGCCGTTAATCAACAGTCACAAATCGTTGGTTTTTCATCTATTACGCCTCAAGGCTATTTACATTCTATGTTTGTCCACAAGGATTTTCAAGGTGAAGGTATTGCTACGATGCTTTTGGAAGAAATAGAACGCTACGCAATTACAGCCGGGATTACGCGGATTACATCCGAAGTGAGCTTGACTGCCCGCCCTTTCTTTGAAAAAAAAGGTTATGTAGTAGAAAAAGAACAAAAGCGCAAGGCGAATCAGCTTTCTCTCACTAATTTTTTGATGGCAAAGGAAGTGGCGTTTTTGGAGTATTATAATAAAAAGGTTACAGATTAAGCTTAGTACGTTCCTTTGTCTGTATATCCAAAACAGACTCAGCCTGACAGAAAGCATGCTTTTACACGTACGTCCTCATAGAACTACACGTACGTATGCGTAGCCCTACGCATACGTACGTATGAAGCTATACATACGTACGCATATGCCTGTACGTGCGTATGTTATTTTTATGGAAAATGAGGGGATTAATTCGTTGTTAAATAATCTCCATCGAAAGACAAAGGCAACAAAGCACTTACACCTTCCATGATATAAATATCCGATTTGCTGTAAAGTAAGATACGCATTGGTTTTCCAAACCGCTTTTCAGTTTCCAGCAACACTTGTCGGCAGGCACCACAGGGTGGGATGGGAGTGTCAAGGAAGTCTTGTTCGGTTCGTGCAGCAATGGCAAGTGTTTTTACCGCTTGGTCGGGATATTGGGAATTGGCATAAAATAGGGTAGTGCGTTCGGCGCATAGTCCGGAGGGATAAGCTGCATTTTCCTGATTGCTCCCTGTTACCACAACACCGTTCTCCAGCAGGGCAGCAGCTCCTACCGAGAAATGCGAATAAGGTGCATAACTTCTTTGTGTTGCCTTGCACGCAGCATCCACCAATTTACGGTCTTCTTCCGTGAGTTCGTTATACTTGCGTGCCTCAATATTGATTTCCAGTTTGATTTCTTTCATGGTGTTTAAGCCTTGGTTTGTATGCAAATGTAATCTTTTGCTTTTGATTTCCAACTTCTTTCTTCCGGTTAATTTCAAATTTCTTGCAATTGCCGTTCATTCGCTTCTTCTTCTCGGAAAATAATTATCGTATATAATTAAAAGTCATTAAAAAAGCTGTATATTTGTACTTCGTGATAGAAAATGAAGAACGAAAAATGATAGATCAAGCAGTAATTGACAGAATAAATCAGGGTGATGTAAAGGCATTCGAGTGCCTTTATAATGACTATTTCGTTTATTTATGTGCTTGTGCCAATTCTTATATCTTCAATGCCGAGGAAGCTCAGGACATAGTGAATGAAGTCTTTATGAAATTGTGGTATAAACGTGGTGATTTATTTTTTCCTATTCATCCTTATCTGGTGCGCAGTGTGCAAAACGGATGTTTGAATTATTTGCGTTCACTTCATAGCCGGGAGCGTGTGGCAGATGAATATCGCGAAACATTGCTTGAATATCAGGAAGAATATTGCATGAGTGAATGCAATCCTTTAAAAGAAATGGAACAGGCTGATTTGGAGCGTCAGGTACAGACCGTAATTACTTCCCTGCCCGATAAGTGCAGAACTGTTTTTGAACAATATCTTTATTCTGAACTTACTCCGCAGGAAATTGCCGAGAAGAATGGAATCTCTGTCAACACCGTGCGTGTGCATATTAAAAATGCGATGGACAAGATGAAGGAGAAGCTGGGTTCACGAATCGGAATTCTCTTATTTTTTCTTTTTTAAATGAATAATAAAAAAAGTCCCTTTTTTATTAAATGCTTTTAAGGTTGTGCGTGTATTATTATTAGTTTAATAATACAAGACCGACAGAATGAGTAATTCAATACATGAGTTTGACAGGTTGATGCTGGATTATCTGAAAGGTGATATAACACCTGAAGATAGGCAGAGAATGACCGAATTATTACATAAGGATGCTTCCTGCCGGGAGAAGTATCGTGAGATGTCACGTGCTTATGCCATTGCTTCTGTGCCTTGGTTTGAACGGAGAAAGAAGCAGAACCTTGATTTTCTGCGAGAGAAGTTAGACCTCCGTTCCTCGCCCGGACGCACCTTGGTTAGAAGGGTGAGAGTTGGGAGCTTTGCGGCAATGGTAGCATTATTGATTGGCCTTGGCATTCGTTTTATTTATTTGAATAACCATCCGGCAGAAGTGATTGTTCCACCTGTTTCCTATTGCCGGATAGAAATTCCTCAGGGTGCGCAATCCAAATTGATATTGCCGGACAGCACCTCGGTTTACCTCAACGGAGGTACCATTATAAAGTATGATGCGTCATTTCAGAATAAGGCTGAACGCGAGGTTTATCTTAATGGGGAAGCTTACTTTGAAGTGGCTAAAAATGCGGAAAAGCCTTTTATTGTTCATGCGGCTGATTTGAATGTCAAGGTACTTGGTACCAAATTCAATGTATCGTCTTATCCGGACGAGCCAAACATAAAAGTCAGCCTTGTGGAAGGGCGGGTCAAAGTGTCCGCGGCTTCGGATGGAGTTGATAAATTTTATCTGTCTCCCAATGAGCAGGCTGTGTATGACAAGGCAAAAAAGACTTTGTCTGTAAGGGCTGTAGACGCAGGCTCTCAAGTAGCCTGGACAACAGGACGTCTTGTTTTTGTCAACGAAACCTTATTTCATATTCTGAAAACGATTGGGAAAAAATATGATGTTCAGATTTTAATCCAATCCCGGAAGATGAATACTGAATATTTTTCCGGTAGTATAGATGCAGACCTGACTTTGGATGAGATTCTTTCTTATCTGGATGTAGATAATAAGTTTGTTTGGAGAAGGAAGGGAAAAACCGTGGTTATTGCTGACAGATAGGATGTAAAACCGTATCCCTATGGGTATACCTTAAATATTTTTGTTAACTAATAATTCTAAGTATGAAAAAAACTTTTTGCAAGACTCGCAGGGGACATTGGGTCCCTCTGGCATGGGCAGCTTCATTCCTTTTATGGGGAAATGTTGCTTTCGCTGCATTGCCTATTCAGGAGGCAAGACTTTCCATGCAGCATCGTTCGGTATCCTTGAATCAAGTCTTCAGTGAAATTGAAAGACAAACGGGGTATTCTTTTTTGGTTCGTAATAATGATATAAATACGAATCAGAAGATTTCCATTGATGTGAAGAACAAGAGTGTCAAGGAAGTCTTGGAGATTTTATTTGCCGGTAAGAATATACGTTATGAAGTAGAAGGGGAACGTATTTCTGTTTATAAGCCTCAACAGACCAGACAGACTACAATTTCCGGAATTGTTGTGGATGCCGCTCAGGAACCGATTATCGGGGCTTCTGTCGTAGTGGTAAACACAACCAACGGCTGTATCACGGATTTTGACGGAAAATTTTCTTTGGAGGTTTCACAATTGCCGGTGAAGGTACAAATCACTTATATCGGTTATAAATCGCAGGTAGTGACTGTCAGTGATGCTAAAACTGTTCAGGTTGTTCTTCAGGAAGATACCGAAACATTGGATGAGGTAGTTGTTGTCGGTTATGGCTCTCAGAAAAAAGCCAACCTGACCGGTGCTGTTGCTTCTGTAAAGATGGATGAAGTGATGGGAAACCGTCCGTTGGCACAGGCAGCCGATGCGTTGCAAGGTACTGTTCCCGGTCTGCTTGTTTCCAGCAGTGGAAATGCCCCCGGTCAGGGAAAGTCTTTCCAAATTCGCGGTGCTTATTCGGTAGGTGTAAAAAATAGTGACGGTTCGTATGGTAATACCATCAAGCCTTTGGTTTTGATTGATAACGTAGAAGGCGACCTGGATATGATTAATCCCGAAGATATTGAAACCATTACCGTATTGAAAGATGCTGCCTCGGGAGCCATCTATGGTGCGCGTGCTGCCGGTGGTGTGATTTTGGTGACAACCAAACGTCCGAAAGGTGAGACTACTTTCCAATTGAATTATAACAATAACTTTGCGTTTGCTTCAGCTATGAATCTGCCTGAACAGGCTCCCCTGATGGAGTATTTGCAAGCGTATTCGGATGCTGCCGGTGACCAGTTCTGGACAATGGGTTCACCCAGTGTAAGCAAATGGATGGGTTATCTGGAACAATATCGCAATAATCCTTCTTCTATTCCTACGGTAGGTGATGGCATTTTTAAAGATGCAGATGGTGCCGTATATTATATGAATGAAAAGGACTTGACAAAAAACATGCTCGAAACCAGTTTCCAGCAGAGCCATAATATATCGATGACCGGAGGTACGGAGAAACTTCGTTTTCGTCTTTCTGCAGGTTATATTGACAATAACGGTGTGTTGATTACGGATAAAGACCAGTATAGGCGAATGAATGTAAGCGGATTCATCTCAGCCAATATCACGAAATGGTTTACTCAGGAAGCTACTCTTAGTTATGCCCATAGCAAGAAAACATTGCCTAGCTCAGCCTTGGGTGCTATCTATTCCACCCGTTTGGCTTCTTTTTATCCTGAAGGAAATATGCCGGCCGGAATTTCGGATGAGGCAGAAGGCTTGCCTTTCTTTACTCCTGCCAATCAGATACGTTGGTCCAATCCCTCAAAGACATTGAATGATAACCCTCGTATTTTCTTGAAGTCCATACTGAAACCGCTTAAAGGTCTTGAAGTGGCGTTTGAATATACCTTTGACAAGAAAATATATGATTATCATTGGTATACGGGAAGTGTAGCTTATACCACGGTTCAGGGAGGTAAAGACACTACTCCGACAAACGATTATTTACAAAAGACAAAAAGATATACCGATTATAATTCAATAAACTTATATGCCACTTATGATTTTAATCTGGGCGACCATAAGTTTAAAGTGATGGGCGGTTTTAACCAGGAGTCAAGTTATCGCGAAACAATGGAAGCTTATTCATACGGGCAAGCGGTAATTGAAGTTCCTTCGTTGGGTTCGGGTACTTCTACATTGAAGGCTACCGATAGCTATAATGAGTATTCGGTACGTGGAGGCTTCTTCCGTGTGAACTATAATTATCTGGACCGATATTTATTGGAGGTGAACGGACGTTATGACGGTTCTTCCAAATTTCCCAAAGATTCTCGTTATGGCTTCTTCCCATCGGTTTCCGTTGGTTGGAATATTGCTCAGGAAAAGTTTATGGAACATACACAAAATTGGTTGGGCTCATTGAAGTTACGTGCGTCTTACGGTATGATTGGTAATCAGAATGTGCCGGCTTATTCCTTCATTCCTACCATGACAGTGAATAATAAATACAATGGATGGTTGTCCGGTGGCAATTATGTGACAGCCATCACTTCTCTTCCTTCTTTGGTAAGTAGTAATTTTACTTGGGAAAAGGTGGGTACTATTGATATAGGTCTTGATTTCTCTATGTTCAGCAACCGTTTCACCGGTACATTCGACTGGTATCAACGTAATACAAACGGAATGCTGGCTCCGGGCATGCAGTTGCCGGCCGTAGTGGGTGCGAGCGCTCCTTATCAGAATACAGCAGATATGCGTACACGTGGTTGGGAATTGAGTGTGAATTGGCGTGACCAAATCGGAAAGGTTGGTTATCGTGTAGGTTTCAACCTGTCAGACAGCCAATCAAAGATTGTGAAGTATAATTCGAATGAATCCGGCATATTAACCAGCGCTTTGAGTAATGGTTCTACCTTCTGGAACTATTATGAAGGAAAAGATTTAGGAGAAATTTGGGGATATGAATACGATGGTTTCTATACCGTGGATGATTTTACCGATACATCTTCATGGAAGTTGAAAGAGGGTGTACCTAGTATTGATGGTTATAATCCTCGTCCGGGTGATGTGAAGTTTAAAAATCTGATGGACGATGACCGTGGAACCAATATGATTTCCAGTGGTGATAATACGGTCAGTAATCCGGGCGACCGCAAAGTGATTGGTAATAATACACCGCGTTATCTTTATGGTATTACGCTGGGAGCAAATTTTAAAGGATTTGATTTGAATGTATTTATGCAAGGTACGGGAAAGCGTGATGCATGGATTGCAAATAACCTGAAGTTTCCCTTGTATTCCGACTTCAAGTTCATCGCCTTGTATAAAGACTTGGGCAATTATTGGAAACCGGTAGATGCTGCGAATGGAGATTACACGGCTGCTAATCCTAATGCCGAGTTCCCGCGCATTTATGGTAACTATGGTAATCAGGGCTCAAATTACCGCCAATCAGATAAATATTTGTCGGATGCTTCCTATTTCCGTATCAAGAATGTTACATTGTCCTATACTTTCCCGAAAGCATGGATAACAAAAGCATCTTTATCGCAACTGAAAGCCTTTGTCAGCATTGAAAATCTGGCTACATTCTCATCATTGCCGAAAGGTATTGACCCGGAAACATTGTCATGGAACTATCCGGCATTCCGTACCGTATCTTTCGGGCTTAATGTTACATTATAAACCTAAAATTAGTACGAGTATATGAAAAAACTATTTATAAGTTTGGCTATCATCGCAGGAATCAGCCTTTCCGGTTGTAATGATAGCTTTCTGGAAAAATCCCCTGTTACGGACTTGACAGAAGAAAACGCATTTAATTCCTACGATAACTTCAAGGCTTTTATGTGGCCTTGCTATGAAATGTTTACGAATAATACCATCCGTACTTCTTTGAACGGATGGGGACAAAACGGTCCTTATAAAGGTGATATGGATGCCGGTTATTTTGAACAGAAATACGAAAGCGGCTATAATGATTTCGCTTACCAAACCGTTGCCAGCGTAGCATCGGGTAATGGTTGGAACTTTAGTTCATTTATTCGCCGAATCAATATCATGCTTTCTCATATCGATGATTCCGAGATGACTGAAGCACAAAAAAACCATTGGCGTGCGGTAGGTTATTTCTTTCATTCCTTCTGGTATATGGAGTTGATAGACCGCTTTGGTGCTGTGCCTTGGGTGGATCAGGTCTTGAAGGAAGACTCTCCTGAAGCTTACGGTCCGCGTATTGACAGGAAAACGGTGGCAGACAATGTGTTGGAACGTTTGAAATGGGCTGAAGAGAATATAGGCGATTTTACTTCGGAGGATGGAAAGAACACCATAAACAAGGATTGTATATTGGCGGCTATTTCACGTTTTGGCTTACGCGAAGGTACATGGAGGAAATATCATAAACTGGGAGATTATGATAAGTATTTGCAAGAAAGTGTCCGCGCTTCGGAGCTGTTGATGAGCGCTTATCCTACTCTTTATACCGGAACAGACGGACAGCCGGCGGCAGGGTATGGTGAAATGTGGACTACGGAAGATTTAAGTACCGTTCCCGGCATTATTTTATATAAAGAATATGTGACTGATATAAATCCGATGGGTACTTCTTATATCGAACATACTTCTTCACATTATGTAGAGATGAATCAAAAAACGGTAGATTTATATCTGATGAAGAATGGTAAACCTATCTTAAATGCAGAATCCGAGTATCATGGAGATAAAGATATGTATGCCACTTTCCGTGACCGCGACCCGCGTATGTATCACACCATCATGCCTCCTTATAAAGTGAAAGCAGGAGGAGGTACTTACCGCACCTGGTCGTATACCGACAATGAGGCCGACCGTGAGTATATTGATATCATGGGAGCGAATACCAGTTGCAGCAATCCGGGTATCGGCATGAAGCGTTTGCCGGGACAGAACTGGAGTGCATCCTTGGTTCCCGAAATTCCCAGACTGGGTACAGGTGCTTTTGTTACTTGCCGTTCCGGTTATTATGTTTGGAAGAACTGGGATAACTGGGAAACCAATTTTAATAATGGTAATTTGAATACGGCAGACAAACCTATTTTCAAGATTGAAGAAGTGTTGTTGAATGAGGCCGAAGCCAAATTTGAACTTGGAAATTTTGATCAGGGCGTAGCCGACAAGACGATTAACAAATTGCGTGAACGTGCAGGGGTTGCCAAAATGGTAGTTGCCGAAATTGATGCAAACTTTGACCCGAATCGTGGGAAGTACTACCCTAAGAATAATGATGCCGGTGTGGAGGTTGACCCTGTATTGTGGGAAATCCGTCGTGAGCGTATTATTGAGTTGATGGGTGAAGGATTTGGATTCTACGATATTCGCCGTTGGCGTATGGCTCCCTGGTTCTTGAACAGACCGGCAACCGGAATCTGGATGAGTAAAGCAGATGCGCTAAGTAACAATATGACATTGTATAATCCTGAAACGGGTTATTCCGACGGTACATCAGGTACAATGTCCGAAGGTTATCTTTATCTTTTCAATGACCCTCTGAAAGAAGGAAAAGGATGGTTGGAAAAATACTACTTATATCAGGTGCCGACTACCGAAATATTATTGAATCCTTCTTTGGAACAGAATCCGGGATGGTAATTTGAAATAGTATATAAAAACAAGCAGATGGAGGCCGGCTCAACTAAGCAATTAGTGAGAGATGGCCTCTTTTCTTTAAAAACAGAAGTAAAAATGGAAAACCGGAAAATGTGGTTTAGCGTCACCCTCTTATGTACACTAGGAATGCAGCAGGTTCTTGCGGCAGAAAATGTAAAAGGAGACCGGCCTAATATCGTGTTCATTCTTGCAGATGATTTGGGCTGGACTGATTTGGGAGTGATGGGAAGTGACTATTATGAAACTCCGAATATAGACCGTTTGGCTGCGGAAGGATTGCTTTTCGATAATGCCTATGCTGCTGCAGCAAATTCTGCACCCAGCCGGGCTTGCATGATGACAGGCATGTACACACCCCGTCACGGTGTATATACCGTTAGTCCTCCCGACCGGGGTGACCGTAGGCTGAGAAAATTGATTCCAATCGCCAATACGGATGATGTCCGTGCCGATTTTGTGACGATGGCTGAAGCGCTACGGCAACAGGGATACCGGTGTGGGCATATCGGAAAGTGGCATTTGGGAGATGACGCAGACGGAACAGGCCCTCTTTCTCAAGGATTCATTTGGAATGTAGGAGGAAACCGGGCCGGCTCGCCTTATTCTTATTTTTATCCTTATTGTCTGCCCGATAAAAGTAAATGCCATCTGGGATTGGAGAAAGGAACACCGGGAGAATACCTTACCGACCGCTTGACGGATGAGGCTGTTTCTTTTATAAAATCCCACAAAGATGCTCCGTTCTTTCTTCATCTCTCTCACCACGCGGTTCATACGGCTTTGCAGGCTCCTGCATCGGTCGTTGATAAATACAAGAATAAACCTGTAGGAAAGTACCATACTAATCCTGTATACGCTGCGATGATTGAGAAATTGGATGATGGAGTAGGAAAGATATGTCGTGCCATTCAAGAGATGGGAATAGAAGAGAATACCATTATTATATTCTATTCCGACAATGGCGGTTCCGAACCGGTGACTGATAATTATCCTCTTCACGGCGGGAAGGGGACGCCATACGAGGGAGGTTCGCGTGTTCCTTTGATTATCAAATGGCCCGGGAAAATACCGGCAGGCACACGCACTTCTGTTCCGGTCATCGGAGTAGATTTCTATCCTACTTTTGTTCATCTTGCCAAAGGAGAAACATCGGGAAATCCGGATGGAAGAGATATCTTTGAGGTTGTGAAAAATAAGGAGACAGAACGGGATTTATTTTGGCATTTTCCGGCATATCTGGAATCGTATCTCAATGGCGGTAAGGATTTCAGAGCGCGACCTTATTCAAGTATTCGTTCGGGTGATTGGAAATTAATTTATAATTACGAAGATAAGTCAATGGAATTGTATAACCTGAAAGAAGATTTGGGAGAGACAAGGAATATGGCAGGACTTAATCCTCAAAAAAAGGAAGAACTTTATAACAAGCTTATGAAGTGGATTGATGATACACATGCGCCTGTTCCTACCGAACCTAATCCGTATTATCAGGGCATAAAGTAATTTTTAATGAATAGGGCATATTCCCTTTGCCTTTTCAGAAGAATGCCTGCCATGGCTACTATTTGTTTTAAGTAGGTTATGGCAGGACTTTTTTATATACGAGTGAAGAAAATGATTATCGTTTTTTGGGAATGCCAAGCATTTCTTTGGCTTTGTCTTCACTGGATAGAAAGTCAAGTGAGTTGATAATCTTATCATAATTCTCTTTGTCTGCAATGCGGGTTGCCAATATTTGCAGTACTTTCAGTTTATCATCGTCGAAGGTATAGATAGACATGAGTCTGACACATTGTTGGCAGCTGAACCAACGGTGTCCGGCGGCTAATGACAATATATCCAATTGTTCGTCTTTGAAAGGTTTCTGTTTTATCTTATTGTATAATTGTTGGAAATCATTGTCACTCGTTATTTGGGGATAATTAGGACGGTGTCCGTTGTGATGTGGCGGACGAGGAGCAACCGTAGATTCCACCTGTGCGGGAGGACATACTGCCACCGCAGGAGGAGTGGGGACACTCTCAAAAGAATCCAAATTGCTTACCAGATTGTTCTTGAAATCAATCAGGATAGTGGTTCCATAGTGTCCTATTCCTCCTCCTTTCCTGTATTCCCATTGCTCTCCTTGTTCGTCGAACCGGCGATAGTCGGGGCGTCCCAGCAGTTTGGTCACTTCTTCCTGTGTCATACCTTTGTGAATGGATAGTAATATGTTATTGTCCATTAAGCTCCCGCAACTTCCGAGAACAAGGCTTAAAAATAAAACGGCTAGTGTTTCTTTTACTCTTTTCATATAATGTTGTTTTTATGTGTAGGCAAAGATAGGCAGGGAATTCGATATGATCGGGCTCTTTTCCCTATTTGATTATAGGGATTTCCCTACAATTGTTATTGTTTGGAAGAAATGCGCCTCGGATATTTAATTAATGTAAAATCCACCGTTGCACATTTAACTTCGTTACTTTTAAAGGTTCTAACTGATAAACATTGCAAGAAACAGATGATAAATGAAGATAAAATCCGGGAAGCTTGCGCTTCTGATAAGGAACATGGATTCAAATTGCTGATGGAGAATTTTCAGCAACCTATATATTGGCACATCCGACGCTTGGTGGTTTCCCACGAAGATGCGGAGGATATACTGCAAGAAGTATTTATCCGTGTCTTTCGTCACCTTGACCGGTTTAGGGAAGAGAGCTCGCTGGGCACATGGATGTATCGGATTGCAACCAATGAATGTCTCCGTTTCTTGAACAGCCGAAAAGAGCAGGCTGTTTCTGCCGAGGAAGTGCAAGAGGAATTAATGAATAAATTGATGGCATCCGACTATGTGGATTACGATAATGCAATGGCAGTGAAATTTCAACAAGCCATTCTTTCGTTACCTGAAAAACAACGTATCGTGTTTAACCTGCGTTACTATGATGAATTGGATTATGAGGAAATTAGCCGGATAACCGATACACGGGCGGAAACGTTGAAGGTGAATTATCATTATGCCAAAGAGAAAATAAAAGAATATATGACTAATAATTAAGGATAGAATGGAGAAAGAATTTGATTTTAAAAACATAGGAAAGCAGATGCCTTATCGTACACCGGATGGTTTCTTTGACCGGATGCAGGAACAGGTATCGGCACGTACGAAAGTGGAAAAACATAAAAAACAACTTCGGATGAGGTTGGTGATTGCGGCAACACTGGCGGCGGCAGCGATGGTGTTGGGATTGGTTTTCTTTCCTGCCGGTACTCCGGAAGCGGAACAAGTATCTTCCAACTCTTTACTTGTGGCAACCGGTATTGACTACTCATATTCGGATGCAATGGATAATTTTATAGCCGAAATGCCGGATGATGAGTTAGAGGAATGGGTGGAATTATCAGAGTATGACATATTTATGAATTAATTATTTATTTAAAAAGTAATAGATTATGAAGACAAAAAAGTTTTTTATGGTGTTGGTAGCTCTCTTTATGGGTAGTCAAATGGCAATATTTGCACAAGGTAAAAAAGAAGGAAAGATGGACAGAAAGCAGTTCGGTCAGGAACAGATGCAGAAAATGCAATGTAATCAGCTCATAAATGCACTGGCATTGGATGATGCGGAGACTGCTAAGTTTAAACCTGTATACACCAAATATATGGAAGAAATGCGTGCTGTCCGCGATATGAATCCGCGTGCTCCTCGTTCTACGCTTACGGATGCAGAAGTAGAACAAGTAATAAAGGCTCGTTTTGCTCAGAGCCGCAAGATGCTGGATATTCGTGAGAAATATTATAATGAATTCCGTAAATTCCTATCACCGAAACAAATACAGAAAATGTATAATATGGAAAAAAGAATCGGAGATAAAATGAGAAAGGAGATGGGTAAAAGACAAGGAATGAAGAATAATAATAGTAACAGCAGGAGATAATTCCTGCTCTTCACGAATAAACAACACGGATTTTACGGATTCAAGAGCTCGGCTCCTTATGTCCGTAAAATCCGTGTCCGGATAATAAAAGACGGTCGATTTCAGTTTATTTCTTGTAAACTTTCAAGTTGGATATTTTACTTTTGAATTCTCCTGCCTGTTCTAATGGGAATACCAGTGTGCGGACATAATTCATTTTTGTTTTTCCTTCTTTATCAAAGAAACGTTGCTGGATATTCAGTTCTTCTACTAATTTTCCATTGATAAACAGACGTGTTGCTTTGTTATCTCCTTCTATACCGATAGTTAAACGTTGGCCCGGTTGGATATTGTAACTGAATGTGTTTAAATATCCGTCACGTGCAAAACCTAACATTCCACGTATAGGGTCGGACAGATAGAATACGGCATCCGGTGAACGGAACAGTTCGGTTCCCGGTGTTTCTGCTGCACCTTCCACATCAAATGTCACACGATAACCGTAACCGATTTCACGATGTGGTGTGCGGCTTTTGGGAGCAACATTGGCTTGTTCGTATACCAGTCCCGGCGCATTGCCGATACGTCCCATTTGGTTTACTCCCGGTGCTTCGCTCAACGTTTCGCGCATGCGGTTGAATTCATTATACGGAAGTGAAGTTGCAGTTCCCGTCCACATTTTTACGGCTAAAGTTTGTAAAGCCGGGAACGTGCGGTGATGAATATCTTTGGTAGAGATACCGTTTCCTACATGGTCATTCCATACTGCAAACATACCTCCCAGAATGGCAGGATCTTTTTCTTCGAAGACAGCTTTACCTACGTGGGCAGGAGTCCAGGAGTTATATAGCTCTTCCGTGTTCAGATAATCATAATAATAACCGGCAGCAGGTACGATATAAAGAAAACCGTCGGGAATGGAAATAAGTTTGTATCCTTGTTTAACCATTTCTTTAGGCTCTGCATATCCGTTATACCAGGCGCTCATAATTACATTTTCGGCTTTTACGGGAGTTTCTCCTTTGGCATGTGTCAATGCTCCCCATACACAGGCTTGTTTTCCGAAGCCTTCTACATAACGGATATAATGGTCTGTAAACTCACGGAATTTTTCCACTACTTTTTTGTCTTTGTTTGAGTATTCATCTGTGCCGATGTGTACGCGTGGACCACGGAAGACAGGTTCTTCTCCTTCCAAATACTCTTTAAAGAGTCCGTCCATGAATTTATATGTTTCGGGATTGAACAAATCCAGATGATCCATTCCATACTCTTTACTTCCTATCTCGGGTTTATAATGGCTGAATGCCAATGTGTGGGCAGGCGCATCTATTTCCGGGATGATTTCGACGAAACATTCTTCTGCCAACTTCTGCAAATCGATAAATTCTTTTTTTGTATAGAATCCGTCACGTGCCGTGAGTCCGGGATAAGTATCCGATTCCAGGCGGAAAGCTGCATAAGTCTTGTTCCAGTCCTGTTCAAAATACTGTTTAAATCCATTATCGTTCAGATGAATTTGCAGTGTGTTCATTTTGTAGTATGCCATGATTTTCACGTAATCGCGCAAATAAGACATAGGAATGAATTTTCGTCCGCAATCAATCATAAATCCACGCATGGCATAGTCGGGATAATCACGGATTTCACCTTTGGGAAGAGCCAGGTCTTCTTTGTTTTGTTCGGCTATCTGCAGCAGGGTACGTGTTCCCCAATATACACCGATGGCTTTGGGGGCGGTCAGCTCGATTCGGTCGGTAACGCGAATGGCGTATCCTTCTTGCCCTAATGATTTGTCTTTTTTAAGTGAAAGAATGAGGTCGCCTTTCTTTCCTTTTCCTTCCACTATCTGCGGAGTATGATTAAATAAGGTATTGCAGTCATCTGCCAGCATCCGGGCGATGCGTTGCAATTCAGAATTTCCTTTTGGGTAAACAATGCGGGTTTGTTCGGTAGGAATGAATTTGCCTTCGTTGCCTTTCCATTCTTTCAGTTCCGGGATAACAAAAGGTTTGGGATTAACAGCAGCTTGTGCAATGTTTATACAACATACACAGCAAAGAATCATCATTAAACAGATTCGGTTAACTGATTTCATAAATTAAGTAGTTTTTTAGATATTGTGTAAAATGTAAATTAAGTTTTTCTTTTGCAGGACAAAGATAGAAAATAATCCTTTCATCATTCTCGAAAAAAGAAAGATTCTTTCCGAGTGTCGACTCTTTTTTGTATGTTTGCGAGAACAAAACCAAAACAAATTCAATAATCTAAAAAAGAAAACCATGAAAGTCAAGAAAATAACTGCATCAGTCAATGATGCACAAGCCGTGCCTCAAGTATTGGACAATGAAGGCGTATCGTTTCAAAAGATAGATATTGTAAATTGGAAGGAATATCCTTATCATCCTGAAGCTGCTTTTCGCATCGCGCATACGGCCGATTCCATTTTAATACATTATAAAGTGACCGAAGGCAGTGTTCGTGCCAAATATGGAGAAGATAACGGAGCGGTCTGGACTGATTCGTGTATGGAGTTTTTTTCAATTCCCGCAGGCGATGGTGTGTATTACAATATGGAGTGCAGCTGTATCGGCACATTTTTGGTCGGGGCAGGAGCAGAGCGGAATAATCGGGAACATGCACCGCGTGAAGTGATGGAAAAAGTGTCTCGTTGGTCGAGCTTGGGCCGTACGCCTTTTGAAGAACGGATAGGGGAATGTACTTGGGAAGTGGCTTTGGTCATTCCTTATACAGTATTCTTTAAGCACCGGATTACTTCATTGGACGGACAGACGATAAAGGCTAACTTCTATAAGTGCGGTGATGAATTGCAAACTCCACATTTCTTGTCGTGGAACCCCATCAACATAGAAAAGCCGGATTTCCACAGACCCGATTTCTTTGGTTCATTGGAATTTGAGTAAAAACGTAAATTATTTGAAAAAGAATACATACTGCCGGATAAAATCAGTATGTTTGCAGGTAACAACAATTTAAAACGAGAAAATTATGACAGCAATTATTGTGATTGTAGTAGTCGTTATCTTGGCAGCCTGGTTGGTTTCCATGTATAATTCATTGGTTAAAATGCGTAATAACCGCGAGAATGCGTTTGCTGACATCGATGTTCAGCTAAAGCAGCGCCATGACCTGGTACCTCAGCTGGTGGAAACCGTAAAAGGATATGCGGCTCACGAAAAAGATACGTTGGAGCGGGTTATCAATGCCCGCAACGGGGCTATCGGTGCCAAAACCATTGACGAGAAAATTGTAGCAGAGAATGCCTTGTCTTCTGCTTTGAGTGGATTGAAAATAACATTGGAAGCCTATCCGGACTTGAAAGCAAACCAAAACTTTCTTCAGTTGCAGGAGGAAATAGCCGATTTGGAAAATAAGCTTTCTTCCGTGCGCCGTTATTTTAATTCTGCTACCAAAGAATATAATAATGCAGTAGAGACATTCCCTTCCAATATTCTGGCAGGTATGTTCGGTTTCCGTAAAGAAGTGATGTTTGACTTGGGAGAGCAACGCGCAGCTTTGGAGGAAGCTCCTAAAATTAAATTTTAAGGACGATGCAATATGTTGGCATACACACACAGCAGAGCAGGAATAACTTTCGTTCGCTGCTTCTGCTCTGTTTGTTTCCCTGCCTGGTAGTAGGGCTTTTGTTCGTGTTTTGTTATTTGCTGGTTTATTTGACACAAGGTGATGCACCCCATTATTATCAGGTAGGTGTCACCGACCGGTCAGTGGCTTTATTTATAGAAATGGCTCCTTATGTATTGGGAGGCGTATTCATTTGGTTTCTGATTGCCTACTTTGCCAATACTTCCATCATCAACGCTGCTACGGGTGCCCGACCGTTGGAACGGAAAGAAAATAAACGTGTCTATAATCTGGTGGAGAATCTTTGTATGAGTCAGGGGATGCCGATGCCTAAAATCAACATCATAAATGATGATTCACTGAATGCTTATGCCAGTGGTATAAATAAAAAGAGTTATACCGTAACATTGTCTAAAGGTATCATTGAGAAGCTGAATGATGAAGAACTGGAGGCAGTTATAGCCCATGAATTGTCTCATATCCGTAATCATGATGTACGTTTGCTTATCATCTCCATCGTGTTTGTGGGAATTTTCTCTATGCTGGCACAGATAGCATTGCGCTCTGCTTATTATTCTTCCTTTACACGTAAACGTGATGACAAGGGAGGGGCGGCTTTGATTCTTCTGCTGACCATGTTGGTTGCGGCTGTCGGTTATTTCTTTGCCATCTTGATGCGCTTTGCCATTTCGCGCAAACGCGAGTATTTGGCAGATGCAGGTTCGGCGGAGATGACCAAGAATCCTTTGGCTTTGGCAAGTGCTTTGCGTAAAATATCGGCCGATCCCGATATAGAAGCTGTGAAGCGTGAAGATGTGGCTCAACTTTTTATTCAGCATCCGGGCAAGCAGGCAACAAGTGCATTGAGTGGGTTGAGCGGGCTTTTTGCGACACATCCTCCCATCGAAAAACGAATACAAATATTGGAACAGTTCTGAAAGATGAAAACGACGTTGAGATATATTATCATTGTTGTGCTGTGCGGATTCTGTCTTTTTACGGCGCAGGCGCAGACGCGTAATCGTCAATACGAAGAATACATTCATAAGTATAAGGATATAGCTGTGGAGGAAATGAAGCGTTATCGCATTCCTGCCAGCATTACATTGGCACAGGGATTGTTGGAATCGGGAGCCGGAAAAAGTGCTTTATCCCGTAAGTCGAACAATCATTTCGGCATTAAGTGCGGAGGTGACTGGACAGGGCGTACAGTGCGTTATGATGATGATGCCCGTAATGAATGCTTCCGTGCTTACAAGCATCCGCGTGACTCCTATGAAGACCATTCCAAATTTCTAAAAGGGCGTTCGCGTTATGCCTTTTTGTTCAAATTGAAGATAACAGATTATAAAGGTTGGGCACATGGGTTGAAAAAAGCCGGATATGCAACAGATCCTCGCTATGCTTATCGTTTGATTGACATTATCGAACTGTATGACTTACATAAATTCGATACCCGTGACGGTATCAAGTGGATGAAAGAGTTTCCAAATCCGCATCAGCCTTATTTGGCAAATGATTTGCTGTATATTGTGGTGCGTAGCGGAGATACTTTTAAAAGTCTGTCGAAAGAGTTCGATATCAGTCAGCGTAAACTGAGAAAGTACAATGACTTGTATAAAGGATATGTGTTGAAACCGGGAGATATTATCTATTTGGATAAGAAACACCGTCGTGCCGACAAAGAGCATGTTGTTCATGTGGTACGCAGCGGAGATTCAATGTACTCCATTGCACAGAAATACGGAATTCGTCTGAAGAATTTATATAAAATGAATAAAATGAAGCCTGAGAATGCAGCGCCGAAGGTGGGAGATATATTGCGTCTGCGATGAAACGGAATCATGAATGTCCGTTTGCAGAAGTTTAAAAACGTACAGGGTGTTCGATATCGGACACCCTTTATTTTTGTTTTATGATTGATAATCAGATTATTGGTGTTTTGGCATGAATGTTGCTTTAGATTTGATACGAAAAAAATAATAAAATAACGATAAATTATGGACAGAGAAATTCCAAAAGAAGTACGTGATAAAGAGCGTAAGAAAATGTTGATTAAATATGGTGTTATAGGTGTTGCCGGCATCGTATGCATCGCTTTGCTGATTTCTTTCATGCGGAGTAGTGTGAATCGGAAGGATTTGGTATTCTCGGAAGTGGATACAGGGATAATTGAGGTAAGTGTGAGTGCTTCCGGTAAGGTTGTTCCGGCTTTTGAGGAAATCATCAACTCTCCCATCAATACCCGTATTGTGGAAGTTTATCGTAAGGGAGGAGACAGTGTGGATGTGGGGACGCCGATTCTTAAACTGGACCTTCAGAGTACGGAAACGGAATATAAGAAATTGCTGGATGAAGAGCAGATGAAGCGTTATCAGCTGGAACAGTTGAAGGTGAACAATAATACGTATCTGAGTGATTTGGCAATGCAGGTGAAAATTTCTGCCATGAAGTTGAACCGTATGGAAGTAGAGCTTCGTAATGAACGTTATTTGGATAGTTTGGGTTCCGGTACTACGGATAAGGTGCGTCAGGCAGAGTTGAACTTTAATACGGGAAAATTGGAATTGGAACAGCTCCGCCAGCAATATGCAAATGAAAAAGAAGTCAAGGCAGCCGACCTTAAAGTGAAAGAACTGGAATTTAATATCTTCGCAAAGAGTCTGGCCGAAATGAAGCGGACATTGGATGATGCCCAAATCCGTTCGCCACGCAAAGCTATTCTTACTTATATTAATAATCAGGTCGGTGCACAGGTGCCGCAAGGCACACAGGTGGCTGTCATCTCAGATTTGAGTCATTTTAAAGTGGAAGGTGAAATAGCCGATACTTATGGCGACCGTGTGGCGGCAGGAGGACGTGCCATTGTCAAAATCGGCAATGAAAAATTGGAAGGCATCGTGAGCAGTGTTACGCCGTTGTCAAAGAATGGTGTAATTTCGTTTACAGTCCAGTTGGTGGAGGATAATAACAAACGTCTCCGTTCAGGATTGAAAACAGATGTATATGTAATGAATGCCGTGAAAGAAGATGTGATGAGAATAGCAAATGCTTCTTATTATGTAGGCCGTGGCGAATATGAATTGTTCGTGCAGGACAGTGATAATGAGATAATAAAGCGTAAGGTACAACTTGGCGACAGCAACTTTGAATATGTGGAGGTGGTGAGCGGATTGCAACCCGGTGATAAAGTGGTGGTCAGTGATATGAGCAATTATAAAAACAAAAGCAAGTTGAAAGTCAAGTAGGAACAGTTGCAACATAAACGAAAAAATAAAATTCTCTTTTTAAAGTAAATAAGTGTTTCGTGGGGGATTGATGAAGAATCCGGCAAAGAAACCGGGTTCTTCATCTAAATAAAATGTAATTTAATATTTATTCTTGATATGATAAAACTATATTTAAAACAAGCATGGACACTGATAAAGCAAAACAAGCTTTTTACTTCTATCTATGTGGTGGGTACGGGTCTTTCCATTGCTTTAACCATGACTATGTTTATTATCTTTTATGTGAAATTTGCTCCGATTTATCCGGAATACAACCGCGATAGGATGCTAACGATTAAGGCAATGAAATGTTATCCTAAGACAAATAAGGAAAGTTGGAATTGCAATGGCGGTGCTTCCTACTATCTGGTGGATAAAATGTTGAAAGATTTGCCTCATTTGGAAGCTATCGGTGCCGGTACGCAGGATTTTATGGGTAATAATACGATAGCCTTGCCTGATAAGAAAGAGGTAATGGAGGTAAATCCATACTATGCTGATTCCGGGTTCTGGTCTGTGTTCTCTTTTCGCTTTTTGACCGGAAAACCTTTTACTCAGGCTGATGTAGATGCCGGTTTGCCTGTAGCTGTTTTGTCGGAAAGCCTTGCTAAACGCATTTTTGCTTCGACAGATGTAGTAGGGAAATATTTTACCTTCAATGGTAAGGAGTTTCGTGTGTGTGGAATTGTGCAAGATGTGTCGAATGCCACTCCTGATACGGCAGGTGACTTATGGATACCTTTGTTTTTACACTCATGGGTGTCCCGAACGTCTGAGGGGGAGAAACTGATAGGTAATGTCCAGATTTATATGCTTGCTCCGACACCGGCCGATAAAGAAGCTTTGCGTGCCGAAGTACAGGATGTTTTTCGTAAATACAATCTTCAGACTTCCGAATATGAAAATGATTTAATGCAACAACCCGATGATTTCTGGAAAAGTACATTCCGAAAGAATTCCTGTGAGGCGCCTGATTGGGGTGAACTGTTGAAAGGATTGATTTATATATTGCTGGCTTTGCTTTTTATTCCCGCCATGAACTTGAGTGGCATGATTTCATCGCGTATGGATCATCGCTTGTGTGAGTTGGGGGTACGCCGGGCGTATGGAGCCACCAATAAAATATTGTTGGGACAGGTGTTATGGGAAAATCTGTTACTGACTTGTCTGGGTGGTTTGATTGGTATTTTACTATCCTATTTAATTGTACTGACTGCAAGTGACTGGATACTTAATTTGTTTGACGATTGGGTAAATGACCCTGACAAAACACCGTTTCTTTCTTTCGAGATGCTGTTCAACCCATGGATTTTCAGTTTTGCTTTTGTGCTTTGTGTGTTGCTCAATCTGATATCGGCATTCGTGCCTGCCTTATGGTCTTTGCGCCATACCATTATTCAGTCTCTTAATACTAAACGTTAATACAAAAATACGATTATGATAAAGAAAATAATATGCCAACTATGGAACCAGCGCAGAATGAATGGCTGGATATTTATAGAATTGGTCATTGTCAGCTTTTTCCTTTGGACAGTGATTGACCCCATTTATATTCTGACTGCCGATAAACTTATAGCTTCGGGGTATGATGCCCATAACAGATATGTGGTGAAGATAGGGAATTATGAATCTTCCAATGGGAATTATCAAGCAGAAATGAATACAGATTCCATTTGTAAAGAATCTTATAATCGTATTATTCGTGTGGTGCGCGACCTGCCTGAGATGAAAGATTTCTCTATTGCTTCCAGTGCCAGCTTTCCTAATTCCGGTTCATGGAATGGAACACAAATATATAATGATACGGCGGATATCAAGAATGATAAATATATACATACACAATATTATGAATTTTATCTGCAAGACGGTAGTAACATGTTTCGCACTTATGGCATGAAAGATGCTTTTACGGGGGCTGATATAAATATACCGGCAGATGCGGCGACACGTCAAAAAGTATTTTTATCAGAGGCTCTGGCCCGGGCTCTTTTTGGAAAAACGGATGTGACAGGGCAAAAAGTATATTCTCATGATAAGAGCAGTTATGAAATTGCAGGTGTCTTTCAAGATTATAAGCATCGCAATTATGAACAACCTTATCCTTTATTGGTGTGGGTATATAATGAGATACAAGGGAAGACTTATATGAATTGGAGGTACAGCATCACTTTTTCGCTGAAAGAAGGAGTAGATGCCAACGCTTTTGAACAGCGTTTCAAAAAGGAAGTGATGCCTTTGCTTAAGGCTGGTAATTTCTATTGTTCCGGGCTTGAATCGTTTGAAGAGGTGAGTTATATGTATGCGCAGAGAAGCGGTGTCATCAATCAACTCCGCCTGAAATATTCGTTAGCCGGATTTGCGTTGCTCTGTATTTTCTTGGGTATGGTAGGTACTTTCTGGATTCGTTGCAATGCGCGCCGTCAGGAGATAGGTATTATGCGCAGTATGGGAGCATCTGAAAATGCTGTGCGTAATCAATTTTTAGCGGAAGCATTTTTATTGGTAACGGTTGCTTTTGTGGTAGCTCTTCCGGTGGTTTTCCATCAGGTGCATGAGAGTGGATTTTTCTCTTCGGGAGTAACGAGGACAATACTTGATATGAGTTATTGGCAAAATCAGCCGGTGATGCATTTCTGCATTGTTACACTGATGACTTATATCATCTTGCTTGTTATCGCATTGATAGGTACTTATATACCGGTGAAGCGTGCCTCGCATATCTTGCCTGCCGATGCTTTGCGTGACGAATAGTTTCCGATGCGCACAAAATCGGGCAGAGTGTTCGATAACGGACACTTTGTATGAAGCACAAAATATTGATAATAAATAATTTATACTTTTGGCATAACTTTTGAATGTTGAAAGACAACAGCGAACTTTTAATGAAGATAATAATAACAATTTAAAATAAAATGATTATGGCAATGATTAAATTAACCGGCATCAACAAGATTTACCGTACAAATGAAATTGAGACCTTGGCACTTGAGAATGTAAATCTGGATGTGGAAAAAGGTGAGTTTGTGAGTATCATGGGTCCCTCAGGATGTGGAAAATCTACTCTCTTGAATATCATGGGGCTGTTGGATGCACCCAGTAGCGGTAAGATTGAGATAAACGGTACGTCGGTAGAAAATATGAAAGACAAAGAATTGGCGGCTTTTCGTAACAAGACACTTGGTTTTGTTTTCCAGTCTTTCCATCTGATTAACTCATTGAATGTGATTGACAATGTAGAGCTTCCTTTGCTCTATAGAAAGATGCCGGCCAAAGAACGTACCCGTTTGGCTAAGGAAGTGTTGGAGCGTGTAGGGCTGAGCCATCGTATGCGCCACATGCCCACTCAATTGTCGGGTGGTCAATGCCAGCGTGTAGCCATTGCGCGTGCCATTGTCGGTAATCCTGAAATAATCCTTGCCGATGAGCCCACCGGTAACTTGGATTCAAAGATGGGTGCGGAAGTGATGGAATTGTTGCATAAACTGAATAAGGAAGACGGACGCACCATTGTAATGGTAACTCACAATGAAGAACAAGCCAAACAGACTTCACGCACGATTCGCTTCTTTGACGGACGTCAGGTGATGTAAAACCTGTTTTGGTAGATAGGATTGTTGCTTCTTTGCCATTAGCGTTATCGGTTATTGATGGCGCTAATGATTGTTTTTGGCATTTGGATGCCTGCTACACAAGCTATGAAGATTCAGCCTGCCGAAGCGCTGCATGAGGAATAAGAATATATATAAATAAAATGATGAAATAAATTTTAGTGTAAATGAAAAAGATAATACAACAAGCCTTTTTTCAGTTGCGTAATCAACCTTTGTTGAGTGTGATAACCGTTTTGGGCACCGCACTTGCCATAGCTCTGATTATGGTGATATTGATTGTGTATCAGGCAAAGACGGCAGATTATGCCCCCGAAGTGAACCGTTCCCGTTCGCTTTATGTCAAGTGGGAACGTACTGTTTATGATAAAAAAGACTCCAATAGTGCAGGGCATTCCCGTCCTTCGTTGTGGTTGGTAAAGGAGATATTTTATCCATTGACTACTCCGGAAGCAGTTACTGCCACTTACGAGGGAGGAGAGGTTCTTGTGGGTACCGTCGGTTCCGACGAAGAAATGAATACTCCGCTTATGTTGACCGATGCCGCCTTCTGGAAAGTATATCAATTCCGTTTCTTGGCGGGCAAACCTTTTACGGAAGCTGATTTCCAATCGGGGATGAAGCAAGCTGTCATAGCCAAGAGTGTGGCACGCCGGCTTTTCGGAGGGGCAGAGAATGCCATAGGAAAGGATATTCTGGTTAACTTTGCTGCCTATACAGTATGTGGAGTGGTGGATGACGTGAATCGTTTTTGTGAGTTTACATGGAGTGAAGTATATGCTCCTTATACCTCAAACGCTATTGCCAGTGAAGCGGAGGCAGGTCAAACCGGTGGTAATAATGTTATTACCATTCTTGCCCGTTCTACCGATGATTTCGATGCTATTCGCAATGAAGTGGCTCGCGGTGTGGCGCAGATAAACACGACATTGGGTGATATGGAATTGCAATTGATGGGACAACCTGATAATTTCCGTATGCAGCTCAATCGTAAGTTTGCCAATCAATACGAGAATCTGAATGCCAATTTCTGGAAATATGGTATTATGATACTGATTATTCTTTTGGTTCCTGCCATCAATTTGAGTGGACTGACCAATACCCGTATGCGCCGTCGTTTGGAAGAACTTGGCATCCGCAAGGCTTTTGGTGCGACTCGCAATGAGCTGGTATGGCAAGTGTTGAACGAAAATCTGGTACTGACGGTTATGGGCGGATTATTGGGGTTGGCATTGGCTTATCTGTTCTTGTGGTTGATGAGCGACTGGTTGTTGCAAACCGTATGGGGAGCCACTGCCACAATGAATGCCTCTATGGTAAGTCCTGTGATATTTCTCATTGCATTTGGCTTTTGCTTGATACTCAATATGTTTTCGGCATACGTGCCTGCATGGAGAGTGGCGCATACTCCAATTGTAGATTCGTTGAATGAAAAACTCTGAAACCATGTTGATACATATATTAAAAATTATAAAGAACAACCTTCGTGCCAATCTTCTTTTGGTGGCCGGAATATTTGTGATTGCCACTTCCTTGTGGTATGCTGTGGACTATGTATATGCCGTGGCGGTCAACGGACAGAAATCTCTTGGCTTTGAATGGGAAAATGTCTATTACATCCAAGTGGGCGTATTACCTCAGGAGAGTCTGGAACGAGATACAACCACTCGCTCTCCCGAGATGATGACCGGTGAATATCTGGAGTTCTGTAATCGCTTGAAGCGTCATCCTGCCGTGAAGGATTTGTGCTATACCCGCATGCATTTTCATTATGTGTGGAAGAATGGGTTTAAGACTGTTTTTTATGATACTTTGCAGGCAGGTGCTTATACGCGCATGGTCAGCCCCGGTTATTTCTCTGTGTTTGGAGTAAAGGGGGCAGACGGATGCTCTCCCGAAGAACTTTCAAAACGTGCCCGTCCCGAAGAAATGGTGATGACGGACAATCTTGCCCGTTACCTGATAAGTGGAAAAGGAAGCAAAGAATATACGCCCCGCAAAGGTGTGGAAATGGTGGGTAAGCTTGTGAGCTTTAATAAAGATGGAAGTGATTCTGTCCGGGTATCTGCTGTTTGTGAAAATCAGAAGTACAATGAATACACTTCGCAACAAGCAGCGTTTTATTATGTCCGTAATGATGGATTTAAATGCACCTATGCCAGCATTCCTTATCAGGACTTGTTTATTCGCGTAAAGGCGGATGCCGATCGCCCCGGTTTTGTAGAGGCTTTCCGCAAGGAAATGAAGAAACAGCTTCGTGTAGGCAATCTTTATTTGGCAGATATGCGTCCGATGAGTGAGTTCCGCAATGAGCAATTGTCGGACTATCGCAGTGAACTTTATACTTACCTTGCTATTGCCGGTTTCTTCTTGATTAATGCATTCTTGGCGGTACTTGGCACTTTTTGGTTCCGTACCCAACACCGTCGGGAGGAACTTGCCATCCGAATCACTTCGGGAGCTACTCCTCACAGCCTTATGCGGCTCTTGATGGGAGAGGGGATTTTGTTGGTTACTTTCGCTTATATTCCGGCATTGATTGTTGCTTACAATTTAGGCGTTGCCGATTTGGTGAATACGTGGCCGGTAGAATGGAGTTTGGGACGTTTTATTGTCGGAGGAATACTTACTTATTTCCTTTTGTTGGTAGTAGTGGTGTTCAGTATTTGGTTCCCGGCTCGCCAGGCCATGAAGATTCAGCCGGCTGAGGCTTTGCATGGGGAATAAGAGTATGAAAAGGAAGTTGATAAAAGTTGCTTTCACGCATCGCACTCATTGAATTCCTTTGTTCATCGGGGTTTGATGTGAAGAGAAACAATGAAGGTTGCTTTCACACGAAAGTCCCCATGAATAGGACGTTTGGGCACCGTTATGTGTGAAAGGAGATTTCATCAATTCTCCTTTCCTAAAAAGACCTTGACCTTTTTAAAAAACTTCAAGGTCTTTTTTAAAGACTCTTCCATCTTTAATGAAAACTTCAAGGTCTTTTCTGAAACAGCTATAATCAGCTGTTCGTATATGAATAGAGTGTCCGAAATCGGACACTCTATTTTTATATTAACTTGTTATTATTCAGTGATATATGTTTTTGGCATACCATTTGTTTACTCTCTTGCAAAAAAGAAGCATAAGACAATGAAGAAAAAAGTAATATCTTTGTTTATGGTCATCGCTCTTTCGATGACTGCCGGAGCGCAGACGCAAGTTAAAGAACATCGACGTTCCATTACGCTTGACGAGGCCATTGTGATAGCCCGCACTCAGAGTGTGGATGCAGCTGTGGCATTGAATGAGTTGAAAACTGCTTATTGGGAATACCGCACATTCCGCGCCAACCTTTTGCCGGAAATGAATTTGAAGGCAACACTGCCCAGCTATAATAAGAAATATAATTCATACCAGCAGGAAGATGGTACTTATACGTATGTCCGTAACAATAATTTGCAGATGAGTGGCGAACTGTCCATTGATCAAAGTATTTGGTTTACGGGTGGTACGCTTTCGTTGAACTCTTCTCTTGATTTCTTGAAACAGTTGGATGGCGATAAATCCAAACGCTATATGTCCGTGCCTATTGCCCTGACTTTGAACCAGCCTATTTTCGGTGTAAATAATATTAAGTGGGATCGTCGCATAGAGCCTGTGAGATATGCTGAAGCAAAAGCCTCATTCCTCAGTGCTACCGAGAATGTGACAAGAACGACCATTAATTATTTTTTCAATCTTTTGTTGGCAAAAGAGAATGTGAATATAGCCCGGCAGAATTTGGAAAATGCACAAAAGCTGCATGAAGTGGCGAAGGCCAAGCGCAGCATGGGGCAAATTAGTGAAAATGATTTGTTGCAGTTGGAATTGAATGTGCTGGATGCCCGTTCTACTCTGACTGATAATGAGAGTACTCTGAAAAGCCGTATGTTTCAGCTCCGTTCTTTTTTGGCATTGAGTGAGGATGAAGATTTGGAGCCGGTGGTTCCGGAAAGTATTCCTTCGGTTTTGCTTAATTATGATGATGTGCTCGATAAGGCATTGACCAATAACTCTTTTGCCCAGAATATCCGCCGCCGTCAGTTGGAGGCTGATTATGAAGTAGCAAAGGCGAAAGGTGATCTTCGTGAGATAACCTTGTATGCGCAGGTCGGCTTTACGGGAACGAATAATGAACTGAATACCGTTTATCATAATCTGAAGGATAATCAGATAGTGGAAGTCGGTTTCAAGATTCCTATCCTGGACTGGGGGAAACGTCGGGGAAAGGTGAAGATTGCAAAGAGTAACCGCGATGTGGTGGAAAGCAGATTGCGTCAGGAAACCATGAACTTCAATCAAGACCTTTTTATCCTCGTAGAGCAGTTTAATAATCAGCAGATGCAGCTTCAGATAGCAAATGAAGCAGATAAGATTGCCGAGAAGCGTTATAATACCAATGTGGAGACTTTTATGATTGGAAAGATTTCCACGCTCGACCTGAACGATTCTCAGTTGAAGAAGGATGAGGCAAGACAGAAACACATCAATGAATTGTATGCCTATTGGTCTTATTACTATCAGATTCGCAGTCTTACTTTGTGGGACTTTACGGACAATACGGGTATTGATGCCGATTTTGAGAAGATTATCAAGCAGTAATTGAATAATAATTTTTATTTTTGCATCATTATGATATTGATTATAGATGATGATAGTGCCATCCGTTCTTCTCTCAGCTTCATGTTGAAGAGGGCAAAGTATGAGGTTCAGGCAGTTGCAGGACCTCGGGAAGCGATAGAGATTGTGCGTTCCGTGGCTCCTCAATTGATATTGATGGATATGAATTTTACCTTGTCTACCACCGGAGAAGAAGGATTGACGCTTTTAAAGCAAGTGAAGATATTCCGGCCCGATGTTCCTGTGATATTGATGACCGCATGGGGAAGCATTCAGTTGGCTGTTCAGGGTATGCAGGCAGGTGCTTTTGACTTTATTACGAAGCCGTGGAACAATGTCGCTTTGATGCAACGTATAGAAACGGCTCTCGAACTGACTGCTGATAAGCAGAAACCGGAAGCTCCGGTGGTGGATAATGACGGCTTTGACCGCAGCCATATCATCGGAAAGAGTAAACCGCTGATGGATGTGCTGGCTACCATTAAAAGGATAGCCCGTACCAATGCCTCCGTACTTATTACCGGTGAAAGCGGGACCGGCAAGGAGTTGATAGCAGAAGCAGTGCATATCAACAGTTCCCGTGCCAAGAAGCCGTTTGTGAAAGTGAACTTGGGCGGCATTTCACATACTTTGTTCGAGAGTGAAATGTTCGGTCATAAAAAAGGAGCGTTTACGGATGCTACTTCCGACCGTATGGGGCGTTTTGAACTGGCGGACAAGGGAACTATTTTCTTGGATGAGATAGGAGATTTGGACTTGAGTTGCCAAGTCAAATTGCTTAGGGTGCTGCAAGAGCAAACCTTTGAGGTCTTGGGCGACAGTCGTCCGCGAAAGGTGGATATCCGTGTGGTGAGTGCCACCAATGCCGACCTTTCCCGGATGGTTCGGGAACATACTTTCCGTGAAGATTTGTTTTATCGCATTAATCTGATAACGGTACATCTTCCTGCCTTGCGCGAGCGCCGTGAGGATATTCCGTTGCTGGTGCGTTACTTTGCCGATAAGCAATGTGAAGCCAACGGTTTGCCTAAAGTGGATTTTACGGTCGAAGCGATGGAGTATCTCAGCAGATTGCCTTACCCGGGGAATATCCGCGAATTGAAGAACCTGGTGGAGCGTACGTTGCTGGTGAGCGGTAAACAGGTGTTGATGTCCGAAGACTTCAAAGCGCAATATCAATGCCCGGTGGAGCCGAAAGTGACCTCTAATCTGCAGGGTATGACGTTGGAAGAGATTGAAAGGCAGACGATTTTGCAGGCATTGGAGAAGTACAATAATAACATGTCACAGGTGGCAACAGCACTCGGTATCAGTCGCGCTGCTCTTTATCGTAGGTTGGAAAAATATAATATTATGATAAACGATTAAATAAAAAAATGAAACTGAAGTTCTTTTTCTTCATTCTATCATTGTTGTTGGTGGCGGTTTGGGGAGTCCTGTTGGTACTTTCTTTCAAGGAACGCGGCATGCTCTTTTATATGGTGGAGGGAATTATCACTTTCAGTCTCATCTTTCTTATCTTTTTTTACCGCAAGGTGATTAAACCATTGGATACTATCGGCAATGGTATGGATTTACTCCGCGAACAGGATTTCAGCAGTCGCCTCACTCCGGTGGGACAGAAGGAAGCCGACCGCATTGTACTTGTATTCAACCGCATGATGGAACAGTTGAAAGACGAACGACTGCGCTTGCGCGAGCAAAATCATTTTCTTGATTTGCTGGTCAGCGTATCTCCTATGGGACTGATCATTCTGACTCTTGACGGACATGTCTCCATGATTAATGCTGCCGCGCTCCGTTATCTGGATTATGTGACAGACGATGAAGTGAAGGGACGTTTGCTTTGTGAACTTACTTCGCCTTTGGCAGAAGAGATAGAGCGCATACCGAAAGATGCCAGCAAGACGGTTCGTCTGAGTGACTCCATGATTTATCGTTGTTCGCGTCTTTCGTTTGTAGACCGGGGATTTGCGCATCCGTTTATCCTGATAGAAAGTCTGACCTCCGAAGTGGTGAAGGCCGAAAAGAAGGCTTACGAAAAGGTGATTCGCATGATTGCGCATGAAGTCAACAATACGGTGGCGGGCATTACTTCCACTCTTGATACAGTGGATGGTGCTTTGGAGTGTATGGACGATACCGAAGACCTTCGTGAGGTGATGAAAGTATGCGTGGACCGCTGTTATAGCATGAGCCGTTTCATTACTAACTTTGCCAATGTGGTGAAAATTCCTGAACCGCAATTGCAATTGGTCTCTCTGAACGACCGTGTGGCGGCTTGTAAAATGTTTATGGAGACTGTTTGCCGCAACCGTAATATAACGCTGCACTTGACTTTGTGCGATGAAAATCCGCATGTACGCATGGATACTTCCCTGTTTGAACAGGTATTGGTGAATATCATAAAGAATGCTGCCGAGAGTATCGGTGAGGAAGGCAATATTTTTATTCGTACTTCTGTCTTTCCTACCATGCTTGAGATTGCCGATACGGGAGCCGGCATCAGCAAAGAGGTGGAAGCGAAATTATTCAGTCCTTTCTTTTCTACCAAACCCAACGGACAGGGTATCGGTCTGATATTTATTCGTGAAGTGCTGATGAAGCACGGATGCACGTTCTCTTTGCGCACCTATTCCGACGGACTGACACGGTTCCGTATCCGTTTCAGTGCTTGATTTTGCTCTTGTAGACTTCGCCCCGGCTTATCACTTCTTTTACAAACTTGAAGGTTTCTACTCCGCGGAAGTAACCATTCTTGCAGAGGGGGTCGTTGAAATATTCTTCGTTGCTTTTCAAGAGAATATAGTCGGCTACATTATTGTCCCAGATGTATTTGTTTTTTCCATATTTTTCGGCCAGGGCCATAGCATCTGTGATGTGTCCGATGCCGGCATTATAGGCTGCCAGGATAAACTTGATTCGTTCATCGGGGTCGGGAATGCGGCGGAAAGAGTTGGCAGTGGCGGCAATGTATTTCACGGCGGCTTTGATGCTTTCTTCCGGGTTCTGTTCCATGCCGGCGGGGACGCCCATGGCACGTGCGGTGCGCGGCATCAGTTGCATTAATCCCTTGGCGCCTGCCCATGAGACGGCGGTCGTATCGAAGTTCGATTCCGTGTAGGCCAGCGAAGCCAGCAGCCGCCAGTCCCAATCAATTTCTTTGGCGTACTTTTTGAACAATTCGTCATAGTGGGATATTTTTCCTTTCTGTATGGACAGGATGGAACCGTGCGGTATTCGTTTGCTGATTTCAAAATACCGTTTGCTGCTTGCCCGGTAAGACGGGGAAGTCATGTTTTCCCGATGCCATTGGGTGGCTGCTGCTGCCAGCAGGGGAGATGTTTTTCTGACCGCCCACGAAGCGCGTTGGTCGAAACTGATGGGCATAGAGATATTCAGGTTCGGATAATATGTTTTGTTGAGCTTGGCAAGGTCGTTGTCACAGACGGCATAATCGATGGTGCCGTTGGAAACCTGCATAATGAGATCTTCGGTGGTAACACTGTCATTCTCTACTTTATGAATCAGAATACCTCCGCCCAGTTCTTTGTCCAGATTTATCAGGCGGTCAAGATATTTGCCGGGTTTCACATATACTTCTTTGCCAATCAGTTCGGTTACATTCTGCAGAGGGGGGACTTTGTTGCTGTTTCGTTGCACCAGTACTTGGTGGGTAATGATGTCTTCGCCGCAAAACTCTACACTGTCTTTGAATTCCTTCGTGATAGGGAGGTTATAGGCTATCAAATCGCCTTCACCGGTCAGTAATTTATGTACCAGGTCGTGTGTGTTCTTGGCTGTTTCCACCCTTAGCTTCACACCAAGCGAGCGGGCAAACTGTTCGGCCAATTCATATTGGAATCCCATGGGTTCGCCCCGGTAATTGAAATAAGAAGTCGAGCTGTTGAGGGTCAGCACCACCAATTCTCCACTGTCTTTCATTTGCGGCAAATCGTAGTTTGTCACTTCATTGCTTTGCGGTTGTTGGCGGCATGCCATCATGCAGATGCAGGCGAGGAGCAGGAGCCGGACTAGTTTCATTTGTCCAAAATCTTTTCGATATATAGCTTAAGAATTTCAATCGCCTTCTGATTGTTGCCTCCATTGGGGATAATGATGTCGGCATATTGTTTGGTCGGCTCGATGAATTCATCATGCATCGGCTTCAGAACGTTGCGATACTTGTCTATCAGCATTTCCAAAGGATGGCCCCGTTCCACCATATCACGGGTAATGACACGCAACAAGCGTTCGTCGGGTTCTGCGTCTACGAAAATCTTCAAGTCCATCAGGTCGCGCAATTCCTTGTCATATAAACTCATGATACCTTCTACGATAATGACTTCCTTCGGCTCTATATGAATGGTTTCGGGCAGACGTGTACATACTATATAGGAATAGGTGGGCTGTTCGATGGAACGTCCTTGGCGTAATTCGGCTATCTGTTGTTCGAAAAGTGCCCAGTCGAATGCATCGGGATGGTCGAAGTTAGTCTGCTTGCGCCTTTCCAAAGGGAGGGAAGATTGGTCGTTGTAGTAAGAATCTTGTGGAATAACGGCAACGGAACCTTCGGGCAGGCTCTCTATTATTTTCTTGACTACAGTGGTCTTTCCTGAACCGGTTCCTCCGGCTATACCAATAATTATCATAATAATAGGATGTATTTTAAAACAAAACTGTTACTTTTGCATCAGGCTACTTGTATTGGCCGATGTTAATTACAAAAGTAGAATAATTAATTAAAATATCAAGTATGGTAAAGCATATAGTTTTGTTTAAATTGAAAGAAACACTTCCGCAGGAAGAAAAACTGAAAGTGATGAATGATTTTAAGGCTGCCATTGAAGCATTGCCTGCAAAGATTGGTTTCATTCGTAAAATATTTGTCGGTCTGAATATCAATTCTGCCGAAGCATGGGATATTTGTTTGGAGAGCGAGTTTGATACATTGGCAGACGTCAATGCGTATGCTGTTCATCCTGACCATGTGGCTGCTGCCGGCATCCTGAAAGATGCAAAAGAAGGACGCGCTTGCGTGGATTACGAATTTTAAGATGTAGCCTATGAAAAAGATAATCAATCCCTGGAAAGGGATGGAAGGATATAATTGCTTTGGCTGTGCGCCCAATAACGAGGCCGGAGTGAAGATGGAATTTTATGAAGATGGCGATGAGGTTATCAGCATTTGGAAACCTCAGCCACAATTCCAGGGATGGATTGACACACTGCATGGCGGCATACAGGCTGTGTTGCTGGACGAGATTTGTGCGTGGGTGATTTTGCGTAAGATGCAGACTACCGGAGTGACCTCGAAGATGGAAACCCGCTATATGAAACCTATCAGTACGAATGATTCGCATATCGTGCTGCGTGCTTCTATCAAGGAAGTGAAGCGCAATATCATTCTGGTGGACGCGGCTATCTATAATAATAAGGAGGAATTGTGTACCAAAGCGCTTTGTACTTACTTTACTTTCTCGCAAGAGAAGGCAAAAGAAGAGATGCACTTTTTGCATTGTGATGTGGAGAGTGACGAACAGCTTCCTTTAATTTGAAAGAAAAATCAAAGTTTTTATGATAATTATTTGCTGTATTCATTTTAATACTTTATTTTTGTCGCAAATAAAAAGAAAAACTATGGTTAGAACAGCTACACATCATCATCATTTTCCTAACGAATAACGCGGTGGGCTGTGATGATATTGTAGTATACTGATATAAGGGCTTGCCGATGCGGTAAGCCCTTTTTTATTTGCTTGAATAATAATCAAAAGATAGAAAATATGCTTAGAATTGCAGTACAGTCCAAAGGCCGTTTGTTTGAAGAGACAATGGCATTGCTACAGGAAGCGGATATCAAAATTTCCTCTTCTAAAAGAATTTTATTGGTACAATCATCCAATTTCCCCATCGAGGTGCTTTTTCTTCGTGATGATGATATTCCCCAGTCTGTAGCCGGTGGTGTGGCGGATTTGGGTATCGTAGGCGAGAATGAGTTTGTAGAACGCAAAGAAGATGCGGAAGTCATTAAGCGGCTGGGATTCAGCAAATGCCGTTTGTCTTTGGCCATTCCCAAGGATGTGGATTATCCGGGATTGTCTTGGTTTGAAGGTCGCAAGATTGCTACTTCTTATCCGGGTATCTTGAAGGAATTTATGCAGAAGAATGGTATCCATGCAGATATTCATGTCATTACCGGTTCGGTGGAGATTGCTCCGGGAATCAGCCTGGCAGATGCTATCTTTGATATTGTGAGTTCGGGGTCTACACTGGTCAGCAACAGCCTGAAGGAAGTGGAAGTGGTGATGAAAAGCGAGGCATTGTTGATTGGAAACAAGCATATGTCCGAGGATAAGAAGGAGATATTGAATGAATTATTGTTCCGCATTGAAGCGGTGAAAGCAGCGGAAGATAAGAAGTATGTATTGATGAATGCGCCTGCCGACCGGCTGAAAGAGATTATAGAAGTATTGCCCGGCATGAAGAGTCCCACGGTGATGCCTTTGGCACAAGAAGGTTGGTGCTCGGTGCATACGGTGCTGGATGAAAAACGTTTTTGGGAGATTATCGGAAAGCTGAAAGCATTGGGTGCGGAAGGAATTTTGGTATTGCCCATAGAGAAGATGATATTATAGTGGGTCCGGAGGAGGTGTTTCCTCTTTAAAGAAATAAAGAATATGAAGAAAATTATATATCCCGATAAAGCAGAATGGGCGGATATGCTCCGTCGTCCTGTCCTCCATACCGAAACGCTTCGCGATACCGTGAAGGAAGTGCTTGACCGTGTAAAATCGGAAGGAGATAAAGCCGTCATTGAATATGAAGAACGGTTTGACAAAGTGAAACTTGATGCCTTGGCTGTGACCGAAGCGGAGATGGCGGAGGCAGAAAAAGATGTTCCCATTGAACTGAAAGCGGCCATTATGCTTGCACAGAAGAATATTCATGCCTTCCATGCTGCGCAGCGTTTTGAAGGAAAGAAAGTACAGACTGTTCCGGGAGTGACCTGCTGGCAGAAAGCGGTTGCCATCGAGAAAGTAGGTTTGTACATTCCCGGCGGCACGGCTCCGTTGTTCTCTACCGTGCTGATGTTGGCTACTCCTGCACAAATAGCCGGTTGCAAAGAAATAGTTCTTTGCACTCCTCCCGATAAAGCGGGAAAGATTCATCCTGCCATCCTCTATGCGGCAAAGCTAGCGGGAGTCAATAAGATATTCAAGGCAGGCGGAGTGCAGGCTATCGGTGCGATGGCATACGGAACGGAGAGTGTGCCGAAGGTTTATAAAATATTCGGTCCCGGCAATCAATATGTGACGGCTGCCAAGCAGCAGGTTTCCCTGTGTGATGTGGCCATCGACATGCCTGCCGGTCCTTCCGAGGTGGAAGTGCTGGCAGACGAAACGGCCAACCCCGTCTTTGTTGCCGCCGACTTGCTTTCGCAGGCAGAACATGGGGTAGACAGTCAGGCGATGCTGGTGACTACTTCCGAAAAGCTGATGGAAGAAGTGGAATATGAAGTGCAGCGGCAATTGGCCTTGCTCTCCCGTTGGGAAATAGCGGAGAAATCTTTGGCCAACAGCAAGCTGATATTGGTGAAAGATATGGATGAGGCAATTGCTTTAACCAATGAATATGCTCCCGAACACCTGATAATCGAAACCCGGGATTATGAGGAGCAAGCCGAGCGTATTGTCAATGCAGGCTCTGTATTTCTGGGTTCCCTGTCGCCGGAGAGTGCAGGCGATTACGCATCGGGAACCAATCATACGCTGCCCACAAACGGTTATGCCAAAGCTTATGGCGGAGTGGGTCTGGATAGCTTTATCCGTAAAATAACTTTTCAGGAAATCACGCGCGAAGGCATAGAAATTATCGGTCCCGCCATCGAAGTAATGGCAGCCAACGAACAACTGAGTGCGCATAAAAATGCCGTCACCGTCAGATTAAAAGCAAAATAAAAAAAGAGACTATATGAAAGACTTAAAAGAATTGACGCGTCCCAATATCCGGGCTTTAAAGCCATATTCATCTGCGCGCGACGAATATAGTGGGGCAGAAGCTTCTGTGTTTTTGGATGCAAACGAGAATCCCTATAATACTCCGAACAACCGTTATCCCGACCCGATGCAGCGAGAGCTGAAGAATCTGATAGCTCCCGTCAAGAAGGTCAAACCGGAGAATATCTTTTTGGGAAACGGCAGCGATGAGGCTATCGACTTGGTTTATCGTGCTTTCTGCCGTCCGGGGGTGGATAATGTAGTGGCTATCGACCCTACTTACGGTATGTATCAGGTGTGTGCCGAGGTGAATGATGTGGAGTATCGTAAGGTATTGCTGGACGAAAACTATCAGTTTACTGCAGACCGGCTGCTGGCGGCGACGGATGATAATACCAAATTGATATTTCTCTGTTCTCCCAATAACCCGACCGGGAATGCGTTAGACCGTGAGGAAATGGAAAAGACTCTGTCTGCTTTTCAGGGATTGGTCGTCATCGATGAGGCTTATTCCGATTTTTCGGATGCACCTTCGTTTCTGCTTGACTTGGAAAAACATCCCAATCTCATCGTTTTTCAGACTTTCTCCAAAGCCTGGGGATGTGCCGCCATCCGGTTGGGCATGGCATTTGCTTCTCCTGAAATTATCGCGATTTTCAGTAAGATAAAGTATCCTTATAATGTGAACCTGCTGACTCAAAAGGAGGCCATTGCCATGATGCATCGCCATTATGAAGTGGAACGTTGGGTGAAGTCATTGCTGGAAGAGCGTGCGCGTCTTATCGATGAGTTTATACAGTTGCCCTGCTGCGAGAAGATTTATCCGACAGATGCCAATTTCTTTTTGGCAAAAGTGACGGATGCGAAGAAAATATATGCTTACTTGGTAAGTAAAGGAATCATTGTACGTAATCGCACCAATGTTTCTTTGTGTCGTGACTGCCTTCGCATCACTATTGGCACTCGTCCCGAAAATGATACGTTGCTGGAGGCGCTGAACGCTTTTGGCATGCAGTCCGGCAAATAAAAAGATTGTAACAGATGAAAAAAGCATTATTCATAGACCGTGATGGTACGCTGGTGGTGGAGCCGCCGGTGGATTATCAGCTCGACTCGTTCGAGAAACTGGAGTTTTGTCCCAAAGTGTTCCGTAATCTGAGCTTCATTCGGAGCAAGCTGGATTATGAGTTTGTCATGGTTACCAATCAAGACGGACTGGGAACGGATTCTTTCCCGGAAGATACTTTCTGGCCGGTGCATAATCTGGTGTTGAAGACATTGGAAGGGGAGGGTATCACATTCGATGATATCCTGATAGACCGCAGCTTTCCCGAAGATAATGCCCCAACCCGCAAACCGCGTACCGGAATGATGGGAAAATATATGACGGGAGACTATGACCTGGCGAACAGTTTTGTCATCGGCGACCGTGCTACAGATGTAGAACTGGCCAAAAATTTGGGCTGCAAGGCTATTTTGCTTCAAGACGATAAAGAGGTACTGAAGGAAAAGAACTTGGAAGCATATTGTGTGTTGGCCACGACCGATTGGGACCGGATAGCTGAGTTTCTGTTTGCCGGAGAACGTATTGCCGAGGTGCGCCGCACGACGAAAGAGACGGATATCTTTGTCCGCCTCAATTTGGACGGCAGTGGTCGGTGCGATATTTCCACCGGGCTTGGTTTCTTTGACCACATGCTGGAGCAGATTGGCAAGCACGGCGGCATTGACCTTACCGTTTGCGTGAAAGGTGACTTGGAGGTGGATGAACATCATACCATCGAAGATACGGCCATTGCATTGGGTGAATGCATTTATCAGGCCTTGGGCAGTAAGAGGGGAATAGAGCGTTACGGTTATTGTCTGCCGATGGACGATTGTCTTTGTCAGGTAGCTCTGGATTTTGGCGGCCGTGCCTGGTTGGTGTGGGATGCGGAGTTTCATCGCGAAAAGATAGGAGAGATGCCTACCGAAATGTTTCTTCATTTCTTTAAATCACTGAGTGATGCAGCACGTATGAATCTCAATATCAAGGCAGAAGGAAATAATGAACATCATAAGATAGAAGGAATCTTCAAGGCCTTGGCGCGTGCCATCAAGATGGCGGTGAGAAGAGATATTTATCATTTTGAGGTGCCGTCCAGCAAAGGGTGTATTTAGCGATGGTGAGTATGCCGGCAATGTCGATAATATGCAGGTGTCCACACGTATATACGCGCAGGCCTGCGTGAACGTACGTATAGGCCTACGCGTATATATGTGCGGCCCTGCGTGAACGTACGTGTGAGCCTGCACGTATATACGCATAAGCGGAGCCTTGCAAATGACCCGGTAAAAGGATGAAAAAGTTATAATTCTTCGCATTCTTTCAGCCACATTGCGGCACTGGCATCGCTGGGCATACGCCAATCGCCCCGTGGACTGAGAGAGACGGAACCTACTTTCGGACCGTCGGGCAGGCACGAACGCTTGAACTGCTGCTGGAAGAAGCGTCGGCAAAATGTGGTCAGCCATTTCTTGATGACTTCTTCATTGTACGTATCGCGGAAGGCTATGCTTGCCAGATAGAATATCTTGCCGGGGCGGAAGCCGAAGCGAAGGAACTGATAGAGGAAGAAGTCATGCAGTTCATACGGTCCTACCAAATCTTCTGTCTTTTGTTTGATATTACCTTGCTCGTCTGCCGGAATCAGCTCGGGGCTGATGGGTGTATCTACAATATCCAGCAGGGTGATGCGTGATTCATTGTCCACACCGTTCAAGGCAATCCAATTTACTAAATATTTTACCAATGTCTTGGGAATGCTGGCATTGACACCATACATGGACATGTGGTCGCCATTGTAAGTAGCCCATCCCAAAGCAAGTTCGGAAAGGTCGCCTGTGCCGATGACCAGACCGCCCAGCCGGTTTGCCACATCCATCAGAATCTGCGTGCGTTCGCGTGCCTGACTGTTTTCATAAGTCACATCGTGAACGGTCATGTCGTGGTCGATATCTTTAAAATGCCGGATGCAGGCCTCCTTAATGCTTATTTCTTTGATAGTGACTCCCAATGAAGCCATTAGGTGGAGTGCATTATTATAGGTGCGATCGGTTGTGCCGAAACCGGGCATCGTGATACCGATGATATTTTTGCGCGGAAGTTCCAGTTTATCAAATGTCTTGACGCATACCAGTAAGGCCAGAGTGGAATCCAGTCCTCCCGAAATGCCGACTACCACGGTCTTGCAGTTGGTATGTACAAGTCGTTTGGCCAAACCTGCTATTTGGATGGCGAATATTTCTTCGCATCGTTGGTCTAATTCATTTCCTTGAGGCACAAAGGGGTGCGGCTCGATGGGGCGGGTTAGTGTTAAATCGCGTGTATTGACAAATTCGGTGTTGATATGGATGGCAGGACGACCGGGACAATTGCCGATATTGGCTGCAAAAGTAGTGTTGGTCAAGCGTTCGCCACGGATGCGCTCTACGTCTATTTCGCTGATTACCAGTTGCTCTTTGAAAGAAAAGCGTTCAGATTCGGCCAATAGGCTGCCGTTTTCGTAGATAAGTCCGTTGCCGGCGAAAACCACATCAGTGGTAGATTCTCCAAACCCGCTGGAACTGAACACATATCCTGCCAGACAGCGTGCGGATTGTTGGCTGATAAGTGAACGTACATAAGCATGTTTTCCTATTCCTTCATTGTCGGCCGACATATTGAATATGATTTCCGCTCCTTGCAGCGCCAATGAAGAGCTGGGCGGAATAGGCGCCCACATGTCTTCGCAGATTTCAATGCCGAAGCAAGTATCGGGCGTATCGAAAAGCAAGTTGGCGCTGACCGGCACGTTTTGTCCGCAAAGGCGTATATTGGTATCGGGATGATTCAAAGCGGAAGTAAACCAGCGCTGTTCATAGAATTCTTTATAATTGGGTAAATAAGTTTTGGGCACAATACCCAGAATCTTTCCTTTTTGGCAAACTACGGCACAATTAAGTAAAGTGGAGTTCATGACGACCGGCATGCCTATGATAGAGATAATATCCATTTGCCGGGTATTATTCATAATCTGCATTAAAGCTATCTCTGCTTCTTCCAATAACAATGTTTGGCCAAACAGGTCGGCACAAGTATATCCGGTGATGCTAAGTTCGGGGAAAATAATGATTTGAACACCTTTCCCGTCAGCAATGGCAATTTGAGTTTCAATTTGTTGTGCGTTAAACTTGCAGTCGGCTACTTTCACTGCCGGAACAGCCGCCGCTACTCTTACAAAACCATATTTCATAATTATACCTTATTATATATAGGTGCAAAAATAATCATTCCTGATTGATTTATTGCATGAAAGAAAAAAAATAAAAAAAAGTAAGGAAATTATTTGTTAGTTACTAGAAAGTACATATCTTTGCACGTGAAATAAAGTTGTAACAATTACAAATATGAAAGAGAGTTCTTATGAAGACTTATGATTATTTACTCAGTTATAATATAAAGCCATCTGTGCAGAGAATAGCTATTATGGACTATTTGTTGGCTCATAAAACTCATCCGTGTATCGATGAGATTTATATGGCTTTGTGTGACGATATTCCTACATTGTCGAAAACTACGGTTTATAATACATTGAAGCTTTTTGTGGAACATGGTGCAGCTTTAATGCTTACGATTGATGAAAAAAATGCATGTTTCGATTCGGAAACCTCTTTGCATGCTCACTTTTTATGTAAGAAATGTGGCAAAATATATGATTTGCCTTTCAGTGGCGAAACGAAACAGGTGGAACGTATTGACATGAATGGTTTCTTTATTGAAGAAATACATCAATATTACAAAGGGGTATGTCCGGCTTGTGCTGCAAAAGAGCAGGGAAAAGAAGTAGGCTGATAATATGGTGATCAACTAATAAATAAAATATTGACTAACTAATAAAAAAGGAAATTATGAAAAAGTTTATTTGTACAGTTTGTGGTTATATTCATGAAGGTGATGCAGCTCCTGAAAAGTGTCCGTTGTGTAAAGCACCCGCTTCTAAGTTCAACGAAATGGTAGAAACAGAAGGTGGTTTGGAATTTGCTGACCAACACGTGATTGGTGTTGCTAAAGGTTGTGACGAAGAAATGATTAAAGATTTGAACAACCACTTTATGGGTGAATGTACAGAAGTTGGTATGTATCTGGCTATGAGCCGTCAGGCTGACCGTGAAGGTTATCCTGAAATTGCTGAAGCTTTCAAACGCTATGCTTGGGAAGAAGCTGAACACGCTTCTAAATTTGCTGAATTGCTGGGCGACTGCGTATGGGATACTAAGACTAACTTGGAAAAGAGAATGAATGCAGAATCAGGTGCTTGCGCTGACAAGAAGCGTATTGCTACTCGTGCAAAAGCTCTGAACTTGGATGCTATCCACGATACAGTTCACGAAATGGCTAAAGACGAAGCTCGTCATGGTAAGGGCTTCGAAGGCTTGTACAATAGATATTTCAAGAAATAATAAGTTTATTATAAATAAAAAGGCCGTGCAGATTTGTTTTGCACGGTCTTTTTTATTGTTTTTCTTCGTCGGTTATTCGTATTGTGCCAACAGTTCGCTTAGCTCTTTGGCTTGTAGCACACCGCTTTGTCTCCACAACTGCTTGCCATCTTTGAAAATCATGAGTGTGGGAACAGATTGTATTTGGTAGTAAGCAGCCAGTTCTTGGTGTTTGTCCACATCCACTTTGACTACTCTTACTTTTTCACCTTTCATCGCTTTTACATCTTCCAGGATGGGTTTCATCATTTTGCACGGACCGCACCATTCGGCATAAAAATCTACCAGTACAGGGATATTTGAGGTAATTAAATCATCGAATTTTTCCATATTAATCTCCTTTCGTTATTAATTTCTTTTATATAATAAACGCCTGTAGAAAGCTTTTTGTTGAATGACAGGCTAAAAAAATAAGAATCCGAAACAGCCTGACCATTTCGGATTCTTATTTTTTTAGCCTGGGATATTCCCGATTTATTTCTTTGTTGTAGACGAAGTATAACGTGCGTTCAATCCGTCAATGATTTCCTGAGTAATGTTGTATGCAGGATTTGCATATAGCAAGTTGTCAAAGCCGGTATTGCTGATAATCAAATCGTAACCTTTGTTTTGGTTATATATTTTCAGGAATGAGTTGATAGAGTCACGCAATTGTAAGCTGTTCTTTTGGTTCTCATCTGCAAGTTCTGCACTCAATTTCTGTTGCAAAGCCTGCAAATCCTGCTGCTGTTTCATTAAACGCATCTGTTCCTGTTCTGCACGTTCACGGCTTGCAAAACCTCCGTTTTGAAGTTTACGTTCAAATTCTCTGGCTTCGGCTTCCAGTTTTTTACCTTTTTCATTCAAGGTAGTACGGATGTTTTCTTCCTTGCTTATCATGGCTTCATTCAAGTCGTTCCAAAAATTATATTTGGTGAGCAGTGAATCGATTTCTACGTAAGCAATCTTCATGTTGGAAGAACCGGCAACACCCGCAACGGGAGCAACATTAGAAGTAGTAGAAGCATTGTTGTTTTTGTCGGTACATTGTGCAAATACCAGCACGGTGGCCAACGCTAAAAATCCATTCAGGATGAAATTTGTTCTTTTCATAATCTTTTTTTACGTATGTTTTTATTAGTTATTTTTCTTCTTTGCCTTGTTTCTCTACTTCGGGAATCGCTCTTTTATTTATTTTCTGTGCTTCACGGTCTTGTGACTGTACACATCCGATTCCTTTCTTCCGAAGTGCTTTATTACCACTGACATGTGTATTGGGGAACTTTCCTTTTATGAAGATTCCTATACATAATAATGCTATACATATAGCAACTATTAACACTGTTATAAAGAGAGTATCAAGCATTTCTATTATTTTTGTGGTGCAAAGTTAGTGTAAGGTGAGCGAAATGCCAAATTTATTTGAGCATTTCCGAACAGAACTCTACATTTGCAGAGCAAATATAGACTTTTGAAGTGACTTAGCTTTCTCTTTTTCCATTAAAAAAGAGGAAGGAGTCGGTTAAATATATTGATTTAACTAATTTTTGCAAAACTACAATTAGATTTTGCACTAATACCAATTATAGATATGGATAAAAAGGATTTGAAACCGGCCTCTGTTTTTCATTATTTTGAAGAAATATGCCAGGTACCCCGTCCCTCTAAAAGGGAAGAGAAAATAATTGCTTATTTAAAAGCATTTGGTGAGAAACACGGTTTGGAAACCAAGACGGATGAAGCCGGAAATGTGTTGATTAAGAAGCCGGCAACTCCGGGTAGAGAGAATCTGAAGACGGTGATTCTGCAATCACATATAGATATGGTTTGTGAAAAGAACAGCGATGTGGAGCACGACTTCCTGACCGATCCGATTGAAACTGTGATTGACGGAGAATGGTTGAAGGCAAAAGGTACGACTTTAGGTGCTGACAATGGAATAGGGGTAGCTACCGAGTTGGCTATATTGGCATCTGACGATATTGAGCACGGACCGTTGGAATGTCTTTTTACTGTAGATGAAGAAACCGGATTGACGGGTGCATTTGCGTTGAAAGAAGGATTTATGAGTGGAGATATTCTCATTAATCTTGACTCGGAAGACGAAGGTGAATTGTTTATCGGTTGTGCCGGAGGAGCTAACACGACGGCTGAATTTGCTTATCAGCCGGTTCCTGCACCACAAGATTATTTTTATTTTAGTGTAGCAGTAAAGGGCTTGACCGGTGGCCATTCCGGTGATGATATAAATAAAGGAAGAGCCAATGCCAATAAATTATTGGTTCGCTTCCTGACTCAGCTGGCTGCTAAATATCCGATGTATTTGTGTGAAATAGACGGAGGAAATCTTCACAATGCCATTCCGCGTGAAGCACGGGCACTTTGTGCGGTTCCGATGAAGGATAAAGAGTCGGTGCGTGTGGATTTAAATATTTATACGGCTGAGATAGAGAATGAATTTGCAGTGACCGAACCTAATCTGAAAACCGAGCTGTCTTCCGAAGCTCCCTGTAAGGAGGCTATTGATATGGTAACCGCCGGTCGTCTGCTGAAAGCGGTTTATGCTGTTCATAACGGCGTGTATGCGATGAGCCAGGATATTCCGGGACTGGTGGAGACATCTTCTAATCTGGCTTCTGTCAAGCAGGCAGACAGAAAGATAAAGATTGTGACAAGCCAGCGAAGTGCTATTTTGTCCTCTCGCAAGGATATGTCCGAAATGATTCGTTCTGCTTTTATGCTGGGTGGTGCTGAAGTGACTACAGGTGAGGGATATCCGGGTTGGAAACCTAATCCGTCTTCACCTATTCTGAAAGTTGCTGTAGACAGCTATAAGAAATTGTTTGGTGTGGAGCCGAAAGTAAAAGCTATTCATGCCGGACTGGAATGCGGTTTGTTCCTGGAGAAATATCCTTCGTTGGATATGGTTTCTTTCGGACCGACTTTGCGTGGAGTTCATTCACCGGATGAACGTATGCTGATACCGACGGTAGACAAATTCTGGCGTCATTTGCTGGATGTGTTGGTACATGTACCCGAAAAATAATTCTAATAAATAAGACATGAGGAAAATCATCCTATTTCTATGCGTATGCTGTTTGGTCGGGGTTGCTTATGCTCAAGAACCTTTCAGAGTCATGTTTTACAATGTGGAAAACTTGTTCGATTGTCAGCATGACACATTAAAAAACGATTATGAGTTTTTACCTGATGCTCCCAAAGGATGGACTCGGGCAAGATACAATGATAAACTGGCAAAGATAGCCAAAGTGATTGTAGCGACAGGTGTGAAGGATGTGCCGGATTTGGTTGGTCTGTGCGAGGTGGAAAATGACCATTGCATGAAAGACCTTACTGAATATTCGCCTTTGCGTGAAGCCGGTTATCGGTATGTCATGACCGACTCTCCCGATCAGCGTGGCATTGATGTGGCATTGCTTTATCAGCGTGGAAGCTTTAAATTGCTTGGCAAAAACTCCATTCGTATTCCGAACGAAGAGATTGACAGGACGCCTACCCGTGACATTCTTCATGTGACAGGGCAGGTGTTGTCGGGTGATACATTGGATGTATTTGTCTGTCATATGCCCTCACGTTCCGGGGGTGAGGAAAAGAGTGAACCTTATCGTTTGTTCACCGCACAGATACTGCATGCTTCGGTTGATTCCCTGATGAACGTCCGCCGGCATCCCAATATTTTGATTATGGGTGATTTCAATGATTATCCTACCAATAATTCGATAGCTAAAGTACTGGGTGCCGTTGCTCCGAAAGGAGAAGTGCAGGCTACGAAGTTATACAATCTGATGGATGGACGTAAAGACGGGACTTACCGTTACCGTGGTGAGTGGGGAATACTTGACCAATTGATTGTGTCCGGTTTCCTGTTGCAGGGACATGCCGGTATTCGGACTTCTTATGACAAAGCACAGATCGTGAGATTCCCATTCTTATTGGAAGAAGACGAAAAATACGGCGGTGACATTCCTTTCCGTACTTATTGGGGGAGGAAATATCATGGTGGTTTTAGCGATCACTTACCGGTATGTGTAGATTTTGAAATAGGAAAAAAATAAAGGTTATGCAACCTTTCCCTTTTAGTAGGGAAGGTTGCATAATTTGCTAATGGTATCCAAACCATTTTTATAAGAGGTATGTTCCCAGTAGTGTCCGGCATTGTATTGGTCAAAACTATTGAGCGTTATCTTGTCATCTTCTATTTTTCCCATTATATTTTTGTCCAATATCTCAGCAAATATATAGTTTCCTTTATCCGGTACTAAGAGGGTATATAGTTTGGGTTGTATTCCCAAAGGCTTGTCAAAATCACTTAGGCGGATAATGCGATAGCGTTTGACTCCGTCTTTTTCGGCTATCAAAAGCAGGAATTTGTCTTTTGATGCCGGGCTGCAAAAGAACAATTCATTGACATTATCGACAAAGACGATAGGAGAATTAAGTTGTGAAAAGCCTTTCTTTAAGTTGGAAATGCCGATTTCTCCTGTTTTAAAGACACTGACCAATAGCTCTTCATCTCCTTCTGTATCATACGAACAGATTACTTTTCCACTATCTTCTCCCCATATTCCGATTTTGGGACTGGTGGAACCGGCTATTTTGCCATTATTGAAGAATGATATGAATTGGAAATTACTGTTATAGCCCAGTTCCGTTTTCTTTTGTAGAGGGTTGGGACGTAAGACTGATGTCTGAATATTGAAAGTAGCCTTTTTCTTCTTTGGAGTGGGGACTGCAATGACTGGGCCGGGCGCATTTATACTCTCTTCTTGCGGATTGTCAAAAAGAGAAAGTGAAATGCTCTCATGGGAATTGTTCTCAGTGGTATCCGGAGTAGCTGTTACCGGAGCAGACTCGTCAAAGATATATTCGTTTCTTTCGGCAGAGAACAGGGTTGGAAATTCCGGTTTCCGAGCTACAGAGTCTAATTTCAGATTACGTCGTGCTGCTATGAATTCATGGATATTTTGTTCCGGTTTGCAGATGCACGAACTTCCCGAACGGGTATAAATCTTACCGCTGACTTTTACTACCTCGTTGATGGGTGCTACACGGAAAGCCAGCACAATGCGTTCTTTGCCGTATTCTTGAAAGTTGCAACGTATGTATTCCTGATAGCGGTTATAATCTTCTTTCCCTTCACCCAATAAGCAGATAATATTATGGTTTACTGTGCGCAGATAGATATCGCAGTCGTTGTGTACCAGCTTCAGGTCTTCTTGGATTCCAGTCAGATATCCTTTATCGTTTACACCGATATAAAGAGTACCTCCATCGGTATTCATAAATGAAGCGATAACACGAGCCAACACCATACTTTGATCTTCGCGGGCATCTTTTTTGGCGTGACCAAATGCCGATGATTTAAATTCGCGCTCTACTCCTTCGTGTCCGAAATAAACAGGGATGGAAGGAGCTTCTTCTTTTTTCTGTTCCTTGATACCAAGTAGGGAATTGATGTTTTTGTAGATGATATGTTGCAGTTCGGTATCTTCTTTGGAAAGGAGTGTACTCATGCAAAAATAGCGGGCCAGTTCGGCAATAGTCAGGTCTTCACTTTGCATAAGCTGTTTCAGACGGTCGGTGTTATTATCTGCCATTAAAGAGAGAATATAGACAATTTTTTGACAGAATTCAAACGTAATTCCATATTGTTTGATGCCTAATTGTTCCATACGTGCCAATAGAATATTGAATCGCTGAATATTGTCATGCGAAAAACGTTCGCCGGATGGCAGGATAGCTATTTGGTTAATATTATAAATGTATTCGGCACACAGTCCATAATAAGTGGCTTTTTCTTTTTCACCGGAGAAGAGACACAACAGTCGCAGAAAGTTATAAGCATTAAATTGCTCATTGGGCTCATTTAACTCTTTGGATAGTTGGTCGAGACAGAAAATCAACTCTTTGGCAACTTCTTCGTTAATCGGCCATGTCTTATTTTCTGCTTTTCCTGACTTCTTTGTTTTTTCTTCCGTTTCTTGCTCCTCTTCCATTATGTAGGTTTCCGCTACATCCGAGCTGAGAACAGATTGTATATCTATCTTTTGCAGAGCATTAACAAAAGGGTTATTCTTTAGTTTCAGTGTCTGTTCTTTAATTTGCCGCTCAAGGGTGTTGTTCTGATATTCTCTCAGATGGGTGAAAAACTCCTGTAGGTGAGTGTGTACTTCTTGGTAGAATGCTTCCGCAGAGATATCAGCTTTTACTTTTCCTATATTGATATTATTGTTTAGAAAAGTGTTGTTATCCGGAAATTCTACCTGGTATATATCTCCTACCCGGGGTTTAATCCATCTATTGATAGGGGTGGTAGAAGTAGCTCCTGTAATAAGAAGCCATTTGATTTTATTCCCTTCACAATCGGCAATCATAGCCGGTATTTTTTTTCTTTTTACATTTTCCGCATATACAAATTCATTGTAGCGCGATGCCAGTGAAACCCTGACTCCTTCATTACTGCTGCTTAATACTTTTACTTTATAAGTATCATTACTTGAGAAGTAGTTTTCAAAGTTCTCAATACAAAAGTAACAGGCATTGATTTGTGTTAATGGAAGAATAGCCTTCACTCCTCGGTATTGTTCATCCAGTATGACTCCTTCCAGATATTGCCTTGTGCGGTCCGGTCCGATAATTCCAATGGTAATTTCTTCATTTGCAGAAGGATATTTTGTATTGCTATCTTTGGTTTCTGTGAAAGAAGTTTCCAAGATAGAACTATTTTGAAGAGACTCCGGTTGGTTACACTCATATAAAGGATAGTCTTCCGTCAGTTGATGCCAGTAAAGTTGCAGTTCGGCAATGCTTTTACAATTATTGAATAGGTAAGTAGGTTTACTGAATAAGGCAATAAAAACTCTGTTTTCCATCAACGCAGCTCTTTCTTTTCTGCCTTTCCATGTATGTGCGCTATGTGGAAACAGGGTACTGAGTGTAAATCCGTCTTTGTCGAGCGTCAGTGTATTATGTCCATTGCTATATTGTTTCCATTTGTTATCTTGCGGTTCGGCAGGCATATTAAGCTCGTCAATGCGTATATTTACCATTTGAGCTATAAATCGGTTCAGCTCGAAGTTTAACAGGTGTTCCCAGTCAAGTCTTTTTTCCAAAGAGCTTTCACCGGTGAGCATCGTGTATGCTTTGTTTTTCAGCTGAGAACTAAAGGGAGTGTTCAGCCTTGACAGGTATCTGTATATGCGTGCTGATAGGATTCTGGTATTATCGGTTTCTTCGAAAGGTACTTTATTGCTGAGCAATGATAAAACAATGAGATGGATTGCTTCCTCTATCTTTGTTTGTAATACACATTGTGCATTCGTATACCAAAGTTCCGAAATAATAATTTCATATTGTTCTATTTCCAGTTTCAATATGTTTTGCAGGGTAGCATTGTGATTGTCGCTTATCACCCCATTCTTTTTTAGCAGATAGATTGTTTCGGCAATTATGGGTAATTGCTTTCTCAATAAGGATTTGTCATAGGCCAGAAAATAGAGAAACATTTCTATTTTATGAGAGGCGTATAGCAGATAATCACTTGCTTGCAATTTATAAAGCATTGTACGGATAAAAGAGTCTGCCTGCTTGTCTTTAATGAGGTTCAGCGCATTGCGTCTGGCACGTAAACTTTCTATATATTGCTCCATCTCCTCTCGTTTGGCAGCTAACTGTTCAGGGTAGACTGTTTGCAGATAGCGTGATCCTTCGCTTATCCAAGTGTATAGCCGGTAGGCTGTTTGATGATATTGAGGATCCTCTTCTTCGTCTTGAAGGAGATTGTGGCTATATAAAGCATAATATCGGGCTGCTTGTTCAATCCATTTTAAATCATGCTCTTCATGTAACTTTCTGAGAGTTTCCAAAACAATTGCTGCGTCTGTATACGGGCAATGATACTCTTTGGAGAAAATGTCTTCTTTGATAAAAGAAACCACTTTTTCTATATTTAATGGAGTGTTGTTTTCAGCCATAGATATTATTTTTAAGGTTTGATAAATTTGCTTCTTTATTCGTGGTGATAAGGTCCGTTGTTCAAGATTGTCATGGCCCGATAGAGTTGTTCCACAAAAATGAGCCGTATCATTTGGTGAGAGAAGGTCATCTTGGACAGTGATATCTTTTCTTTTGCTATATCATATATTTTCGGAGCGAACCCATAAGGACCGCCAATGATAAAGACCAGTCTTTTATTTACCGTATGCATTTTTCTTGCCATCCAGTCGGCAAACTCGACAGAACGAAATTCTTTTCCATGCTCGTCCAGGAGTACCACTACATCCCCCGGCTGTAATGCTTTCGATATGAGTTCGCCTTCTTTTTCTTTTTGCTGTTCCATGCTCAGGCTCTTCGTGTTCTTCAGTTCGGGGATAACCTCCATATCAAAGGAAATAAAATGTTTGGTACGTTCCACATAATCATTGATGGCAGTGATATAGTGTTTCTCGACTGTGCGTCCTACGACTAATAATGTAAATTTCATGCGTTTATCTTCTGATTTGTCATGCAAAAATAAGGAAAATATTTACTATATCTATCAATTGATAAAAAAGAATGATTGACATTTTTTGATGAAGGTAGCTTTGCTGAGCAATGAAAAAACACTTTCCTAAATAATGGTGACATCTTTGGGAAAGTGTTTGGAGACTTTTGTGAGTGGAGTTATGATTCCTTATCTGTTTTCTTTGCGTACTTCTCTTAGGATTTGTTCCAGTTCGAAGACCTTTTCGGGGTGCTGCGTTGCCAGATTTTCTTTTTCCCCTGCTTGTTCCATATTATATAGCTGTGGCGTTTCCAGATAACCGGTTTCTATTTTGGGCCCCCAATACATGAATGGTACTCCGCTGCTGGGCTCGATATATTTCCAGTTTTTGGTCCAAACGGACAGTGCATGGTTGGAGGCTTGCTCTATTACCCACGGGCGGTCTGTCTTGTCCTTTCCGAGCAACGTGTTCATTCGGTTTTGGCTGTCGGGAACACTTCCTTTGGGAAGGCATGCCCCGACCAGCGAAGCTAAAGAGGCCGCCCAATCTATTTGTGAAATAAGTGCGTCCGAAACTTCCGGTTGCCTGATGATCTTGGGCCAACGAACGATGACGGGTACGCGTGTTCCGCCTTCGAAGGCACTGTATTTTCCGCCTCGAAGGTTGCCGCTTGGTTTATGTCCGTTCAGCAACTTTTCTGCCTGGTCGTCATAACCGTCGTCCACTACCGGTCCGTTGTCGCTCGACAGGATAATCAGTGTGTTCTCTGCCAATCCGGTCCGTTCGAGTGCCTCCAGCAGTTGGCCGACGGTCCAGTCGAATTGCGCGATGGCGTCTCCGCGCAGTCCCATCGGGTTCTTTCCTCGGAAACGGTCGTGTGGGAAGCGGGGGACATGCACATCGTTGGTGGCAAAGTACATGAAAAAAGGCTCATCCTTGTGCTGCTCAATGAAGCTGACGGCATGGGCGGTGATGGAGTCGGCTATGTTTTCGTCTTTCCACAAGGCTTTGCCTCCTCCTTTCATAAAACCGATGCGGCTGATGCCGTTCACAATGGACATGTTGTGTCCGTTGCTCGGTTTCAGGTTGTATAGCAATTCCGGGTTATCCTTTCCGGTGGGTTCACCGGGGAAGTTGTGCGTATAGCTGACTTCTATCGGGGCGGAAGGGTCATAGTTGGCAACCTGCCCGTTTTCGATGAAGACACAGGGCACACGGTCGGCGGTGGCAGCCATGATATAAGAATAATCGAATCCTAAATCGCCGAGAGCCGTAGGCAGGGGAGCATTCCAGTCTTGTTGTGCGGTTTTGTCACCCAGTCCCAGATGCCATTTGCCGAAAGCACCGGTGGCATAGCCTGAACTTTTGAATATATCTGCCATCGTGTATTGTTCGGGACGGATAATCATTCCCGCGTTTCCGGCTGCTATGTCCGTTCCCGGTTTGCGCCAGGCATATTCACCCGTGAGCAGGGAGTAACGAGACGGCGTGCTGGTTGCGGCAGTGGCATGTGCATTCGTAAACCGGATTCCTTCGGAGGCAAGGCGGTTTACGTGGGGAGTTTCTATGTTTTTGGCTCCATAACATTCCAAGTCGCCATATCCCAAGTCGTCTGCATAAATCAGGATGACATTGGGCTTGGACGTATTTTGCTTTGGCCCTCCGGCGTGGGCGGCCAAGCCGGAGAAGCATGCCAAAGGCAGTATGCAGTGAAAAGCTGTATTCATGGTCGTAAATTTATAGTCCTACTCTGTTGGGGTCGGGGGTGGAAGACTCTTCCATCAACTGTCTGAACTTGGCAACAATGTCGGGATGTTGTGCTGCCACGTCGTACTCTTCGCGCAGGTCTGCGTCCAAATCATAGAGTTGCATTTCGGTGTTTCCTTGCCTGATGTTGGTTATGATTCCTTTCCATTTACCCATTCGGATGGCTTTATTGCCGATTTTCGGGTCGGGATATTCCCAGTAAAGATACTCATGTTCCTTTTGTCCGGCTTTGTTGCCGAGCAGGGTAGGCAGGAAACTGATGCCGTCGGTGGGCGGACAAGTGACGGATATTATTTCGGCAAGTGTCGGCATGACGTCTTGAAAACAACAGATATGGTCGGTTTCCGAACCGGGCTTGATTTTGTCTTTCCACACCATGACGGCCGGGACGCGGATGCCGCCTTCGTGCAGGAAGCATTTGCCCCAACCATATTCGGACTTGAACCAGCCGCCGCTGTTGAACCACGACGAGTCGCTGCCGCCATTAAAGGTGGGGCCGTTGTCGGAAGTAAAAATAATCAAGGTATTGTCATACAGGTTTTCTGCTTTTAACTTTTGGATTAGTTTGCCCACTTGCTCGTCGAAGTAGCTAATCATGGCCGCATAAGTGGCATGGGGATAGCGGCATATCCCGTATCCGGCTTTTCCCGTATAAGGCTCTTCATCGCCAAACTTCTTGACATAATGTTGAACCCATCTTTCGGGTGCCTGAAGTGAGACGTGAGGCAGGGGAGTGGTCCACATCAGGAAGAAAGGCTTTTGCTTGTTCTCATCCACGAAGGACATTAACTCGTCGAATATTAAGTCGTTGGCATATTCTTCCTGCTCGAATCTTTTATAGTTTTGGGGGTTGTAGGGGTCTTCATCTTTTCCCAGTCGGGCAAGGTGAGGGTTAATGACTTTGTTTTTCAGATATACACGCTCTTCGTTTTTGTAAAGGAAAGCGGGGTAATAAGTGTGTGCCTGGCGCTGGCAGTTGTAGCCATAGAATTGATTGAATCCCTGTTTGTTGGGAGTACCTTCCGAGTCGGGAAATCCCAGTCCCCACTTGCCGAAGCATCCGGTGGTGTAGCCGGCGTTCTGCATCATCCGCCCGATGGTCATGGTGTTTGCCTTGAGCGGATATTGTCCTTCCAGTTCTTTGTGGACAAACATGGAATCGTGGTCATTGGTGGCACCGCGATAGGCCATTTCGTTGTTGTAGCGTATCTGTGCGTGTCCCGAATGCATGCCGGTCATCAAGACACACCGCGCCGGGGCAGATACCGGCGAACCGGTGTAGTGCTGGGTGAAGCGCATTCCTTCCTGCCGGAGTTGGTCGATATGGGGGGTCTCTATTTTTTCTTGTCCATAGCAGCCTATGTCACCGAATCCCAAGTCGTCCATCAAGATGTAAACTATGTTGGGGCGGCTGCTTGCCGTTTGTCCCAAAGCGGGCATCGTGCTTAGTGCGGTAATGCCTAATATGAAGTTGGTCTTTTTCATGATATAGTAAGCTTTTATTCCCATTTATAATTGTTGTCTGTCTCTTCGGTCAGTGCCGGTCCGAAGCCGTAACCTCTGTTTTCAAACCACTTTTTTTTATGAAGGATACGTTGGTAAAAGGCATCAAAATCCATTAACGGCCCATTGTGCCACATTTGTTCCGCCAGTGCCAAGATGCGTGGAAACAGCCGGCGGTCTATCATGTATTCTTTCACGCCGTCATCGGTCCAAAGCGCACATCCCATTCCCCGGATGAGCGGATTGCTTTCTTGTGTGGCTTTGTAGGAGGGATTGTTCATATAGACATCCTTTAAATCGAAGGTGCGGGCCTGCTCATATCCTTTCCAGGGAGTGAGTGGAAAATTGAGATAGGTGTAGTAGTTGGTACTGCAAATGACGGGATAATGATGGCGGAGGGCATTGCGGAGTGCCAAATCTTTGTGTCCGCGATAGTTCCACCATTGTATCACGATGTTGTCGGGCAACGGATAGCCGTCATTATAAACCACATCTCCCCAAAAGATAGCTTTTTTTCCTTTGCTTTTCAAGTGTTCCGCCATTTGTGCCGAAAACCACAGTTGCAGGTCATGGCTGTTTTTCAGACCCAAGTCGGTGATTCTTTTTTGACAGTCCGGGCATTTGTTCCAATTGTCTTTGGGAGCTTCATCTCCTCCCAGATGGATGTAAGACGAGGGGAACAAGGTGCATATTTCGTCTAATACGTTTTTGAGGAATTGCAATGTATTTTCTTTCCCTGCACAAAAAATGTTTGGAGTAAAGCCGAGTTTGGGAATTTCGACAGGGCGGTTGAAGCACCCCAATTCTGGGTAGGAGTGGAGTGCGGCTTCGGCATGTCCGGGCATGTCTATTTCGGGGACAATCGTGATATTGCGTGCGGCGGCATAGTCCACAAGGGCTTTGATTTCTTCTTGGCTGTAGAATCCCTGTTGTTCTTCCCCAACGGCGGCGTATGCTCCTTTTTGAGTCAGCAACGGATATTGTTTGATTTCGACACGCCAGCCAAGTCCTTCGGTCAGATGCCAGTGGAAATAATTCATCTTGAGGAGTGAGGCCATGTCGATGTATTTCTTGATGGTGGCTGGTGATTGGTATTGACGGCCGGAGTCGAGCATGAAGCTGCGCCATTTGATGCGCGGCGCATCCACGATGTCGACACATTGGAATAAGATTTCTCCGTCGGGGCCCGTTTGTACCCACTGGCGCAACGTTTGCACGGAGTAAGTAAATCCGGCATTGTCGGCGGCTTCTATTTTTATATTGTCGGGTGTGATGTGCAGGGTGTAGCCTTCGGGCGGGCAAGCGGGATTGCGAACGAAGCACAAGTCGGCTTTTTCTTTTGCATCGCACATTTGAATGTGGGGAACTACCTCGTCAATAAGCAGGGATAGGTAAGTCGCTGTTGAATCTTCTGCATACACTGTCACCCCCTTGTCTTTTATACTGAAACAACCTTTTGTCAGAGTTATCTGTTGAGGGGAAGGGATAATCACCTGTCCCTGGCAGGTCAGTGCACGGCAGAAGAGTAATATCAAAAAGATAATGGATGATTTGTTTATCATAACAGGTTTGTTTAGGTAATATGGATATATAGGTATAAATAGTCTGATTGAGTTGTTGCTTTTGTTGGAGAAGGATGTGTCAAAAGTAAAATTGAAATCTTGACACATCCTTTCTTGGAATTGATATTTACGGTTTATTTACCTACTCCGTCATTCCAGCCCGGGTTCTGCTCGAGTTGAGGATTCAGAACACGTTCCTGACGTGGTATCGGATAGAGGTAATAATATTCCGGCCAAAGCTGGGTGGGTTGCGGATGGAACTCCAAATAACCTTCGTTTCCGCCACCGTCGATGGTCACATTTGTTCCGGCCGGGAAGTCTGCCTTACGCACATATTGTCCCAGTTTTTTCTTCATGGCATAGTGACATTTCTTCCATCTTCTTAAATCGTTGAACCGGAATCCTTCGGAAAATAGTTCAATACGTCTTTCACGGCGTATTTCCCATAGCAGAGGATTGACGGCATAATCGCCACTGTAAGCCGGATTGCCAAGGTCACGTTTCGGATCGAAAGACTCATTGATTTCGGACACTTTCATCGGAGCAACATTAGCACGAGGACGCAACTTGTTGATGGTTTGATCTGCAACTGACTGGGTGAATTCTCCCAGTTCGCACATTGCTTCGGCGTAGTTCAGCATCACTTCTTCCACTCTGAAGATAGGCATGTCGGTTTCTTCATTACGTGCGCTTCCCACTTCCAGATAAGTACAGAAATATTTCCAGTTATTGTATCCGAAAGCCGATTTGTACCAAGGCTGGTTATTCAAATAGAAATCATAATGAGGAACAGCGCCTAAAATACCTCCGCTGAAACCCTGACGGAACGGCAATGTTTTTTGTCTTTCCTTGCTGCTGCCATATCCTATTCCTAATCTGATGTTCAAACTGTCAATGAAACTTCTGTCTTTCGGATTGTCAGTGAATTTCCATTTGTTGTCCCAAGCTGTTGTTGATTCGGAACGGTCAATGTTATAAGGCGGGGTGACGTGCAACCACAAGCGGTGGTCGCGATTGCTGAACTCTTCATATATATCTTTGTCACTCAAGAACAAAGGACTGTTCCAGCGCGGTTTTCCATCGCTACACAGGTAACTGTCCACTAAGTCACGGGTGGGGTTATAGAAAGAAGTGGCAGTGGTTCCTCCGATACTGACTGCGTGAACCACGTTTTCTGCATTGGAATAAGGTTTATACAAAATAATTCCCGGTACACCACTTAAGTCCAATGAACAGAATAAGTCATCATAATTATCGCATACATTCGGATAGGTGTGGAGCACTTCGGCAGATACGCGTTTGCATTCCTTTAAATAGGTTTCTGCATCATTCAGACCGTGATATTTCCGCCATGTGCCTTCAAACAGACAGAAGCGTGACATGAAAGTTTGTACCACGGCTTTGGTTATGCTGTTTTCTCCGTCACCGTTCACATTGATGTTTTGTTCGGCATATTGCAAATCTTCCAGGATATGTTTGGCTATGTCATCTCTGGATGCTCGCGGTCCTTGTATCAGGTCAGTTTCACTGTCACTCAATACATGGTCAATCCAAGGTACACCACCATAGTCGCATAACAATGAAAAATAACGGTAGCTACGGAAGAAATATCCTACACTGCGCCAATGAGCCTTTTCTGCTTCGGTCATTTGTGAACCGTCTATGTGGTCGAGCATTAAATTAACGCGGCGGATGAAACTGTAATATCCCCATGAAGTATTTTCTTTTTTATCAGGAACAGTAACGATACCTCTAATCCAACCGGTTTCACTGGTTTCTCGGGTTTGATTGTAGGAAATGTCATCTGTGGCATTCTCAGAGCCATATCCTAATGCGGGAAATGTTTCATACAGTCCCCATGCGTATGCCTTGAAATTGTCGTAAGAGACAAAAGCTGTTTCTGCTGTAGGATTTCCCAACGGATACCTCTCCATAAAATCATTGTTCAGACAGCCGGAGAGTAGAAACATACATAGTATAAGTGTATAATTTTTCATAATTTATCTGGATTTAGAATGTTACATTAATACCGAAAGAGAATTTTCTCATAAAAGGATATTCCCAAGCGCCTTTGGTTAACATATCTGTTTCAAGTCCTTCGGGAAGGTGATCCCATGTATAGAGGTTTTCTCCTGTAGCAAAAACTTTAATCTGGTCAAAATGTACTTTTGTACACCATGCTTTGGGTAACGTATAAGACAGGGTGATATTCTGTAATTTCAGATAGGATGCATCTGCCAGATACTTGCTTTGTACCCAATGGTTTTTATCCGTGTTTACCCCATTATTGGCGTATACGCGCGGATAGAAAGCATTCGTATTTTCCGGCGACCAGAAATCCAGTGTTTCTTTGAACAAGCTTCCCCAACTTCCTGTGGGCCATGCTATCTGGTCTCTACGCCAGTAGTCGCGTTTGCCCACTCCGCGTAGGAAAACAGTAAGTTCAAAGCCTTTCCAACCTACTCCGGCAGTGATACCGTAATGGTAACGTGGAGTAGAATTGCCAATAATTCGTTGGTCACCCGGATTGTCTGCTGTTCCGGCTCCACTGTATATCTCTGTGGGGTCGTCATCAAAGTTCTTGTATAACACATCACCCGGATATACTTTTCCAACTCCATGAGGGATAGGAATACCTTGTTTCAACGTTCCGTCAGCATTAAAATCATTTTCTGTATAAAAACGGTCGGTTACATATCCCCATATTTCACCCAGTTTCATACCTTTTCGATAGATTTTGTCACCTATCAAGTTGGTTTCATTGTTATATTTGGTAATTTCGCTTTGCGAATCGTAAAGATTGAATCCGATATGGTAACTCCAGTCTTTGATTCTGTCGCGCCAGCTGAGTTCCAGCTCCCAACCATAGGTTCTCAGATTGGCTGCATTTTGTTTGGCAGCACTGGCTCCGACTACCCAAGGTAAATCCATGCCGGGAGCAAGCATGTCTTTTGTGTCGCGTCGATACCAGTCAAAAGTACCATTCAGACGATTATTGAAAAGTCCGAAATCAATGCCGAAGTCCAAAGTGTATACCTTTTCCCAAGAGAAAGAACTGCTGACCATGAGCGGTGCTTTCAGAGTGGTAGTCTTTTTTCCATCCACCAGCCAGTTACTCAGGTAAGGAGCCATGTCCGGGATATATGGATAATTGATGGGGTTGCCATTGCCGTCTAATAAAATCTGATTGCCAATGGAACCATAAGAAGCTCGTAATTTCAAGTTGGAAATAATTCCTTTACTGCCCTTCATGAAGTTTTCTTCCGAGATACGCCAGCCGGCTGAGAAAGATGGGAAGAATCCGAAACGATTGTTTTTCGGGAAACGAGATGTTCCGTCATAGCGTCCGTTAGCTTCGAACATATATCTGTCATTATAATTATAACTGATGCGGTAAAACATTCCTCGGATGGCATATTCCTCAAACTTATCGGTAGTGGAGGCCGTGCCGGTGGCACCTGACAAAGAGGGCAGATTGCTCAGCAACACGTCAGTCTTTTCCGACCATTGGGATTCATAATGGCTTTCTTCCTGATTGAATCCGCCCATTACGCTTATATTGTGTTTCCCTATCGAGAAATCGTAATTAGCAAAGATATTGATGGCATTATAGTTTGTAAAATCCTGAGTCAGTGCATATCTGGTGTTTTCTACACTGTTCAAGATACCGGTGAAATTAAATCCTACGTACTGATATTTGTTTGCATAAAATTTATTGTATTTCGTAGTCCGGTTGTAAGTATACTCACCTGTAATCTTTAGACCTTTAAGAGGGGATATAATGACACGTCCTAATACACGCATATCGGTTTTTTTGATATTACGCGGTTCACCATACCGTACATAAGTAGCTGAAGTTTCGGCAGGATAGGTGATACCGTCGACTTCATAAGGTGAAATATTTTGATATGATGGCAATGCCATAGCGCTTCCCCACACACCGTTTCTACCACCTTGTTCCACTTTGTACTGATTGGAATTGGCATAACGGACGTCAAGCTGTGTGGTAAGCCATTTGTTTACATCCACACTGATAAAGCTGGAGAAATTGACACGGTTGAATTTGTCCTTGTCTGTGATAAGTATGCCATCTTCACCGGTATAGCCGAGTCCCATACGGTAACTTGTTCTTTCGCTGCCGCCGGAGACAGAAAAACTGTGGTTCTGCATGAAGCCAAAATTGTCCATCATATCATCAAACATATCATTTTCACGCATCAGGAATAAATTTCCCTGTTCATCATAGATATATCCGTTCGGATATTTGGCAGGGTTTGCATTATAGTCCGTGATGTATTTTTCCCATTGGGTGATATTCTTTCCGTCCACGTATGTATCGTTTTCCCATCCCATCTTTTTATATGCCAACACCGATTCTAACGGACTGGCCTTTTGGGGTAGCTCTAGTGCGGTAGAGAAAGAGAAATTGTTATTGTAATTGAATTGAGGTCTGGTGTCTTTTTTTCCTTGTTTAGTGGTAATCAATATGACGCCAAAGGCAGCACGGGCTCCGTAGATAGCGGCAGAGGCTGCATCTTTCAAAATAGAAACGGACTCAATATCTTGAGGATCAATCATATTTATGTCCATTGGAACGTTGTTTACCAAGACGAGTGGAGAACCGCCGTTGATAGAGGTCGTACCGCGGATATTATAGGACATGTCTTCGCCCGGAGTACCTGTTGTTGCTTCAATTTTCAGGCCGGGGACTACCCCCTGTAAGGCAGCGGTTATATTGGATATAGGGCGGTCTCCCAAAGACTCTTTCATATTGACGGCACTCACCGCACCGGTCATATTTACTTTTTTCTGGGTTCCGAAACCGATAACTACTACCTCGTCCATTAATTGGGTATCTTCTTTCAATTGGATATGGAAGGTTGACTTATTTTTAAGGCTGATTTCTATTGGTTGATAACCTATATACGAAACAGATAATTGTCCGTTTTCAGGCACTTCCATAGAGAAATTTCCATTTACATCGGTTATGGTGGCCAATTGGCTGCCGATTACTTGAACGTTAGCTCCAATTAATGCTTCACCTTTGGTATCGGTAATGATTCCTTGAATTTTTTTCTTAGGAGCGGAATTTTCCTGTTTTCCGTTTGTAACAGAAGCGGGTTGGGGAATGATGATAATATGTCCCCCTTCGGTTCTATAAGAGAATCCGGTATTTTTAAGAACTGCATTCAAAACAGTTGCCGTACTTTCGTTTTTGAAATCAACCGTTACTTTTTGATTGACATTCAACTTTGTTTGATTGTATGCGATGCTGAGTTTGGTTTGTTTTTCAATACTTTCAAAAACTTTTAGTAGCGGTTGGTTTTTTACTGATACCGTTACAGGTTGATTTTGTCCGAATGCAATGTTATAAAAACATAAAGCCAACAGCAATACATAAAATTTATGAATTTTTACGGGTGTGTTTAGCCACGATAAGTTTCTAAATTTCATAATTTTGTGAATTAATCATTAATACTAAATTTAAGTGTCTTGAAATGTTTAAATGAAGTGATTTTGATTGATTTCGGGAACCGGATTACTCGCTATTTTCCGGTTCCTTTTTCTTTTTATTTTCCTCCTTTCTTTTTAGGTAAATATTCTAATATGATATTATCATCTTCTATTGTGTATGACAGATTGCCTATGGTTTTTGTGATAATGTTCAGTACATCATTGATACTACTTTGATGCTTGAATTTTATTGTATATAGGTCTGTTGTATTCAATGTCGGTGGAAGTAATATGTGGACATTATAAGTCCGTTCTAATGATTTGACGATTTCTTTTAAGGATTGGGATACAAAATTCAACTCTCCTTTGGTCCATCCTGAATAAATGGAAGCATCAATTTTTCTCTTTTGAAACTCTCCTGTTGTATTGTGATATTCTAGTTGTTCGTTGGGAGAGAGAACAGTGATTGGTTCTTCTGTAGGTTTTTGAATCATGACCGATCCTGATTCCAAAGTCGTTACGGTCTTGTCTTCATTTCCGTAAGCGCATACATTGAATTTTGTGCCAAGTACTTTAATCTTTAGTGAGGACGTCTTTACAATAAAAGGATGTTTTTGGTCTTTCTTCACATGAAAATTCCCTTCTCCCATTAGATATACTGTACGCATTTTGCCGATGAATTTCTTAGGGTAAACTAATAGTGTTCCGGCATTTAAGTAAACATGCGAACCGTCGGGCAATATAATTTCATGTTTTTTGCCTTGAGGTACCAGATATTCTACTTGTTCTATGTTCTTGGTATAGGTATCTGTGTATAGATAAGCAGCTAGCATGGAAAATAATGGAATAAGCAGGACGACAGCCGCCCGCATAATTCTATAGAAACGGTTATGAGTTATCTTGGAAGGAGGCACTAAGGCAGCTTTGCGGCAGAAGTTACGATAAGACTCAGCAGTGCTTTGATCTGCTTTGTAGCTGGATTCATCCCACACTTGTTTTAATGCGGCTTCTTTCTCCGGTTGTCCGTGTGAATCAATAAGCCATTTCCATACTTTTTCTTTTATTTCTCGGCTGGATGCGCCGGAAATGAAATAATGTATTATTTTATATGCATTTGACATATACGTGTTTTTGATAGGTTCTGGTATATAAGATACGTGAGACTAATCAAACACACAGTCGTAACTTAAAAAAATATAATTAAAATCAGTGATAATAATTTTCGGATATCTGCTAACGCTTGAGTCAGATGGTTTTCAACTGTTCGTTTATTGATACATAAAGATGCTGCTATTTCATCATTGCTCATTCCTTGTTCGCGGCTCATTTTATAAATTCTTTGGCGTTGTGGTGGCATTCTTTCCACGGCAATTGTTATCAGCAGCTCTAACTCTTTAGCATCAATATATTTATAAATTTCATTATCTTCAATTACATTTGGAATAGATTCGGTTTGTTTTTGCTGATAATTTTTGAATAGCATGTTTCGTTCGATGTGCCGATATACGGCATTCTTGGCGATGCGGAATAAATAAGCGCTTATATTGTCTATTTTATCAAGGGATGTTCTGTTTTGCCATAAAGTAGTAAAAATATCTTGAGAAATGTCTTCAGCTTCTTCCGGTGATTGCAATAAGTCGCAGATGAAACCTTTCAAACGAGGATAATAAGAATAGAAAAGCGCTTCAAAAGATTTGGTGTTTCCTTCGGCTATTGTTCTTATAAGTGCTTTTTCGTTTTCAAGTTTCATATCTTTCTTCGGTTTACTTTGCAAAAATAGGGAAAATCTATACCTTTGCCTATCAATTTACAAAAAAACAATAACACAATGGATGAATTAGTAGTAAAAGATTTGATAGACAGACTGATAGACCTGTCTTTCGCCGAAGATATAGGTGATGGAGACCATACTACCTTGTCATGTATTCCTGCGGATGCTATGGGCAAATCAAAATTATTGATTAAGGAGGAAGGCATATTGGCTGGTATTGATGTAGCTAAGGAGGTATTCCATCGTTTTGATCCTGCCATGAAGGTAGAGGTATTCATTCAGGACGGAAGTCACGTGAAACCGGGTGATGTGGCGATGGTGGTTGAAGGTAAAGTTCAGTCCTTGCTTCAGACAGAGCGTTTGATGCTGAACATCATGCAACGTATGAGCGGCATTGCTACTATGACCCATAAATATGTGAAAAAGTTGGAAGGTACCAAAACTCGTGTCCTTGATACCCGTAAGACTACTCCGGGTATGCGTATTATGGAGAAAATGGCTGTAAAGATAGGTGGAGGATGCAATCACCGTATCGGTTTGTTCGACATGATTTTGTTGAAAGACAATCATGTGGACTTTGCAGGGGGCATACACAATGCGGTTACTCGTGCTAAAGAATATTGTAAGGCCAAAGGCAAAAACTTGAAGATAGAACTGGAAGTTCGCAATTTTGATGAACTGAATCAGGCATTGGCAGAAGGGGTAGACCGTATTATGTTTGATAACTTTACTCCTGAAGACACACGTAAGGCAGTAGAGATTGTAGGTGGACGTTGTGAAACGGAGTCTTCCGGCGGCATCACTTATGAGACGATGTTACCTTATGCACAGGCAGGAGTAGACTTTATATCATTTGGAGCATTGACCCATTCTGTGAAAGGATTGGATATGAGTTTCAAGGCTTGTTAATGGCGATTGTATATATAATATATGTGTAAAAGAGCGACCGAAAATCGCTCTTTTTTATTTTGAGTCGGCATTGTTCTTTTTCTTTTCTTCCTTAAACTGTGTGGGAGTCATTCCTTTTATTTGCTTGAAAGAGGTACTGAAGTAACGGGGATATGTAAACCCGACTTCATAGGATATTTCATTGATATTGAGATTGGTATTTGTGAGTAGGTATACTGATTTCTCTATACGTAATCGGTTTATGTAGTCATTCACACCCAGTCCGGTTAGTATTGTTTTTGAGCTTCCTAAGCCGTTTCATTAGCCGGACCAGGCGTTTTCGTCCTTTCGGTTATGCCTGCCTGTCCGTCGGATTACTACAGTCTTCGGTAGCGGACTGTATAGTCCGTTGCAGTGGACCGTACAGTCTGCTACAGTGGACTGTACAGTCCATTGCCGCAGACTGTAATAATCTTCCGTTTAAAAGACCTTGGCCGACCTTGGGAAACGGCTTATTCTTCCCTTTGTTTGTGATATGATATTTAAATCCCCAGGAATAATGACTGCTCCCTTATCATCTACACACTTTTTGACTTGATCCTATATCTTTTTTCAGTCATAACTATAACCGGAAAGCAAAAGTTTTGTACCTTTGCACCCGATTTTAGAAAATGAATAAAAGATTGTAAAGTATGGAACTACCGGAAGACCCGATGATGCTGTTCAGCATGGTGAATATGAAACTTCGCGATTGTTATTCTTCGCTTGATGAACTTTGTGAAGATATGAATGTAGATAAGGATTCTTTGATACGAAAATTGAACTCCGTAGGGTTTGAATATAGTCAAGAGAACAATAAGTTCTGGTGATTTATCTGCATTTTTCTCTTTATTGATTATGTTTGTGCTAATAATTTAGCTGTTGCCCTATCGGGCTTGCCTGTTTCTGTAAGAGGTAGATTCTCTACCGGTATAACGCGTTTGGGGCACCAATAGGCAGGCAATACATCCTCACAAATCTTCTGAATTCTTTCATAAGTATCTCTGCTTCCGGGATTGTTTTCAATGAGCAGAACTACTATTTCACCAAATTTTGCATCAGGTGCAGAGGTAATCATAAATGGAGTATGGAAGTGTTTTTTCAGTGTGGCTTCCACCTGTTCTATTTGTATCTTTACACCACCACTATTTATTATATTGTCTTTTCTTCCTAAAATGCGGAATTGCCCTTGGGCATTCAGTTCTGCAATGTCATTAGTGTATAATACTTTATCACACACTTTGGGAGCATTGATAATCAGTGTATTCTCTTGACTCAACCGGATGGAGACGCTTTCAAAAGGGGTGTACCATTCGGAAGCTTCTGTCCCGTTTACTCTGCGTAAGGCGATGTGCGAAAGTGTTTCTGTCATTCCGTAGGTAGACCATACCTGATTGGGAAAATCTTTTAAAGCTTGTGCCAGCGCGCTGTCAATCGCACCTCCACCGATGATAAGATGTTTTATTTGCTTCAATAATTCTTTTTCTTCGGGCACTTGGAGGGAATTGTATACCTGCATCGGAATCATGGCAGCAAATACGGGTGCTTTCTTCAGATTTTTCAAGGGATGGCCCGAAGGTGTGACCGGAAGGAGATTGAGTCCGGCAACCAGTGAGCGTATCACCACCATCTTTCCGGCAATATATTGCAGAGGCATGCACAGCAGTGCTGTGTCATTTTCTTTCAGTCCGAGAAATGAACAGGTGAGGCAGGCGCTTTCCATCATGCTTTCTTTTTCTACACGCATTGGTTTGGGCTTGCCTGTCGAACCGGAAGTATGGACAAGAACGGTGGGTTGATGGTTGAACCATTCGGAGAGAAAAGTAAAAAGTTCTTGCCGGAAGCTTTGCTTGTCGGTAGGAATATTCATGCGTATCATCGCTATTTCCCAATGGGTATAAAAGATTCCTTCTATTTGGATACGCTGGGTGGTTATGTCTGTGTAGTAAGTATTCATTGTGCCAGCCATTGTAATAAATCAGGTTCTTGCTCTTCGGGATGAAACCACAGGCAGTCTCCTTCGATATGTAGCGGATAATTTATGTTGTCTGTAAACAGTAACCCTGTTCCAAGGCCTTGTGGGAGCGTAGGTTGCAGGGTAGCGCACCATTGGGCGATAGCGTTTAGTCCGATATTTGATTCCAAGGCCGAGGTAATCCACGAACCTATCCCTCTTTCCGCTGCCAGTTCCATCCATTCTTCCGACCCGCTGATTCCGCCGTGAAGGGAGGGTTTCAGAATGATATATTGCGGTCGGATGGTTTCAAGCAGTTCTATCTTGCGGCTGCGTTGGTTAATGCCGATAAGTTCTTCGTCCAAGGTGATGGGGAAGGGGGCGGAAGCACAGAGTGTGCTCATCTCTTTCCACTGTCCGGCGCGGATAGGCTGTTCGATGGAGTGAAGGTGAAACTCGGAAAGACGCTGTAATTTATCAAGAGCATCGGTGGGAGTGAAGGCACCGTTGGCATCCACACGTAGCTCTATTTGTTCGGGAGTAAAGTGCCGGCGGATATGTGCCAGTAATTCCAGTTCTTTTTCAAAATCGATAGCCCCGATTTTGAGTTTGATACAGCGGAATCCTTTTTGCATTTTTTCTTCGATGCGCCGATACATTTCATCAAAGCTTCCCATCCAGATAAGTCCATTGATAGGGATACCTGCTTTTCCTTTGCTGAATGGAGTGTGCCAAAATTGTAGGCTGCATGCGCGGAAATGAAGTAGGGCGGTTTCCAGACCGAACAGAATAGACGGATAGGGAAGCAGGTTTTCCCGGTCTATTTCTCCGGTCTTCTCAAAGTTTTTGCAAGCGATGGCCAATAGTTCATCATAGTTGGGAACATCGTCACAACTCAGGGCAGGGAGAGGGGCGCATTCACCTACTCCATAATAACGGTTGTCGGTATCGGTGAGGAGTATATACCATACGTTTCGGGTGGTATATACTCCTCTCGATGTACCTGCCGGTTGCTTGAAGTGTAATTGTTTCTTTATAATGCGGGTTTGGAACATACTTTTTTATATGTGTTTTGTTTTGTATATTTATCTCTGACAATTTCAAAGGCGCGTTGAACCCATGTGTATATGTCTGTGTCAGGAATATCGCCGTTAAAATTAAGCTGTAGCCAATGCTTCAGACTTTGGTTGATGGGAGTGCCGATTGAAACATGTCTCTCTTTTATATCTTTAATTTCATCTGGAGTAGATTTGACATTGACAAAAGTGAAATTGTCAATGTCTATAAAACAGAACATGTGTCCGCAAACATAAAAGGCAAGGATTGAATCATATCTTGCTGCAAATTTGCCAAATGGCATCTTCTCTGAAACATTGCCTAATGAAAGACAGTATTTCCTGAATACTTCAATGTTCATGTCTTTGAAATTACAATTCGTTTTTACGGAAATTTGGGATAATCCTGGAATCGTGGTTTACGTTTTTCCAGAAATGCTTTTCCTCCTTCCTGTGCCTCCTCTGTCATGTAATAAAGCATGGTAGCATCTCCGGCAAGCTCTTGGATTCCGGCTTGTCCGTCCAGCTCGGCATTGAGTCCGGCTTTAATCATACGAAGGGCTAGCGGACTGTGTTCCATCATTTTCTCTGCCCATGCCACTGTCTCGTCTTCCAGGCGTTCAAAAGGAACGACCGTATTGACCAATCCCATTTCCAGTGCTTCTTGTGCAGAGTACTGACGGCAAAGGAACCATATTTCGCGTGCCTTTTTTTGTCCTACGATTCGTGCCAGATATGATGAACCGAAGCCGGCGTCAAAGCTGCCCACTTTGGGACCTGTTTGTCCGAAGATGGCATTGTCGGAAGCGATGGTTAAGTCACAAACTACATGGAGCACGTGCCCGCCGCCGATGGCGTAACCGTTGACCATGGCAATGACAGGTTTCGGCAGGGAACGGATTTGTTTTTGTACATCCAGCACATTCAGGCGGGGAACACCGTCTGTTCCGATGTAACCGCCGTGACCTTTTACGTGCATATCGCCTCCGCTGCAGAAGGCTTTATCGCCTGCTCCGGTCAGAACCACTACGTTGATATCCCGGCACTCACGGCAGTAATACAGGGCATCACTGATTTCGGAGGTTGTAGTCGGGGTGAATGCGTTGCGGTAACGCGGACGGTTGATGGTGATTTTTGCTATTCCGTTATAGAAATCGAAAAGTATGTCTTGATACTCTTTGATGGTTTTCCATTCTCTTGTTTCCATTATTCTTGTTTGTTTATGTATTTTTTTTGTGAGTTTACCGTACGGGCGGTATGCCCGTATGAATCAATTTTGACGCACTCTCATGATAGAATTATTCATTTGGCTTATTTTTAAGTCCGTGGTAATATTCTCTCAACAGGGTGGTATCTTTTTCCTTGTCTGTAAAGACTTCCATTAACATGGGTTGCATCAGCGTTTCCGGGGTGGTGAATTGCTTCATGGCATCTTCCAGTTCTTCTTCATCGGTTACTTTTATATAGATAAAGCCGCGTTCTTCTGCCCAACCTTTGGCAGTGGTGTAATGTTCGGCTGTGATGAACTCCCGTGAGCGACTTGATTTGTCCATGCCCGGCAGAGTGTGGAAGATCTCTCCACCTTCATTATTCAATAGCAGAATACGGATATTTGCACCATAATTCTGATTCCACAGTGCATTCATGTCATAAAAGAAACTCAAATCGCCTATGATGATGAAGTTTAGTTTAGTGGATGCTACGGCATATCCGATGGCGGTGGAAAGTGAACCTTCTATCCCGTTCACACCTCGGTTACAGCAAATTTCTACTCTTGGCGGTATTGTGAATAATTGGGCATAACGTATCGTAGAACTGTTTGCCAGATGCAACGCACAGGGTTCCGGCAATGACTGAATGAGTTTTCCTATGGCTGAGATTTCGGAGTAGGGCAGTTCCGGCATCGGCACGGTCTTACAGTAATTCTCCCACATCAATGGATAGTTTGTCGGTTTGTTGTCCAAAAGAAAAGCAATTTTCTCTAGAAATTCAAATGGGTCCATTTCAATGATGGTCGTCAGGCAACCGTATAAGTCGGCTATCTTTCCATCGGTGGAAATATGCCAGTGCTCACGCGGAGGATGTTTCCGCAGGTATTTCTTTAATTCCTTGGATACAATATGTCCGCCGTAAGTAATCAATAGCTCAGGAGTCATATCGTTCTGACGTTCGGAACTCATGGAATAGATGGCTGCATCGAAGTTCCTGATAGGAATGCCGGGAATGGTCTGGTTACCCAAATGTTCCGTCAGCCAAAGGAAATGTTTATACAGGGGTTTCACATATTTCTTTTCGAACAGATAAATCAGATTCATCTGTCCGACCACTATCATGCGTTTGTTATATTTATTCAGACGTTCAATCAGTATTTTATAGTCGCGGTCGTATACACTCAATCCTTGGTAGCGGGTGATGACGCGTACTTCAGGAAGCGCTTTGACTGTGAAACGGTAGATGGGTTCGGAGATAGGTACGTTGATATGAACCGGACCTTTACCGTGGTGAGTTGTTTCCAGTATGGCTTCGTTAATCAGACGGTTGCAGAACCATTCGTCTTCGTCGGTTTGCACTTCGGGTAAGTTGACCGACATCTTGACCAACGGACCGAATACCCCCGGCTGAGGTAAAGTTTGTCCATCCATTTGTCCTATCCAGGCAGCAGGGCGGTCGGCAGAAATGACAATTAAGGGAACTTGTTGGTAAAAGGCTTCGGCTACGGCAGGATGCAGATTCAGCAGTGCCGAACCGGAAGTGCAACATACAGCAGCAGGACCTCCCCCCTGTAACGATAACCCGATAGCAAAGAATCCTGCACTGCGTTCGTCGGTTACAGAGTAACAGGTGAAGTCCTCTATATTGGCCAGTGTATGCACGATGGCAGCATTACGACTGCCGGGACAAAGCACTATTTTCCGCACACCGTGTGCCTTGAGAAGTGCCGCCAACTGAAGTATGTTCTTTTTGTCTGAATACATAATTCTTTTACTTTAATATAAATATATTTCTCTTTTATCGTCTTTGCTCCGTAGGGAATTGAATTCTTCCGAATGCATGTTGCTATGCTATTGGACGGGCGCAATCATGTGCCCCTACGGTGACAGGCTATCTGTTTATAAACTCAGGATAAAGAATGCTTTTCATCGTATTCATCTTGTCTCCTGTTTCTGTCCATTCCGATTCTATTTCAGAGGAAGCAAGGATTCCTCCACCTGCGTATAAAGTGGTTTCACCCGGTTTTATTTCCATGCAACGTAGGTTGACATATAAATCTGTATGTCCTTCGGTGTCCAGCCAGCCTATAAAACCGGAATAATAGCTACGGTCATATCCTTCATTTTCCAGGATAAATCGGAAAGCATCTTCTTTCGGCAATCCGCAAACAGCGGGAGTAGGATGAAGTTCCTGAAGTAGATTCCCTATATTATCTGTGTTCTTTAATAAAAAATAAAAGTCGGTTTTGAGGTGCACCAATTGTCCGGCACGGGCCGTATAGGGGCCTTTCTCATTCATCTTATTGCCAAATTTCTTGATAATCCGACGAATGTAATCTGCCACATAACCTTGCTCGTCTTGGTTCTTCTTGTCCCAGTCCATTGGCATGACTTCGTTTTGCATCGGCATGGTGCCTGCCAAGGCTACGGTGTGCCATTCTTTGCCGTGTCCGCTCAATAAGATTTCAGGTGTACTGCCCACCCACGTACCGGAAACAGGAGTATGACACAAATAAATCATCATGCGTGGATAATTGTTGCAGGCACGGACAAATGCAGCCAATGGCGAAAAATCGTCATTGATATGCTTGGTGGAAGAACGTGACAAGACAAGCTTTTGGAAATGTTTCTTTTGAAGGGGAGTGATGAAACGCTCGAAAGCTTGGGTATATCGCTCTTTGTCTGTTTCTTCCGAAACGAAAGGAGACAGTTTTTCGGTCTGATTCTTGCAAGTCAACAAGGCATCGGCACATTCCAAAGAAGAAATGGCTTCGCTGATTTCATCCCAGTCGTATGCTGTGATATCAGGACGAATCACTATCAGCGGATGATGGTCGGACTGAAGGAAGGGAGCCATGACAAACCCTTTCTTCTTATTTAATTCCCGAATATCCGCTAACTGTTCCACATCGCCTGATTGTTGTAGCACAAAGTAGCATTCGTCTGTCCAGGGCAGCCGATAGAGAGCAAAACTGAGTCGGCTGCGTGTCAGGCAATCCAATAAATTCTGTATATGTCTGTTAGGTAGATTCATTTCTTTTTAAGTATGAAGTTAACGACACGAATGGTAGAAACAAGTTTCCCCTCGGGAGTGGTGATATCTATGTTCCATATATGTGAGGAATTGCCGCGATGAATTAATTGACCGTTGGCAATCACTTTTCCGCCCACAGGAACCGATGATATATGATTTCCACTTACTTGTATGCCGCATGCATATTCTCCTTCGCGACATAAAGACATAGACCCGTGTCCGGCTGCAATTTCGGCAAGTGCCAATGATGCACCTCCATTCAGCATGCCAAAGGGTTGTGAAGTACGGTGGTCGACAGGCATTTCGGCACGTACCTCATCGGTGGCAGACGGCATGAATCGGATACCCAAGTGTTCTGCCATTGAGTTCGAATAATCAGGTTTACAGGTTGTTTCTTCTCTCATTTGTAAGTCTGTTCTTTCTATAGGACTACAAAAATACATAAAATTTGGATGAAACAGCTTGGAAAGGACGTCTTTTAGTAACAAAAACGTTTCATCTTTTGTTTTGAGATATATTTTTAATTTTGCAAATGATATATCATAACATCGTTTTTGGGAAACGATAATGCAGAAATTGGCAGCACCGAGTATCGTGCCCCGAAAAGAGGATATTCTTTATGTGACAGGTACTTTCATTGCTGTTTCCTTTTAAGCTATATATTTATTCTTTGGAGTACTGTCGAAGTTTTTTCTCGTGATTTCCGGTTAGGGATTATACGGTTTACACGGATAGATTCAGGTTCTTTCTGTGTAAGCTGTATCCGAATAATGTATGTCGTTACTCCTCAGCTTTTTCCTATATTTATAATAAATAATACCAATCATATCAGCTATAAACCATCCGATGGGGATAGACCACCAAATGCCGGTTACTCCAATAGAGGGGATGGCAGCGAGCCAATAGGAAAGAGCAACTCGTGTTCCTAGCGATGCAATGGTCAGTATTACAGACATTTCCGGCATACGGATGGCCCGATAGTATCCGTATAGCAGGAATAAAATCCCAATACCACAATAAAATACTCCTTCGATGCGCAGATAACCGATACCTACATTCAGAATCTCCGTTTCATGCGGAGCTACAAAAATCAGCATGAATGGTTTGGCGAATAAGAAGACCAAAACAGAAATGAACAGGGAGAAGACAATTGTTGTAATCAGTGCACTTTTTACTCCTTTGCGGATTCGTTCATACTTTTTTGCTCCGAAGTTTTGAGCGATAAAGGTGGAAAAAGCATTTCCGAACTCCTGTACCGGCATATAAGCAAAAGAGTCAATTTTTATTGCTGCCGCAAAAGCCGCCATCACCATAGAGCCAAAACTATTGACCAGTCCTTGTACCATTAGAATTCCCAAATTCATTACCGATTGTTGTATACAGGTCAGGGTGGAGAACGAAGTGATTTCTTTCAGGCAGTGGCGGTCGAAATGCAGGTCGTTGCGATGCAGTCTCAATTCGGGACATTTTGCGTAGGTATATCCCATAATTCCCAGTGCGGATACTCCCTGTGCGATAATTGTAGCAATGGCAGCTCCCTTGATTCCCCAATCCAGTAGCAGGATAAAGAACAAATCCAGTCCGATATTCAGCACGACGGAAATCGCTAAAAAATAAAGAGGAGTGACTGCATTGCCGATGGCACGCAACAGTGCAGCATAGAAATTATAAATAAAAGTAAACCCGATTCCCCAAAAGATAATCCACAGGTAATCATACATCATCTGATAAATATCATCGGGAATCTGTAATAGTTTGAGAATGGGATGAATGAAAGACAGAGCTGCTATGTTCAGTACGATTGTCACTGTTCCGATGAGTACGGCCGATACGTAAATGCTTCGTCGTAAAGCCTTCATCCGTCCTGCGCCATATTGCAGGGAAAAAACTGTACCGCTTCCCATGGACAATCCCAGCAGGATGGAAATAAGAAAAACCATCAGTGTGTAAGCAGACCCGACGGCAGCCAATGCGCCGGAACCGATACATTGTCCCACAATCAGTGTATCGGCTATATTGTAACACTGTTGTAGCAGTGAGCCTATAATCATAGGTAAGGTAAAACGTAGCAGGGTACCTGTGATGCTTCCCTGTGTTAAGTCTGCTTTGGATAACATGATATGTGCTTGTTTTATTTAAATTTTGCCCCAAAGGTAATAAACACTTTTTTGAATGTCTGCTTCTTTGTAGAAGAATTAGAGTATAAGCCTTTGCTGGCGATTTCTGTCGTGGCAAACTTTCTTCCGATAATCTTGTTGATAGACAAACATAACTTTTAAAACGAATCAATATGAAAGAAAAGAAAGTAGTCCGTGAAGAGCGGAATAAAGAGAAATTGACTTCAGGTGATTGGGTGATGGCCGAATTTTATTCCATTCATTCATTGAAGAGCAGTCGTATGCATGCTGTTATTGACGAGTTTAAGAAACTGATGGGAGGGAAGGTGGAAGTAGTGCAGGTGAATGTGGATGAAGAAAAAACACTTGCCGAATTTTATACCATCGTGCATATTCCTACTTATATATTCTTAAGAAAAGGAGAACAGTTGTGGCGGCAGACCGGTGAATTGGGATTGGACAGATTGGAAAAAGCAGTAAAGGAATTCATGGTTTGAATCGTGTAGGGATGTGTTAAAACTAAACCGACCTATCACATTGTCAACTGTAGGGGCAGGGTTTGCCTGCCCGAACCGGTTGTCATGACCTTGGAAGTAAGTCACCTCTTCTTAAAAAGAGTTAACCTGATAATGTTTTCCATTGGAAATTTTTGTTTGTGAGAAATATCATGTATGTTTGCATAAAGTTTCCAAAGGAAAATATTAATTGAATTAAAATAGTTGAACTTATGAAGTATATAATAGTAGGAGGTGTAGCCGGAGGTGCAACCGCTGCTGCACGTATCAGGAGAAATACAGAAGATGCCGAAATCATCTTGTTTGAGAAAGGGGAATATATCTCGTATGCCAATTGCGGCTTACCTTATTATATAGGTGGCGTGATTGCTGAGCGTGAAAAACTGTTTGTGCAGACCCCGGAGGCTTTCGGTAAGCGGTTCAATATCGATGTGCGTATCCGGTCCGAGGTCGTGGCCATCCATCCTGCAAAGAAGACAGTGGATATTCGTACTTCAGACGGGAAAACCTATACGGAGAGTTATGATAAACTATTGCTTTCTCCGGGTGCGTCGCCTGTCCGTCCTCCCTTGCCGGGTATTGACAATGAAGGAATCTTCACGCTTCGCAATGTGAATGACACGGATGCCATCAAGAACTATTTGCAGAGGCATGAGGTGAAGCGCGCGGTAATCATCGGTGCAGGCTTCATCGGGCTGGAGATGGCGGAGAATTTGCAGGAAGCCGGTGCGGAAGTGGCGGTTGTAGAGATGGCAAATCAAGTCATGGCGCCGATTGATTTCTCTATGGCATCGTTGGTGCACGAGCACTTGTTGCAGAAAGGGGTGCGCCTTTATCTGGAAAAAGCGGTGGCTTCTTTTGAGCGCACAGCCAGCGGATTGGAAGTGATTTTCAAATCGGGTGAAAGACTGCCTGCCGATATGGTGTTATTATCTATCGGTGTGCGTCCCAACACTTCGTTGGCAACAGATGCCGGACTGGAGGTAGGGGAGATGCGCGGCATCAAGGTGAACGACTACTTGCAGACTTCCGATGAACATATTTATGCGGTGGGCGATGCTATCGAATTCCGCCATCCGCTGACCGGGAAGCCGTGGTTGAATTACTTGGCGGGGCCGGCCAATCGTCAGGCACGTATTGTGGCGGATAACATGGTCTTTGGAAATAAGATACCCTACGAAGGAGCTATCGGTACTTCCATTGCCAAGGTTTTTGATATGACTGTTGCTACTTCGGGTCTTCCGGCAAAACGGTTGAAACAGGCAGGCATTGATTACCTGTCGGCAACCATCCATTCCGGTTCGCATGCAGGATATTATCCCGATGCTTTACAGATGTCCATTAAAATAACATTCTCTCCTGCCGATGGCAAACTGCTCGGAGCGCAGATTGTGGGCTATAGCGGAGTAGACAAGCGCATTGACGAATTTTCGCAAGTGATAAAGCATAACGGAACTGTATATGATTTGATGGCCTTGGAGCAGGCATATGCTCCTCCTTTTTCTTCGGCCAAAGACCCGGTGGCAGTGACGGGATATGTAGCCGGAAATATACTGAACGGAAAGATGCAGCCTCTTTATTGGCGTGAGTTGCAGGCTGCCGATTGGAGCAAGGTCACGTTGGTGGATGTCCGTACTCCCGATGAGTTTGCGCTCGGTGCTTTGAAGGGGGCTGTCAATATTCCTTTGGATGATATGCGCGATCGGATGAAAGAAATCCCCCGGGACAAGCCGGTCTATCTGTATTGCGGAGTGGGGTTGAGAGGTTATCTGGCTTCCAATATATTGTTGCAGAACGGATATCAGGAAGTAAAGAATCTGATAGGTGGTTTGAAATTGTATAAAGCGGCAACGACTCCTTTGCCCGAACCGAAGGAGTTCTCAAATTCCGGCTCTTCAAGTTCTGATTCTTCAAAAGTTGATCATTCTGAACATAGTAAAGATTCTGCTGAAGCTTATACTATTGCTTCTTCTGTTATTCCTTCTATGAGAGCAATAAAAGTGGATGCTTGTGGCATATCTTGTCCCGGTCCTATCATGAAGCTGAAGAAAAGTATGGAAGAACTGGCAGATGGGGAGCGTCTGGAAATTGTGGCGACGGATGCCGGTTTCCCCCGTGATGCCGAGGCATGGTGTCAGACTACAGGAAACCGTTTTGTTTCTGCCCGTTCGGAAGGCGGAAAATACCGGGTGGTAGTAGAAAAGAATATTCATCAAGTATGTGCAACAGAGACTTGTAAAGCGGACAAAGGGAAAACTTTTATTCTGTTCAGCGATGATTTGGATAAAGTTTTGGCTACTTTTGTACTCGCAAACGGTGCGGTGGCAACCGGGGAGAAGGTGACTATCTTTTTCACATTCTGGGGACTGAATGCCATCAAGAAACTGAACAAGCCTGCTGTGAAGAAAGATTTCTTTGGTAAAATGTTCGGCATGATGCTTCCTTCCAGTTCATTAAAACTGAAACTTTCAAAGATGAATATGGGAGGGATGGGTAGTAGGATGATGCGGTATATCATGAATAAGAAGAACATTGACTCACTGGAATCGTTGCGTGAACAGGCCATTCAAAACGGTGTCGAGTTCATCGCTTGTCAGATGTCGATGGACGTGATGGGCGTAAAGCGCGAGGAACTGTTGGATAATGTGACTATTGGCGGTGTAGCTACTTATATGAATCGTGCGGAGCAGGCAAACGTGAATTTGTTTATTTAAAATAATGTATGGAGAAAATAAAATCAATATGTGTCATGAGAGAGCTTTTTAAAGCTCTCTCTGAACTGGAAGCAAACTTGATAGAGCAACATGGGGTATCATTGAATGAAGCAATGGCACTTTGCTGTATCGGAGGTGACAGATTGACGGCGAGCGCTATATCAGAGCATACGGGTTTATCGGCTTCACACACATCGAAAGTGATTCGTTCGATAGAAGATAAAGAGTTGATAGTTCGCAGTTTGGGCGATAAAGACAAACGGCAGATGTATTTTACTTTATCGGATAAGGGAAAGATTTGTTTGAATCAGTTGAAGGAGAACGAAATAGAAGTTCCTAAGATGTTGAAACCATTATTTAAATAGAGTTGATAGTTGGTGATGAAAAGTATGTCTACTTATTCTGCAATATTAGTGGATGATGAACAAGCTGCCCATTATGCCATTCAAGTCTTAATAAAGGAGTATGATAATATAAGTCTTGTCGGACAGGCTTATAATGGCAAACAAGCTATTGAAATGATAAACAGATTGCGTCCTGATTTATTGTTTTTGGATATTCAAATGCCTGATATGAATGGTTTTGATGTATTGCATCATTTAGATTATCAGCCTTACATTGTTTTTTGTACGGCATACGAACAATATGCAATAGATGCTTTTAATCAAAACTCTATTGACTATTTGCTTAAACCGGTTGATGAAAAACGTTTTGTCCAATGTATGACAAAAATAGAAAGATTATTTCCCAAAGAGCGGAAAATAGATATTTGCCAATTGCAAGAATTCGGCAAACTTTTTAATCCTCCTAAAAAAGCATTCGCAATACCTGTAAATATCGGTTCAAAAATAGTATTTGTTCAGTGCAGCATAATTACTTATTGTGTGGCAAAAGACGGATATGTTTCTTTAATCACTGATGAAGGAAAAGAGTATGTTTGTAATCTTACTTTAAAGCAATTGGAAGAACGGTTACCTGATGACTTTATTCGTGTCCAAAAGTCTTATATAGTTCACAAAGAAAAAATAGAAGAGATACAGAAATACTTTAATAATCGGCTTATACTGAAAATGAGGGACCATAATCATACGAAAATAACGTCCGGTACAAGTTATATTGATAAGATTAGAGAGGAACTTATGCTAGGATAATCTTTCTTTTTTCAGGTTTACTGTAGAATTGTTCAGGTACAAGGAAAATAGCTTCTCATGGCGGTCATTGAAGTCTATTTTTGCATTTGAAATAATTAAAACAAAATAATCATGAAGAAGTACCTTGCATTCTTTTTATTGTTATCAGTAACCGCACTTGTTTATGGTCGGCCGCAGAAACTTGTTATTAAAACAGACAAAGAATCTGTTGAATTGCGTTATTGGCCTTTGGACGGCAAACAGCTGCCTTTTTATAGCTTATATTCACCTGTCATTGTTACTTGCAGGCAGATGACAGAGATTGAGCTTCCTTGTAATGAGACTATATATAAAATCTCATTAGGGAAGGGTAAAACTTCATTGGTTTATGCAACTGCCGGGGCTGTGGATACAGTTTCCTTATATCGGGACAGCGTCTATTTCAGTGGGCATAACCAGACCTATAATTTATATCTGGAAGAGGCGGAAAAAGCCGACGAGTATTGCCGTAGTTATTCTTATACTCGTAATCACCCTCTTGCAAAGGTACAATCATTGGCAATATTTAAAACAATTGTAGCCGACCGCAAAGCCAAAGACGAGGCCCTGCTTAACAAAGAAATACCAGTCGGAAGATTTATGTTGCAACAACAACGTTTTATTGATTTAAGATATAAGGCATTGTTTCTGAAAAAGGCCATTGCTTTATATGCGTCTTCTGATTTCTCGGATGATTGGATGAATGAATTCAAAGCTATGGATTTTCATTTTATGGATTCTATATCTAGACAATCAGGATTTTTTCCTAAGATATTGGAGGATTATGTTTTTATTAAGAGTTTTGTATTGGATGGAATAAATCCGAAAACTGTAGACGAAGAGTCTGTGAATACCTTTTTGTTTGAGAAGTATTGCCATTTGCTTTCAGATAAGAATCTGGAGTATGTAGCCGCCTATTTATTGTACAATGATATTTTTCAAAAAAGATATAGTAAGGATATTCCTTCATTATACGATAAATATATTGCTTTGTTTCCCGATAATCCCTACATCAAAATATTGCTTCCCGAAGTGGCTAAGATTTCGGCTCTTTATCATCAGAAACCCGATAATGACAAAATACAGATAGTCTGTTATGAAACAGAACCCGAAGATTTTACTGATATGATGCGTCCGTTTGCCGGAAAGGTAGTTTATATAAATATATGGGCAACCACCTGTTCTCCTTGTATTCAGTCATTTTCTAATGTAGCAGCTATGAAACAACATTTTCCTGATTCAAAAGATATTGTACTTTTGTATCTATCTATAGATAGAGATGAAAGGCACGAGAAGTGGAACCGGATGATAAATTATTATAATTTAGAAGGATATCATTATCGGGTGAATAAGCATACCTCCAAAATCATATATTCTGCTTTTAAGGATTCTAAAGGGATATTGACTATTCCACGTTATGTTATCGTTGACAAGAATGGAAAAATTGCATTTATGAATGCAGCTTCGCCTTCGAATCCTATTGAAGTAAGAAAACAATTACAAACACTCTTATAATAATTTTTTATGAATTTGTATACTGAGTTCTTGGTCGCATTCATGCTTGTTTTTGCTGTGGGATATACTTTGGCTTATTTGCCGGGAATGTTAAAAATGAAAGCCATTTATAAAAGAAATCTATTATTTCTAGTTTCTGTTGGTTTGGTTCTACAGCTTGGCAACGGGCTTAAGCTTTCTTATTTGTGGGCAGTCGGTTTTATTTTTTTGATTTTCAATCTTTATTTGTTCTATACGAATAAAAGAAGAAATCTTTTGAAAGTATATTATGCTGTCATCGATTTTATAGTGTGTTCGCTTACATTGTTCTTGTCTGCTTGTATTGTGGCGGAAATGGATGATATTCCAATTAAACAAGTTGTTCATCAGCGATTTCCGGACGGTAGTTATACTTTCTCTCCGGGATACTTGGATGAGATGATTGTATTAAGTATTATCTTATCACTGCTTATAGTGAATTACAAGTATCTGTATATTTATCTTTTAAAGAAATGGGAAGAACGGCAAAATCGTAAATATAGGAATCTTCAATATCAGAAGCGGAATATTGAGACACAGTTTGAAGCATTGCAAGCCAAAGTTAATCCTCACTTTTTATATAATTCTCTTAATTCTATTGCCGGATTAGCCACGGTGGATGGTGAAAAGACTAGGCGAATGGCTCTGGCACTTTCGTGTTTCTTTCGGTATAGCATGAACCGTGAGCAACAAGTTATGACTTCTTTGAAAGAGGAAGTGGAAATGATACAAACATATTTGGAAATTGAAAAGATTCGTTTTGGTGAACTTTTGAATTATACGATTGTACTTCCTGTTGAAGCAGAGCATTATAAAATACCTAGAATGTTGCTTCAACCCATAGTGGAAAATTGCGTTAAGCATGGTATGAAATCTGATATGACAACTTTGACAATAAACATATCTTGTTCGATATCTGATGGAATACTTCTTTTGTCTGTAAAGGATGATGGAAAGCCTTTCCCGGAAAACTTTATTCCGGGATATGGAATACAGAGTGTATATGAAAAACTGGAATTATTATATCCCCAACATTATAAGATAGAACTGGATACGAATATAGAAAAAGATTTCAGGATTTATCTTTATTCTTCCTCTCCGACAGACTGAGGTTGTCAATAGTTTCAAACCTTCTTCTTTTTCATTTGTTTATTCCTCACAATGGAACCGAACAAGTGGAAACAGAAATGGAAACAGTTGAGCAATCTGCGGAAATGGCGTATCTGGAGATTAAAACTGATTGATGCCCGCCTTTACTTCGTAAGTATATTTGTTGGTTTGCTTACGGGGCTGATTGCCGTGCCCTATCATTATTTGTTATGGGAATTCTTTGATATCCGAAAAGCCTTCTTCACTGCCCATTATCCGTGGTACTATCATGTTGTCTTGTTCTTTTCTCTGTGGGCCATCCTTATCGGGGTTGCCCTGATGGTAAAGAAGATGCCTTTGATAGCCGGAGGCGGTATTCCCCAGACAAGGGCGGCTATCAACGGACGTATTCATTACGACCATCCTTTCAAGGAACTGATAGCAAAGTTTTTTGGGGGAATATTAGCTTTGAGTGCAGGGCTGTCGTTGGGTCGTGAAGGGCCCTCCGTTCAGATTGGTTCATATATCGGAACATTGGTATCCCGATGGGGACATATTCTGAAAGGTGAACGAAAACAGTTGCTGGCGGCAGGAGCCGGTGCCGGACTTTCAGCAGCTTTTGCAGCTCCCTTGTCTTCTTCTCTGTTGGTCATCGAATCCATTGAACGGTTTGATGCTCCCAAAACAGCCATTACTACTTTATTGGCAGGCGTGGTGGCGGGCGGTGTGGCGAGTTGGATGTTTCCCACTACTCCTTATCATCTGATAAATGCCGTCTCTCCCGGTTTGTCTTTTTGGCGGCAGGCGGAGCTTTATATCCTTTTTGCTGCCGTGATTGCTGCCATAGCAAAGTTTTATTCGCTTATAGTTCCCTTTTTTCAACGATGGTTGCCGACGTTGAAACTCTCTGTCTATACTAAAATGTTGTATTTGCTGATTGCGGCATACGCTATTTCTCTGACCGAGACCAACTTGACGGGAGGCGGAGAACAGTTTTTGATGATGCAGGGAATGGACGGTACGCACGACATCCGGTGGCTCGGCGTCATGATATTGATTCATTTTGTATTCACTTTGCTTTCATTGTCTTCAGGATTACCGGGAGGAAGCTTTATTCCGACTCTGGTGACAGGAGGTTTGTTGGGACAATTATTCGGGCTCGTATTGGTACAGCGCGGAGTGATAGGGTATGAAAATGTCAGTTATATGATGCTTGTCGGGATGGTAGCTTTCTTGGTAGCAGTGGTGCGCACTCCGCTGACCGCCATTGTGCTGATAACAGAAATAACAGGCCACTTTGAGGTGTTTTATCCTTCTATCGTAGTGGGCGGACTGACTTATTATTTTACGGAACTTCTTCAAATCAAGCCTTACAATGTATTGCTTTATGACAGGATGTTTCGCAACCACAACCCGGAGTTTCCTGAAGTCGAGGGTGCACGTTATCATCTGTATGTGGAAATAATGGATGGCTCTTATTTGGATGGAAAAGAAGTGGATAAACTGACTTTACCCAACAACTGTATCATTCTCAGCATCCGCCGTGACCACAAAACCCTGCCTGCTGCGGGTGAGACACTTGTTCCCGGCGACCAAGTGGAGATAGAAATGGACGCCAAGGATATTGAAAAATTGTACGAACCGCTGGTCAGTATGGCAAATATCTATTAAATTTGCCGTATGAAAAAGAAATTCCAACTTGAAGTTCCGGGAGGAGCCGACAAGGTGTTGCTCCATACTTGTTGCGCCCCCTGTTCGTCAGCCATCATTGAGTGTCTGATGCAACACAGCATTACCCCTGTCATCTATTATTGTAATCCGAATATCTATCCGCTTGAAGAGTATAACATAAGGAAAGATGAATGTACCCGCTATGCCCGTTCCTTGGGGTTGGAGATTGTAGATGCCGATTATGACCATGAGGCTTGGCGTTGCCAAATGTCGGGGATGGAGCAGGAGCCTGAGCGTGGAGGGCGTTGCCTCCGCTGTTTCAAGATGCGTCTGTTGGAAACGGCGCGCTATGCTCACGAGCATGGATTCTCCGTGATAACCACTACGCTGGCATCCAGCCGATGGAAAAGCCTGGAGCAGATAGAAGAGGCGGGACGTTATGCCACTGCCCGCTATCCCGATGTTACTTATTGGGAACAGAACTGGCGTAAAGGCGGTTTGAGCGAGCGTCGTATTGCCATTATTAAGGAATATGATTTTTACAACCAAAGATATTGCGGTTGTGAGTTTAGCATGCGAAAAGAAGATGCTGCTCCTGCTGCGGATGGAGATAACTGATGCACGAACGCTATTAAGATTGCAGAATGTCCATATTTAAACGCCAATCCGTTTGTTTTATTGATTTAAAAAGATAACTTTGGCACAGACTATACTCACGGATTGAGTATGGGATTATTAAATAATTAACAAACAACATGACACAAACAAAATTTTTCAGATGGACATTACTGCTATGTCTTTCCGGCGCGACAAGCCCATTGGCTGCACAGGGTGTTGGAGAAAAAGCAAAGAAAGTAGAACAAATGCAAGTACTTAAAACCGATGGTAAAGTGCTGCGCATTACGGTCGATGGTAAAGAACAACAAATTCCATGGGTGATTAATCCCTCTCTTCGTCCCGATGTATTTGAGACATCGGGAGAGGAAGTTGTATTCCGAAGCAAGATAGATACCATCCGGTTCAATGTAGCCAAAGAAGGATGTTATGATTTTGTGGTGGTCACTCATCAAGGTGATTCCGCCATGACCCGGATAAAATGGGTATCGGCAAATCCTTTGGAAGAACCCTCGCGGGATATGTTGAAACGCTCTGCCGGCGGATTGCTTTCAAAGAAGCAGGCGCAGTTCGATATCGACGCCTTGGTCTATACTCTCAGCGAAGTCCATCCCGATATGTTTTCCGTGTGCAGACAAAGCGAATGGTTTAAATCGGTAAATAGGGTGAAGCAGCAGTTGCCCGATTCTGTTACCACGGTAGAGCTGTTTAAGTATGCGGCTCCGTTGGTCACGAAGTTAGGCGACGGGCACACCATGCTTCGTTTTCCTTTTAATGATTATTTTACTTCATCTACTATTCGGCTCCCCTTGTTTGTCAATGTAAAGTCCGACTACACACTGCGTGTAAGAGGATGCATTGATAACCTGATACCCCAAGATGCGGAAGTTCTTTCCATCAACGGAAAGGAGAGTAGGGAACTGATAGAATCGATGATGGACTATGCAAGCGGAGAACGCGATTTCTTCCGTATAGAACGTATTAATTCTGATTTTTCGGCATTGTTTGAAATGATGTATGCCGCAGATAAATACGATGTCGTTTATCGTATGAAAGATAGCAAAAAGAAACTTGAAGTCACCTTGCATCCTACTACGTGGGCGGAACTTCTTCCCCGTATGACGAAGAAGAAAGAGCAGGCGCGGGTGCCGGATTATTCTTTCAAAGTGGATGAAAAGAAGAAGGTAGCCGTTATGGATTTTAGAAGCTTTAATAATCCGCAGCGGATGAAGATGTTTGCCGACTCCATGTTTGTAACCCTGCGCGAAAAGGGCATTAAGAATTTAATCATTGACTTGCGCAACAACGGCGGAGGTAATTCGATGGTAGGAGATGTTCTTTTCCGCTACATTTCTCCCAAGCCTTTTAAGCAAATGGGCAAGGCCCTGGTACGCGTCACGCCCACCACCATACGCTTGACGGGAAGAACCCAAATGGTTCCCGGATGGTCTTTTTATAATGATGAATCAAAAGGAAATCTTATTCCTCCGCTCACCAAAGAAGAAGGTCATTACGAAGGCAGTGTATATCTGTTGATAAGTCATCATACATTCTCTTCTGCCGGTTCGTTTGCCTGGGCTTTCAAGGAGTTTGGCATGGGGACGGTTATCGGCGAGGAATCCGGTGGCATGAATGTGAGTTTCGGCGATATCATCTATTATAAGTTGCCGGTGTCGGGATTGAGTTGCACTATTTCGTTCAAACGTTTTTGGCAATATGGCGCGGACGAAAAGGAGATACATGGTACATTGCCCGATTATGCAGTGCCACAGGAAGATGCTTTGGCTAAAGCCTTCCAGCTGATTAAGAAATAAAAAAAATAACGCGTATATTTGCGTTGCCCGATGCGAATATACGCGTTGCCAAAAGGCCGTGAGGTTTTAAAAAAAGCTCGGCATGTTTTCATGTAAGGGCAGATTGCATCCCCCCCCCCCCTCACCAAGTCAGTCATTCCTGTTCTCCGTTTATCCTTGTATTTTAGTCTAAACGTGCAGACAATGTAGGATGTTCATTCACAACCGGAACCCCCATCAACAGGACGTTTCAACGGCTAATGAAAGGAGGAAGGGGGAATCAAATATTCCCATGAGACCTTTTAGCAAGGTAGCAGTTTTTTTGAAACAAGGCTTTGATATTGTGAATCTTTGTATTTACTTTGCACCAATCAATAGGCAAAGTAAAGACAGCGGACTATGAGAAGCAGAAAGAACATCCTATTCAACTTGACCATTATATTATTATTGGCATGTACAGCTTGCGACCGTTCCACTCGTCACGTCACAGAGAACTTGTCGCAAGCGGAGGAACTTATATGGACTGCCCCCGATTCGGCATTGCATATACTGGAATCCATCCCTACCTCCCGGCACTTAATCGGAAAAGAGCATGCGGATTATGTTTTGCTGCTTTCGTTAGCCCAATATCGTTGCTACATCCCTGTATCTTCGGATTCGTCAATGATTGACCTTGCAGTAGAATATTATAAAGATAAGAATGATGCAGATAAAAAAGGTAAAGCTCTATATATCAAAGGCTGCGTATGGAAAGAAAAATATAATGATATTCCTAATGCTTTAATAGCTTATAAAGAGGCTGAGACATGTATTTCCGATATGAAAGAGAGGCATTATGTTGCCCACATTTATAGCAGTTTGGGATATATCTATGAAAAATCTCTTAATTTTGAATTGGCAAAAGAATATTACCAAAAAGCCTTGCAGGAAAATACAAATATAAAAGATATAACTTCACAAGCTAGCGATTTGCTCAATTTATTAGGATTATACCATATTGTCAACGACACAGACAGCATCAATCAATGTATAACCAGTTTGTTAAAATGTAGCGGCAAACTGAAGGACAGTATTCTTCAATCTAAGATTTACCATAACATTGCGGTCAGTAAAATGTATCAGGAAAAATATGAGGAAGCCGAAAGCTTTTTCTCATGCGCCTTGCATATATCACCTGCTTCTCCCTCTTACAAAACAATGTCAGGACTAGCCCAACTATATATGAAGAAAGGGCAAAAAGAACGCGCAGACAGTCTGTTTCAAAATGCTTTGCTTTCTAAAGACTTATCACTACGCGCATATATTTATAATCAATTATATGATGAAGCTTGGAAAGCAGAAAATTACAAGAAAATCGCCCAATATGCCCGTCTGTATATAGACACCTCGGATTCCATCTACAATAGTCACCTGCATCAAGAAGTCTTGAAAGTGCAGAGAAAATATGACCACATGCAATTGTTATACCAAAAATCCAGACAAACGAATATAATATATTCCTCTATAATCATAATATTCATTGTTAGTGGGATACTTTGGTTTCTATTTATTCAATACAAGAAGAAAAGAAAAGAAGAAAATGAAAAATTGCGAGCAGAAATAGCCGAGTTGGTCGAGGCCTTAGATAAAATGAGCACTTCTTGCAATAAGACTCAGAAAGAGCTTCAAGACCAGATAAACGCATTAAAAAGTAAGCAAGAAAAAGACGTCCTTATGTCACCTGAAGAATATGCGGCAATACAAAACACAATAGATAAACTGACAAAAGAAAAAGAACAAAATGAAAAAGAACAACATCAAGAGTATGAAAAATTGCAAGCACAGTTTGAAGCTTTAAACCAAAAACTAAAAGAGGTAGAAAAACAAAACAATCGTTTCAGACTTATTTATGGTAATTATGATTGTGTGGAACAAAAAGATATCAAAGCCCTGCAAGTAGCATTAAACTTAAGTCAAAACAAGCCCTGTAATATATCCGACGATAGAGAGGATATAAAGCATTGGCTCAACTTATCAAGAAACGGCTTTGCCGATAAGCTACATAAGACCTACCCTATGTTAGATAAAACGTTTCTAGATATTTGCTATTTGGCTGCTTTAGGTCTGTCTATTGATGAAATAGCTCAATACGCAGGTAACATAAAAAGACGTTCAGTGGAACGGTATATGAGCCTAATTTGCCAAGAAGTACAGTACCCCATGAGCGGGAAAAAAGGGTTTGAGAGCTTTATTAACCACATACTTACTATTTAAACAGAACAAAAAGAGGGTCGGAAAATCTCAAAAAACATCCTTGTATATACTTAATGCATTAATAATCAGTTATATATTGAATCTCATTTCTTCTTAAAGAGTACTTGGATATGTCAAAAAAGACATTTAGCTTTGTAGAAACAAAAATTAAAAACTTATGGAAAAACACACGCTATTTAAAATGCTGATGATTGCTTTATGTATCACATTTAGCATTTCAACGGTTTATGGTTCCAGCCTGCAAGGAGAACCTACAACAAAAGAAGAACCTACGATATAGGTATTTAGAAATGCCCTAATTAAGAAAGAAGAAGATGGCTGATGATGATGTTCTATTAGAAAAAATAGCCAATCATTACCTGTTCTATGGTTCTTTTCACTCTGATTTAGGACTATACAACGGCAAGATGGGAATGGTCATTTTCTTCTTTCATTATGCACGATATACCGGAAATAGTTTATACGAAGATTTTGCTGGAGAGCTTTTAGATGATATCTATGAAGATATAACTGACAATATTTCATTTAGCCAACTTTGCGAAATTGGATGGGGAATACTCTATCTGCTTCAACAAGGTTTTGTAGAAGGAAATGCAGATGAAGTTTTGGAAATAATAGATGAAAGAATAGAATTGCAACATTCTGAATATATGAATATTATGAAACATTATCTTCGTTTCCGAGGCACATTAAAGGAGAAAGTAGCAAATAGTTATTCACCTTCCGATATAATGCAAAGAATCGTGGTTTCTACGAATGTGGAAAAGCTATCGTGGCAGAATGGACTAAAATTAATATGGGATGAAAGAGTTATATATAATAACGAACAATAGTAAAGCAGGACAATACGGTATAGGTACCTATATCACTCAATTATTATACTGCTTGCAGACTTGTATAAAAATACAAGTTACAGTTATCATGCTCGATTCTCAAAAAGACGAGTTAGTAGAAAAGCACATCGAAGGTGTGAGATATCTATTGCTCCCAACTATACAGATTCATGCCTTAGAAAAGGATTATAGACGATATGCTCGAAGCGTAGCCTATGTTTTGGCATCTTATATTGCTCCAAATAGAGAACTTATTTTTCATTTTAATTACTCTTACCATATATGGCTGGCGGAAGCATTAAAAAATCGTTTTCCGCGCTGCCGCACCATACTGACCTTACATTACCTGCCATGGTGTTTTGATTTGAGTGGAAATATCCATCGTTTCCGAGCTATTTTATCTCAAGAAGAAAAGGAACGAGATATTCTCGAAAGACAAATATATGAAGAATATCTGAACGACAAACGGTTTTATAATGAAGTAGACAAAGTAATTTGCTTATGTGGTGAAACCCAATCCTTTCTCTATGAAATTTATAATGTACCAATAGAAAAAATAGAGTTAATATACAATGGCTTGTCTGACGAACAGACAGCATTGTCAAACAAAGACAAAAAAGAAATAAAAGCAGAGCTGGGTTTTACAGAAAGTGAAAAGATTATTCTATTTGTAGGACGTGTAAATCAGTTAAAAGGTATTCATTGGCTGATTGAAGCTTTCAAAAAAACACTGAGCAAATACCCGGAAGCCAGATTAATCATTATAGGAGACGGCAATATTTCTGATTATTTGGGGTTGTGTAATGGTATCTGGGGAAAAGTTATTTTTACAGGAAAATTGAGAAAAGATCAATTATACAGATTTTATCAAATAGCTGATATCGGTGTTTTGCCTTCCTGTCAGGAGCAATGCAGTTATGTAGGCATTGAAATGTTGATGCATGGTATTCCTTTAGTAGGAACTGATGCAATGGGGATAAGTGAAATGATAGAAGAAGGATATAAAATACCCTTAAAGATAGGCGGAGAAGAAATATCGCTTTGTACGGATAAATTAAGTGATTCAATATTGAGTGCCTTAGCCAATAAAGGCTTTTTTGGAAAGCGAGCCAGACACCGTTTTGAAAAATATTATTCATTGAATACAATGCGTTTAAAAGTAACGCAGCTATATAATAGCGAATGAGTTAATACTCAGTATATTGTTAAATTATTAATCATTAATTTTAAGTGCGATGAAAAAACTTCGTAAATTATCCCTTCAGCAACTTGATAAAGTTGAGTTGGGAAAAAGACAGGAAGGGCTGCTGTTGGGTGGTGGCACTCCGGGTTCATGTAGATGTGGTTCCTGCTCTAGTACAGGAACACCATCTTCAACTGCAAATCAAAATGCTAATGACTACAATGGTTATACCATTACTGGTCCCAATGAAGTCATGTGTGTATGCAGAAACGGTGGCAGAGATTCAATTGCATCGAATATATAATGCATAAATTAAGGGGGAAGATATGTTTAATTAAACTTTTGATTATAAATATAGTTCCCCTTTATTTAATAAAATAAATTAAGCATGAAATATCTTTGTATACTCTTATTTATATTAATAGGCTGTACTCCTGCACAAAAGCAAGTCATGCAGAATGACGCTGAAATTCAACATCCTTATATAATTGATATGTCCGAACTTGAGATTTCGGAGACACCCCAAATGTTGTCTGATTTTGCGGATAGTATCAGTTATATCCGCCTGTCAGAAGAACCATTATTGCCAGAGATTGCTCTTACATTTCACCTTTATGTCGACAAAAATGAAAATATCTATATAAAAGAAGGCAGCCTTGTCTACAAATATAATCCCAAAGGGGAATTTATCAAATCGCTCTTCAATGTGGGGCAAGGACCGAAAGAGGTCATACTACCGTTTGGAGACCCTGTTTACAATTCAGAACAACAATTCATGCTGGTTAATAACTACGGTGTCAATTTCAAACAATATTCGTTGGAGGGAACATATATGGGAGATTTTCGCACGATAGACAGTTTAGACAATCATAAACGTTTCATTGCCAGCATAGAAGACAAAGACGTATTCTATTATGAATACCATTATCCTAAACGTGGAGAAGAAATCAATTTGGACGGTCCTTATTTGTGGTATGTCAGGTCTCGTTCCAACGACAGCATTATCTATAAAATGCCGAATCATTTGTTTCATATCAAAGCGACAAAAGGAATGTATCTCGCGTTTGGAGGAGAATATCCTCTATACTACAATAAGATAGACTCTAACTTATACATGCGTCATGTCTATCAGGATACTATATTTAGAACCACAGATGCCCTGAAATGGGAACCATGGTATGTAATAAAACACCATCAAAGAGATACAGACTATGCCAACCTGATGGCAATAACAGTGGGTGATATGGCAAAGAGAGATGTGGAAGGAGTATATCAAGTGTTCGAGGTGTCTCCACTTCCCACCGGAGTCCTTTTTGCCTATAATGATTTAAACGGATGGCGGAAAGACTGTAAAACAGGTTTCTGCAAAATAGGAGAAAAAGCCTTAACGTGTTCCCCAAACTCCTTTAAGAATGATTTAGATGATTGTTTGAAATCAATCAGACTCCCCTTATGCTGTCATTTCCAAAGGAACGGTTATCTGTATGTATTAATCAGTACTCCCGATTTCTTTGAAGAAGGGGCGAAGCCTCCTTTTCCTGATTTGACAGAAGACAGCAACCCGGTATTGGTGAAACTTAAATTGAAAAAAAGATGGAAAGAAACAAATTAGTATTAGATTTGAATAAAAACAAAGAATTTAATTATATCTACAAACTAACAGAGGAACAGATATTCAGCAAACTAGTAAACTTAGAACAGTTAACCTTTGAAGTAACTGATGCTTGTAATCTAAATTGCAAATATTGCGGATATGGTTCACTTTATAGCACACATGAAAAACGAGAGAATATATTTATGGATTTTGAAATGGCTAAAAAAATTATAGACTATCTCTATAATATTTGGTCAGTTCATCCGGGTATTACCTCTCCACGTAAGATTATATTTGGTTTTTATGGTGGGGAACCTTTGTTGAATATGCCACTCATTAAACAAATTGTTAATTATTTAGAATCATTACAACCAATACCCGATACTATATTTAGATATAATATGACGTCAAATGCTGTATTATTAGATAAATATCAAGATTACCTTGCTGAAAAACAGTTTGACATATTAATAAGTCTAGATGGAGATGAATGGGGAAATAGTTATCGAACAGACCATGCTGGAAATGCTTCATTTAAACGCGTTTTTAGGAATATACAATCTCTTAAAGAACATTATCCTGAATATTTTAACAAACATATAACTTTTAATTCCGTATTACACAATCGCAACGAAACGCAAGCTGTAAGAAAATTTATCTTTGATAACTTCGAGAAATATCCAAGTATATCAGAATTAAATAATTTTGGAATTATAGATACGCAAAAAGAAACTTTTGAAGAAATGTACCACAAAATTTCCTCAGACATATCTAGTTTGGATGAAGATTTTTTCAACTCTTCTATAGAAATTATGGATTTATTCAGAGTAGTTAAATATTTATCTGGAAATGTCTTTTTTACCCATAACTCTTTATTAAAAAAGACTCCCTATAATATATATCCAACAGGGACTTGCCTTCCTTTTGGAAAAAAATTATTTGTCACTGTGAAGGGGAATATATTAGCTTGTGAACGAATAGATCAAAAGCACGTATTAGGACACGTAAATACCAACGGAATTGATTTGGACCTAAAGAAAATAGCATCTTTATATTCGATGTATTACCAATCAATTAAACCTTTATGTGAAAAATGTTATCGCAAACCTGTTTGCATACAATGTATGTTCTATATATCAAATATTGGTGCCAAACATCCTAAATGCCCAGGATTCCTTGATAAACAATCAGCGACTGAGTATATAAATAATTTACTTAGTATATTACAAGCGAGACCTGGCCTATACGAAAAAATATCCAAGGAAATTCTATTACAACCATGAAACAGATAAATTTTCATCTAGCATTATATCCAGACACATTTTTATGGATAAATGAGCAAAAAGGAATTTTCTATAATACAAGAGAACATTCCACTTTTTTATTTGATATTACAAACTTAATAAAAAATTATTGTACGCAATTGCTTGACGTCCACAACTTATATGTAATATCAATAAATGAAAAAGAATACCAATGTCAAGAATTAGCAATATGGATACAAAAAATATGTCTCCACAACGTTGGTTTTTTTATAAAGCACCAATATGAAACCCCTTCTCCTATCAGTTTCCCTCCTCTTCTAAACTTACAATCTGATATAGACAGAATTGAAGCTGCAGAAGATAGAGATGTCGGTGAGTATGCTGCTCAAAACTGGAATGAGTTTTCCATTTATTTAGGAGGTGAAAGTAAATTTCCTAATTTGCACAAACAAATCCCATATCCTGTGGATGACAGTAGCATACTGCCTTTTTATGACTTACAAGCATTTTTGTCTTCCTCTGATAATTCATATCTAAATACTATAAATATCATAGGGAATCCGTTTTCTTACCCTTATAAAGCAGAATTAATGGATTTACTTTACAGTATTCCAGTAAAAAAGAATTTTTATCTGACAGCTTCAACTGCCTGCCGGTTCATTAAAGAGATACAACAAATAGATTTACCCAATTATGAACTGTACATTTACTATGAGCAAGAAGAAGCGAGCATTCACCATATACTGACTGAAAAACAGATTCCTTTCCATTGGATATATCTCATTTCTTCTGAAAAGCAATATGAAGACCTGGAGAAACTGGAAACAAAGTATGGAAATGAATATGTAGAAGTTCATCCTATATATACAGGAGACAACCTACCTTTCTTTGAAGAGAATGTTTATTTGGCTGAAGAAGACATATTACAATCCAATTATGACAAGCAGGATATATTTGCACATCAAGTAATGAACACCAACTTTTGGGGAAGACTTTCTGTATTACCTGATGGAAAAGTTTATTCCAATTTAAATCATCCACCATTAGGCACATTAAAAGATAGAGTATATGATTTAATTGTTGATGAGATGACATCCAAAAGGGCTTGGCGTTGGATACGTGATGAAGTATCGCCATGCAAAGATTGTCTATTCCGTTATCTATGCCCTTCTCCCTCCAATTATGAGTTGGTAATAGGAAAACCCAATCTTTGTCATGTAAAACCATAAAGTAAAATGAAGACCTTCCCCCACTACCTCCAGTTGGATGCGATGGACTGCGGCCCCACCTGCCTGCGTATGATAGCCAGATATTACGGCAAGAACTATTCGCTGCAGACGCTCCGCGAACGCTCCTTCATCACACGCGAGGGGGTATCCATGCTGGGCATCAGTGACGCGGCGGAATCCATCGGGTTCCGCACATCGGGAGTGCGTATTACCCTGAAGCAACTGGAGGAAGACGTGCCGCTGCCGTGCATCCTGCACTGGAACCAGAACCACTTCGTGGTGTGCTATGACATCAGGAAGAAAAGGAACGGATACAGGTTCCATATAGCCGACCCCGCCTCGCAGAACGTCATATACACCGAACAGGAGATGAAGAAGTGCTGGCTGGTGACAAGGACGGAAGGGGAAGAAAAGGGAACGGCACTCGCCCTGGAGCCGGCCCCCGAATTCTATGAACGGGAAGACGAAAAAGAGAAGGACGGCAAGAACAGCCTCTCCTTCTTCTTCAAGTACCTGTTGCCCTATAAAAGACAAATCGCTCACTTACTCCTGGGGATGTTGGCTGTGAGCCTCTTGCAGCTGATATTCCCTTTCCTTACGCAATCATTGGTGGATGTCGGGATTCGGGACGGGAACCTGGGCTTTATCACGCTGATTCTGACAGCCCAGCTCGTCGTCTCCGTTTCCCAGCTTTCCGTGGAGTTCATACGGAGCTGGATATTGCTCCACATGAACACGCGCATCAACATATCACTCATATCCGACTTCCTGATAAAGCTGATGAAGCTGCCGCTGCGTTTCTTCGACACCAGGATGATAGGGGACATCATGCAGCGCATCGGAGACCATAACCGCATCGAGAGCTTCCTCACCGGCTCATCGGTCGCAACGCTGTTCTCGTTTGTCAATTTCTTCATCTTCGGATGGATACTGGCCTGTTACAATCCGGTCATACTGGGCATCTTCCTGGCAGGGAACACGCTGTATGTGTGCTGGGTGCTCGTGTTCATGAAATACAGGAGGGAACTGGACATCAGGCGGTTTGCACAGGCGGCCGGGGAACAGAGCAGCCTGATACAGCTGGTGACCGCCATGCAGGAGATAAAGCTGAACAACTGCGAGAAGCAGAAAAGATGGCAGTGGGAAAGGATTCAGGTGAAACTTTTCAAAATCAGCATCCGGGGGCTGGCACTGGGACAGGTGCAGCAGACGGGCTCCGTCTTCTTCAACCGGACCACGAACATCATCATCTCCTTCATCGCTGCCAAGGCGGTGGTGGACGGACAGATGACCCTGGGCATGATGGTGTCGCTGACCTACATCATCGGGCAGCTCAACGGCCCGGTCACGTCGTTCATCGGGTTCGCACAGCAGCTGCAGGATGCGAAGATAAGCCTCGAAAGGCTCAATGAGATACACGGGAAGGAGGACGAGGAGCAGGACATCGCCTCCAAGCTCTCCGCCCTGCCCGAAAAGAGGGACATCACGCTCAGCCACGTGTCCTTCAGCTATGACGGCGCGGACCGGGATTACGTGCTGGACGACGTGTGCCTGAGCATCCCCCGGCACAAGGTGACCGCCATCGTGGGTGCCAGTGGCAGCGGAAAGACCACGCTGGTCAAGCTGATGCTGGGATTCTACACGCCCGGCAAGGGGAGCATCAGGCTGGGAGAGACGCCGCTGGGAATGATAAACCCGCACCTGTGGAGGGCTAAGAGCGGGGCGGTGATGCAGGACGGATTCATCTTCTCCGATACCATCGCGAACAACATTGCCGTAGGCACCGAACAGCCGGACATCGAACGGCTGAGGCATGCCGTGAGCGTGGCGAACATCAGGGAATTCATCGACTCGCTCCCGCTGGGCTACAACACCAGAATCGGCATGGAGGGGAATGGGCTCAGCCAGGGGCAGAAACAGAGGCTGCTGATAGCAAGGGCCGTTTACAAGAATCCCGAATTCCTCTTCTTTGACGAGGCGACCAACGCCCTGGATGCCAACAACGAGAAGGAGATAATGGAACACCTGCACGAGTTCTACCGGGGAAAGACCGTAGTGGTGGTGGCGCACCGGCTCAGCACGGTGCGCGACGCGGACAAGATTGTGGTGCTGGACAAGGGGAAAGTGGCCGAAGAGGGCACGCACCGGGAACTGACGGAGAAACGGGGACTGTACTACCGGCTGGTGAAGAACCAGCTGGAACTGGGAAACTGAGGAAAGGAGGAAGGCATGGAAGAGGAACGGACGCACAGGGAGATTGAACTGCGCAGCGAGGAGGTGCAGGAGGTGATGGGCAGGATTCCGCCCGCCATCCTCCGCTATGGGATTGTCGTGCTGCTGGGCATTATGGCCGTCGTCCTTGCAGGCAGCGCCTGCTTCAGCTATCCCGACACGGTGGAGACGGAGTTCACACTCACCACGCAGAACCCGCCCGCCTACATCATGGCGCAGAGCGCGGGAAGGATAGAACAGCTATATACTGCCAACTCCCAGCCTGTCGGAAAGGGCGACATGCTGGGAGTGATAGAGAACGTGGCACGCACCGAAGACCTGTTCGTGCTGCGGGAACGGATGAAGGAATGGAAGCAGGGCGGAAGCCGCACCGAGCAGGTGGGTACGCTCTTTTTCCACCGGATAGCGGAGCTGGGAAGTGTGCAGGCGGCGTATTCGTCCTGCCTGCTGGCCTGGAACAACTACCTTCAGCACATGCAGGAAAGCAGGACGTATGAGACAGAGGTGGCCAACACCGTGGCGGGTCTGCTCAACGCCGTGGCCGAATGGGAGAAGAACTATCTGCTGACAGCCCCCGCGGATGGGACGGTGGCGTTCATGCAGCTGTGGAAAAGGAACCAGTACGTGGAGGCGGGAGAGACCATGTTTGTCATTGTCCCCCACGACGCAGCCCTTCCGGTGGGCAAGGCCCTGCTGCCCATGGAGGGAATAGGGAAAGTCCGGACGGGGCAACGGGTCATCATCCGGTTGCCGGCGTTTCCCGAACAGGAGTTCGGAACCATAGAGGGAAGGGTGGAGTCCGTCTCCCCCGTGCCCGACGAACAGGGAAGGTTTGTACTGGAAATAGCACTGCCGCAGGGACTGACCACCCGCTATGGCAAAGAACTGCCTTTAATAAAGACCATGACGGGAACGGCATCCATCGTCACGAAGGAAAAAAGCCTGCTCAGCAGGTTGCTGAATTTAAAATAAGAGTTTATGCTTAACAAAATGGGAGAAACGATTGCCTTGTTCCGCCTCTATCGCGACACAGGAGAAGAAGAATGGAGCATACGAGCGGAGAAATTGCTGGATGATATATGGAACGGATGTACCGAAGATATGTCATTGGCATACGGAGACGGCCTGTGCGGAATAGGGGCAGGAACGGAATATCTGATACAAAATGGTTTTGTGGAAGGAGACGCGGATGAAATCCTGGCAGAAATAGACAGCAGGGTGTTTGCCGCCATCAATGCCCGCCCACCATTCGATTTAAGCATTGAACAGGGAATATTAGGACTGGCTTGTTATTTATACCATCGGCTTTGCTACAGGAAGGATTCTGAGGAACCGGTCGTGCTGAACTTGAAAGAATACACCATCTATCTCATTGACTGGATAGCTGAAGCCTTACAAGATGATGCTACCGGCAAGGATTATTATGAAGTCTATTTCATTCTGGTCTTATTGCACACTCTGAATATAATGAATGCCAAAATAGAAAATCTATTGGAATGGTGCGACAAGGAAATAACAGCAGCTCATGTAAAGAACCGATAATCAAACGATGACAACCATTATGAAAGACACTCCTTCCATGCCTCCTGTAAGTATTGTGATTCCGTTGCGGATTGAATCAACGGAACGTGAAGCAAACCTGCACTGCGTATTGCAGTATCTGCTCCGGTCGCCGTTTGTATATATTGACTTGCTGGAAGCTGACAAAGAACGCCATTTCTTTTTCACTCATCATGAACGGATACGCTACCGTTTCGTGCATGACGAAGAACCTGTTTTCTATCGCACCCACTACCTGAACGAACTGCTGAGGGAGGCACAACATTCCATAGTCGGTATATGGGATGCGGACGTACTGATACCTGAAGCTCAACTGATTGCTGCCGTATGGCATGTCTTAGGGGGATGCGTCTTATGCTTCCCTTACAATGGGAAATTCCGTTTTCTGGAGAAAGAAAGAAGCAATGCCATTCGGAAAGACATGGATGAGCTGCAGGCCGGAGAAGGTTATTGCCTGCTGGGGCGACCGTCGGTGGGAGGAGCCTTTCTGGTGAATAAAACTAAATATCTGGAAGCGGGAGGTGAGAACGAAGGTTTCTACGGATGGGGGCCCGAAGATGCAGAGAGAGTAAAAAGACTGGAGATTCTGGAATTGCCGATAGCAAGAACGAAAGGATTGCTTTATCATCTCCACCATGAAAGAAAGCCGGATATAGGAGTGGATAATAGAAAAAAGGCACAGCATAACCAGAAAGTACTTCTAAATACTTGCCGGCAAAGCAAGGAAGAGTTGACAAAGGCACTGAAATGCCATACCGGAATATTTTCTTATTTAGACAACCATAACTGAAACCATTATGAATATAGCATTCCTTTCCTCCCTGAACCCGACAGACATACACAACTGGTCGGGAACATTATATTATATGTATCATCATCTGGAGAAAAATCACCGGCTCACTTGGACCGGTCGGCAGCAATTGGAAGAAGCCATCCAATTCCACCGGGAAAACTTCGGGGAAGACACTCCTTTCTCACCGGAGAAATATGCCCGGCTATTCGGAAAGATGCTGACCGATTTATTCCATTATGAATGCTATGACCTGATTATCTGCCGGGACTATTTCTTTTTAGCCTATCTGACAACGGAGATTCCTGTTATATATATTGGTGACACCACTTGCAGACTCTTCAACCAATACTTGAAAATCACAGATTCCCCAAGACTCGATTTAGCCGAAGAACTGGAAGAAAGATCAATCCAAAAGGCGACACATATTGTATATGCTTCCGAATGGGCCAAAAACAGTGCTATCAACCACTACCATGCAGCACCTGAAAAAATCAGTGTTATAGAGTTCGGAGCCAATATAGACAACATTCCTGAGTATACCGGCCATGATTGTACATCTGCCTGCAACTTGCTCTTTATAGGTAAAAATTGGGAAATGAAAGGCGGGAATAAGGCTATTGACGTTTTCCGTTCTGTAAAACAGAAAGGTATTCCATGCACATTGACCATTATCGGAAGTACACCTGCGCCAATGCCAAAGGATGCAGATATTGTTGTTTATCCTTATATCGACAAGTCATCAGCCGAAGGGCAAAAACTTTTTGAACAAATACTCCGCCAATCCCATTATCTGATTGCCCCTACTCTGTTTGACTGTTTCGGCATTGTATATTGCGAAGCCTCTGCATACGGCATACCTGTACTGACCACCGATGTGGGAGGTATCAGCCAGGCTGTCCGTAATGGGCACAACGGATTCTTGTTTGCTGCCGATGCTCCCGCATCCGATTATGCAGATAAAATCATAGATTTATATACGCATAAAGATAGGTATGCCAATCTCGGAAGAGAATGTAGGAAACATTTTGAAACGCGCTTGAATTGGAATGTTTGGGAGAAGCGCATGAACGACTTGCTTGTTTCCATAAAAGAAAGGGAAGAAGGGACTTATATCCCCGTATACGCCATTAATATGAAAGAAAGGGAGGAAAGAAGGAAACATATCGTTCGTGAATTTGAAGGAAAACCGGAATTTGAATTTCACCTTGTCGAAGCATGCACCCACTCCAAAGGTACGATTGGGCTTTGGAACAGCATAGTAAAGGTGATAAAGATGGCTAAAGAACAGGAAGAGGATGTAATTGTCATCTGTGAAGACGACCACTTCTTTACCGAGAATTATTCCCCCGGACTGTTATTTAAAGAAATCCGGGAGGCGTATATGCAAGGAGCCGAACTCTTATCGGGGGGTATCGGAGGATTCGGACAAGCCATTCCTGTCGGGTATCATCGTTATTGGGTAGACTGGTTTTGGAGTACCCAATTTATTGTTATTTATTCATCTGCGTTTGATACTATCCTGTCCTACGAATTTCAAGAGGATGATACTGCCGATGGGGTACTGTCCGAAATTATTTATAACAAGATGGTGATTTATCCGTTTATCTCGGAACAAAAAGATTTTGGATATTCGGATGTCACCTTGGGAAATATGGAATACCCGGGAAAAATCAGGGAATTCTTCAAAAGGGCCAATGCCAGATTCAAAATGATACGAACCATTCAGGATTTATCTGTGCCCAAGTATTAATGTTTGTCTAAATTCAAACATTCTCAATGGGTATCTTGTTACATTCCATCACCCGGTACACATTTTCCCTGGTGTCTGCTTACCCATACCGGATTGTCGTATGGGATAGACGGGCGCAATAACATATATACGTATAGTCTTATACATACGTATGTGTGGGCCGATACGTATATACGTGCAGGCTCACGCGTATATACGTGTAGGCTCACGCCACCGTATGTGTGATTGACCGATGCGTACATGCACATTAAAAAGAACAGGCAGCTCACACCGAGTGCTGCCAAAAGACCTTGATGTTTTAAAAAAAGATGGTGGCGTTTTAATAAAAGGCTTTGATGTTTCTTAAAAACCTCCAAGTCTTTTTTTTAAAGCCCGGCGTGTTTTTATGTAATGGCAGGTGGAATTCTCCCCTCATTAAGCCGGTCATTCCTCTTTTTCCGTTCATCCTTACATTTTAGTTTGAACAAGCGGATAATCAATCGGTTAAGAATGACAGGACCTCCCCTCATCCTCCTTTCATCCGTGCCTCCCAAGTCCCTTCACAATCTGCCTTCAGCCTTTGTCTCGCCAGAAGAAGTTTTACAGATGAAAGGAGGCTGAAAGGGGGATGAAACGATGTTCTTTCACAACCAAAACCCCCATCGGCAGGACGTTTCAGCAGTAGATGAAAGGAGGAAGGAAGAAACAGGTTTCCGCTTGTAGGGCGAAAAAACGCAGTTATTTTTATGGATTCAGTCATTGCACGACAAGCCTTTTAGGTATTTCACGGTTACTGTTTATTTTCCTCCCCCTCTTGCGGTGGATTCAAAGAAACAGTAGACAGCAATAGCAGATAGAGCCCCAAAGTTCTTTGAACTCAACATACCGTCGATGCACGATAAGAACGATGCATTTGTCGGATGAACCATACCCTTCTACGTGCGCATACATGCGCGCCCGCAATATAATTATGTGTATTCCATTTCCTTCCTGTTCTGTTGTTTTCAAAAAGTCTTTGTTCTGTGTTGTTGTAAATCAGCGTGTTACAAACAAGTTTCAAAAAAGTGTAAGAAAAATCAGATGATATGTTTGGCAGTCAGGTTGAAACCGCCTACCTTTGCACCCGCAATCGAGAGAGATGCGGCACTGAAACAGTGTGTGACTGACTTGGTGAGACAAGCGTAGGAGAGTTTCTCCTTTATAAAGGATTCTGCACCCGATATCTTACCTTAGCCGGGCTAAGGGAGCGAGAAGGGATAAGACCTTTTGGAGCATGCAACCAACCGCCTGAAAGAAATTAAAAAAAAACTTTCGAAAACATTTGGTGGTTAAAAATAAATCTCTTACCTTTGCACCCGCTTTTCAAACGAAAGCACATAAAGAAGAGTTCTTTGAAACGATTATAGATAAACAAACAAGTAGTACAAGTCTGCATGTTATATAATATATAATGTGTATGAAAACAGAAACCGTCAATTATAGATTATTGATAGATTTGGTTCTTGAGCAGATTATCAACTTAAGTGTTGAAAAATAATATTTTTACAATGAAGAGTTTGATCCTGGCTCAGGATGAACGCTAGCTACAGGCTTAA